>Ga0105237_10004414_pt1 | contig 16303 bp, 14 predicted proteins | sample KBSC24metaG_FD_81520 | JGI IMG/M metagenome (GOLD analysis project Ga0105237, IMG submission 81520) | Corn rhizosphere microbial communities from Kellogg Biological Station, Michigan, USA - KBS C2-4 metaG | ecosystem: Host-associated > Plants > Roots > Rhizosphere > Soil | place: Michigan, USA... | reverse complement strand
GGCGCATTCGACGTTCAGTCGAGTTGATGCACACTCAGCTCGATCAGGAGCTCACGCTGAAGGCGCTTGCCGCCGCTTCTTATCTTTCACCCTTTCACTTTGCGCGGCTCTTCAAAAAACTCACCGGCGCCTCGCCGCACAACTATCTCGCCGGTATTCGCGCTGCAAGAGCGCAGTTGTTACTGGCAGACACGGATCTTTCGGTGACACAGATCGGCTCGCGCGTGGGCTATCTCAGCGGCAGTCATTTCACGAAAGCCTTCCGTCTCGCCACCGGCACCACCCCACGCGAGTTCCGCAAGGCCCTCATAAAGCACCAAAATCATTTGTGATTTTTTATGTGCCTTTTGTGGCCAGCAATACGTCGCCAATAATGCGCAAGATTTGTCGATTGGAATCGCAGTCTCACCAGTATCATCCAGAAACAGAGGAGACCATCAGATGCCAGTTGATAAACAAGCCGAAATCAAACCAGCCGAAGGAAAACTCGGAGTTCTACTTGTAGGCTTAGGTGCCGTCAGCACCACCTTCATCGCAGGCGTCGAAGCCATCAAGAAGGGTTTCGCGCAGCCAATCGGCAGCCTCACGCAGATGGGAACGATTCGTCTTGGTAAACGAACCGACAACCGCGTTCCATTGATCAAGGACCTGGTGCCACTCGCGGATCTCAAAGATCTCGTCTTCGGCGCGTGGGACATCTTCCCCGATTCAGCCTACGACGCCGCTCTGAGCGCAGGCGTTCTCGAGAAAGAACTTCTGGCCCAACTCAAAGAACCACTGCGAAAGATCAAGCCCATGAAGGCCGTCTTCGATCAGTCGTACGTGAAGCGTCTCAGCGGAACAAACGTCAAGACAGGGAAGAACAAGTTTGAACTCGCCGAGCAACTGATCGACGAGATCGCGGACTGGAAACGTAAAAACAGGTGCTCGCGTGTCGTGATGATCTGGGCAGCGTCGACCGAAATCTTCCTAAAACCACACGCCGTACACAAGACGCTCGAATCATTTGAGAAGGCGATGCGCGCGAACCACAAAGCGATTGCGCCGTCGATGATCTACGCGTACGCAGCGTTGAAGTCAGGAATTCCATTCGCGAACGGTGCTCCAAATCTCACCGTCGACATTCCTGCCTTGATGACTCTCGCCGACAAAAACAAACTCGCGATCTGCGGCAAAGATTTCAAGACCGGCCAGACGCTGATGAAGACCATCATCGCTCCGGGTCTGAAGTCGCGAATGCTCGGACTGCACGGCTGGTACTCGACAAACATCCTCGGCAATCGCGACGGCGAAGTGCTCGACGATCCTGACTCTTTCAAGACAAAAGAAGAATCGAAGCTGTCAGTCCTTGAATACATCCTTCAGCCCGAGGTTTATCCGAGTCTCTACAAAGACTTCTCACATGTCGTGCGGATCAACTACTACCCGCCGCGCGGCGACAACAAGGAAGGCTGGGACAACATCGACATCTTCGGCTGGCTCGGTTACCCGATGCAGATCAAGATCGATTTCCTCTGTCGCGACTCGATTTTGGCTGCTCCGATCGTTCTCGACCTCGCACTCTTTCTCGACCTTGCGCAACGCGCAGGCATGAAGGGCGTCCAGGAGTGGCTCTCCTTTTACTTCAAGTCGCCGCAGACGGCGCCGGGCTTGTACCCCGAACACGACATCTTTATCCAGCTCATGAAACTGAAGAACACCCTGCGGCACTTGCGCGGAGAAGACCTGATCACGCACCTGGGGCTGGAATACTACGATTAGCGAATAGGGCAGATTCTGTTTACAGCTAGGTGAAACTACCCTGCTAAACGACTTCTGCGCCGGGACGTGTATTCCCCACGCAAAACGTGCAATTATTGTCAGTCGACCTTGACAGGAAATGTCACGCGGCGGATAAGATTCAACTGCTCGGTTATGTTTCGCCTTTTGTTACCACTACATTTGTGGTGACAATTTGAGCGGACTTGTATATATAGCATCGGTTCGCAAGGTGTTTTTGAGGCTGAAACCTGGTTGGCGAACCTTAACGTATTGTAAATGCATCAATTTTGATGTGGTCCGCTCCTTGCAAGAAGGGCAATGGGTCAGAGGCTTTACAGCCTGATTCGAGAATAACCTCGAATCGAACTGGCAAGGAGAGAGCCGATGTTAGCTGAGTGTGACGTGACAAGAACAACAGACATGAACAACACAGGCACAGTATTCCTCGATCCCGATCAAAAGAGCCCGCGTGCTCAGGATTTTGAGGAGCGATTGACTGCGCGAATCGTAGGTCAGGAGCGCGCCGTCAGACGCATGAGCGGTCTGTATCAGATTTTCCTTGCGGGCATGAACCCCCCGAATCGGCCGATTGGAACGATGCTGTTTCTGGGACCAACCGGTTCCGGAAAGACGCGCGTTATCGAAGCCGCTGCTGAAGTGCTATATGGAGATCCCAACGCGATCGTCAAAATCGACTGCGCTGAGTTTCAGCACTCGCACGAAATCGCAAAATTGATTGGCTCACCTCCGGGCTACCTGGGTCACCGCGAAACCTCGCCGATGCTGACCCAGGAGAATCTCGACCGGATGCACACGGACGATATGAAAGTGTCGTTGGTGCTGTTCGACGAGATCGAAAAGGCTTCGGACAGTTTGTGGCAACTGCTGCTCGGTATTCTCGACAAAGCCACTCTGACTTTAGGCGACAATCGTCGCGTCGACTTCTCGAAGTCGATGGTGATCATGACTTCGAATCTCGGCGCTCGAGAGATGTCGGAACTGATTTCAGGTGGCATCGGTTTCGCGCCGGGCAAGGGGTCGAAAACTCCGAACGATACCGAAGTGGACCAGAAGATTTACCGCACCGCAGTCGAAGCGGCGCGACGCAAGTTCTCGCCTGAGTTCATGAACCGGATCGACAAGGTCGTGGTCTTCCGTTCGCTCAAGGAACATCACCTGCGCCAGATTCTCGACCTCGAATTGCAGGCGGTCCAGGATCGCATCATGCAATCAGCGGGAACCAAGTTCGTCTTTCAATGTTCAGAAACGGCGAAAGACATGCTAATGAAGGAAGGCTTGGATTACAAGTACGGCGCTCGTCACTTGAAGAGAGCGGTCGAGCGATTTCTTGTTTATCCGCTTTCGAATCTCGTTGCGACCGGTCAGATCGGACTGGGAGATCTCGTTCACGTGGACGTCGACGGAATCCGTAATCGCCTCGTTTTCTCGAAGAGTTCCGGTGGAGCTTTGATTCACGAGATGACGAAGGGCGCCGACGTGGAAAGTTCAAGTGAGACGTTGTCGGGTGGTGTTGGACTTCCGATTCCAGCAGCTACGAAGGCCGCCAAGAAGAGTCAGGGCCGCGGCGACAAGGCTGAGAATTAATCCGCGGATTTTATCTTTGTGATCTGTGGATCAGTTTCAGCGACTGACTCGCGATAGCTGAGAGGTAGGGGTCCTCTGCGATCGAAGCAGCTTGTAACGCGGCGACGGCTGCCGGATCGCCGATCAAACCCAAAGATCTTGCAGCCTCACGGCGTACGTCGTTCGCAAACTTTTCGTTGTTCAGAGCCGAGACCAATGCCGCCGTCCCGGCTCGACTCCTGATCTGCCCGAGAGCAGTAGCCGCTGCTCGCAGCACAAAAACATTCGGTTCGCGTTTTCGCTTCGACTTGCTGGGTGTGGAAAGTTCGGGCGCGAGTGTTCCCACCAACGCCACGACTGCTGCTTCATCCGCAATGTGTCCCAACGCAATTGCCGCGGCGCCTCGAACACCGTCTTCCTTGTCATTCAGCAGCAGCTCGCTGAGTGCAGCAGTCGCACTTCGGCTACGCGTGAGTCCGAGTGCGTAAGCGGTCTCGCGACGCACAAACTCGTCTTTGTCGTTAAGTAGCGGAAGCAGAGCGGCAACACTCTCGTCAGGACCGAGTGAAAGAATCGCCTTGGCCGCGGTGGCCCGGATTACGGGCGATGAGTCTTGGAGCCCGGCGAGTGCGGCGCGGGAAGCGGCAGCCAAACGCATACTTCCCAACTGCATGATCGCGTCGCGCCGCTCTTCCTCATCGGCGGAACTCAAACGCTGCTGCTGTTTTTCGATTTGGAGTTGAAGCGGAGTGAGTTTACGGCTGTCCTGCGCCGAAGCAGGCCACAAAAATGCACAAAAGGCAATAATCGTTAGTGCATTTTTGTGGCTCATTCAGAATTGCGCGCCGGCTCTTGTTGCAGCTCGTCTTTCAGCCTTGCGTCGCACGACTTCCCATTCGAAGGCCTGGCGCGCGCGACGATTCTCGCGGGCATCAGCCAAAGCCGTTAGCACCTCGTCATCAAGAAACGAGGGTTCTGGTCTCGCTCGTCGCGTCGACTCGATCGCCGAGATGTAATCGAGAACTTCTGCGAGTTCGGACTCACTCAGTGCCTCGAGTTTCAAAGCAAGAGACTGGCGTTGGCTCGCGTTGTTGGCCATTGTCGTGCTCCTTTGCTTTTGGCGGGAGAAAACTATACACAGGATCGACGCGATTTTCCAGAATCTACGGGGATTTATCCTGCGGAATGCTGAAAAACGAGGGATCTCTTAGTCAATCCGGGCGGCAATACCCTGAACTGTGTCGATGATGAGAACGGCGATAGGAGGATAGATAATCAGGTCAAAAGCCACGACGGTCGCGGGCACCGCAACCCCAGTGTGTTGAAACATTAGTCGCAACATTCCAAAAAAATCCTGCGTGTGTGATCCGATATACAGCCCTATTCCAAGACTCAGCGCATAGCCAACAAGGAGGAATGTATAAGCGGAGAACCGCGTAAAAGGCTGTTCCGGAATTTCCTCTTCAATGATGATCGATCTCTGAATCGGGTTCGGCGTATATGTGTAGTGAGCCAGGTATTCACGCATTCTATTGGCGAGATGCCAAACACCCATCACAAACAAGGTCAGCACGACGACACGGCCCACGGTCGAGAACACCTGCCACAACTGCGGCCGCATCATCGCAAGAAAAAACGTCGACAGAAACAGCGACACAGTTGTAAACACCGCTCGCTGGCGCTCACGATTTTCCTGACGATCGCGTTCCAGGACCTCGTCAACCACGCGATCCCATTTCGCCTGGACCGCTAAATTGCGAGCGCGTTTCGCGTGCGGATTGTCGGAGTCGAGAATGGAATAACTGCGTTTGTTCTGTGCTTCCAACTGATCGTCGTAGTAAGCACGCTCCTGCGGATCGATGAGCGTGTGGTAGGCCTTGGAGAGTAAGGCAAACTGGCGTGCGGCCTCGGAATTGTGATTCACATCGGGGTGACTTTTACGCGCGAGTTTCCGGTAGGCCGATTTGATCTCGGCCAGAGACGCATTCGGCTTGACGCCCAGAATTTTGTAGTAGTCGATCACTGTGCTTGTCTGAACTCCGAAAGCCAGCGATGGATGTCAGGGCTGCCTGAGGACACCGCCTCACTCGCCGAAAAAGTATAACACCATCCGCAAGTATTTCAGGGGCCTTTCGTGGTTACTGAGATGGCGGATTTCCTTAAGGGGGGTGCCAAAGGGGAGCCGGGAAAAACCTCGAGCGGCATTCGAGGGGGCGAGGACATTATCATTAAGGCGACTCGCCCCTTTGGCGGGTTGCAATCCCTAGTACAACCGCCATGCCATTCTGAAATTTTTAAAAAACCCAAGAAAAACGCAGGATCACTGCGGGGAGGTGTCAACAACTGTGCACAGGTGAGCAGGCAACTGTGTACGAGCGAGTACACATACTGCTCTGCGGCCCTCGGCGTATGTCTGCGTTCTCTGCGTTGAAATGACTGTTAACGCAGAGAACGCAGAGATACGCAGAGGGCCGCAGAGGAAAACCTACTTCCCGCTGGCGCGATCGACGATTCTGAGGAGAGTTCTTACGGCAATTCCGGTTGGACCTTTGGAGCGGTAAGGCTTAGCTTCGTCACCCCATGCAGTGCCGGCGATGTCGAGGTGCGCCCAGGAGATCCCATCCGCAAACTCTTTGAGGAACGCAGCCGCGGTTATCGTCCCCGCTTTGCGCCCACCGACGTTCTTGATGTCGGCGATGTCTGACCTGATCTGCTTTGAATATTCCTTGTCGAGCGGCAACTGCCAGAACTTTTCGCCGACTTCCCTGCCGGCCGAGATTATTTCATCTATCAATTCCTGATCGGTTCCCAGCACTGCCGCATTCACGTCACCGAGCGCGATTGAAACGGCGCCCGTCAACGTCGCCATATCGATCACTTTCGTGGCGCCGAGTTTCTTCGCGTAGGCAATCGCATCGGCCAGGATCAGGCGACCTTCAGCGTCGGTGTTGATGATCTCGATGGTCTTCCCCGTCATCGCCTTCACGACGTCTCCAGGCTTGGTCGCTTTTCCTGACGGCAGGTTCTCCGTACAAGGCGCGACTCCGAGAATGGGAATCGGAGGTTTCAACTGCGCGATCGCCCGCATCGCGCCTATGACTGTTGCACCGCCCGTCATGTCGTACTTCATCAATTCCATATTCTCGCCTGGCTTGAGTGAAATACCGCCGGAGTCGAACGTCACTCCCTTACCAACGAATGCCAGCAATTCTTTGTCATCGGAAGGCGGAGTCGTAGGCGTGTATTTGAGAATGATCAGTTTCGCGGGTTGATCCGAACCACGAGCGACACTCAACAACGAGCCCATGCCTTCCTGTTCCATGCGCGCTTCGTCAAGTATGTCGACACTCAATCCAAACTCACTGGCAACTTCACGCGCGCGTTCAGCCATATCGGTCGGCGTCATGTACGCCCCCGGCTCGTTCGCCATATCGCGAGTGAAGTTGACTGCCTCGCCGACGATCACTCCCGCCCGGACACCTTTTTGTAGTGAATCCTCTTCGCCGTCTTCGATAACCACAACGAAACGATCGATTTTCTTCTCTTCTTTTTCTACAGTGCGGTATTTATCGGGATCGAACAGCGCGATGTATGCGCCTTCGACCGCGGTTGCGGCTGTTGCGCCTGCATCGCCGGACGCTCTTGGAAGCACGGCAATCGACTTCACGTTCTTGCTGCGCAAGGAACGAAGTGCGGTTCCGGCCATCTGTGAAACCTGCGCTGATTTGTATTCACTCGCGTCGCCGACGCCGACGAGCATGAGCCGGCGCGCCTTCAGTTTGTTGTTGCCAACGAGATGGAAGTAAGCGGTCTCTCCTTCTTTGCCGGAGAACTCTTCGGCGTCGAGCGCTGAGCGCACGAGCCCGCCGGAAAGCTCATCCAGCTTCTTTACAAAACCCTCATCGGGTTTCTCGTTCTTGAAAACGGCAACCGCCAAAGCTTGCACATCAAGCTCTTCGATAGGTCCCCTGTTGGCTTCAACTTGCATCTCTGTTAGTTCTCCTGTGTGTCATCGATTACGTTCTTTAAGCTGGGCTCGAGTTTCTCTTTCAACTGTTCGCTTCAGCTCGGCCTCACGTTTGTCATACATTTTCTTACCGCGAGCGATTCCCACTTCGATCTTTATCCGGCCGTTTTTTAAGTAGAGCTGGGTGGGAACGAGGGTCATTCCCTGTTTCGCTGTAGCTTCGTCGAGTCGGGATATTTCACGTTTGTGAAGCAGCAGCTTGCGAGTTCTCAGTGGATCGTGGTTCTCGCGGTTGCCATGAGAATAAGGCGAAATGTGTGCATTAAACAACCACGCCTCGCCCTCGCGCACAGAAATGTAAGCTTCCTTCAACTGCACGCGACCATCCATGGCACTCTTCACTTCGGTGCCGGTTAACACAAGGCCCGCTTCGTATCTATCCCCAATATGATAATTGTGAAAGGCAGCACGATTCGCGGCCAACACTTTTTCTTCTTTCGACATGCGGGCTCACGCGTTCTTCAATTCGAGCACGTCGTGACGAGTGATGATGCCGACGATGCGGCCGTATTCTTCGACCAGCACCGCCGGACTCGTCTGTAAACGCCGCGTCACTTCGGCTGAACTGTCGTCGACGTCGACTGTCGGGAAACTCGACTCCATCACTTCGCTGACGGGCGAAGTCAGCAGGTCTCTGTTTCGGACGACTTTCGCGAGGCAACGGTTCTCTCGCAATGAGCCCACCGCACGACCTTCGTCTAAAACGGGTATTTGACTCAGCCCGAGTTCATCCATCTTCCCGAGTGCGTCGCCGACGATATCAGTGGGTGTAACCCATACAAGTGACTTCGGCGCTTGGGGTTTCTTGGTCCCGCTGATCAAGCCGGCAGTGATCTTCTGCGGCTCCAACAGGCGTTTCTCTTTTAACCACTCGTCCGAGTGATGCTTGGTCAGGTAATGTTCACCAGTGTCGCAAACAATGAAAACCACGACCGCATTCTCGTCGAGACCCTTCGCGACGCGCAGAGCTGCCGAAAGATTAGTGCCGGTAGACCCGCCGCAGAAGATTCCCTCCAGTCGCCCGAGCAGTCGCGACATTTCGAATGATTCGCGATCGGTTACGTTTATCACTTCGTCGACGTACTTGATGTGGACGTTCGCGGGGACGATTTCCTGGCCGATTCCTTCCACAAGATACGGAGTCGCCTCGGGGGTTTTGCCTGTTTCCTTGTAGGTCTTGAAAATCGAACCGTAGGGGTCCGCGCCGATGATCCTGATCGCCGGATTCTTTTCTTTCAGATACCGGCCGGTTCCCGAGATCGTGCCGCCGGTTCCGATTCCCGCGACGAAGTGAGTGATCTTCCCTTCCGTCTGCCGCCACAGTTCCGGACCAGTGGTGCGGTAATGTGCTTCGGGGTTTGCAGGGTTCGAGTACTGATCCGGGTAAAAGGAATTCGGAGTTTCTGACGCGATTCGTTTGGCGGTGGAAACGTAGTGGTCGGGGGTTCCGGGTTTAGCTGAGACCGGGGTGATAACGACGTCTGCGCCGAGCGCTTTCAAGTAGCGCGACTTCTCGACGGAAGCCTTATCAGTCATTACGAAGATGCACTTGTAACCTTTGACGGCAGCAGCCATCGCGAGACCGATTCCGGTGTTTCCCGAGGTGGCTTCGATCACGGTTCCACCCGGTTTCAGGACGCCTTCTCGTTCGGCGGCCTCAATCATCGCCACGCCGATCCGGTCTTTCACCGAATACCCGGGGTTCAAGTTCTCCATCTTTGCGAACACTTGTGCCTTGGTGTCGCGCACGAGTCGATTGAGTCGCACTAAAGGCGTATTTCCGATCAAGCCGAGAATGTTTTCCTGGAATTCCATCAGAGTCTCCGACGAGCCTGGTAAATGGGGACCTATCTATATAGCAGAAACCGTTGAGCGCGGCTAATTCAGTGGGGGCAAAAAGCGGGGTCATTGGTCATTTGTCATTTTCCATTTGTCATTTGTCATTTTCAAGACCTTTGGCTTCAACAGTGCGCGAGCCCTAAAAGCCGCAGGTCTTATAAATGACAAATGTCAAATCATAAATGACAAATGATTTGGCTTTTAAAATGTTTGGGCCCGGACGTGCTCTCCCCTTCACATCCGGGCCCTTACAAGGCCACTCATCTTGCAATGTGTGACCGAACCGTTAATTCAAACAAACTTAGTAGCGTCGTCTGTTGTTGTCTCTAAGCTTGTACGTGTAAAGAGCTGCTCCACCTGCGCCTAACAGTGAGCCGATTACTGCGCCCTTCTTACCACCGACCGCTCCACCCAGGACAGCACCCGCGCCAGCTCCGATGCCGGTTGTGAGTTTGTCTCGGTGTCGATCCCAAAATGATCTGTCTCGGTCCCATTGATACCGTCGCCCGCTATAAATGCGATCGCGATTACGGTAATTGTCATAACGTTGTTCATAGCGCCGAGTGTCGTACCGCCGGTAGCGCGTTTGTGCTCCGGCCGGAATCGCCGTGAACATCAAAACCAACAACAACAAAATGCTTACTAACCCCTTGGTCATCCCTACGTCCTCCGTGCCCTCTTTTGGCAATGGGTGTGCCAACGCGCAATCGCGCGCGATATCGCGCTTTTTTGCAGTTTTATTGAAACTTGGGCTAAATATGAGGAGAACGACGTTAACCATTCCGTGCGCATCGTGTTAGTTGATTCACCTTTTGGGGTAATCTAACCGCCGTTACTAGATCAACAATGAAAATACTCATTCTCAATAGCACTCAAATCCGCGAACTGCTGCCGATGCCGGACTGCATCGAGTTGATGGCGGATGCACTTTCGGCGCTGGCGCGTGACGAGGTGCATCAACCTTTGCGCACGATCGTGCGTCCACCAAATGCGCGTGGATTACTCGGCCTCATGCCGGCGTATCGAGCCGGTGAACGCGGCGCTTTCGGTTTGAAAGCGATCTGCGTTTTTCCGGAGAATCCGTCGCAGGGAAAGGATGCGCACCAGGGCGCAGTGACGCTCTTCAGCCGAGAGACTGGCGAACTATTAGCGTTGATGAATGCTTCGGAGATCACGGCGATCAGGACCGCTGCTGTGTCAGCCGTCGCGACGCGGTTACTTGCGCGCGAAGATGCGTGTGAGTTGGCGATCATCGGCGCGGGTGTGCAAGCTCGCACGCATTTGGCTGCAATCGCATGCGTCCGCGCGATCAAACGGGCACGCATTGTTGCGAGGAACTTCGAGCATGCGCAGATACTCGTAGACGAGATGCAACCGAAGTTTCCGTTTCCCATAGAAGCCGTGCGAAAAAATGAAGAGGCAGTTCGTGGGGCAGACCTGATTGTGACGGCGACGTCATCTTTAGAACCCGTTATTTGTCATGACTGGATCTCGCCGGGAGCACACGTCAATGCGATCGGCACGCATTCGCCGACTTCCCGCGAGGTCGACAGCGCGACGATGGCTGCGGCGCGAATTTTCGTCGACCGTCGTGAGTCTGCGTTGAATGAATCTGGAGACTATTTGTTGGCGGCGAAGGAAGGCGTTGTTGGTCCGGAGAGCATCGTGGGCGAGATCGGAGAGTTGCTGATCGGAACCAAATCCGGTCGTAGTTCAGCAACACAGATTACGCTGTTCAAATCGCTTGGTCTCGCGATCGAAGACGTCGCCTGTGCCGAGTATCTCTACCGCAAAGCGTGCGGCGAAAACGTCGGCACATGGGCTGACTTCTGAGGCACCTCAGATCAAACGATCGCCGGTCACGGTCACAGAGTCCTGTCGATAATGACATCCGCGACTTTGCCGGTTGTGCTGTGCCGCCTGCGCCACAATCAACGCGACCTCAACAGCGTTACGCAAGCCGATCAAACCGTCCGACAGCTTCGTGGTTCTATAAAACGTCTCGATCTCATTCCACAGGTGCCGCAACTCGCGAATGGCACGCGACAACCGGTCCGCGCTGCGCACGAGACCTACGTAGTGCCACATAATGTTTTGAATCGTCTGCATATCGCCCTGAATCAGCGCCGGATCTGGATCCGCGCTCAAACCACTTTCGTCCCACGACGGTATATCTTCAAACTTTGGCGTTGGTCCAACAGTCTTCTCGCTTAACACTTTCTGGATCTCCAACGCGGCGCGATTGCCCCAAACGAGCCCCTCAAGCAGCGACGTTGACGCCAGCCGATTCGCGCCGTGCACGCCGGTGCAACTGATCTCGCCAACTGCGTACAAGTTGCGAATCGTCGAACGCGCCCATTCATCCACCAGCACGCCACCACAAAAATAGTGCGCCGCAGGAACCACCGGCACAGGCTCGCGCGAGATGTCGAGTCCCACTTTCAAACACTCATCGTAAATGAACGGAAATCTCTCTCGAATCGCTTCCGCAGACATGTGCGACGCAATGTCGAGCAGCACGTATGAATAACCGTTTGCCTCCATCTCGTGATGAATCGCGCGCGCAACGACGTCACGCGGCGCAAGGTCTTTCCACTCAGGCGAATAGCGCTCCATAAACGGACGAAGTTCAGGCGTCAATAAGACTCCGCCTTCACCACGAACAGCTTCGCTAATCAACAGACCTTCAGCGCCCGGAGCCGCGAGTGCGGTCGGGTGAAACTGGACGTATTCAGCGTTGGCGATGCGCGCGCCCGCGCGATGGGCCATCGCGAGTCCATCGCCGCGTGCACCGACGGGATTCGTGGTGTTTCGATAGATCCTCCCGAGGCCACCGGTCGCGAGAATCGTAGCGCTCGCGAGGTATCGATGCACCGTCTTTTCTTTGCGATCGAAAACGTAGCAGCCGTGACACGAGATCTCGCGATAGTTATCCAGCGGATTGCGCGAATGATGTGGAAACGTGATCAGGTCGACCGCCGTCGCGTCGGTCTTGATGGTGATGTTTGGATAATCAGCGAGCGTACGGGCCAGGCCGTTCATGATCGCGAGGCCGGTCGAGTCGCCGACGTGAAGAATTCTGCGGCGCGAGTGAGCGGCTTCCTGACCCCAGATCGGTGCGCCATCGTCAGCGTGATCGAAAACGACTCCGGCTGTGCGTTCGAGTACTTCGTTGAGTAGTGATGGACCTTCGTCAGCAAGAATGCGTGCGGCTTCAGGCGAAGTCACACCGGCGCCGGCCGCAACAATGTCTTCGAACAACAGCTCCGAAGTGTCGTCGGGTCCGCGGCCGATGATTCCGCCCTGCGCGTAGCGGGTATTCGATTCGCGAACCTCAGTCGCACGCGTGATGATGGTGATTTGACGCTCAGGATTTCGAGCGAGACGTAGAGCAGCAGTCGCACCGGCAATTCCGCAACCGATGATCAGAACCTCAGCATTTGTCATTATCGGTGTAAGAAAATCCGTACACAGATTGCACAGATCTTCCTAATCATCTTTCCCGATCTCGAGCATCCGCTCGACCGACCGCAGCGCGCGCCTGCGAACGTCTTCGTCGATAAAGATCTCAAACTGCTCTTTTTGCAGCGATTCGAGCGTGTCTTCCAGCGTGATCTGATTCATGTGCGGGCAACGCACACTGCAAAGTCGCAACATCTCTTTGTTCGGGTTGGCAGCAGCGATGTTATCGCCCATCGAACACTCCGTAAGCAGCAGATAACGTGGCGCATTCGTCTTCTCGACGTACTTGATCATCGCCGTCGTGCTGCCTGAGTAATCCGACGCAGCAACCACCTCGGGACTACACTCCGGATGCGCCAGAATCACGACATCCGGGAACTGCTTCCTGACATTCTGAATGTCTTCAACGCTGAACTTCTCGTGCACCTCACATCGACCAGGCCAACCGATCATCTCGTAATTCAGCTCGTTCGGAAAACGCATCCGCGGCTCGCGCGTCGGAAAGATGATCTGTTTTCCGGTCTCGCGCGCGACGTTGCCGGCGAGATATTCATCAGGAATAAAAATCACCTTGTCAGTCTTCAGCGACTTAACGACAGCAACTGCATTCGATGAAGTGCAACAGATGTCAGACTCTGCTTTCACGTCGGCGTAAGTGTTTATGTAAGTCACTACCGGAACGCCGGGAAATCGGCGCTTCAGTTCGCGCACATCCTCAGCAGTAATACTGGCCGCGAGCGAGCATCCCGCTTTTTCAGAAGGAATGAGCACCTTCTTCGTTGGATTGAGTATCTTCGCCGTCTCCGCCATGAACTTCACGCCACAGAAGACGATGATGTCTTTATCGGTTTCCGCGGCTCGGCGACTGAGCTCGAGCGAGTCGCCCACGAAATCCGGAATCGAATGGAACAGCGCCGGTTCCATGTAGTTATGGCCCAGGATGACTGCGTTCTTTTCCACCTTGAGCCGATTGATTCGGACCGCCAACTCCGCTTTAAGACGCAACTCAAAATCCGGCACGGTATCCGAAAGCAGCCGGTGCAGCTTTTGATACATCTCTTCCGTTTCCATGTCACGCGCGTGAGCGCGCATAGTCATTTCTCTCATTCAACAAACTCCAGGCTCACATCAAACACCTTCGGCGAATGTGTCAACGCGCCGACAGAAATGTAGTCGACGCCAGTGCCGGCCACTTCGACAACATTATCGAGCGTTACGTTGCCAGACGCCTCCAATTTGGCCCGGGCGTCACAGAGCTCGACCGCTTCGCGCATCGTTTCGACAGACATATTATCGAGCAGAATTCGCTGAACTCCCAACCCGAGCGCCTCTCGGACGTTGTCGAGCGTGCGCGTCTCGACTTCGATTTCTAGCTGCGATCCGGACGCGCGAACTCGTTCTACCGCAGCAGTTATCGAACCCGCGAAGTCGATGTGGTTGTCCTTTATTAATACCATGTCGAAAAGGCCGGTGCGGTGGTTTTGACCGCCACCAAGACGGACCGCGAGTTTGTCTGTAAATCTCAGGCCCGGAGCGGTCTTGCGTGTGTCGAGAATCACCGCCTTCGTTCCGGCGACGGCGTCGACAAACGTCCTCGTCAACGTCGCAATTCCAGACATTCGGCCCAGGAAATTCAAAGCAGTTCGTTCGCCGGTGAGAAGTGCTCGCGCTGGACCTTCGAGATCGACCAGCACCGTGCCGCGAGTGATCCTCGATCCATCTGTCGCGTTGTTTCTGAAAGTGATGTTATCACTCAAAGCGAGCATCACGTGCTCGGCCACTGCCAGACCAGCAACGACGCCATCCTGTTTGGCGACAATTCGGCCACGCAGCGACGCATTTGCGGGCACGATCGTGTCAGTCGTCACGTCGCCGGTGCCGATGTCTTCTTCGAGCGCACGTTTTATGTACTGCTGGATTTCGGGCGTGAGTTCTGGAGTCATTCTTTGCTGGTATCTTGCAACATGTGAATGTCGCCTCGCAAAGGCGCAAAGGCCGCAAAGTAAAACTTTCTTTGCGCCCTTTGCGCCCCTTTGCGTCTTTGCGAGGAAACTATCTCAGAGTAACAAGAACGTCGCGGCCTTCCTGTGCTTCATTGCCAGAGTAATCGGCAGCAATAATGCGCAACACGTAGTCGCCTTTTGGCAGTTGCGTTGTATCCCACACGCCCTTCGCCGCTCGACCGTCGCGAACCGTGTTCGTCACTTCGTACAGAAATCGCGTCGTCTCGCTTCCGTAGACAGTGATCCCGCTCTCCGCTGCGTACGCCACCTTTGTCGCTTCCCGATCGCTGGGCAGTCGATTGAACAAAATGTTGATGCGCGGCTGCTCGAACCCTGGAGCGGGTGTGCCATCAGGTTTGAGAACCTGATATCCCAGTTTGTAAAGACCGAGCCTCCGTCTACTCGCGTTCATGTTCGTACGGTCAATGGCGTCGACGACTATGCGGACGGGACCACTGACCAACAGACGATCTCTGTTCTTTTCCGTCAAGCGCGTGCCAGACGCGTCAAACAGTTGAATGCCATCTTTTTCAATCGTTGGAGCAACCGTGTCAGCGAATCCGATCGGCGACAGCGTAAGCGGATTGATCTCACCGTCCGGTGGTCCAATGTTCATGTGAACATGGTACATCCGGTTCACAGTTCCAAGAGCATCGCCGGGACGAAAGCGTGTGCCGCGCCTGATGCGCACGCGCGCGAGCTTCCCGTCGGCGTCATTCACGGGAATGAACCGCAGATCGTCGAACATCTTCGCGTCCTTGTCGCGACCGACGTGTATGTGAATGTAAGAAACGACGCCGACGCGTACGCCTTCGTTGATGGAGCCGAAAGCCCAGTTTGGAGTCGGACTCACAACCTTTTCCGAGCGGACGGCGCGCACAACCGTTCCGTAAGGGCCGAAGACATCGAGCCCGCTGTGAAGATGATGACGGCTGTCAGTGGAATCAAAACTGCCGCGCACTTCTCCGATCGTGGCAACAACTTCGTGTGGGCGGTCCTGCGGATCGACCGGCCATAACAACGATTGTTGACGCAGAGTCTCGTTAGTGAGTTTCGGACGCGGATCGATCAGAGTGGCCGCGCTCGCAGCCGGCGCCGGATCGAGTTTGCGCACCAGGTAGTTGCCGCTGTCTGCAACGTAAAGCTTGTCTCCAGCGAGTGCGATTCCCGCAGATTGATTGAAGCGAACCACATCCGAGCCATCGGTGATTACGCGCGCGGTGCCGTCGGGAGCAATCTGAAGAACGCGCGAATGATCGAGTTCAGTGACGTAAAGAAAGTTGTCGTGCGTCAGCGCCAAACCGATCGGACTCGAAAGATCTGTCACTTGCAATGTCGTGACGTTTCCCTGCGCGTCTATTCTGCGGAGCCGATCATTTCCCGTATCCGCGACAATCAGCGTGCCGTCATTCGCAACGACCACACCGCACGGCGTATCGAAGAGCGCTGTGTTGCGATCGCCATCGGCGAATCCCGGAGTTCCCTTGCCTGCGACTGTGCCGACCTGTCCCTCAGGCGTGATCAAGCGAATGCGATCGTTGTAAGTGTCGGCGACATAGACATTCCCATCGCCGTCGACAGCGACACCAATTGGTCCATTGAACCGCGCCTGCGCCGCCGCACCATC
>Ga0105237_10004413_pt1 | contig 16303 bp, 14 predicted proteins | sample KBSC24metaG_FD_81520 | JGI IMG/M metagenome (GOLD analysis project Ga0105237, IMG submission 81520) | Corn rhizosphere microbial communities from Kellogg Biological Station, Michigan, USA - KBS C2-4 metaG | ecosystem: Host-associated > Plants > Roots > Rhizosphere > Soil | place: Michigan, USA... | reverse complement strand
GAATCGCTCCGCGCCGATCTTCGTCAGCGCCGCCGTCAGCGTCGTCTTGCCGTGGTCTACGTGGCCGATCGTGCCCACGTTCACATGCGGCTTCTTGCGCTCGAATTTTTCCTTGGACATGCCGAAACCCCGATCTGATGGAAACGTACTTAGGTGGAGACGAATTCGATAAAAACCAGACTGCGATCTTGCGAACTTCCCGACGGAAGGTGGTGCTCACGAATGGAATCGAACCATCGACCTCCTCCTTACCAAGGAGGTGCTCTACCGACTGAGCTACGTGAGCGCAAATCTCAGCGGTCCTCCTGACCGCAAACCGCGAACCGGCGTCCTGCCGGACTTTTCAACAGAGCCAAAACCTTGTGCGTGGCCCGATCTTTATGGAGCGGGAGACGGGAATCGAACCCGCACAATCAGCTTGGAAGGCTGAAGTTCTACCATTGAACTACTCCCGCACCGGAGCGAATTGCCAAGGTGTTGCCGATGGGTGGTAAGTCCATCGTGTGAAGCTCGACTCACGAAGAGCAGTTCGACCTGAACTTCGAGTATTCGTTCCAGCCCGATCGCAAATCCGATCGAATGGCGGATGGAGAGGGTCCATTCCGGGCATCCTGCCCTTCGCCCCTCCGGGGCCGCGCCGCTTTCGCGTCGCGCTCAAAATCGCTCCTGCGATCTTGTCGAACCCCCTTCCAGAGACTTCATCCTTGGAAGGGCTACACGGAACTGTGGTGGAGGGAGGTGGATTATTCCGGGCATCCTGCCCTTCGCCCCTCCGGGGCCGCGCCGCTTTCGCGTCGCGCTCAAAATCGCTCCTGCGATCTTGTCGAACCCCCTTCGGTGGTTCACATCCACTGAAGGGCTACACGGAACTGTGGTGGAGGGAGGTGGATTCGAACCACCGAAGGCGTGAGCCAGCAGATTTACAGTCTGCCCCCGTTGGCCGCTTGGGTATCCCTCCGAACAATTCCGAAAAACAATTCTTCCTGCGTGACCGGCGGGAGACCGATGACCTTGGGCATCCGGCCCTTCGTCGCTCGTCGCGTCGCTTTCGCTTCGCGTTCTCGCATTTGCTCCTGCAGATCTGATCGAATCGCCGAAGGCTTGCCTTCGACCGCTCGGGCATCCCTGCGGAACTCTCGATCCAGCGTGTCTCGTTCACTATCCGTGCCGCAATAGTTCCTCGGGCACGGAGCCGCGCATTGTCGGGGCCGGCACGGGGTACTGTCAAGACATATGGCGACGGAAAATCGGGGGTCCGAGGCGCCCTCAGCCGCTGTCGGCCGCCGCCCGGCGCGGCAACACCGGGCGGAACCGCGCCACTTCCGCCTCCATCGTCTTCGACAGCTCGATCAGGCGCCGCGCGTAGTCGGCCAGGCGGCGGTCCTCCTCGCCGAGCGGCTCCCACGGCGGCACCGGCGTCGGCTTGCCGTCGGCCCGGTCCAGCGCGACGAACGAGATCACGCAGCTGGTCGCGACGCGCTCGTCCATCGTCTTCAGGTCGCGCGCCGAAACATCGACCGCGAAATGCATGCTGGACGTGCCGGTCTGGATCAGTTTGGCGCGCACGGTGACCAGGTCGCCGATCAGGATCGGCGCGACGAACTGGATGCCGCCGACCGCCACCGTGACGCAGTACTTGCCGCTCCAGCCGACCGCGCCGGCGTAGCCGGCCTGGTCGATCCATTTCATGACCATGCCGCCATGCACCTTGCCGCCGAAATTGACGTCGGACGGCTCGGCGAGGAAGCGGAACTCGACTTCGCGCTGCTGGCCAGGCATCGGGAGGCCTCGCGGGGCTGGGGGCCGCGTAGCCTACCTGCTCGCGGCGCGCTTGTGTGAACCCGATCGCGTTGCGCGGCGCGGCGGCTCCGTAAGCTCGATCCATCGCACTCGACGCTGCACAGGGGCCACGACGATGCGCTTGACCACGACGCGCTGGGCGCGAAACGGCTGCCTGCTGGCGGCAACGCTGGCCGCCGCGGCACCGGCAGCCGAGGTGACGGTCCAGAACGACTCGCTGACCGACAACTCCAGCGGCACCATCCAGGCCGGCTTCGTCGCCGGCGAGAAGGCGGCGGCCTGGCTGACCTCGCCCTGCGGCGGGAACATCGTCGCCGCGCAGATATTCTGGCGCTCGCTGACCGGCACGGCGGCGCAGAGCATCGAAGATTCGATCGACATCTACCGCAGCGGCACGTTTCCGACGCCCGGCGACCTGGCCCAGGAAATCGGCGGTCCCGTGCTCAACGACGGCGTCATCAACGAGTTCCGCTACCTGGACGAAAACAACACGATCCCGCTCAGCGTGCCGGTCGAACAGGGCGAAACCTTCGTGCTCGCGCTGACGTTTGCCGAGGCGCCCGACCCGACCCTGGGACCCAGCGTGGTCGACGACGACGACGGCATCGTGCCGAACCACAACGCGATCTATGCCAGCCTCGGCGGCGGCCAGTTCGGCTGGTTCTCGAACTCCACCCTCGGCGTGACCGGCGACTGGGTCATCCGCGCGGTCGTCGACTGCCAGTCCAGCTCCAACTCCGCCGATGTCGGGGTCTCGATGAGCGCGGATCCGCCGCAGTATTCGCCCGGGTCGGCGCTGACGTACACGATCACGATCGCCAATGCCGGCCCCGGCAACGCATCCAGTACCACGGTGGTCGACAGTTTTCCGGCCGCCTATACGAACCCGACCTGGACCTGCTCGGGCAGCGGCGGCGGCACCTGCGCGGCCAGCGGCAGCGGAACGATCGCGCAGACGGTCGCCCTGCCGGCCGGCGGGGAGGTCGTCTACACCGTTCAGGGGACCGTCGCGGCAAACGCCAGCGGGCCCCTCTCCAATGCCGCCACGGCCGTCGTCGCGCCACCGGCCGTCGACCCGGACACGAGCAACAATACGGCGACGCTGGACGTGCTGCCTGCCGGCAACGACACGATCTTCGTGGACGGTTTCGACCTCGAGGCCCGCGCCGCGCTGCGCGTCGTCGGAGCCGGCCTGACCCCTTCGCCCTAGCCCGGAATCGATCGAAAGCGGATCCTCGTGCCGGCACGGGGATCCGCCCGCGCCCGCGGCGGCCCGATCCTAGCCGTCGCCGGCGATCGCTGCCGGGGCGTCTGCCACGCGAAATTCCATCGGCACCGTGATCAGCCAGCGGTCGAGCCGCGCGGGACCGAGATCGACGAAGCCGAGCCGGCGGTAGGCGGGCACGGAATACGGAGACGCATTGACAGTTATGCGCTCGGGCTGCGCCGCTTCCAGGCATGCCGCCAGAGCCGCCTTCCAGAGCGTGCGCGCAATGCCCTGCCGATGGAAATCGGCATCGACGAACAGCAGGAACAGATGGCTTTCGTCGCGCGTCGCCACGACGCCGACGAGCCGGCCGTCGACCTCGGCAACGAGGTGGCGATGACCCGCCCGCATCCGCTCGCCGACGGCCGCCTCGCCCATCCAGACGAGCAGTTCCTGTGCCGACTCGGCGGGCTGATCGGGCAATACGTAGGAATGCGTGAGCGACGTCAGGAGGCTGCTGATCGCCGCGGCATCGGCAAGCGTCGCCTGGCGCAGGACGGGACCGTCGTTCATCCGTCCATGCTAGCGCGAAGCGGCAGCGGCGCGGCGAGTGAACGTGATCGTGCCGAGCGGCACCTCCTTGCCGGATTTCGCTCCGATCGCGGTCATCGTCAGCACGCGGCGGTCGCCGCGGAACTGCTCGACCATGCGATATGCCGCCGGCGGATAAGGCTCGGGCTGGCGCAGCTCGGAGGTCCAGGTCATCGTTTGCGTGGCCGCGTCGTAGCTGCCCTCGTCGATGCGCAGGTAGTCCTGGTTGCTGTCGACCCAGACACCGACGTATTTGCCCTTGCGCGGGTCGTAGCCCCAGGTGCCGTGGCCGCCGTAGTTCGCGTCGACGACGAAATCGTTCTTGATCCAGCCACGCCCGGTCACGAAGGCGTTGGTCTGGACGCCATGCGCCCTGACCGGGGCCGCACCGGGCGCCGCGGCGGGAAATTCGATCTCGGCGTCCCAGACGCCCTCTTCCAGCGCCAGCACCTGCGCGGCCGGCGACGGCTCCGCAGCGGCGTGGGACAGGGAGGACTTCGCAAGAGCATCGGCCGACATCGCCAGCGCAGCGATCGTACACAGGACAACAGGCATCGCGTCACTCCCATCGTGCGCTGCGCCGGGATGGCGCAGCGGTCGAGCCGCGCCATCGCCGTGGGGGCGATCGCGCGCGAACTCGCTCACGATGGAAAAAAACGCAACGTCGGCGGCAAACCTATCACCGCGACGGAGAATCGGCCGCCTAGACGTTGAAGCGGAAGTGCAGCACGTCGCCTTCCTTGACGATGTATTCCTTGCCTTCCAGGCGCAGGCGTCCGGCGTCCTTCGCGCCGGCCTCGCCCTTGTACTTGATGTAGTCGTCGTAGGCGATCGTCTCGGCGCGGATGAAGCCGCGTTCGAAATCGGTGTGGATGACGCCGGCCGCCTGCGGCGCGGTCGAGCCGCGCTTGACCGTCCACGCACGCACTTCCTTCTCGCCCGCGGTGAAATAGGTCTGCAGGCCGAGCAGCTTGTAGCCGGCGCGGATCACGCGGTTGAGGCCGGGCTCCTCGAGGCCGAGGTCCTTCAGGAACTCGTCGCGATCGGCATCCTCGAGCTGCGCCATCTCCTCCTCGATCGCGGCGCATACCGGCACCACTTCGGCACCTTCCTGCGCGGCGCGTTCGCGCACCTTGTCGAGGAACGGATTGTTCTCGAAGCCGTCTTCCTTGACGTTGGCGATGTACATCAGCGGCTTCAGCGTGAGCAGGAAGAGGTCGCGCAGCAGCGCCTTTTCTTCTTCGTCGAGGCCGGCCGAACGCGCGGCCCGGCCCTCGTTGAGCACGGCCTGCACCTTCTGCAGCACCGGGCGCCGCACCAGCGCCTCCTTGTCGTTCGCCTTGGCGGCACGCTCGACGCGGTTCAGCGCCTTGTCGACCGATTCCAGGTCCGCCAGCGCGAGCTCGGTGTCGATCGTCTCGATGTCCGAGATCGGATCGATCTTGCCCGCCACGTGCACGATGTCGGTATTCTCGAAACAGCGCACGACGTGCGCGATCGCATCGACCTCGCGGATGTGCGCGAGGAACTTGTTGCCCAGGCCCTCGCCTTTCGACGCGCCCGCGACGAGCCCGGCGATGTCGACAAATTCGATCGACGTCGGGATGATCTTCAGCGGTTTGGCGATCGCCGACAGCGCCTGCAGGCGCGGATCGGGCACCGGCACGACGCCGACGTTCGGATCGATCGTGCAGAACGGGAAGTTCGCCGCCGCGATGCCGGCCTTGGTCAGCGCGTTGAAGAGGGTCGACTTGCCGACGTTCGGCAGGCCGACGATGCCGCATTTGATGCCCATGGAGTGTCCGGGATTCGGGATTGGAGATTGGAGATTCGTCAGGAGCCTTGAGTCGGGGAAGTGGGCTCGGGATGAAGGCGTCTCGCGCTCTTCCGAATCCCGAATCCCCAATCCCTAATCCCGGCCGTTGGTATGCAACTGCTTGGTAGCCCGCTCGAACTCGCCCGCGACCGCCAGGGGCAGCACGTCGAGCGAACGCGCGATCGCGTCGAGCATCGCCGTTTCATCCGCTGCCGATGGCCGCCCGAGCACCCAGCCGAGCACGCGGTCCTTGTGGCCGGGATGGCCGATGCCCAGACGCAGGCGATGGAACTTGCCGTGACCGACGTGCGCGAACAGGTCGCGCAAGCCGTTCTGGCCGCCGTGGCCGCCGTCGAACTTCAACCGCGCCGTGCCGGCGGGGAGGTCCAGGTCGTCGTGCACGACCAGCATTTCCTCCGGCTCGATTTTCCAATAGCGCAGCGCCGCCCCTACCGAGGCGCCGCTCGCATTCATATAGGTGATCGGCTTGAGCAGCCAGACCGGATTGCCGCCGAGCGAGATCTTCGCCGTTTCGCCACGCAGCTTCGACTCGATGCCGAAGCGAGCGCCTTCGCGCTGCGCAAGCGCATCGACCAGCCAGAACCCCGCGTTGTGCCGGGTCCGCAAGTGTTCGGCGCCCGGATTGCCGAGGCCGACGATGAGGCGCAAGCCCGCCATGGTGCGCACGCGCGTTCCGTGCGCCGCCCGCGCGCATGCGCAGGCGGCGCCGGAATCGGACGCTTACTTCTTTTCTTCTTTCTTGGCCGGAGCCGCTGCAGCCTTGGCCGCCGGAGCTGCCGGTGCCGCCGCTGCCGCCTCGGCGCCTTCGGCCGGCGCCGCTTCGACTTCCTCGCGCACTTCCTTGGCGACGACGACCGCATGGTCGTGTTCCTTGCCCAGGCGCAGCTCGGGGATCTCGACGCCTTCCGGCAGCTTGATTTCCGACAAGTGGATGATGTCGTCGATCTTCAGCTCGGACAGGTCGATCTCGATGTATTCCGGCAGGTTGCGCGGCAGGCAGGAGATTTCGACTTCGTTGATCTCGTGCGTGATGACGATGCCCGAGGTCTTGCCGGCCGGCGAGACTTCCTGGTTCAGGAAGTGCAGCGGCACGCGCACGCGGATCGCTTCGTTCTCGTTGACGCGCTGGAAATCGAGGTGCAGCACGAGCTGCTTGAACGGATGGCGCTGCATGTCACGCAGCAGCACCTTCTGCACGTCGCCGCCGAGGCTGAGGTCGAGGATCGACGAGTAGAACCATTCGTTCTGGCTGGCGTGCCAGACGTCCTTGTGCTGCAGCTGGATGCTGACCGGCTTCAATTCGCCGCCGTAGACGATCGCCGGAACCACGCCTGCACGACGCAGGCGGCGGCTCGCACCCTTGCCCTCGTCGTTGCGCTTCTCGACGTTGATGAGATGAGACTTTGCCATTTTCGTGATGCCTATGTTGCAGTGATACCGCCTCGCGGCGGCTTGGAAACTCCCCCGCGACCAGGGGAGTGGTTTGGAGCCGGGATTGGGGATTGGGGATTCGAGATTGGCAAAAGCGCAGCTCTTGCCTCTCCGAATCCCCAATCCCGAATCCCAGCCTCAATCGACATACAACGAACTCACCGACTCGCCATAAGCGATGCGGCGGATCGTTTCCGCGAGCAGCTCGGCGACCGAGAGCTGGCGGATCTTGTTGCAGCCTTTCGCCGCGTCCGAGAGCGGAATCGTGTCGGTGACGACGAGTTCGTCGAGCGCCGAGCCGCTGATGTTCTGGATCGCCGGACCCGACAGCACCGGATGCGTGCAGTACGCGACGACCTTGCGCGCGCCGTTCTTCTTCAGCGCCGCAGCGGCCGCGCACAGCGTGCCGGCGGTGTCGACGATGTCGTCGACGAGGACGCAGACCTTGTCCTTGACCTCGCCGATGATGTTCATCACGGTCGCCTCGTTCGCACGCGGGCGGCGCTTGTCGATGATCGCGAGGTCCGCGTCGTCGAGGCGCTTGGCGATCGCGCGCGCGCGCACCACGCCGCCGACGTCCGGCGAGACGACGATCAGGTCGTCCTTCGCGTAGTAGCGCCAGATGTCGGCCAGCAGCACCGGCGAGGCGTACACGTTGTCGAGCGGAATGTCGAAGAAGCCCTGGATCTGATCGGCATGCAGGTCGACGGTCAGCACGCGGTCGGTGCCGACCACGCCGATCATCTCGGCGGCGACCTTGGCCGTGATCGGCACGCGGGCCGAGCGCGGGCGGCGATCCTGCCGCGCGTAGCCGAGGTAAGGAATCACCGCGGTCACGCTGGCCGCCGAAGCGCGCTTGAGCGCGTCGATCAGCGCGAGCAGATCCATGAAATTGTCGGCCGTCGGTGCGCAGGTCGGCTGCACGACGAAGACTTCCTGGCGGCGCACGTTCTCCTCGATCTCGACCTGCACTTCGCCGTCGCTGAATCGGCCGACCAGCGCCTTGCCGAGCGGCACGTTCAGCTCGGCGCAGATCGCCGAGGCGAGCTGGCGATTCGCATTGCCGGTGAAGACCAGGATGCCGGGATTGCCTACGTTGGTGTCCACGCTCTGCTCCGTTACGCCAACTGCCCGACACGCCGCGCCGAAGCGCTCTGATGAGTGAACCCCCGATTTCGGGGGCATCGGCCACGCAGGGCCGATGGATCTCGCCGAACCGCACTTCGATCGACCCGGACGCTCGCCTGGCAGGCGCCGAGGTTGACTGGGGCGGCAGGATTCGAACCTGCGAATGCCGGGATCAAAACCCGGTGCCTTACCACTTGGCGACGCCCCACCAAATCACGTTCTCTTCCGCTTCGGCGCGCCACCACGACCAGGCCGCGCGCCGCTTCGTTTCATGCCGCTGCGTCCTGCCATTCCTGCAGCCGCGCCAGCAACGGCGACCGCGCGACACCGCGCGCGGCGAAGGCACGCATGCCGGGCGGACATTTTTCCACAGTATCCATTGCGGTTTCGCGAGATTCGACCGCTGCGAAGACGCAGCCGCCCGAACCGCTGAGCCGCGCCGCGCCGTGACCTGCCAACCAGTCGAGCGCCCGCGCCACGGCGGAAAAGCGTTCGCGCACGACCGGCTCGAACACATTGCCCGTCGCGACGCCCGAAAGGAAGAGCGGAATTGTCAGATGCGCCGCGTTGCGTGTCAATTCCGGTGCGGCGAAAAGCGCCGCCGTCGGCACGCTCGCACCCGGGTCGACGACGACATACCAGCGTTCGGGCAGCGCCAGCGCCGTCAGCCGCTCGCCGATGCCTTCGGCCCAGGCGCTGGCCCCGCGCACGAAGACGGGTACGTCGGCGCCCAGCGCCATGCCGATGTCGGCCAGGCGGTCGACATCAAATCCGGTATTCCAGAGCGCGTTCAAGGCGACCAGGGTCGTGGCGGCATCGGAACTGCCGCCGCCGAGGCCACCGCCGAGCGGGATGCGCTTTTCGATCGCGATGTCGACGCCGCAGCTCGCGCCGGCGGCGGACTGCAACGCCATCGCCGCGCGCACGGCCAGATCGTCGGCGGGGGCGACGCCGGGGAGCGGATCGACGCGCCGAATCTCGCTGTCGCCGCGCACGCGCAGGCGGATCTCGTCGCCCCAATCGAGCAGCTGGAATACGGTCTGCAGCAGGTGATACCCGTCGGCGCGGCGGCCGACGATATGCAGGAACAGGTTCAGCTTGGCCGGCGCGGGCCAAGCGCTCCAGGCCGCGGCGCGGCCGGCGCGTTGCTCAGGCGTCACGGCTTGGCCCAGTCGCGGATCGCCAGGCGCACCTTGTAGTCGCCCTTGCTGGCGAACACCTTGCCCGGCAGCGGCGGATCGAGCGCCGCATCGTAGTCCTGGTATTGCACGTGCCAGCCGGCTTCGTCGATCGTGGCGGGCAGACCCGCCGCGTCGAACGTGATGCGTCCCTGCGGCGACGCACGCATGCCGCGCGCCCAGCGGGTCAGCTCGGCCATCGGCACCTGCCAGCCGAGTTCGCGCGCGAGCAATTCCGCCGGATTGCCTTCGAGCGCCTGCTCGCGCAGCCCCTGCAGCACCGCGTGCTGCGGCGTGCCGGACAAGGTCCAGGTCTTGCCGGTCACCGGCGCATGCACGCTGAAACGAAATTCGTCGCCGCGCTGCAGCCACTCCAGCGAACCGCTGCCGCTGTCATGGCCGTCGGAGACGCCCAGCCGCCCGCCGAGGCGCCAATCCATGCGCTCGGAAAGGACGCGCTCGCGCGCGTCCTGGCGCGCCAGCAGGTCGGCACTGGGGGCGACCGGCCTGACGGCCTGGCGGCCGCCGCAGGCGGCGAGCAGGACGGCCATCGCACAACCGCCGAGGCGCAACACAAGCCGGCGCATCAGGTCGCCAGCCGCTGGATCGCCTCGAGCAAGGCCTTGTTCTTCGGGTCCTTCTTGCGGCCCTCGTCCCACACCTTGCGCGCTTCGTCGCGATCGCCCTTGACCCAGAGCACTTCGCCCAGGTGCGCGGCGATGTCGGCGTCGGGTTGCTTCTCGTAGGCGCGCCGCAGCTGGGTCAGGGCCGCGTCGAGATCGCCGAGGCGGTAATGCACCCAGCCCAGGCTGTCGATGATCGCCGGCTCATTCGGCTTCAGCTCGATCGCCCGGCGCACGAGGTCGCGCGCTTCGCCGAGCTTCGCGTCGCCCTTGCGGCTGCTGTCGGCCAGCGTGTAGCCGAGCGCATTCATCGCTTCGGCGTCGTCCGGCTTCAGTTCGATCACGCGGCGCAGGTCGCGCTCGGCGCCTGCCACGTCGCCCTGGTCGACCGCGAGCAGCGCGCGCGCATACAGCAGGCGCGGATCGTCCGGCAGCGTAGCGAGCCCGCGCGTGTAGACGGCGATCGCCTCGCGCGGGCGCTGCCGGCGCGCCAGCACTTCGGCTTCGAGCAGGTAAGCATTGCCGAACTGATCGCTGTCCTCGGCCGTCTGCGCCTGCAGCTGGTGCAGGAAATCGAGGGACTGTTCGGTGCGTCCGAGCTGATCGAGCAGCACCGCCTGGCGCATCTGCGCGTCGAACCAGTGTTCGTCGTCGTCGCTGATGCCGCGATACCACTCCAGCGCTTCGTCGCGCTTGTCGACCAGTTCGGCGACCTGCCCCATCAGGTACAGGCGCTTGCTCGACCGCGCCGACTTGTCGGCGATCAGTTCGCGGTACAGCGACGAGAGTGCGTTCTTGTCGTCCGCACGCGCGGCGTAGGCAGCGCGCGCACCATACGTGGTGTCGTCCTGCGGACCGGTCGCGAGCGCTCGCGCGGCGCCGGCGTTGTCGCCGCTGTCGGCGAGCAGCGCGGCGTAGCCGCCGCGCAGGCGCAGACTTTTCGGATCGTGCTTCAGGGCTTCGGCGTACTTTTCGCGCGCGCCGGCCTTGTCGCCGCGATCGAGCGCCAGGCGTGCGCTCCAGGCATAGCTTTCGCCGCCGTGGAAGCGGTTCACGGCTGCTTCGGCAAGACGCTGTGCGAGTGCCTTGTCGCCGAGCTTGAAACTCAACTGGCTGATGGCGACCCAGTTGGTTTCCTTCGAACCGAGATGTTGCGGACTGGCCAGGCGATCGAGCAGATGGGCGGCAGCGGCCTTGTCCTCGGCGCTGAGCAGGGTCTGCGCGATCAGACGCCAGTTCTGCTGGTCGCCGCGCGCTGCCAGTGCATCGAGATCGGCATACGCATCGTCATTGCGCTTTTCGCCGAGCGCGATCCAGGCGCGTGCCTGTGCGATACCGGAGTCTTTCGGCGCGAGCTGCTGCCAGCGCGCGAGCGCACGCTGCGCCAGCGGCCATTGCTTGACCGACAATGCGAGCCGGGTCGCCTCCTCGCTGACGGCCGGATCCGGCGACAGCTCCGCCGCGTCGACGTAGCCTTGCGCACCGGCCTGGAGGTCGCTGTTTTGCAACGAGAACTGCGCCGCCAGGAGCTTGGCGAGAAGATCGTGCTCGGGCGCCACCGGCTTCGCCGAAGGCGCCACCGCAATCCCGGCCATGCTCGCCTTCGGCGTCACCGGCGCGCAGGCGGCGAGCGCGGCTATCGCGAACGCAACCAGCACCCCCGCGGCGAGATGACGCGGCTGGAAAAATCGATCGCGCGATGCGATTCGGAAAACCATGCAAAGCCTTGTCTTGCTTGATATCAAGGGATAGCGCCCGCACAATTCGCGGCGGCGGCGCAGCCCTTTGGCGGCGCCCCGACGACAGGCCGGTTAGCTTAGCCGATCCTGCCGCAGCCGTTCGGCGGCACATCCGCCGGACCGGTCGATCTTCACGTTTTTCCGATCGGCGAATCGTCCGGTCACGCCGCCGAGGTTTGCCGCGATACCTTTCATATGGCCCTAGTCGCCCTCGGACTCAACCACTTGACCGCACCGGTCGCGCTGCGCGAAAGGGTCGCCTTCCCGCCGGAAGCGACGTCGCCGGCGCTGGCCGAGCTGTCGGCGCAACCCGGCGTTCGCGAGGCGGCGATCCTGTCGACCTGCAACCGCACCGAGCTGTATTGCACGGTGGAGCCCGGCGCCGAGGGCGTACCGGCCGCCTGGCTGCACCGGCATCAGGAACTGACCCGCGCCCGCGTCGACGAGTTCCTTTACCTGCATCACGACGCCGATGCCGTGCGCCACCTGTTCCGCGTCGCCACCGGGCTCGAATCGATGGTGCTCGGCGAACCGCAGATCCTCGGCCAGGTCAAGGACGCCTACGCCTACGCGCGCGAGGCGCACACGCTGAAGGCGCCGCTCGAACGCTTGTTCCAGAACACGTTCGCCGTGGCCAAGCGCGTGCGCTCGGATACGCGCATCGGCGCGAACACGGTCTCCGTCGCATTCACCGCCGTGCGCCTGGCCGAGCGCGTGTTCGCCGATCTGCGCGAAGCCTGCGTGCTGCTGATCGGCGCCGGCGAGACGATCGAACTGGCCGCGCGCCACCTGACCGAAGCCAAGGTCAGGCGCCTGATCGTCGCCAACCGCACGCTCGACAACGCGCAGACGCTGGCGACACGTTTCGGCGGCTATGCGATCGCCTTGGCCGACCTCGGCAAGCACCTCGCCGAAGCGGACATCGTGATCGCGTCGACCGCCAGCCGCGAACCGGTGCTGAGCCATGCCCAGGTCGCCGCCGCGATCGCCGCGCGCCGGCGCCGCCCGATGTTCCTCGTCGACATCGCCGTGCCGCGCGACATCGAGCCTGCCGTCGCGGAACTCGAAGACGTCTATCTCTACACGATCGACGACCTGCGCCAGGTGATCGACGACAACTTGCGTTCGCGCCGCGAAGCCGCGCGCGAAGCGGAGGCGATGATCGAACTGTCCGTCGAGCATTTCATGGGCTGGTGGCGTGCGCTCGACGCGCACAACCCGGTCGTCGACCTGCGCCGCGTCGCCGAAGCGAGCCGCGACGAGACGCTGGCCAAGGCACAGGCCCTGCTCGCGCGCGGCAAGTCGCCGCAGGAAGCCCTCGCGTTCCTCGCCAACACGCTCACCAACAAGCTGCTGCACGCACCGAGCGCGAACCTGCGCGCCGCCGCCTTGCGCGGCGACGAGGAATTGCTGCGTGCGGCGGAGCGGTTGTTCGATTCGAAAGCTGAGATTCGGGATTAGGGATTCGGGATTCGGCAAAGCAGTCCCCTGCTTTGCCGTCCCTCACTCACCGTCCTGATCCACGAGCACCTCTTTGTCTTTCCGAATCCCCAATCTCGAATCCCCAATCCCCGCCCCCCATGCTCCCCACGATCCGCCGCAAACTCGAACAGCTCGCCGAACGCCACGAGGAACTCGAGCACATGCTCGCCAGCGCCGAGGTGCTCGCCGATGCGAAGCGCCTGCGCGACGTCTCGCGCGAACATGCGCAGCTGACGCCGCTGGCCGAATCGCTGCGCGCCTTCGACGAAACCGGCAGCGCGCTCGAATCCGCGCAGGCGATGCTGCGCGATCCGGAATTGAAGGAACTCGCGCAGGAGGAAGTCGCCACGCTGCAGGCCGAGCGCGAAACGCTCGAGGCCGATCTCAACCGCCTGCTGATCCCGAAGGATCCGCGCGACGAAGGCAACCTGTTCCTCGAGATCCGCGCCGGCACCGGCGGCGACGAGGCGGCGATCTTCGCCGGCGATCTCATGCGCATGTATCTGCGCTACGCCGAGCGGCGCCGCTGGAACGTGGAAATCCTCTCCGCCAGCGACGGCGAGCACGGCGGCTACAAGGAAGTCATCGCGCGCGTCGAAGGCCAGGCGGCCTTCTCTCGGCTGAAGTACGAATCGGGCACGCATCGCGTGCAGCGCGTGCCGGCGACCGAAGCGCAGGGCCGCATCCACACCTCGGCGGCGACCGTCGCGATCCTGCCCGAGCTCGACGAAGTCGACGAGATCGAAATCAAGGACGCGGATCTGAAGATCGATACGTTCCGGGCCTCCGGCGCCGGCGGCCAGCACGTCAACAAGACCGACTCGGCGATCCGCATGACGCACCTGCCGAGCGGCATCGTCGTCGAATGCCAGGACGAGCGCAGCCAGCACAAGAACCGCGCCCGCGCGCTGTCGCTGCTGAAGGCGAAGCTGCTCGACGAAGAGCGCAGCAAGCAGAACGCCGCGCAAGCCGAATCGCGCAAGCTGCAGGTCGGTTCCGGCGACCGCAGCCAGCGCATCCGCACCTACAACTTCCCGCAGGGCCGCGTGACCGACCACCGCATCAACCTGACCCTGTATCGACTGCCGGAGATCATCGCCGGCGATCTCGACGAGCTGGTCGACGCGCTGACGCGTGAGGATCAGGCCGATCAGCTGCAATTGCTGACCGGAAGCCTCTGAAGATTCAAAGCGCGCGCCCGACGACGTCCGATTCGATGCGGGCGGCAGGATCGAGCGCGAACATGCCTTCGGCCGTGCCGTTCGCGCCGGGCGGTTTCCAGTTGCAGTCGATCTCCGGGACACCGGGCGCCGTCATGCGAAAACAAACCGGCACCAGAACCGCGCTGCCGCGCGGATGACCGCCGACGATTTCCGGTTCGAACGTCCACTTCTTCACGGCGTTGGTCGCCGAACTGACGAATGCCACGTCGGCCTTGGGTCCCTGGGCGAACGGCTCGACGTCCTTCACCTTCCCGGCTTCGTCGTAGTCGACTTTCAGCACGACCAGCCCCTGACGCCGGCCGGCCACGGCGTTTTCAGGGTACTTCGGCGCGGTCTGGCGGCCGTAGCCGCCGCCGGTCGAAGCACCGGCAACGCTGACGTGATAGTTGTCGTCAGGCTGAGGTTCGAGCTTCAGATGCAGATGCAGCTTCGACTCGGTCGCTGCAGGCGCGCCGTCGACCTTGCCGGGACTGATCGTCCAGCTGCGAATATCCTTTTCCAGATGATCGTGCAGGGTTGGCAGTTGTTTGTCGTCGGTCGTCAGATGGGTAATCTTGCCTGCAGCGTCGACACCGAGGTTCCATGTCATGTCGATGAAGATCGGTGTCGCCGGCGCCGGCGCCGCTGTTACGCCGGAAACCGAGAGCACGCTGGCGAGGGCCAACGCGGCGACCGTCCTACGTGCGATGCGGTGATTCATGGCAACCTCCTCTCCTGATACGTCGAGTATCGGCTCGCCGCCTCGTTGCGGACAATGGCCGGCGCACGCTGTGGCAGATTTTTACGTCGTCGGTTAGCGTCTCGCCATGGACGAACCTAACGCCAATACGCTCGATGCGGCGTTGACGCAGATCGCGAGCCTGCTCGGTAGCGGACGCTTCACCGACGCCGCGGCGCAAGCGCTGGACCTGCGCCGCCGATTCCCGTCGCAGGCGGAAGCCGCGCGTCTGCATGCGATCGCCTTGCTGCAGCTCGGCCGGGTCGGCGAAGCGCGCGAAGCGCTCGAGCAGGCGCGCCGGCTTGCCCCGCAATCGATCGAGGTGTTGTGCAACCTCGGCAGCGTGCTGCTGGCGGCGGGCGATGCGAACGCCGCCGTGGAGATGTTGCAAGGTGCGTTCGCGCTCGCCCCCACCCACCCTGCCGTGCTCAACGGCCTCGGCAATGCGCGACGCGCGGCGGGCGATCCCGTCGGCGCACGCGACGCCTACGTTGCAGCGACCCGCGCGGCGCCCGATCACGTCGGCGCCTGGTTCAATCTCGCCGCCGCACGCCTCGCACTCGGCGAGTATGCGTCGGCCGAGCGCGAGGCGCGGCACGCGCTGACGCTGGCGCCGTCGCATCCGGAGGGCCTGCTGCTGCTCGGCCACGTGCTGGCCGCGCAGCAGCGCTTCGCGCAAGCGCAGAACGCCTATGCCGCCGGAGCGCGCGGCGCGCCGGGCGACGCGCGCTTTCCGTATCAGATCGGACTGATGGCCGAGGAGCAGAAGCACTTCGCCGCCGCGGCCGACGCGCACGCTCGCGCGCTCGCGCTCGATTCGTCGTTGCACCACGCGCTCGGCCAGCTGGTTTTCCTGCGCCGGCAGCTGTGCGATTGGCGCGATCTCGACGCGCTGTCGAGCGAATTGCGCGCGCGCGTCGGCGCCGGCGCGCAAGGCATCGCGCCGTTCGCGTTCCTGTCCGAGCCGGCCCGCGCCGCCGAGCAATTGGATTGCGCACGCACGGCGGCGACTGTGATCGAAGCGAAGGCGGCGCCGTTGCGCGCGCATCTGGCATTTTCGCAACCCCGCATCGATGAAGGCGCCCCCCTGCGCGTCGGTTTCGTTTCGAACGGCTTCGGCAACCATCCGACCGGTCTCCTGATCGTCGCGATGATCGAAGCCTTGCGACACCAGGCGATCGAAGTGCACCTGTTCGCGACGAGCTCCGACGACGGCAGCACGATCCGCCGTCGCCTACGCGATGCCGCGAATCGCCTGCACGAGGTCGCGGAGCTCGGCACGGTGCCGCTGGCCGAACGCATCCAGGCGACCGCGATCGAGATCCTCGTCGACCTGCGCGGCTACG
>Ga0105237_10004412_pt1 | contig 16305 bp, 12 predicted proteins | sample KBSC24metaG_FD_81520 | JGI IMG/M metagenome (GOLD analysis project Ga0105237, IMG submission 81520) | Corn rhizosphere microbial communities from Kellogg Biological Station, Michigan, USA - KBS C2-4 metaG | ecosystem: Host-associated > Plants > Roots > Rhizosphere > Soil | place: Michigan, USA... | reverse complement strand
CTCACTTACAACCACTACTATAAAAATGGAGAACTCGTAAAATAAACAGCATCAATGGCCTTATTAACACTGACGTCAGACATCGGTCAGAAGGATTATCTGGTAGGAGCTGTAAAAGGCCAGTTAGCGCAAATCAACCCGGCATTCACAATCCTGGATATCTCTCACGATCTTTCCCCCTTCAATTACCCACAGGCAGCCTATGTCTGCAGGAATGCCATTAAGAACTTCCCTCCCTATACCTATCACCTTATCCTGGTCAATATGTTCGAAAAAAAGCCCGAGCAGCTGCTCCTGGCCTATCACAATGACCAATACCTGCTCTGTGCCGACAATGGCCTGCTCACGATGATCCTGGAAGGCCGTCCCGAAATGGTCATCGGTCTGCCCCTGGACAAGACCTCCATAAAAAATACCCTTTACTGCACCGGTGTAATGGGCCGCGCCGTACAGGAGCTGATCAACGGCAGCCGCCTGACAGACATCGGCGCCCCCGACCCTCCCTTCACCGAAAAAAATCATCTCCGCCCTGTATTTGGCGATAACTGGATCGAAGGACAGATCATCTTTATCGACCATTTCGAGAATGTCATCGTCAACATCACGCGGGAGGAGTTCGAAGAACGCCGCAAAGGCCGCAGCTTTCGCATCGTATTCAAAAGGGACGAGGTCATCGAAAAGATCAGTGAAACATACGCCGACGTGGGAGAAGGAGAGAAACTGGCGCTCTTCAATTCTGCGGGCTACCTGGAAATAGCCATTCAGAAAGGCAATGCGGCCGGACTCTTCGGCCTCCAGGGCTTCTCCGAACAATCCCAGAACCAATACCTGCAAAGCCGCCTCTTCTATCAGACCATCCGGGTGTACTTCGAATAGCGAGCGTTAATTACCCGTTAATTTTTCCCCCACCCTTCTCAACTCCCAAAATTTGATGAATATTCGCATATCCTCGGGCACTTGAGAGTCTCCAAAAATTTGCGTTTATGCTTCAAAATCGCGTCCTTTGCCACCCAAAGGTCCGCAGACGTCTTTGGAAATCAATTAAGCATGTCTGCCCATCAAAATCTAAGTTTTTATGAGTTTTAACAGAGTGAACAATGTCGTGGGATGGATCGTGGGAGTCATCGCGTGTACCGTCTTTGTCATGACCATGGAACCCACCGGCAGCTTCTGGGATTGCGGCGAATTCGTCTCCAGCTGCTACAAGCTCCAGATCCCCCACCCCCCCGGCGCACCCTTATTCGTCCTCATGGGCCGCTTTTTCATCATCCTCTTCGGCGACAACCCGCATACCGCCGCCCGCGGCGTCAACTTTATGAGCGCCATCGCCAGCGGCCTGTCCATCCTCTTCCTGTTCTGGACCATCACGCACTTCGCCCGTAAGCTGGTCCAAAACCAAAATACTTCTACCGAACCCGACAAACGCCAGCTGTTCACCATCATGGCAGCCGGTGTCGTAGGCGCCCTGGCCTATACCTTCTGCGACTCTTTCTGGTACAGCGCCGTCGAGGGTGAAGTATACGCCTCTTCCGCGTTCTTCACCGCCCTGGTATTCTGGGCCATCCTTAAATGGGAGCACCATGCCGACCAGCCTGGGGCCGACAAATGGATCGTATTCCTCTTTTATATGATGGGCCTCTCCATCGGAGTACACCTGCTGAACCTGCTCACCATACCGGCCATCGTCATGGTCTATTATTTCAAAAGATTTAAACCCACAACCTGGGGCGGCATCCTCGCCTTCGTCACCGGCTGTGCACTCACCGGCATCGTTCAGGTACTGGTCATTCAATATACCATCAAGGGAGCAGGCGCTTTCGATATCTTCTTCGTCAACAGCCTGAGCCTGCCTTTCTTCTCCGGCTTTGGCGTTTATTTCACGCTGCTGGCAGGCCTCCTGACCTGGGGGCTTCTGTTCAAAAGAGAAACTTTTTCCCAGTACAAGCTGCGGATGTGGCTTGTATTGTTCGTACTTATCGTCGCCTTGCCCGTTGTCATTAACTCCGCTGGCGGCAGCGGCGGCAAACTCTTCAAGCTCATCGTCATGGTGGGTCTCGCCATAGGGGCAGGTTATATCATCAAGAAGGAGGCGCTGCCAAGCTTCAAACTGGCCCTCTGGTGCTTTTCCTTTATGCTGCTGGGCTACTCTACCTATTTTACCACCCTGATCCGCAGTAATGCCGACGTGTCGGTGGATATGTATAATGTCGACAACCCGGTGAGCCTAGTGGGCTATCTCAGCCGTGATCAATACGGCGACTGGCCTATTCTCTACGGACCGGATTTTCAGGACCGCCCTCCCCGCGTAGACGGCGGACCGCTGTATGTCAAAGGAAAAGACAAATATGAGGTGGCTGGCAGGATCTCGGGCCAGGACTGGGGCAGTACTCCCTCTTCGCATATCTTTCCCCGTATGTGGGATGGAGGTAATGACAGAGGACAGGTGGACGCCTATCGCAGCTTTGGCGATGTGGCCGAAGGGGAGAATCCGACCATGGCCAGCAATATCAAATACTTTGTCCGCTATCAGACCTGGGTCATGTTTGGCCGTTACTTTTTGTGGAATTTCTCCGGTAAGCAGAATGACCTGCAGGGTTTCGGCAATATGCGGGACGGCAATGCCATTACCGGTATCTCGTTTATCGATAACCTGTTCCTCGGCGATCAAAGCAAGCTGCCCGACACCATTCATAAGAACAACAAATCCTACAATAGATTTTTCCTGCTGCCCATCATTCTGGGACTGGGAGGGCTGGTCTTCCAGTATATGCGAAGCAACCGGGATTTCTGGGTGACGGGGCTGCTATTCTTCTTCACCGGCATGGCCATCGTAGTTTATCTCAACCAGGCAGGCTTTCAGCCACGCGAACGTGACTATGCCTATGCAGGCGCCTGCTATGCCTTTGCCATCTGGATCGGGCTGGGTGTCATCTGGGTGAAACAGCTGCTGGAAAAATTTGCCTTCAAGGGCAAGGCGGACCTGGCCAACTACGCCGCCGCGGGTCTTTGCTTCCTGTCCGTACCCGTGCTCATGGGCAGCCAGGAGTGGGATGACCATGACCGTAGCAAGAAGACCCTGGCAAGGGACATTGGAAAAGATTATTTGGAAAGCTGCCCGCCTAACGCCATTCTTATCTCCTTCGGGGATAATGATACTTACCCCCTGTGGTATGCGCAGGAAGTGGAAGGCATACGACCCGACGTACGGGTGATGAACTACTCCCTGTTAGGCACGGACTGGTATATCAACGAGCTGCGCTACAAAGTCAACGAGAGCGGACCTGCCGATGTCCTGTTCACACCGGAACAGATACAGGGCAACACACGTGATGCGGTCGCCATCGGCGGTATTCCCGGCTTTGATCAGAATAAGTATTACGATCTCTACGACATGCTTAAGAATGTAGTAGGCAGCAACGATGCGAAATTTACCCAGCAGTCGGAAGAAGGCGATACATATAATTTCCTTCCGGTGAGAAAGTTATCTGTACCGGTGGACCTGAATTTGGTTCGAACCAATGGTACGGTCAATGCGGGTGACAGCGTAGTTTCCCAGCTGCAGCTGAATATCAATCCGAATAAGAATTTTCTCTTCAAAAATGAGTTGGCCGTGCTCGCGCTCATCGCTGCAAACAAATGGCAGCGTCCCATCTGCTTCAACTCTACCTACGAGCTGGAAGATATGGGCCTGGCGAAATATATCCGTCAGGATGGCCTGGCAGGAAGACTGGTGCCGGTGGAAGGCAAGAACCTGAACATGGGTTTTTATAACAATGACCTGGCATATAAGAACATGATGACCAAGTTCGGCTTTGGCAATGCGAGTACTCCCGGTGTATATTATGACGAGGAAAACCGCCGCCATCTGAATACACTGCGCGCCGCACACGCCCAGTTGGCCCTGAGCCTCGTCGACGACAATAAAAAGGACTCCGCCCGCAAACTCCTGGAGAATTTCGATCACAATGTGCTGGAATCCAATTTCCCCTATGGCATGACTTCCAACAGGGGCAATCAGCACAACAGGATATCCATGAGCTTCCTGCTGGCATGTTATGAGGCAGGCGACCAGGCACTGGCGCAAAAAGTATCGGCGTCGCTAAAGAAAGACCTCTCCCAGCAATTGCGCTACTATAACTCTCTGGGAGAGCCCATGTCTGATGAACAGCTGGCGATCAACGCGCAGATGGCGATGCAGGGCAAAGGAGGCAATCTCTCTGATAAACAGGTGCAGTTTGCAAATGACATCCTTTCATCCTTTCAGATGCTGATGCAGCTGACGGACTGGCAAAAACAATTTGCCGGAGCGCCCACAGCCCCAGCCACTGGCCCAAAGAACTAAAGCCATTACTCCCATAAGACAACGATCCTACGGGATAAGACAATACGACCCGGTTTGCTAAAATGCAGCCGGGTCTTGTTTTTGAGCACTCTATTTCACACAGTTAGAACCAAATCCACTCGCGCATTGTTAATTTATGAAGGTAGACAGGCGGACAAGAGATTGTAAAGAATTATCTGTAAATTGAGGGAACAGCGTTCCCAACTTTCTAACCAAAAAATATGATAGGATTTCACTTCAGAAAGTATGATCCGGAAGAAGAAGGCAAACCCAAATTCGACCAGCTGTTGGATGTATTCCTCCAGCTGTTGAGTTATACGAATGGGGATGTAGGTGAGGCCTTGCAATGGATGAATCAATTGGATAAAGAATACCAGTTGACAGATGACGAATATGGTATGGGCGACTTCATCGAGGACCTGAAAGACAAGGGCTATATAGATGAGAACAGACAGACAGGCGAAATATCCATCACTCCCAAGACGGAGCAGGGTATACGCCGCCGCAGCCTGGAAGAGATATTCGGCAAGCTGAAAAAGACCAAACAGGGCAATCACAACACATTCAAGCCCGGCGCCGGCGACGAGACCAATCCCGAGACACGCCCCTTCCGTTTTGGCGATCAGCTGGAGCAGATAGATTTCACCGAGTCCATCCGCAACGCTCAGATCAACCACGGTATCGAGAGCTTCAACATGCAGGAAGATGACCTCAAGATCAGGGAGACGGATTATAAGTCGCAAACCTCGACCGTGTTGATGATCGATATCTCCCACTCCATGATCCTGTATGGAGAGGACCGTATCACTCCGGCTAAGAAAGTAGCCATGGCGCTCAGCGAGCTGATCACTACAAAATATCCAAAGGATACCCTGGACATCGTCGTGTTCGGCAATGACGCCTGGCCTGTAGAGATAAGGGACCTGCCCTATTTGCAGGTAGGCCCCTATCACACCAACACCGTAGCGGGGCTGGAACTGGCTATGGACATACTCCGGCGCAGACGGAATGCCAACAAGCAGATCTTTATGATCACAGACGGAAAACCCACCTGTTTAAAGGTCGGTAAAAGGTATTATAAGAACAGCTTCGGGCTGGACAGGAAGATCACCAGCCGGTGTCTGAACCTGGCTGCTCAATGTAAAAAACTGAAGATACCCATCACTACGTTTATGATAGCGAGCGATCCCTACCTGCAGCGTTTCGTGAACGAATTCACCGAAACCAACAACGGGAAGGCATTCTTCGCCTCACTGGACCACTTGGGAGCATTCATTTTCAGGGATTTTGAAAGCGGTAAAAGAAAGACCGTGTATTAAACGCGAAACCATAAAACGCAGAAATGGACATTACAAAAGCAAAGACACTTGGAGCGCTAAAGGCGGCGGGATACAAGAACAGATCAGTAAAAGAAGAGATCAGGGAAAACCTTATCCGCAAACTGACCAGCAAAGAGACTACTTTTCCAGGCATCATAGGTTATGAAGATTCCGTCATACCCGACACCGAAAGGGCATTATTATCACGTCATAATATTCTTTTCCTCGGATTGCGCGGACAGGCCAAGACAAGGATGGCCCGGCAGATGATCGACCTCCTCGACGAATATATTCCATATATCAGCGGCAGCGAGGTCAACGACAATCCATTCGAGCCCATCTCCAAGTTTGCCCGCGATCTGGTGGCTGCTCAGGGTGACAACACCCCTATCAGCTGGCTGCACCGCACAGAACGCTATGGAGAAAAGCTGGCTACTCCTGATGTCAGCGTTGCCGACCTCATCGGGGACATCGACCCCATCAAGGCGGCTAACCTCAGACTTAATTTTGCGGACGAGCAGGTGATCCATTTTGGCATTATCCCCAAGAGCAACCGAGGCATCTTCGTCATCAACGAAATACCCGACTTACAGGCACGCATACAAGTCTCTCTTTTCAATATTCTGGAAGAAGGCGACATACAGATCCGGGGATTCAAATTGAGGATGGCCCTGGATATGCTATTCGTCTTTACGGCCAACCCCGAGGACTATACGAATCGGGGTTCGATCGTCACACCGCTGAAAGACCGTATAGAAAGCCAGATACTGACACACTATCCCAAGAACGTCGACACAGCCCTGGCCATCACCGAGCAGGAAGCCGATATTCACGAAGAACAAAAAGGACGGGTGGTCATAAGCGACCTGGTGAAAAGACTGATCGAACAGGTGTCCTTCGAAGCCCGCAGCAGCGAATACGTAGATAAGAAGAGTGGTGTTTCAGCGCGTCTCACCATCGCGGCTTTCGAGAATGCCGTGAGCGCCGCCGAACGCAGGGCAATCCTCAACAACGAAAAGGAAACACAGGTCTGGATCAGCGACCTCGTAGGCATCGTTCCTTCCATCACCGGCAAGATCGAACTGGTGTATGAAGGCGAGCAGGAAGGTCCTTACCAGGTAGCGTTCAATTTATTGGAAAAATCTTTCCGCAGTCAGTTCATCAACTACTTCCCCAATCCCGACCAGCTGAAAAAAAGAAAGGACACCAAGGACGAGAATCCCTTCAAGTCCATCACGCACTGGTTTGACAAAGGCAACCAGCTCAACCTTTTCTTTAATACACAGGACCAGGAAAAGATACAACAGCTGTATAAAGTAGATGGACTGCACGCTCTCGTAAAAAAATATTTCAAGGGAGCCAACGAGCGGGAGGCAGCCCTGCTGATGGAGTTTGTACTACACGGTCTCTCGGCCTATTCGCTGATCAGTAAGAAGGTGGTAGAAGGCAGGATAGAGTTCAAGGACCTCATCGGCTCCATGGTGAATCTGGGTTCCTCCGGCGGCGGGTTTAGCAGTGAAGAAGAAGACCTGGACGATTTCAACTAATAAAAATGGCCGGCCCCGCCGGCGAATCCCCTGGCTGGTCAAAAGGTCAGGGGATTATATTAACTTCCCTTTCCAGTTCCACGCCAAATTTCGCCCGCACACTTTGCAGGATCTCTTCGCTGAGCTCATATATTTCCCGGCCACTGGCATGCCCATAGTTCACGAGGACCAGCGCCTGACGGACGTGGCATCCCGCATCGCCCCGGCGAAATCCCTTCCATCCGCATTGCTCGATCAGCCAGCCCGCCGCCAGCTTGACCGCGGAAGGGCCGCCGGTATCCGAAGAAGTGCCGGCCCCTGCAACAGGGTATCCGACAACACCAGGATGGAGTTCCTTCAGCTGCGCAAATTTCTCTCCCGTCACCGTCGGATTCTTAAAAAAACTCCCCGCATTCCCTATCTGTGCAGGGTCAGGCAGCTTGGACTGACGGATATGTATCACCGCCTGTGAAATAGCCTGTATGCTCAGCTCCCGAACCTGCATTTTCTCCAGTTCCTCCCGTATGGCGCCATATTCAATATGAAAATGCGGCTTCTTATTCAGCCGGAACGTGACATCCAGGATAACAAACTGCCCCCTGTAACGGAGCTTGAAGGCGCTCTCCCTATACCCGAACGCACAATCCCTCAAACCAAACGTATATACTTTCTTTTCGCTGAGATGCCAGGCAGACAGCTCATGAAAGACGTCTTTTATCTCCACCCCATAGGCTCCGATATTTTGCATCGGCGCCGCCCCCACGCTGCCTGGTATCAACGAAAGATTCTCCACTCCAGCCCATCCTCTCTGCAGGGCGTGCTGTACAAAGCCATGCCAGTTCTCCCCCGCCCCGGCCCGGACATATACATGCTCCTCATCCTCTCCCACGAGCTCGATACCCTTCAGCTCGTTGCGAAGCACAAGTCCATCGAAGTCACCGGTAAAAAGCACATTGCTTCCTCCGCCAAGAATAAGCAGGGCGCCGGAAGATGGCGCCCCAGCCAGGTCCTCCAGGCTCCTAAAAGTAGAAAAATACCGGGCGCGGGCCTCTATGCCAAACGTATTATAGGTCTTTAAAGAGAAATTTTCAGCGGGATTGATCATAGTTTATCAAAAATAGGGGTCTTATAAGTTTTTGGACACTTATTTTAGGTCATACCGCATCCACATCCGGGATGATCACCACGCTCCTGAATTTCGGGTGATTATGCAAGATGGCTGTCTGCTGCTGTATGAGATGTTTGGCAAATTGAATGGTAGATCCATCTTTGGGCAGTTTGAGCAGCAGTTCCATCAGATATTGATTCCTCACCCGGGCGATGACGGGTTCCGCAGGTCCCACCAGGTAAGGGCCAAGTTCCTTTTTAAGACTATTGGCAAACAATTGCGACGCTGACTGCACCACTTCCTTGTCCTTATGCCGGAAGGTCACCATGATGATACGGGAAAAGGGCGGATAGGAAAATTGCTGCCGGGCAGCCATCTCATGCTGGAAGAATAGTTTATAATCATGGGTCTTGACATAGCCCAGCACAGGATGAGCCGTATTCGCCACCTGGATCAATACCCTGCCCTGCCCATCCATTCGGCCGGCCCGGCCGCTCACTTGTTCCATCAGCTGGAAGGCCCGCTCATTGACCCGGAAATCCGCAAAGCTCAGGATACCATCGGCATCCAGGATACCGACCAGGTTTACATGCATAAAGTCCAGTCCTTTTACCACCATCTGCGTCCCTACCAGCACATCGATGCGCTGCTGCTCGAACTGTTGTATCAGGCTGTCATGCGCCGTCTTGCCCCGAACACTGTCGATGTCCATACGGGCGATACGGGCCTTGGGAAACACCTCTTCCAGGTACTCCTCGATACGTTCCGTACCGAAGTTGCGCTGAACAAATTTGTGATTGCCACAGGCAGCACAGGTATTGAGGGGCGGGTAAACGGTGCCGCAGTAATGACAATGCAGCTTATTGGTCAGCTTATGGTAATTCAGCGATACATCGCAGTTGCGGCATTGCGGTATCCAGCCGCAGACCTCGCAGACCTGGTAAGGTGAATAACCACGACGGTTTTGAAAAAGTATGATCTGTTTGCCAGCGGCCAGGGATTGTTCGATAGCTTCCTGCAGCGGAGGGCTGAGAATGATCTTTCCTTCTTGTTTGGCTCCCCCTTCCGGGGCAGGCAACACCCGGATCTTCTTAGTGTCTATTACTTCTATGGCCGGCATCTGCACCTGTCCAAACCGTTCGCTTAGCTCTACCAGTCCATATTTTCCGCTGATGGCATTGAAGTAGGTCTCTACGGAGGGAGTGGCGCTGCCCAACAATACCTTCCCCTTGAACAGAGAGGCATAGTAGACTGCCGCATCACGGGCATGATAGCGGGGCGCGGGCTCCTGCTGTTTATAGGATGCGTCATGCTCCTCATCCGCCACGATAAGCCCCAGGTCATTGAAAGGAAGGAATAGCGAAGACCGGGCGCCTAAAACGATCTTCAGCTCGCCGCTCCGGATCTTGTTCCATATCTCCAGCCGCTCGTTCTGGCTGAATTTGCTATGATAAATACCGATGTAGCCGCCAAAATGTTTTTGCAGACGGCGTATGATCTGGGACGTGAGGGCTATCTCGGGGAGGAGGTACAGCACTTGCTGCCCCTGCCGGATGATCTTTTCTATCTGCCGGATATAGACCAGTGTCTTGCCGCTGGAAGTTACCCCATGCAGCAGGCAGACGGAACGCTCCTGCCAGCTTTGTTGTATATTGTCAAAAGCCGTCTGCTGTGCTGGTGTCAGCTCAAAATCTATCTGGATGTCGCGGGGCAGGTATCGCAGCCTGTCCACCACCCGCCGCTCGATGATGAGTATGCCTTTATCCACCAGTCCTTTTAGCTGGGCATCCGAAGCTCCGGACTTCTTTAGCAGACTGGATTTAGTAACCTCTCCCTCTGTTTTGGACAGATGCAGATAGGCCAGCAGCAGCTCCATTTGCTTGGGGGCCCGTCCCCAGTCATTGAGCAGCTGGGAGAGCTTGTCTTCGTTGCTATAGGCGGGATGCAGCACCACATAGCTTTCTTTTTTTGCCGTGTAGGTATCTTTGAGGGCCTCCCAGACAAAAGAGACCTTTTTTTCGATGAGCCGCTTGATGACGGGATATACATGGTTAGAGTCGAGTATCTGCTGGACTTCGGATATTTTCAGCTCCTTCTTGATATGGAGGGCCTCCGCTACTAAATATTCTTCATGATCCAGATGCGAGAAATCATCCCCCGCCTCATCATTGAAGACGAGTATCGTCTCGCTGCTGAGCTTGAAATGAGCGGGCAGCGCGGCCGCCATTACCTCGCCTTCGCTGCAGAGATAATAACCGGCGATCCATTCCCATAGCTTTAACTGTGTGGAATGTACGATGGGTTCCTGGTCCAGCAGATTGAGGATGGGTTTGGGTTCGAACGCTTCCGGCTTCTCCGTATGCAGCCGTTTGACGATGCCTGCATATTTTTTATTCTTCAGCTGTACTTCTACCCGGCATCCCTCGCGGACGGACATACGCCATTGTTCCGGTACTGACCAGGTATAGTTCTTAGGCAAGGCCAGAGGTATGATGACTTCGGCGTACATTAACCGGCAAAGTTACTTATTCCCCGGGATATCCTATGATTGTACCTTATTCGCCGCGGGCCTGCGATGAATGTACCTTGTTCGCCGTCGTCCTGATCCAGGAAGCTCTATTTTCCTTCAAGCCCTTTTCCATCATCCCAAAGACCTTTGCCCTCAAGGCCGGCAGATCCTCGATCGTCAAACCCTCCACGCTGACCTCCGGCAGGAACACTGTTCTTAATTTGCCGGGGTTGAGGCTGAACACGCTTGAGTAATGCATCCTTTCGTAGGTGTCGAGAAAAAGAACAGGTTTGACAGGCGTCTGCGTCTCTATGGCTATACGAAAGGCGCCGTCATAGAACCCTTTCAACGGGTCATGGGTCTCGTTGAATGTTCCTTCCGGAAAGATGAAGACGGAAATATCCTGTCGCAGGACATTTATCAGTTCCCGGGCGCTTTTTGATCGTTGGTCAGGGTTGCTCCTGTCCACCATGACGACGGCCCGGCTGTAGATATAGCCAAAGATGGGGACCTTCTTCATTTCGGCCTTGCCAAGCACCCGGAAGGCATGATGACGGATCACCCGAAGGATCAGCGGTATATCCAGGTAAGAAATATGATTGGCGACAAAGACGTACTGCCGCCGGGGATCTGGCTCCGGGCCAGGCAGCGTAACATGATGCAGACCAAGGATGGTCATCCAGCACCAGTCCCAGTAAAAACAGGCTTTATAGATGAGATTTCCCCCTTTTACCGATGGGCGCAAAGAGAATACAACGACAAAAGGCAGCGCGCAAAGCATGCCGGTTATAAAGAGTATAAGGGCGCAAATAGAATAGATCCACAGAAAAGGTTTTAATACGATGCTCACAGAATAAAAATAGGAAATATTCGAGGCGCCGTAACCTTTCTTGACCGGGATCAATGACAGTCGCATTGCCATTCCACGCCCAGCTCGATACAGGTAACGACTACCAGGCTGCTTTCGCCGTCCCCTTTTCCGGCGGGTATGGCAAAGACGATACGCAGATGCTGCCCTTCTTTTGTAATGCCTTCCAGTGCATATTTCGGGTCCGGATGGGCATCCGGCTCGCTCTTTTTATAATTGATCTCGCCTTCTTCCAATACCTCCCGTATCTCTTTTTCTGTGATGTGGCGGCAGTCCATCCTGCATCGGGCATGACGGGTGAGGATAAGATGGCCGGCATGCCGGTCGATAGGGTCCGTGTTATGGCGGGTTCGATTCCCATCCGGGGCAGAAGCCTGCCCGCACCCGACAAACAGCACTAAAAGAAGCAACCCCGATAGTAATCTGATTTTCACCGTATTCTAATTATTTTTATGCCCTATTTCGGCGTGAAGGTACGGTGATCCATGGTATTTCCCTGTCCTTCAGTACCTTTGCAGGTTGAATAACTATGGAACAGGTCCAAAACAAGACGGTAGCCTTTCATACATTGGGATGTAAGCTGAATTTTTCAGAAACCTCCACCTTGTCCCGGTTGCTGGAAAGCGAAGGTTTCGACAGGCGTGATTTTGACCAGGAGGCCGACGTATATGTCATAAACACCTGCTCCGTCACCGACAATGCGGATAAGGAATGTCGTCACCTGGTACGCCGTATCCAACGCCGTAACCCCGGGAGCCTGGTGGTGATCACGGGTTGTTATGCCCAGCTCAAGCCGGCGGCGATTGCGGCTATTCCCGGTGTCGACCTCGTGCTGGGTGCGGCGGAAAAATTCAATATAGCCCAACATCTGAAAGAGCTTTCCAAAGGCGATTCGGCTAAGATCTGCAGCTGTGACATCGAAGAGCTCACAGATTTTCACCCTTCTTTCTCCCTGAATGACAGGACCCGCACCTTTCTGAAAGTGCAGGATGGATGTGATTATAACTGTTCCTTCTGCACCATTCCCATGGCAAGAGGCAAAAGCCGCAGCGATACCATTGCCCGGACGGTAGAAAATGTCCGGCAGCTGGCCGCGGCAGGTAATACCAGGGAGATCGTTCTCACGGGTGTCAATCTGGGAGATTTTGGTAAACAGAAAGAAGAAAGTTTTTTCTCTCTGGCAAAGGAACTGGACACCATCGACGGAATAGACCGTTATCGCATATCTTCCATCGAACCCAATCTGCTCAGCCCCGAAATGATCGAATGGGTGGCCTCTAGCCGCAAATTCATGCCGCACTTTCACATACCGCTCCAAAGCGGCAGCGACCGTATCCTGGGATTGATGCGCCGCCGGTATAAAAGGGACCTGTATGCTTCGAGGGTGCAGCTGATCAAAGACCTGATGCCGCATTGCGCGATAGGTGTGGATGTCATCGTAGGATTTCCCGGCGAGACGGAAGATCACTTTAAGGAGACATTCGACTTCCTGCACGAATTGGATATTTCCTACCTTCATGTCTTCACTTATTCCGAAAGGGATAATACAAAAGCGCTGGAGATCAAGCCCGTGGTACCTATGGACGTCCGCTACCAGCGAAATAAGATACTACGCAACCTGTCCTATCAGAAAATGCAATACTTTATCCGTCAGCACGAAGGTCAGACCCGTAAGGTCCTGCTGGAAGGACATGTAAAAACACCCATGATGGAAGGCTACACCGACAACTACATCAAGGTGACGACGCCTTACCGGGAAGAATGGGTTAACAAAGTGATTGACTGGAAACTATGATCAGGCAACTTTTGCACGAAATGAGCCGTATGATATAATAACAGTCTGCCCCGGCAATCCACCTCCTCCGGGGCAAAACAGGATCCTGTGAACATTGTAGCCGATGTTTTGTTAATATCAAGTAAGCAAGATGCGAAAATTCCAGGTTACCATACAATTCGAAATGAACGATGAGTTCGCCTCCCTTGTCCCCTCCCACCGAACGTATATAAACCGTTTGATCGAACAGGGGGCCATCGACCACTATGTGGTGACGATGGAAACACAGAGAGTGTGGATCACCTTCTCCGCCGAGGACAAAGCCGCCGTCGAAAAATACCTCTCCAAATCTCCTCTCTTTAAGTTCTGGACGTACGAGATCGACGAGCTGTTCGTAGTCGATGGATTACATTACCGGCTGCCGGTGGTCCAGCTGAACTGATCCTTAGTAGATAAGCATATATTTATACAAGGCGGGAAATTCCCTCAGCAGTCCGATAAGATCGTTGGCATAAAATACGTCGGATGAGGCGCTGTGCACATGTTGAATACCCAGTTTCCGGAAGATATATTTACACCGGGTGATATGGTAGAAAGTGCTGACTACGATGACGGACTGGCAGTGAAGCGATGCATTTACCTTTTTGAAGTCCACCGCCGTCAAATAAGTATTTTCTCCATCATTGTCTTCGATGATGCGGTCCTCAGGCACCCCTTGTTGTACTAAGTACCTTTTCATGGCCATGCCTTCCGGCACTTTTCCTGCCAGCATCCCTTTTCCTCCGCTGACCATGATCCGCCGAACACGCCCCTGTCTGTAAAGTAGCAGCGCTTTGTCCACCCTGCCCTCGAGTACGGGCGAGAGTGAGCTGTCCGCGTCCACCTTATTACCCAGCACAACGGCGATGTCTGCGCTGCCCTTATAGTCGCACACGCCGTCGATCGTAACATAAATGAGATGAATAACTACCCACAGGACAAGAAGTCCAAATATCCTGCGGACTATTTTTTTCCTTTTTGTAACCATGCCGGCTTTTGCTTCAGTAGTTTTTTATAGATAGGACACCTTTCAATATGTGCTCCGGGGAGATAACCACAGCTCATCAGGAACTCTCCGACAATCTCTCCTCCGGTGAACCGGAATGTCTTTTTGAACAGCTTCACCCATTCCTCTTTTGTCAGGGGATGATGCTTGTCCAGCCAGTTCTTAAAAGAGCCATACTCCTTTTGTAACGCTTGTATCGTTTTGGCATTGTCGATGGTGGCTTCTATTTTTAGCCTGTTGCGTATAATACCCGCATCCTGCATCAGGCGGTCTTTTTGTTTCTGCCCATACCGCGCTACCTTGTCGATGTCAAAGTCGTCGAAGGCCTTGAAAAAATTATCCTTTTTGTTCAGGATGGTCGTCCATGACAGACCGGCCTGGTTGATCTCCAGGATCAGACGGGCGAAGAGATGGTTGTCATCGTGAATAGGGAAACCATATTCCTTGTCGTGATAATGAACATGTACATTGTCCTTTTCCATTCTTTCGACGACTTCACAATAGCTGCGGGGCTTTTCCATAAATGCTGGGTAATTGCTGCCAAATTTAACAGGCAAATACCATATTTTTACGGCTAGGGGGAAATAAAAATGTCAAAGAGGAACTACTTACTTTTATCGCTCGTACTGATCAGTCTTACCTTTACCGGCCATGCCCAGAAACCCGCAGGGCTGCCCGAAAATCCTGTGGCGCCGGGTTACGATCAGCAGGCCCTTTTCGCACCCGGGTTTTATAGTGATCACAGCAAACCCTACCATGGGGCTAATGGCGCACCTGCGTCCAACTACTGGCAGAACAGGGCGGATTATACCCTACAGGCCAGCCTGGATACAGCTTCCAACGTCCTGACAGGCGAAGAGACGATCTTCTATACCAACAACAGCCCCGACAGCCTGCATTCTCTCTGGCTGCAGATGGACCAGAATACCTATCGTGCGGATGCCCGCAGCAATTTTTTCACGGATGGCGCCAGCTTCCAGCATACGGATGGCTATATATTGGGGATTGTAAAGATCGAACAGGGAGGCGTCACCACTACGGCCGACTACATCGTTACGGACACCCGTCTGCAGATACGTCTGAAAAAAGCGCTGCCTTCCGGCGGTGGCAGGATCAGGATACATATCAGCTATCATTATACGGTGCCGGGGGACTTTGGCAATCGTACGGATTATACCACCACTGCCAACGGTAAGATCTATGAAATAGCCCAGTGGTACCCACGTATGTGCGTATACGATGATACCCAGGGATGGAATACCCTGCCTTTCCTGGGCAGCGGCGAATTCTATTGCGAATACGGCGACTTCGACTACAAGGTGACCTTACCCTGGAATATGACCGTTGCCGGCTCCGGCGAATTGCAAAACCCACAGGAAGTTCTCACCGCAAAAGAGCAGGCCCGGCTGGCGGCCGCCAAAGCCAGCGACAGGACGGTGGTGATCCATGGCCCGGAGGATATCAATACCACTGCCAGCAAGCCGGCGCAAAAAGGTACGCTCACCTGGCATTTTAAGATGTACAATACCCGGGACGTCGCATTCGGCGCATCGCACGCCTATATCTGGGACGCTGCCCGTGTGAACCTGCCCGGCGGCAAAAAATGTCTGGCCATGTCCGTCTATCCCATCGAGAGCGCCGGGGACAAGGCATGGGGACGGGCGACGGAATATCTCAAGGCCTCGATAGAATACTTCTCCGACAAATGGTATGTCTACCCCTACCCTGTGGCCGTCAATGAGGCGGGTATTGCGGGAGGAATGGAATATCCCGGCATCGTGTTTGACGGGATCACCGATAAAGGCGCCGAGCTT
>Ga0105237_10004409_pt1 | contig 16307 bp, 11 predicted proteins | sample KBSC24metaG_FD_81520 | JGI IMG/M metagenome (GOLD analysis project Ga0105237, IMG submission 81520) | Corn rhizosphere microbial communities from Kellogg Biological Station, Michigan, USA - KBS C2-4 metaG | ecosystem: Host-associated > Plants > Roots > Rhizosphere > Soil | place: Michigan, USA... | reverse complement strand
TGCGAGACACGGCTGGTCGAGCTCCTTGGCAATCCTCAGCGCGTCCCAAAGGATACCAGCCAGCTCTCCGTAGCCCGCAAAGGCGAAAAAACCTGAAGGCCCGCCATGTGTGAGCAACAGTCAGTACGGCCTGCCGCTCCTCGACGGATGTCACCCTAGCAGGATGCTGAAGAACCGCTGAATCGGACACGCTGCCGCATTCGTGGGAGGGCGGCAGGTCGAATTCTTCCGATCCAACCGTCAGGATGCGCGTTTGCGCGCTCCTGCAGGAAAATCAGGGATCGCGTAGTCTGTTATGAATGTGCGTGGCTGCGATGGCTGCTTCGGCCGCTGCGACGACTACCTGGTTCAAGCCGCGGACCACGTCGCCCACCGCGTACAGTCCGGGAAGGGAAGTTTCACAGTGTGAGGTCACCGTCAGTTGGCTATTTTCATCGCAGGCGGCGCCCAGGGGTGTGACCAGTTCGTTTCGCGGTGAGCAGCCCAATGCCGTGTAGCAGACGTCGAATGTGCGGTGATGTCCCGCGGGGAGGTGGAGTCGCAAAGCGTCGTTTTCGATCGTTAGACAGTGCAGGTTGGTTTGGATGAGCTCGATGCCGCGGGTTTCCAGGTGCGTGCGACGGTTGGGCTCGAGGGGTGGCCCGATGTGGAGGAGGGTGATGTGTTTCGAGTAAGTGCTGAGGAAAACAGCTTCGCGTTCTCCTCGCTCGCCATCACTGATGACCGCGATTCGCTCGTCTATCGCTTCGTACGCATCGCAAATGGGGCAGATGCGGAGCACACTGCGGCGAACGGCGTCTTCGGCACCCGGGATATCGGGTAAGTGATCCTGAATGCCCGTTGCGAGGATCACATAGCGGCTGCGGATCTGCTCGCTGGGAAAATGAACCGCGAACCCGGTGTCCTCGCGAGTGATGTTGATTACTGTCCCTTGGCGGATGTGGGCGCCGTACTGCTCAGCATGTGTTCGGAGTTGAGATAACAGCGTCTGGCCGCCGATGCCCTGAGGAAAGCCCAGGATGTTGTGGCTTCTCGGGATCCAGCGAGCGCGGGAATTCTCGCCGTCGATTACGAGGTGAGCGCGGCGGTAGCGGCCGAGATAAATCGCCGCCGTAAGGCCCGCGGGGCCGGCGCCAATGATGATTGTGTCGAGCATAGAGTTGAGGGAGCAGCAAATCTCGTGCGGTGTGCCCGGCGTGGGGCGTTCGGCGTAAGCCGGAGGGTGACAGTGCCGCTCGCCGGTGAGGGCCTCTAATTACCCGGACCTCCGACGAAACCTCCGGCGTGATGGTTCGTTTAGACGTGTAGCTCATACACAACCGGAGCATGTTATGAATGACAATCAGGTCGGCGGCGTGACTAAAGAGGTGAAGGGAGCCATCAAGGAAGGCACGAGCAAGGTGACGGGAAACACCTTGGGGCAGGCTGAGGGTAAGGTCGAGAAGGAGATCGGGAAGGCCCAGAAAGGTCTGGGTGACGCACAGGAGAGGGATCGTAAGGAGGAGCGGCGCCCGTAGAAGGACGGGTCAGCCTCCGGGCGGGTCGCCCTCACTCAGGGGCGATCAAGTACCTTATCACGGCCGCGTCGTCAGCGCGGCCGTGTGGTCCGGCCCCAGGTGATCAGGCTTCAGAGTAGAACGCGGTCGACGTAGGGTGGGGCTGGGCGGCGTAGTGCTGGATCGAGTCAGGAGACTGCTGCTCGAGCTAGCCTTCGACGTAGGCTATGTCGTCGCCGTTGGCTTGGTGATCGGTACTTTCTAAGGTCCCTGTGTTGTGGCGCAGAGTCTGAATCAACTCGGGGGCTAACTCAGACCACTCGATACCCACGCCGTCCGAATCTCGTCGAACGACCTGGCCCTCCAGTCTTGGGCCGAAGGGTCCATCGTCGGCGAGAAGGCGTAGGGAGATGTGTGAGAGCGGTTGCACCGGGAGGGTTGTGTGCAGGAAGCCACCGCTCACGCTGACATTTCGTAGCTGCCCTACGAAAGAAACTACGCCGGCGTGCGCGCGGGCATATACCGCGATAGCGACCGGATAGCGCGCGCCGTAACGATGTTCCATGCACCAAGCTCGCATGACCGACTGATCCGAGATTGCCCATTGGAAGTAGCGCTGGCAAGCTCAGGGTGTGGTTTTTGAGCGTCAGTGTTTGTCCTACAGACCGTGGCTTCGGGCTTGTGCAAAGGGGCCTCGAAAAGCCCGGAGTGCGGTGGCCACGGTCTGTCCGTCATGTCTGACATCACTGCATAAGGGATGCTGACAGAACGCTCTGCGAGTCTCCGATAGGCCGGCCCGGGCCGGACCGTAGACTCGTGCGCCAGATTATGTTGCCTGCGTTGTCGGGGCCTCCAGGTCTTCTTGGGTTCGGTCGGGCGCGGGCTGGGCGTCAAGAGGTTTTGGATCCCTACAATGAATGCAACCAACTGGCTATCGAGGGCGCTGCCGCCTTCCATGGCGGCAATCGAAAATCGCGCGGGGGTGGTGCAGGTGACCGCAACATGCGGAACGGGCGGGACCTGCGCCTACTGTCACAAGCCTATTCACCCGGAGGCCTCGGCATACGAAGTGGAGGCATACGTGCCCGCGGGACTACGGACTCTGTTGTTCCATCGAGTCTGCCTTCATGTCTGGGAAACTTTGCCTCAGGCGGTCACGGTGGACAGGCCGCTCTGGGCTGCTCCGCCGGTGGATACCGTTCACTCGAACCGAAAACCAACACGCACCCCTATCGTTCTCGGGGGCAGGTAGAAGGCCATGGTCTCGTCCCACTTGGCGTTGGCTGACTGCCACACGATGTGATTCTCGACGTTATGCACGTAGGCGTCGATCGTCAGGCGATCGGCGAGCCCTTTGTACGTGAGATTCAAATCGCTGCGCGTGTAGTTTTTGCGGGTCGACTGGCCACTGTTCGCCAGATCGTTGTAGCTCTTGGCCTGCCAATAGAGCTGTGCCGAAGGTGTGAGCGAGCCCACCGCGCCGAGCAGGAAGGTGTGTGAGTACGCTACCCTGAACGTCTCCTCTGGTGCATTGGGGAGGTGTTTTCCTGAAAAATCGGTCGGCACGTTGACGGGCAGTAGCGCGTAGTTCGCGCCCGCGGCATCGAGTCGGGCAATCGTGCTGTTGTAGTTACCATCGGGATTGACCGAGGCGTTGACGCCGTTGGGGAAAGATGTGTAGCGGGCGTCGAGGTACGTGGCATACCCGTGGATTTCGTCGGCCCCGGTGAGCCGCCAGTCCAGCTCGAATTCCGCGCCTTTGATGCGAGCCTTGGCGGCGTTGATCGTGACGGGCGTGGGATTGCCGGTGAGGTCGTGCTCGATGGCGCTCACCTGCATGTTCTTGTATTCCATGTTGAAGACATCCAGGCTGAGCGCGAGGGAGCGCTCGAGCAGGAGGCTCTTCCAACCGAGCTCGTAGTTGGTGACCGTTTCGGGCGCATAGGTGAGAAACTGCGCAGGCAGCCGCGTGTTACCGGACACGCCGCCTCCGCGGTAGCCTGTGGCTACGGTGGCGTAGAGCAACTGCTCCGGCGTGAGGTCATAGTCGAGGCTGGCTTTCCAACTCGTATTGTGAGACTCGGTGATCTGTACAGTCGAGGAGGGCGGTCCGAAGGGTACCCCGCACTTCAGATTGGCGTTCGGTATCTCGGCTGTGCCGAAGGCGCAGACCTGGGAGGACGAGTCGACTCCGTGGGTGTCCTTGGTATAGCGCACGCCGCCGGTGAGCCGTAGGGTGTCGGTGATCCCATAGGTTGCCTGGGAGAATGCCGCTTTCGAGGTGTTGTAGTTGAAGGCGGTGTGCTGAAGGATGTCGATCAGGCCATAGGCCGAGGGCTCGTTGCCGACGGGGTGGTTGATGGCGCCGGCAACCAGGGTGCTGAGCGGATAGGGCACGGTGTTGCCGATGTGCAGCCTCGCGTCCCCGTGGTTGTAGTCTCTGTAGTAGTACAAACCGGCAACGGCTTTGAGGCGATCGGTATCGAAATTGAGATCCAATTCCTGGGTGGACGAGCGGGTGTCGGTGCCCTTTTGTCGCGAGCTGAAGGCGCCGGTGGCTGTATCGATACCGTTATCGACGAAGGCCGAATACCCGGCGAGATACGTGGCGGTGAACTGGTCGTTGATCGCCCAGGTCAACCGGGATCGCGCCGCATTCTCCCAGGTATTCAGGGAGTTGTTGGTGACGCTCTCCTGGCCCATCAGGTTCGGGCGGGCGGGCACGATGACCGGGGCACCCAGGAAGCCCGTTGCGAGGTTGGCATTCGGGTAGTACAGGTAATTCACACCCTGTAGATAGTTGATTGTGCCGGTGTTGTCGGAGTGCTCTACGGCGATACGCCACGTTAGCGAGTCGGTGAGCTCCACGAGGGTGGTCAATTGGGCGGTCAGGATGTCTGTTTTGGCGTAGTTACGTGCGGCGGCGCCGTGTGCGTAATACCCGTCGTTCGTCTCCCGCACGATGGAGCCGCGCACCTGGACGTGATCTCCCAAGGGTACGTTGATCACGCCTCGGGCCGTGAAGTCGGAATAATTTCCGTAGGCGATATCACCGAACGCCAGGAGCTGGCGCACGGGATCGGCTGTATTGATGTTCAGGACTCCCGCGGTGGCGTTTCGGCCATAGACGGTTCCCTGCGGACCGCGTGCGACCTCGATTCGACTTACGTCGTACAGGCCGTTGGTCAGTACGGCGGTGTTCGGCTCGTAGATGCCGTCGACCTGCACGGCTACAGTGGAGTAGCTGCCGCTGAAATTCCCGATTCCGCGGATCGACAGCTGGGGGGTGTAACCGTTCGCTGAAATTTGAAAGTTGGGGACGGTGGTCACGAGCTGTTGCGCGGAAGTGATGCCGAGCTCGTCCAGGTTCTGTTGATTCACCGTCGAGATGGCGAGGGGTGCCTTGGAGAGCAGCTCGGAGCGCTTTTCCGCGGTGACGACGATTTCCTCGAGCTGTTGCGGGCCGCTCGTGACGCCCGTAGCAGGCGAGGTGCTCGCCTCCTGTGCAAGAGCTGGGACTGACACGAAAGCTGCGGCCAAAGCGTTGACGCCGATGGACCAGGACATCGCTGGACGATTCATTTTTCCCCTCATTTGATCAAACCCAGGTGGCTCGCGGAAAGCGAGACTCCAGGACGTGCCCGGAGGAGCTGCGGCGCCGCGTTCCCGCGCAATCTAACGCAGAGGACTCGCGCAATGCAAACGTTTGCGTTGGAGCGCGCCGGGTGAGTGCCGGAGCATGCAGTGGGGGAGAGGGCGCGGTGGTGGAGAGCCTCTTGGGGGTGTCCGGCGTGGAGTTTGTCAGCTGTTATGGGTTTGACTGCGAGCGCGCCCGGGATGGGCCCGAAACGCTTGTGAGGGGACGTCGTGCACGCTGTGTTACTGCGTTACTTTCGCTTGGCAACGAGCTTCGCTTGGTGGGCGTTGACAGTCCCGCGTCATGTAGACGGTGGCGGTCGTGGATCAGCGCTAGCCACTGATCGATCTGCAAGCGTCTTGCAGGCACTATCAGCCGCCTCGTGGACGTGGCTTGTGGTTGGAACAGTGGTGGTTTGCAAACGTTTGCGCTGACTCGTAAAGTAGGAGAGCGGAATGCCGACCGCGCGCGGCGTCGGTGCGCCGGTAGCCGGGTAGCGGCGGGATCCGAGCTGCGCGTGCGATGATTGATGAGTACCTGTGGCGGCCTTGGGGTAGTGCCGGGCGCGGTCACGGCGCCCGGCAAGATAAAGGGGAAAAAGGGGGAAGCGATGGTCAAGATAGGCGGTCGTGGCCGGTATGGAGTCCGGGTTGGCACTGACGGCGCGTCTGGTTTCTGGCGAGGCGTGTGGCTACAACTCGCGATCGGCGCCTTGTTTTGGGCCGCAGAGGCGGTGGCGCAGGATGGGCACATGCCTCCGCCATTGGCGGTGGACAACGACGGTACGGTGCACGTCCCCGCAATGTCGGTGCCGGTATCGAGCTATCTGAGTCCGGAGGGGAAGGCTTATCTTGCCGAGCACCTCAAGCAAGTCCAACGTCCCGAAATGTTGGTACAGGTCAACGGAGTGCCACCGCTTTTAGCGGGGTATCTCGAGCGGCAGCGTGCGTTGTTCGCTGTCGAGCGCGAAGACACCAACATAGGAGGTGTGCACGCGTATGTCTACACGCCCAAAGAGGGCATTGCAGGCTCCAACAAGAAACGGGTTCTCATCGATCTCCACGGGGGTGGCTTTTCCGGTTGCTGGCCCGGCTGCGCCGAGCTCGAATCGCTGCCGATCGCGGCCTTGGGCCGTATCCGGGTCGTCAGTCTGGATTATCGGGAGGGACCCAAGTACCAGTTCCCCGCCGCGAGCGAGGATGTTGCGGCGGCCTATCGCGAGCTGCTCAAGAGCTATCGCGCTCAGGATATCGGCATTTATGGGTGCTCGGCAGGCGGCATGTTGACCGGTATGTCGGTCGCCTGGTTTCAGCGTCATGGGCTGCCGGTACCGGGAGCTGTTGGTATGTTCTGCGCCGGAGCGACGCTCGGGGAGGGTGGCTTTGGGTTTGGGGGGGATGCGACCTACACGGCCCTGCCACTCGGGGAAGGCCGCGCGCCTCCGCCGGCGGCTGCACCTCCCGCTCCGGCGACTCCCGGAGCAACAGGAGGCGGTGCCGCCAAGCGATCTGGGCTGGGATATCTTGCGAACGCCGATCCGCACGATCCCCTGGTGGCGCCAGCGGCTTCGGCGGAGGTGCTCGGCAAATTCCCACCCACCCTGATCATCACCGGTACCCGTGGGTTCGAAGTCAGCTCAGCTCTCTACACACACTCGCAGATGGTGAGACTCGGGGTCGACGCGGAGCTGCATGTCTGGGAGGGGATGTTTCACGGGTTCTTCTACAACCCGGACGTGCCAGAGTCGCGTGACTGTTATGATGTCATCGTGAAGTTCTTTGCGCGTCACCTGGGGGACGCGCACCGCTGATCGCGTTGTAACGGTCAGTCCCGCGTTGGAATCCGCGCGGACTTCTCGTTGGCGAGGCCGCGGCGTTTGTGGCCGCCGCTCGGGCTTCGCCCGCGGCGATAGTGTTCTCTCATGCTCGAGGCTCTCACGACCAACTCGGTTGGCAGTACCGTTGCGTCGGCAGACTTGTGGGCCCGCGGCTCCAGGATTCGCTCGACGAGCGATCGTGCGCCGCTCGCGTAATCCTGGCGAATCGTAGTCAGGGGGGGTGTTGTGTAGGCCGCCAGCGGTACGTCATCGAAGCCGACGATGGCGACGTCGGCGGGTATTTTCCGGCCGCGCTCGGAGAGTGCGCGCATGGCGCTCATGGCTATTACGTCCGAGCAGGAAAAGATGCCGTCGAAGTCGGCATGTGCGCTCAGAAGAGAACAGACCGTTTCGTAAGCGGCGTCGCTACCGAATCGCACGGCCGCTTCGAGTTGCGGCATTCGCTCGATGCCGGCCTTGCGTAGCGCCTGGAGATATCCTTCCCGACGGGCGCTGACTTCGGGGACGGCCGGGTCGCCGAGAAAGGCGATGCGGCGGCAACCTTGCTCGATCAGATGAGTGGTGCCGACCAGGCCGGCTTCCCGGTTATCGGAGCCAACGGTCACATAGCGTTGGTCCGGCAGCCGTGCGCCCCAGACCACCATGTTGATATCGGAGGCGCTGAGCTCGTTGAGATGGGTGTGATGCAGGCTCTGTCCGATCACGATCACGCCGTCGACCCGGCGACTTTGCACGATGCCGGCGATCCATTCGCGCGGATCCTGGGTGGTCTTGGAGAGCAGCATGCTGTAGCCGCGCGCGGTGAGCTCGTCGGCGATGGCTCCCAGGATCTCTAGAAAGAACGGATCGGAGAGCCGTTGCTTGCTGGCGTGCTCCAGAGGGATCACTACTGCGATCGTGCGGGTCAACCCCGTTCGCAGGGTGCTCGCAGACGAGTCCACCCGATAATTGATGCTTTCGGCAACCTGGCGCACCCGCGTGCGGGTCTCTTCGGAAATCGCCGGGTGTCCGGCAAGAGATCGGGAAACGGTGGAGAGCGATACGCCGGCCAGGCGCGCGACCTCTGCCATATCGGTGGAATTCGATTTTCTTTTTCTGAGACGCTTCACTTGGAGATTGCCCGTGCGACCGAAAGGGGGGTCCTAGCGCGAACGCTGAGGTCCTCGCGAGCCGGGGGTCAATATAGCGCTCGACGCAAACGGTTGCGAATGGAGTGTGGCTGCGGCGCCGAAATGCGTGCTCGCCTGGTGCGGCATTGGCAGGGGCCGGCCGATCGGTCACGTTGCCCGTGCGAGCCAGCTCGCGAAGAGCTCGGTCCAGTGCTCGGAAGGGGACTTCGGGTACCCGATGCCGAAGGCATGGCCGCCTTCCTGCAGGAGATGCGCTTCGACCGGACGGTGCGCGGTGCGCATCGCGGTCATGAATCGCAAGCTGTTCTCGACGGGCACGGCGGGATCATCGAAGGCGTGGGCGAGGAAGGCGGGTGGTGTTGCCGAGTTGACCTGCCGCTCCGCCGAGCGGTGGGTGACTTCGTCGTCGCTCGGGGAGTCTCCAAGTAGCAGCTTGCGCGACATCTCGTGTGTCAGGGGTTTTTCCATGGTCACGACGGGATAGATCAGGCCGGCCGCGCAGGGGCGGGGATCGAGCCGGTCAGCCGCATCGATGGGCTCATAGGTATGCTCGGCATGCTGGGTTGCGAGCGTCGCGGCGAGGTGTCCGCCGGCCGAGAATCCCAGGACAGCCACCCTGTTCGCATCGATCCCCAGCTCGGTTGCACGGGATCGGATCACTCGCATGGCGCGCTGGGCATCCTGGAGTGGCACGTTCGAGCGATTCTGCCAACCCTCTCCGGGGAGTCGGTAGGTCAGTACAAACACGGTGATGCCGTACGGGAGCATTCGCGCGGCGAGGTCGACGCCCTCATTCGCAACCGAAACGAACCAGTAGGCGCCGCCCGGGACCACCAGAAGCGCCTGTCCGTTGGGGCGCGCGGGGCGGAAGATCCGCAAGTCAGGTGTTGCGACGTTGCGCAGGAACACGGGCGACCAGTCTGATGGGAGCGGCTGTGCTGCGAATCCGGCGGCCCCAGGTGGATCGCCCGGCCAGAGCGCGATCCGGGGGGCGCTGAGCCAGGATTTGGGCAGGGCTTTTGGCGGTGGAGGAGGCGCGAGCGGTGGGGCTGCAGCCCTGGTCAAAGCGGGAGCGAGCGCTAGCAGGCCGCTCAGAGCCAGGAACTCACGCCGCTGCTGCACACTCATTACATGCCCCTGACTGCATCCGCCAAATGCTGGCGCGCCGGCAATGATGGCGTGATCGTCGCCTACTTGGCAAACGTTTGCATGAGGGGATAATGTGAGTCCGCTCGATCGAGGTGGGCCTGACCGCAGGACCTGGCGGAAAGCGCGATCCGCGGTGACCTCAGTCGTGCGGCGCCCGGTCAGGTCGGGATACGGGCTGTCAGGTTGGGGCAAGAAATGGGAGGGGGGATGATGCGCTCGTTGCATCTATGTACGCTTTTAGTCGTCTTCTCGGGCCTGTGGACGTCCATGGGCTGGGCGCAGGTGTCTGGCGGGGCCCACGAGTCGCAGCAGCCTGGAGCGCGCGAGGCCGAGCAGCCGGTGGGTATGGTGTCGGAGCCCTGTCCGGAGCCGCTGGTGCTGCCAGCCGGCGTACACGATCTCCTGGTAGAGCTGTTTGTAGAGCCTCGTAAGTTGACCGGGGCGGACCTCGATCGGCTGACCCGGAATCCGCAATTCATGGAGCTCACTCAAACCAATCGCCAGCGCGGTGCGCAGGATTGGGCAGGGCTGTGTCATTATCGCGCGGCGAATGTGAGCGCGTCCACGGCCGCAGTCGCTCCCCGTGTCGTATTCATGGGAGATTCCATCACCGAGAATTGGGGCCTGGCGGACCCGCAGCTCTTCGAGCGGGGAATATTGAATCGCGGCATCAGTGGCCAGACGACGCCGCAGATGTTGGTGCGCTTTCGGGAGGATGTGATCGCGCTCAAGCCTCGGGCGGTCCATATTCTCGCGGGAACGAACGATGTGGCTGGCAATACAGGGCCTAGCCGACCGCAGGACTTCAAAAACAACATCATGTCGATGGTGGAGTTGGCGCGCGCGCATGGGATTCACGTGATTCTGGGCAGCATTCCTCCTGCGGCAGCATTCAACTGGCGCCCCCAGGTGCAGCCGGTGCCGCAGATCCGTGAGCTCAATCAGTGGCTGCGCGATTATGCGGCACATAACGGCTGCGACTTCATCGATTATTACTCGGCACTAGGGGGCGCGGCGGGTGAGCTCAAACCTGAGTTGGGGAACGATGGCGTTCATCCTAACCGGGATGGGTACCGGATCATGCGTACGTTGCTCGAGAAGCGCCTCGCGCAGTATGTGCGTTAGGGTGGGGGGCTGACGAGCGAACGGCGCTCGCTTCTGAGGCGTTTTCCGCTGTGCGCAGCAACTGTTGCAGCGGTTGCGTCCGCGGCGGCTGAGAGTTGAGAGCGGGGCGGTCAAGGAGCTCATGTGCAGTCTTGGCGCCACAGTTGGAAGCGGCATTTTGCGCCGGCCGAGTGAACAGGATGTCGGCCAGAGCAGCTCCTATGCGGAGGACGCCGGCCCAAGGCAACGGCTGACTTTCCAGGTGCGCGCTGAAGGCGAGTATCGCTGAAGACTCTCCTGGAGCGGTTGAGCTGTAGCTGTGCCTGCTCCATAATTCCTAGGAACTTGACCTAAAACTCGACCGCTCAGGGGGCCGTGTGAGGCTGACACGATGGTTCGTGGTCGCAGCGCTGTGCGCGCTGGCATCAGGATGTGGAGGCGGAGGCAGCAATGCCGGGGGCGGTGCGGGTGGGTCGTCTGCCCAGTACTCCGTCTCGGTCAGTCCGGCGAAGGTTCAGTTCAGCACCATAGTCGGCCCCACAGCAGCGATGACACAACAGGTCACCGCGACCTTCGTCGGGGATGGTCTGGTGGTCGGCTACCCTCCGGGCGTTGCCACTCCTACCTGGCTCTCAGTCAACGTAGTAGGGACACCCCACTCCAGCCCTGTGCAAGTCCAGTTCGTCGTGGCTGCGGCCACCTTTACGTTCGCCCAGACTTTCACCACGACAGTGCGATTCGTGAGCGGCAAGGCGGACGGCTCGCAAGTCGTCACGCAGGATGTTCCGGTCACCCTGACGGTCCGCGATCCGTTCAGACTCGATACCTCGAAAGTTGAATTGGATGCCACTCAGGGCACGCCGGCGAATACCCGCCAGGTTACAGTGCAGGGTCTGGGCATCAACTGGACGGCCACGCCCGATCAAGCCTGGGTGCGCGTCTCTCCGGCTTCCAGCAGCAGCACGGCAATTGTAACCGTCGGGGCGGATACCACCGGGTTGGCAGTTGGTACATACACCGCGAACGTGCATTTTGCGGATGCCGCGTCGGGTACCGCAGTGGACCTGCCCGTCAGTCTGTACATATCCGCCAACAGATGGAATGTGAGCAGAAACGGCGTAATGCTGCTCGAGTTCAGTGATCTGGCGGCCCCGGTGCGCTCAGTGACCGTGACAAACGATGCGAGTGTCGCGGCATCGTGGACCGCTTCGGCGGATGTGCCTTGGCTGGACGTCACGAGCGGTGGCACGAATGGCAACTCACTCAGCGTACAGCCGAATGCGGCCACGGCCGCCCTTACAGCCGACTCACTCTACATAGGCACGGTTACCGTGACGGGCGCGGGTTTGCAGAGTGACAAGTTGCGGGTCGGCTACTACCGTTCGTCACATCCCACCCCGAGCAGCTACGAGGTCAGTCTGCGCGACGGCACCGGCGAGTCGCTCGCGGTGGATCCGATTCGGCCGTACGTGTACGTAGCGTTGCTCAACGGCAGCGAGCATCTTATGCGCGTGAACATTGCAACTCAGGCGGTGGACACGATTCTCTCAACCCCCGGGACCAAGCTACGGTATCCCGTCGTCAGTGGGGACGGTCATTACCTCTACGCGGTTAACGGCCAAACCCCGGGCGGATACGAGGTGTACGATCTGGATGCCGCGCAGGCTTCGGCTACCTGGCCGCGAACGACCCTGTGCTGCGGGGGACAGGCTGCGTGGGTCAGGACGCGCGGGGTGCCTGCTCTCATCAATGCAAACCTGGAAGTGGTGAATGCCGAGACAGGCGTGTATTCGCCCCCGGCCATTCCCACGGCGGATTTCGCATCCGCCGCGTTCGCCACAGCTTCAGGCAATGGCAAGGCGTTTTATACCTTCGGTTTCGATACCACGAACTGCGAGCCCGCACAGCGCTACGAGATCACCAGCAGGCCGGCAGCAGGACAGGTCTTCATCGGAAATCAGACCACGATCCAAGCAACGCCTCCGAGGTATGGCGGCTGTGTGAGCGTTGATGCCCTGGTGCCCACCTACGACGACAGCGCCCGATACTTCGTCGGCGTAGCTGCCAGCACCTACCAGGGGCTGATCCGCCTGAACGCTGCCGGGCTCACCGAGGTGAGCGTCGGCAACTACGGTCGCAATCTCGCCATGACGGATTCGGGGTTGAAGCTCATCCCCACCTACAACGCCAACAACTACATGGTGCTGCGCGAATTCGGGGCCAACGACCAGGTCGTGGGCACGGACTTCGGGAACTACTTGCCGGTCGATGAGCCGGCCTTCGCCTTTTCCAACGACGAGCGCTTCGCGCTGATCGTCAACTCCTCGAGCTTCGATCTGTACCGCCTGCCCTGACGGTGCGCCAAAGGAGGAGCGGCCTCGTCGCCCCCGGCGACAGCAAACAGAGAGGTCACTAGTCGGGGGTTGGCCGTGCGTGTGAAGTTATTTTTGCACGCGCGCGCCGGCTCCCCGTGACTCGTAGTGGGTTCCGGCCGGAACAAACACAATATCGCCCGGCCGCAGAGGCTCGCCCCGTCCGATCGGGCCGTTTGACAGGCTCGATTTCTTGGCCTATAACTGCGCAAACGTTTGCATAAGACGGCATTATGAGCCGCGCTCGACATCGCACGCGGCGCGAGGTCATGTCACATCGGAAGGGGGAAAACGATGGTCGATACGAGCCGTTCGATCGCGCGCACGACTTTGACGTGCGCAATTGGATTCACTGTTGCTGCCATACTGAGCGAGAGCGCGGGCGCCCAGGAGGCGAGCCAGAAGACGAGCCAGGAAAACAGCCAGGCAACGAACAGTAGCGTGGCCTCGCTCCAGGAGGTGGTCGTTACAGCGACGAAGGTGGGCGAGCAGCAGCTCAGCAAGGTCCCGATGGCCATTCAGGCCTTCACGGGCGAAGCGCTGCAGGCCAAGGGTATCCGCGATGCCAAGGATCTGATGGAGCTGATTCCGGGCGCCTCGGAACAGAGCGAGATCGGCGCGGGTTATAAGATCTTTTCGTTCCGCGGGTCGGGGGCGGGCGGACCGGTCGGGGACGGGATGATCGGTTACTACCTCGACGACACACCGTTCGGTGTTCCCAACAACCAGAGTGCGCCTCCGGTGCAGTACTTCGATCTCGAGCGTGTGGAAGTGCTACGCGGCCCGCAGGGTACGTTGTACGGTTCGGGCTCGATGGGTGGTGTGATCATCTATCACACCAAGAATCCCGACTTGTCACGTTTCACGGTCGATGGTGAGATCGATTCATCCAAGACGGCTGATGCCGGGAGCCCGAACTACCGGACGTCGGCTGCCGTATCGATACCTCTGGTGTCCGGTCAGCTCGCGGTTCGCCTGAGCGGCGGTTACGACTACCGGGCAGGTTATGCAGATGTCTACCAGGGCGCACCCGTGGGCGCGCCCTATAAGACGAATGCCAACGATATACGCAGCTCCGATGCCCAGGCGGTGATTTTGTGGCAGCCCACGGATGAGCTGACTTTCCGGCTGCGGGCGTGGCAGTTCCAGACCAACCAGGATTATTTGCAGGTCATGAACTCGGTGGACCCGCCGTATCTCGCCTATCAGGGTACGGTGAACGGCTACGATCGCCGCAAGGCCAATTACTTTTCCAACACCTTGACCTATAAGTTCGACGATGTGGTGTTGACCAACGCGACCTCGTATCAGGAGTCGCTCCCGGGAGGCTTTGGCGTCGCGCTCAATCTCGGGCCGCCGCTGGGGATCGGCACGCTCGTCAATGGCGGTGATGCGTATAACTTTGTCAATGAGCTCCGGTTGAGCTCCGCCGGCAGCGGCCCGTTCCATTGGGTGGGCGGCACGTTCTATCAGCACGCTACGGGGGTGTACGTTTATAACATCAATTTCCCCTCGCTCAACATCAATGGCGGGACGACGACGCGCACGCGCAACGCTTCCGTGTTTGGTGAGTTGAGCTATGACTTGTTCGGGGGGAAGCTCGTACCGCTGATCGGTTTGCGCTATTTCGAGGATCATCGCAGCGCGGATTCGCAATCCGGTGGCGTCCCGGCCTATAGTAGTGCGAAGCCGACGGCAGTGACCTGGCGCGCGAACCTTGCTTATCATGTCACTGACGATTGGATGCTGTTCATCAATGCCGGTACCGGATTCCGCAGCGGTATCCTGCAGTCGCAGGCGCAGGCGAACGCGGTGGTCGCAGACGGGGTTCCGAGCGGTCTCGCGCTGACACCGGACAAGCTACGCAACATCGAGGTCGGCACCAAAGCGACTCTGGCCAATGGCAGGGTGCGTCTGGCCACCAGCGTTTACGACATCCGCTACACGAATCTGCAAAGCGCGTTCAACACGTCGATCGGCCTGGCGGCGTTCGCGAATCTCGGCGGTGCCAAGACTCAAGGTGTGGATCTGGATGTGACCTGGGTGACGCCGATCGATGGACTGGATGTCTCACTGATCGGCAACGTCAACAAGGCTGAGTTCACGGATGTCATTCCGGCCTTTGCGGCAGCCAATCCTGGCAATGGCGATGGGGCGAGGCTGTACAACACTCCGCCGCACAATTGGCGCTTGGATCTTTCTTACGAGAAGGATGTGGGCGCGGGATGGCAGGTGTTCACGGATGGCTCGGCCGCGCTCAATGGCGCCGCGCGCATCAACGTTGCGAACTTCGGCTCGGTCTCGGGCTACACGCTTTACAACGCGAGTGTTGGGGCGCGGAAAGGTGCGTACGAGGTCAGGCTCTACGGGGAGAACTTGTCGGACGAGCGTGGTCCTACCGCGGCTAACGGGCCGACGCTGCTGGCGGGGCCTTACCCACGCACGATCGGAATCGGGATCCGGGCGAGGATTGACTGAGGGTGCCCCGACCGGTGAGGTTTGCTCACGATCGGGGCGGCGGAGGGTTACTGCGCGGGGCGCGTGACCCTCTCGGCCTCGGCGGCCAGAAGGAAGGCACCGGCGAGTCCGGCTTCGGTGCCGAGACCTGATCCGACGATGTAGCGGTCGAAGTCGGCGGCGAAGTAGAGGGGCGCGACGTAGCCGTTGAGCCACTGGTGTGCGCTGGAGCGCACGTGAGTCAGGAGATGGCCGGCGGTGAGCACGCCACCGCCGAACACAATTCGTTGTGGTGAGGCGAGCAGCGCAATGGAGGTTGCGAGTTGGCCGAGGTAGTTGGCGATGATCGAGGTGGCCACGTGGGCTTCCCCGAGCTCGCTGAGGTCGGCTTGCCACCGCGCTTGGATCGCAGGTCCGCTGGCGAGTCCTTCGAGGCAGTCCCGATGAAAGGGACAGATGCCGGGGAAATCCGGGTCTCGCGGGTCGCGGCGTACGAGCAGGTGTCCCATTTCAGGATGCAACAACGTGGCGCCATTCCATGTTGTGGGCGCGAAGCCACCCCCTATGCCGGTCCCCACTGTGACATAGGCTACCGAGCCGACATCGCGTGCCGCGCCGAGCTTCAACTCCGCGAGTGCCGCGGCGCCGACATCCGTGTCGATTCTGACGGGGACACGCAATCGCTCTTGTAAAGGGCCGACGAGATCCGTTCCGCTCCACCCGGGTTTCGGGGTGGCCATCAATTTTCCGAATGTCTGTGAGCCGTAGCGGAGGTCGAGGGGCCCGAAGCAGGCGATGCCGACTGCGCGAATGGCGCCGTGGCGAGCCTGCGCGGCTTGAATGAAATCCAGGACCGAGGCGAGGGTCGCGGCCGGGTCCCGCGTGGGCAGGACGACACGCTCGAGGATCCGCTCGGCGCAGTGGCCGAGAGCGCACACAAACTTCGTTCCGCCGCCTTCGATGGCCGCGTAAATAGCCTCTGACATACGGTCTTCACCCCCTCGGGCCACCAGCCGCGACGCTTGGGTCGCTATTGGAGGCTACCGAAACTCAGCTCGACAGTCTCGTCACGATCCTCGCCGGAGAGCTCGATCCGGCAGGATGATTTCATCAGATCGACCTGCA
>Ga0105237_10004401_pt1 | contig 16334 bp, 20 predicted proteins | sample KBSC24metaG_FD_81520 | JGI IMG/M metagenome (GOLD analysis project Ga0105237, IMG submission 81520) | Corn rhizosphere microbial communities from Kellogg Biological Station, Michigan, USA - KBS C2-4 metaG | ecosystem: Host-associated > Plants > Roots > Rhizosphere > Soil | place: Michigan, USA... | reverse complement strand
CGTCGTTGTATTTCAAGGTCCTGGCGAGTTGGTCGGCGTCCTGCGCGATGCCGTCAAGGTGAGTGAAGGTTGGAAAGGCCCCTGTCGGAGCCTTGCCCGCATGCAATGGGCTGGAGCGTCCGGCCAGGCCTAGCGCGTCAGAGTTGCGCCAGGCCGCCGTCGACTGCGACCTCGCTGGCGGTCATGAAGCTGCTGTCCGACGACGCGAGAAAGGCAGCAGCAGCCGCGATCTCCGCCGGATCGGCCATGCGCTGGAACGGAGTCATCGCACCGTAGGCCTTCTGGCCCTCCTCGCCCAGGGCTTCCTTCGCGAGTTCGGTCGCGGTCGCGCCGGGCGACAGCACGTTGACACGCATGCCGGTGCCCTTCAGGTCCTCCGCCCATGTGCGCGCGAGGTTGCGCACTGCCGCCTTGCTCGCGCTGTAGGCGGTGAATCCAGGGGCGCCCGTGGTGCCGGCGCTCGATCCGGTCAGGATGATCGAACCACCCTGGCCCATCAGCGGCAGGGCCTGCTGGACCGTGAAGATCGTGCCCTTCACATTGGTGTCGAAGGTTTCGTCGATGTGCGCGGCGGTGATCTTGCCGAGTGGAAGCGGGCTTCCCGCCCCGGCATTGGCGAAGACGATGTCGAGGGTCCCGCGCTCGGCCTTCACCGCCGCGTAGAGTCGGTCGAGGTCGCCTAGATCGGAGACCGAGCCTTTCACCGCGCGGGCATTGGGCCCGAGGTCGGCGATGGCGGCGTCGAGCGCTTCCTGCCGGCGGCCGAAGATGAAGACGAACGCACCCTCCTCGATGAAGCGCTTTGCCGCGGCGCGGCCGATACCGGTCGCTCCACCGGTGATCACGGCGGTCTTTCCGTTCAGTCTGTTCATGGGGTGCATCTTTCGTTGAAGTCGTCTGGACGCAGCGATCTGCTTCCTTGCCAACCAATATGCACTCCTGATAACCTAAGGACAAGTATGCACTTTTTGGTAAGTATCAAAAATGACGACGTCCTCTGAAATCTGCGGCACTGGCTGCGGGCTCAATGCCACGCTCCGCGTCATCTCGGGCAAGTGGAAGCCGCTGGTCCTGTTCTTCCTTCGCGACGGCTCGAAGCGCTACGGCGAACTGAAGCGACTGGTCGAGGGCGTCAGCGACAAGGTGCTCATCCAGTCGCTGAAGGATCTGGAGGCCGATCGGGTGCTGGCGCGGACAAGCTACAACGAAGTACCGCCGCGCGTGGACTACGCGCTGACCCCGCTCGGTCGCAGCCTGGCCGACGCGATCATCCCGCTGTGTACCTGGGGAACCAAGAACGCGGCGCAGATGGCAGGCATCTTCGCGGAGCGCGACAGCCTGGTTCAGCAGGAAGCCGAATGACCGGTTCGACGTCACTCATCTGAAGCAACGAGAGGCAGCAACCGGTCGGGAGTTGCTGCAGGGAATCGGTGGAGAGCTGCCGCTGGCTGACCGTCGTGGCGACAGGTGATCGCCATCTGGTCGACTCACGGATGAGCGACCGCTTCGGAGATAGAGCGACAGTCGGGCCCGCGACCGCTGAAGGTAGGTTTCGGCAACCACAGACATTCGGCGTGCCGAACTTGAACGTCGACACCCCAGTCTTATCTTGTCTTTCGGGCTGGGGGTCCGCGCACGACAGATGGCCGGCTGCCGGCGCCGATGCCCTCCGTAGCCGTCCGGCAAGAGGCAGGCTTTGTGCCCAGGTTGCGGAAACTCAATCATCTCCTGCATCGGAAAACCGTTGTCGCCATTGAAGAAGACCACCGGACGCCGTGGCTTTACCGTCACCCCATCACCCCGAAAACGACCCAGCCCTGCACAGTAAATTCATAACGATTGGTGCAGCAAAGTCATTGACACGTTCGAGTTCATGCGAAGATCACGCTGCCTCCGACATCCTCGGTGCAACAGCAGTGACGCTCTCGATCATCGCCGTGACCGCGGCTGACGTGTTCACCGGCACCAAACTCAGTTTCGGCTCACGTGTCGTCAAGACGCGAAATAGCTCGTCGACGAAGGCGTGGCCGACATCGGCTATGCCGTCGAAATCGAGCTCAGCGCAACTGAACTCGTCCAGCCGTGCCGCGAGCCTGCGTGCCTGCGCTCGCGACTCGAGTCCCGTCAGATGAGACGTCATCAGCCGTAGCGGGACCACCGTGCGGTCGAAGCTCGGGCCAAGCCCTCCGAGGCTGTAGGCATTTCGTACGTCGCTGAGCGTGCGATCGGTATCGAGCGCGATAGCGATGTAGACCGACGTGCCCTGATGCTTGAGCGCGCTGCGCGGCTGCCAGCCCTTGGTGTCCCAGGCGCGTTGCTGAAAGGCCACCTGGTTGGCGTGGAGATCGAAGACGTCTGCCAGTCGCGACGTGAAGAACAATCCTTGCCCGCTCGCCGGCGTCCGAGGTATCGGACTGCGCCCCGGTCTCGCCGTTCTGATTCGCCTACTCTGCCAGCGAATACGCGATCACATAGTCGCCCAGCTTTGTCCCGAGGGAGCCGTGGCCACCAGCTGCGGTGACCACGTACTGCTTGCCGTCCACTGCATAGGTCATCGGTGTGGACTGCCCGCCTGCCGGCAGACGATCCTGCCAAAGCTGGTCGCCAGTGCGCACGTCGTAGGCCCGGATGTAGTAATCCAGCGTCGACGTGAGGAAGGCCACGCCGCCGGCCGTCGTCATCGGGCCGCCCAGCGCCGGCACACCCATCTTGATCGGAATCGGTACCGGAGAGCTATCTCGGATGGTGCCGTTGCGATGCATCCAGACGATCTTGCGCGTCTGCAGGTCGATGCCTGCCATGTAGCCCCAGGGCGGGCGCAGACACGGCAGCCCGATCGGCGACAACAGGGGATGCAATACCACGCCATAGGGCGTGCCATACATCGGCTGAACACCCAGTTCGCTGCCGGAGGGGTGGGCATCGTTGGGCGCCTCGGGGTTGTCCGGCCCGCGCGGGATCAGCTTCGAAACGAAGGGAATGGTTATGGGGTTGGCGATGGCGATCTGGCGGATCGGATCGACTGCGATGCCGCCCCATTCGAAGATGCCGAGATTCCCCGGGAAGACCAAGGTGCCCTGCAGCGAGGGCGGCGTGAAAGTACCCTCGTAGCGCAGGCGATGGAACAGAATGCGGCAGGCCAACTGATCGAAGATCGTCGCGCCCCACATGTCGGCGCCTGTCAGGCTGGTTTCGGGCCGGAACGTCAACTCGGAGAACGGCTGTGTCGGCGAGAGATGGTCGCCGGGGGCCGCGCCCTGCGGCACGGCGCGCTCGGGCGCCGGCACGATGGGAACGCCGGTGCGGCGATCGAGCACGAAGAGATTGCCCGTCTTGGCCGGCTGCATGATCGCCGGGACGATGCCGTTCGCGGTCCGCAGGTCGACCAGCGTCGGCTGCGACGGAAGGTCCATGTCCCAGAGGTCGTGGTGCACGGTCTGATACGCCCAGACGCGTCGGCCGGTGTTGATGTCGAGCGCCACCAGTGCGCTCGCATAGCGTTCCGCCAAGGGCGAACGATGACCGCCCCAGATGTCGGGCGTTTGCACGCCCATTGGCACGTAGACGAGACCGAGCTTCGGGTCGTACGACGCAGTGATCCAGGAGTTGGGCGAGTTGTTGGTGTAGGTGTGCGTGGCTGAAGGCAATTCGTTCTCGTCGGCCGCGCCGGCATCCCAGGCCCAGACCAGCTTGCCGGTATGGATGTCGAAGCCACGGATCACGCCCGAAGGCTCGTGCGTCGAGTAGTTGTCGATGACGGCGCCACCCACTACCAGGATTTTGTCGCTCACGATCGGCGGCGAGGTCGGCTCGTAGTAACCGGGCGTCTTCTCGCCCATGCCGCTTTCCAGGTCCAGGGTGCCGTGGTCGCCGAAGCCGTCGCAGGGCTTGCCGCTGTCGGCGTCGAGCGCGATCATGCGCCCATCGTTGACGGGCAGGAAGATCGTGCGCCGGCACCCGCCGGCCGTCGACGTCCCCGCCAAGCTGGTCGCCGCCTCGGTTTCGTAGTAGGAGACCCCGCGGCAGGTGAGATGCTGGAAGGTCGGGTTGTCCTGCACTTTCGGGTCGTAGGACCAGCGCAGGCTCCCGGTCTTGGCATCGATCGCGAAGAGCCTCTGATGCTGCGAGCACAGATACAACGTATCGCGTACCTTGATCGGAGTGACCTCGAACGTGGATTCGACCGGATCGTTCTTGCCGATCACATCGCCGGTGCGGAAGATCCAGGCAACGTGCAGGTTCTTCGCATTGGCTGGCGTGATCTGCCTCAGGGGTGAATAGCGTTGACCAAGCTGGGTACGCCCGTAGGCGCGCCAATCCTCATCGGGCTGGCCAGCGCCCTCCGCTACCGCCGCACCGGCGCTCGTGGCCGCCAGCGACATGGGCATGGTGCCCGCGATGTCGTGATATTCGGATCCGAGGCCCGCGCTCATGACCACCACCAGAGCCGCCACGCCGGCCCATAGCAGCGCAGGCGCCCGCATGATTCGCTCTCCAGGCGTTACGAGATGCTGCGTGACCCATGGCGTGAGCAGCCAGAGTCCGAGGAGGAAGATGACGTCGATCCGAGCGGCCAAAGGCCACCAGTCGAAGCCAACGTCGTAGACGGACCACGACGCCGTGCCGAGCAAGATCACACCGAACAAGTGGAGCGCGATGCGGCGCCGGCGCTTGAGGAGGACGCCCGTCGCGAAGATGGCGGCGCCCAGGGCGACGTAGAACAGCGAGCCGCGGAGATAGGCGAGCCAAGCGCCACCGCCTGCCAGCGCCAAACCGATCAGGCTGAAGACAATCCCTGTGACCGACAGTACGGACAGGTATCGGGAGGAAGCTTGCATGGGCTGTCTCCTTTGCCGAGGTCGCGATTTTCCGCCCAGGCCGCCCTGCGATGGCCGCGAACCATCGCTTCGCCACCGTCCAGGCATGGCCTTCGACGGCACTTTGGCCTTCAATGGCTTGGCGGTGTGCCTACATCGGGAGACGATTGACGTGCCCCAGTCGCCGTGCGGGCGAGGCCGAACCTACCAGAACGGTTCCGCTCGCCGCACTCGGCGCAGCGCAGCGCCCGCGGATTTCGCGGAGCGCCTCAGCTCGTTCTGCAGAAAACCGGCCGCGAAATACGAGCGCTGATCGTTCTGTGCGTCGTCCATGAAGCGCTGCCGAAAGTACTTGCCAAAGCGACCTCCAGGTCAGCCCCGCGGTGATCAGCGCTGGTCGACCTTCCTGAAAAACCACGCAGAAGGTGTTCTCGCGTGCGACTTCTTTGTCGCCGTCACAGCGACGTTCGGCTGCTCTACCTGTTCGTCGTCATCGAGCATGGCACCCGCCGTCTGAGGCATGTAAACGTGCGAGCCCATCCAAGCGCTGCCTGGACGTTGCAGCAGATGAGAGAAGTGGTCTCGGACACCGATGACTCCAGGTATCTGCTGCATGATCGGGACAACATCTTTGCAATGCACTTGATGATTCGATCCGAGCGTTGGGCCTCACGGTCCTGCGCTCGCCGTTCCGAAGGCCGATGGCGAACGCGATCTGCGAGCGAGCGATCGGCACCCTCCGGCGAGAGTGCCTGGACTGGGTGATCCCGCTGTCCGAAGCACATCTTCGCTCGAACCTGCGTGAGTGGGTGCGGCATCGATGGGTGCCGGGTGCCTCGGTGCGAGCGACATCTCTGCTGGGCGGATTGCATCACGAATATGGGCTGGTGTGGGCGCCGGTGAGCGCGTAGTCAGAGTCGACCGGATCCTTCGGTAGCGGCTGGCAGTCCTCTGAGCGTGCTGCCGTCAGTCTGCGCGAAGGTTCGGACGACATTTTTTCGGAGCACAGGGAGAGCGGTGCCCCGCTCAGGCACCGTTGGCGACTCGCTCGGCGGCCACCAGCGCACGGCGGATGCGTTCGTCCACGCTCATTGTGGCCGAGAGCTTACGCATCGGGATCTCGAGGCCGAGCGGAATGCCGGTCGGCAGCGCCTTGACGAACTCACGCAGCGGCAAGCCGCCGTCACCCGGGATCAAGCGCTCGAAGCGCGCTTCTTCCGAGATCTCGGCAATGGTGGTCGGCGCCTGTGCCGGCGCATCGCAGAACTGCGCGTAGCGAATCCATTTCGGATCGATCCCAGCCAAGTCGGCAAGCTTGCCGCCGCTGCGAAACAGGTGGAAGGGATCCAGCAGCAGGCCGCCGTTCGGTCGCGCCGCGGTCTCGACCACCGCATGCGCCTTCTGCACGCTGTTGACGCCGAGCCAGGCAGTGAACTCAAGGGCACAGTTCAAGCCGAATCCTGCCGCCACGTCGCACAGCGCGGCGTACCTCTCGGTCGCCAGCCCCTGGTCGGCAATGTCGATCAGGGTCAGCGCGTGCCGGGCGCCGAGCAACGCCCCGGCTTCGAAAACCGGTGCGAAGTCGCGCACGTCGCGCTCGGGCGTCAGCAGCATGACTTCGATGTCGAGCACCTCGAGGCCGGCATCCTGCAAGCGCTGCGCGGTCTCGACCAGCATCGGCGCCTGGACGCCTCCCCTCGACAGCATCGGGTGCTGCGCCTCCCCGGTGCGAAAGGGACTCAGGCGCAGGCTGACGGCGTCGTAGCCCGCATGGGCCGCCGCGCTGACCAGCTCCGGCGGCGTCAGCTCGATGACCGTCAGCGGGACGAGGGCGAATTGGCGTTCCATGAAGGTGTTGTCTCGATGAGTGGGCTGATCGACTACTGCGCAGCCGCCGAAACCGCCGCGCGCAGTCCCAACAGGTAGCTGTCGACGCCGAAGCCGCTGATCTGGCCCTTGACGATCTCGGCAAAGAGCGACTTGTGGCGGAACTCCTCGCGCGCGTGGATGTTGGACATGTGGATCTCCACCACCGGCACCGTCAGGATCGCCAGCGCGTCGCGGATGCCGTAGCTGTAGTGCGTCCACGCGCCGGCATTGATCATCACGCCGGCCACGCCATCGGTGAAGCCCTGGTGGATGCGCAGGCACATGTCGCCCTCGCTGTTTGTCTGGTAGCTCTCGAGCTTCACCCCCAGTTCCTTGCCGAGCGTTGTGAGCTGCTCGTCGATCTGCTGCAACGTGGTCGTGCCGTACTGCTTCGGGTCGCGCTTGCCAAACATGTTGTGGTTGATGCCATGCAGCATCAGAAAGGTCTTCATCTCGAGTCTCCTGTTGATCAATCGAGTTCGACGATCGTTCCCGATGCGACCGCGGCGACGATCGCCTCGGTCACGCGCAGGTTGGCCAATCCGTCCCGGGCGCTGACCAGCGGCTCGGCTTCGCCGCGGATCACCGCGCCGAATTGCGCGATCTGGTGCTTCAGCGAGTCGTCGCGCACCATGCCAACGACGCCGACTTCGAACGGTGTCCACCACGAACGGTCTTCGAGCCGCGGGTAGGTCTTGAGGCGCATGGTCGGCACCGAGAGGCTGCCGTTGGTGCGCCGAAAGTCGCCAGCGAGGCGATGATGCCGATCTTCGGGTCCGTCTTCGGGAAAAAGATTTGCGGGAAGATCAGCGACGCGGCGGTCGCATAGATGAACGGGTCGTAGTACTCGAGCGGGGAGCCGATCCATCCGCTCGCGGTTGCCTTCTTGGTCTGGCGCCGGCCTGCCGGCTCGTGACTCGTGGCGCTGGCCATGGTTGTCTCCTGGGTTGATCGGTCGCTGTTGGTCGAGACGAAGCTCCACCTCCACGTCGAGGCGTGATCTTCGATCGATGCAATCTCTTCGAGCCAGCCCGGCGCCGCACTCGGCAGTGCCGGTGCGGGATCAGGCGGCTTCGCTCATCACCGGTTCTGCGTGGACCTTGTCGTGCTCGGCGCGCTTCAGCAGGTCGAGCGCGACGTCGACGATCATGTCTTCCTGGCCGCCGACCATCTTGCGGGCGCCCAGTTCGACGAGGATGTCGACGGTCTTCAGGTGGTACTTCTTCGCTGCGGCTTCCGCGTGTCGCAGGAAGCTGGAGTAGACGCCGGCATAACCGAGCGCCAAGGTTTCGCGGTCGACGCGCACCGGGCGATCCTGCAGCGGGCGCACCAGGTCGTCGGCCGCATCCATCAGCTTGTAGAGATCGGTGCCGTGGTGCCAGCCCTGGCGCTCGGCCGCAGCAATGAAGACTTCGAGCGGCGCGTTGCCCGCGCCGGCGCCCATGCCGGCGAGGCTCGCATCGATGCGGTCGCAACCCTCTTCCACCGCAACGATGGAGTTGGCGACACCGAGGCTCAGGTTGTGGTGTGCGTGGATGCCGGTCTGCGTCTCGGGCTTCAGCACTTCCTTGAACGCACGGAAGCGATCCCGCACGTCGTTCATGCCGAGCGCGCCGCCGGAATCGACGACGTAGACGCAGGTTGCGCCGTAACTCTCCATCAGCTTGGCCTGTTCGGCCAGCTTCTGCGGCGTGGTCATGTGGCTCATCATCAGGAAGCCGACCGGGTCCATGCCGAGTTCGCGGGCGTACTCCAGATGCTGCCTGGAGACGTCCGCCTCGGTGCAATGGGTCGCGACACGCACGATGCGGGCTCCAGCGTCATACGCGTTGCGCAGGTCGTGAGTCGTGCCGATGCCGGGCAGCAACAAGGTCGCAACCTTGGCGGTCTTCACGGTTTCCGCGACGGCCGAGATCCACTCGACATCGGTGTGCGCGCCGAAGCCGTAGTTGAAGCTGGAGCCCTCGATGCCGTCGCCATGGGCGACTTCGATGCTGTCGACACCGGCGGCATCGAGCGCGGCCGAGATCGCCTTGACGTGGGCGATGCTGTATTGATGGCGGATCGCGTGGCTGCCGTCGCGCAGCGTCACGTCGGAGATGTAGAGCTTCTTGCTCATGCTGCTTCCTTCAGGCCGCGGGCGATGCCGCTGGCGATGCGTCGTGAAGCCATCATGTCGGCACAAGCCAGGGCGGCCGAGGTCATGATGTCGAGGTTGCCGGCATAAGACGGCAGGTAGTGGGCGGCGCCCTCCACTTCCAGAAAGACCGATGTCTTCAGGCCGTGGCGCAACCCCAGCTTGGGCACGTTGAGCGGCTTGTCGGCCGGGATCACGTCGAACTGCACACGCTGCTTCAGGCGATAGCCGGGCACATACGCTTGCACCGCCGCGACCATCTTCAGGATGCTGGCTTCGACCTTCTCCGGATCGGCCGCCTCCGACAGCACGAAGACAGTGTCGCGCATGATCAGCGGCGGCTCGGCGGGATTCAGCACGATGATCGCCTTGCCCCGCTCCGCGCCGCCGAGCTTCTCGATCGCGGCCTTGGTGGTTTCGGTGAACTCGTCGATGTTGGCGCGCGTGCCGGGGCCGGCGCTCTTGCTGGAGATCGACGCGACGATCTCCGCGTAGTGCACTTTCGCCACGCGCGAGACCGCAGCCACCATCGGGATCGTCGCCTGCCCGCCGCAGGTCACCATGTTCATGTTGGTCGCGTTCTCGGCCTCGAGGTTGATCGCCGGGATCACGTACGGCCCGAGCGCCGCGGGCGTCAGGTCGATGACCTGCACGCCGTGCTTCTGCAGCACTTCGTTGTGGCGCTTGTGGGCACCGGCCGAGGTCGCGTCGAAGACGATGTCGATGTCCTTGAAGACATCGAGCTTCACCAGCCCGTCGATGCCTTCCGCCGTGGTCGCGATGCCGAGGCGCTGAGCGCGCGCCAGACCATCCGACTCCGGGTCGACGCCGACCATCGCGCCCATTTCGAGGCGCTTGCTGTTGCGCATCACCTTGATCATCAGGTCGGTGCCGATGTTGCCCGGCCCGATGATCGCCACTTTGACTTTGTCGTTCACTGGGTGTCCTTCTTCAATTGCTGATGACTTTGGCCATGGCTTCGGCCACTTCGGGGGAGACCGATTCGGCTTCCTTCTTGATGTCGGAGACCAGGCGACCACCGCGACCCCACAGGTCGGGCGGGTACTCCTGGACCAGCACGCGGACGCCGTCGATCGGCATCTCGAGGCTCTCGGCCATGGCGCGCGACACGCTCTCGATGAGGCGGCGCTTCTTCTCGGCGCTGCGGCCTTCGAGGATGTTGATCATGCAGATGGGCATGTCACTCTCCCACGTGGAAGCCGGCGACGCCGAGGCGTTCGATCTCGACCGAGACATATTGGCCGGGCTTCAGCCATTCGGCCGGCGTGGCGCCGCCCGCCATCACGACCCAGCCGGCCTGCAACGGCTCGCCAGCCGCGGCCGAAAGGCGCGCTGCCGCGACCAGCGAGCGCAGGGGATGCCCGAGGATCGCGGCCGTCGAGCCGATCTGCACGGCGCGCCCATCGATGCTCATCACCATGCCCAGATTGCTGAAATCCTGGTACGGATCGCCCCACGGGCCGATCACGAAGCCGCTCGACGAGGCGTTGTCGGCGATCACATCCGACAGGCTGAACTTGAAGTCCTTGTAGCGCGAGTCGATGATTTCGAGCGCCGGGGCGATCGCCTCGACCGCGGCCAGCGCTTCGACCTCGGTGACGATGCCGGCCAGCGGCTTCTTCAGCACGAAGGCCAGTTCCGGCTCGACACGCGGATGCACGAAGCGGCTGAACTTGATCGGTGTGCTCTCCTCGATCAGCATGTCGCTGGAGAGCCGGCCCCAGATCACGTCGGCGATGCCCATCTGGACCATCTTGGCGCGGCTGGTGAAGCCCATCTTGACGCCGACGCGGCGCTCGCCGCGTTCGACCCGGCGCTGAATCGAAGCGGACTGGATGGCGTAGGCGTCGTCCAGCGTGAGCTTGCCTTCCGGATCGATCTGCGGCACGGCCTGCCCGGTGCGCGCGGCCTCGTCGAGGAACTTGGCGTATTCGAGGGTCTGGCTCATGTCGCTTCCTTCGCTGCGTCGAACACGGCCTTCACATTGCCGAGTCCGTTGATCTTGGTTTCGAACACGTCGCCGGCGACCACCGGCACCATCGGGCCCAGCGCGCCGGAAAGCACCAGGTCGCCCGCCTTGATCGGACGGCCGAGCGTGGCCATCGTGCGCGCCAGCCAGACAACCGCATTCAGCGGGTTGCCCAGACAAGCGGCGCCGGCACCGACCGAGACCGGTTCGCCGCGGCGGTTCATCACCATGCCGCACAAGCGCAGGTCAAACTCGCTGGGCTTCTTCGGTGTGCTGCCGAGCACGTAGGCGGCCGAGGAGGCGTTGTCGGCCACCGTGTCCACGAACTTGATGTTCCAGTTGGCGATGCGGCTGCCGACGATCTCGAGCGCCGGCAAGGCGTACTCGATCGCATTGATCACGTCGACCTGGGTCGGCGACTCGACCGTCAGGTCGCGGCCGAAGACGAAAGCCACTTCGGCTTCGATCTTCGGCTGCTGCAGCACCGAGACCGGCACCGGATCGCCGTCGCCGTAGCCCATGTCGTCGAAGAGCATGCCGAAGTCCGGCTGATCGACGCCGAGCTGCGCCTGCACGGCGCGAGCGGTCAGACCGATCTTGCAGCCGACGATGCGGCGGCCTTCGGCCAGGCGCTGCTCGGTGTTGAGGCGCTGGATCGCGTAGGCGGCTGCGGCATCGATGCCGGGATAGGTCTCGCGCAGCGGGGCGATGGACTCGCCGGTGCGCGCCGCATCACGCAGCGCCTTGGCCGCTTCGGAAAGCTGTTGGGGTGTCATGAGCAGTGTTCCTCGGTGGGTTACTTGTCTTTGGCCGCGGCGGCCTTGGCGGCATCGATCTCGTCGCGGGTCTGGTCGCCGACGCCCCAGTGCGAGGGGGGCACCTGCTGCACGACGACTCGGATCGTCGCCAGCGGCGCGCCGAGCGTCTGGTGCACGGTGCGCGCGACTTCCTTGATGCAGCGCTTGATGGCCTCTTCGTCGCGGCCTTCGACGAGGGAAATCTGGATCAGTGGCATGGCGATGGGTCTCCTCGATGGGTTGTGCGTCAGAAGGCGGACGCGACGCTCGCATCGCCCTGCCCGCTGCGAGCGAGCGCCCGAGCGACGAAGCCGTCGGCCTTCATCGCTTCGATGAACTCGCCGAGATAGCGCGCACCGGCCTCGCGCCCTGCCGGCGTGCCCATCGCCTGGGCGATGGCCATGAAGCTGGGCTGGATCACCCGCAGCCCGGCATGTTGGCGAGCGTAGGCAGCAAGCACCTGGCGCACGCCTGCCGCTGCCTGCACTTTGCCCGCGGCGAGCCGGTCGAGGGCTTCGCGGGCGGTGCCGTGGCGTTCGAGCGTGGCGTGCTGCAGGCTGCGCGTGAGGTGAAGCTCGTACGCGGCACCGGTGCCGGTGGCGATGCAGACGCCATCGCGGTCGACGTCGGCGGGGCTATTCATCGGCGAATCGTCGGCGACCATGTAGGCACCTTCGATCAGCACGTACGGTGGTGTGAAGAGGATCTCGGTGCCGCGCTGCGGGTCGACGGCCAGGAAGGCCACGTCCCAGGCGCCGTCCTTCAAAGCGTCGACCACCTTGCCGGCCGCATCGAAGCTCACCAGCGCCGTCGGGACGCCAAGGCGGCGGCCCAGCTCGCGCGCCAGTTCGACCGAGACGCCCAGCGCCTCGCCGCTGACCTCATCGCGCTGCGCCAGCACGCTGTTACCGAAATTGATCGCCGCGCGCAGCACGCCATTCGGCGCGAGGTGGGCCAGCACCGCGGCATCAACGGCCGCGGCAACGCAGCTGGCGGTCGTCATGCCTTGCGCTCCAGCACCTGCTGCGCGGGCCGGTCGCCGCTGGCCTTGCCGGTGATCGGCGGCTTCGGCAGCCTGGCCTCGCCCGGCTCGATGACGAAGTGGTGATCGAGCGAATACCACGGGCCGGTGACGTCGCCGGCCGGCGCTTGCTCGTCGGCATGCAGCACGTACTGGCCGATCAGCGCCTGGGTCACGCCGAACTGCACGTCGGTCTCGAGGTGAGGATCGTCGCTCGAGTAGACCTGCGAGAACTGCGTCTTGAAACCCGGCTTGTAGATCATGAAGTGAATGTGGGCCGGGCGCATGTTGTGACGGCCCTGCGCGCGCAGCAGCGCACCGACCGGCCCGCTCAACGGGATCGGGTAGCCCGCGGGCTTGACGCTGCGGAAGGCGATGTGCCCTTGTGCATCGGTGGTGAACTTGCCGCGCAGGTTCATGTCGGCCTGCGCCGGATCCTGGTTCTCGTAGAAGCCATCGGCCGAGGTGTGCCAGACATCGACCTCGGCGCCCGCCACCGGCCGCCCCTGCCTGTCGCGCACCCAGGCGTTGACGAAGATCGGCGTGCCGGGGGTTGACGAACGCACGATCGAACCGCCATTCGCCGTCGCCGGCGAATTCATGCGCCAGAAGGGACCCATCAAATTGGCGGTCGTATCGGTCTGGCCATGGTCGCCGTTATTCAGCAGGCAGACGAGTGACGAAATGCCGAGCGAGCCGGCGATCAGCACGACTTCGTTGTGCGAGGCGTTCGACAACTGGCCCAGCGTGACGATGGTGCTGCAGGCCTGGTGGAACTCGGCTTCGGTGAGTTGGGCGTCGCGCACGAAGCCGTGCAGATGCTGCACCGCAGCCGTCATGATCTCCTTGAAGCGCGGGCTCTCGGCACGGGCCAGTTCAGCCAGCACGGCGCTGGTGACGTCGGATGGGGATTGAATGATCACGGGCCTTGTCTCCACGTTCGGCGGCGTTGGTCGATGGCGCAATGATGGTCGCCATGCTCGGCGTAGTCCAATACCATCTGCGGCTTGGCGATACCGTTTGGGTATGGCGTTTCGGGGGTTTACCCGCCATGGATCTGCGTCAGATGAGATATTTCCTGGCCGTCGCGCGCGAGCGCAACTTCGGCCGTGCTGCGCAGCGCCTGCACATGGCGCAGCCGCCGCTGACGCGCCAGATCCGCGCGATCGAAGAGGAGCTGGGGGTCGAGCTCTTCGTGCGCACGACCAAAGGCGTGGAGCTGACCGAGGCGGCATACACGATGGTCGAGGAGGTCGAGAATCTCCTCGCGCTGGCCGAGCGCGCCGAAGAGCGGGTGCGCTCGACAGGTCACGGGCTGGCGGGACACCTCGACGTCGGTGTTTTCGGCAGCGGCATCCTCAACGTGGTGCCGCGCGTGATGGCCAACTTCCACAAGCTGCGGCCCGATGTGACGATCGGCCTGCGCAACATGAGCAAGGCCGATCAGATCCTCGCACTGCGCGAGCGGCGCCTCAATGTCGGCTTCGCCCGGCTGATTCCGAGCGAGAAGGATCTCGGCATCGAGATCGTGCGGCGCGAGCCGGTGCTGGTCGCGCTGTACGACGGCCACCCGCTTTGCGAGAAGGTCGAGATCACGGTGCGCGATCTGGACAGCCAGCCGATGATCCTGTACCCGACCTTCTCGATGACGGGGCTGGCGCAGATGGTCGCCGAAGCCTTCCGCCGCGGACGCGCGAAGCTGCGGGTCGAACAGGAAGTGGAGGACGCGGTGACCGCGATTGCGCTGGTTTCCAGCGGCTTCGGACTGTGCGTGACGACCGAGTCGGCGGCCAGCCTGCGCCTGCCCGGCGTGACCTACCGGCCGCTGCGATCGACGCACATGCGCGACATCGAGATGAGCTGCTTCTATCGCAAGGACGATCGCTCGCCGGTGCTGCGGGCGTTTCTCGAGGTTGTGCGGGACTATGCGGCGAGTACGGTCTGACGCGTGGTTGATATACAGGTGGCCACAGCGTGGCCTCCAGTCGGCAGGCCCACCGTGGTACTCCAACGAGGAACCGTTGCCGATAAGGGTTCCTTCGCTGTACCGTTTTGGCGCACGCCAACTCCAGGGTTGCGTGTCACGTCTCGGATCGATGCCTGGCCTGGACCGCCTGCGGCGACCGCAGGCGCTCGTCGAAGGTGCCGGGTTCGGCGGATATGCCGGCGGCACGCGGACCATCGTCGACGAGGTGTCCGATGCGCAGGATTTGCTGGATTGGAGCCGCAGCGGTTCGTTCGGCAATTCACTCGCCGAGTTCGAAGGGACGGAGCGCCAGCGGCTGGTCAATGCACTGGCGGCGAGGCTCGAGCCGTATCGACGCGAAGGCGTCATTCGCCTCGAGCGATATCCGATCTTCGCGACGGCAATCAAGCCGGCAGCGGATTGAGCACGCTGCGGCACCTCAGCTGCCGGCTGACGACCTGTTCAAGGCCACGGCGGTCCGAACGAGAGCCTTCAAGGCTTCCTCGTCCAGCGCCTCGCCTTCGCGGAAGTCGACGGCGCGCCTGACGTTGCCTTCGAGGCTGGAATTGAAGAGTCCCGAGGGGTCCGCCAGCGCAGCTCCCTTGGGGAAGGTCATCTTGACGACCTTCTTGTAAGTCTCGCCGGTGCAGAGAATGCCGTCGTGCGACCAGACGGGAACCTGCCACTTCCACTCCTCGGTCACATCGGGGTCTGCCTCCCTGATCAGGGCGCGGAGCCGCGAGAGCATCTCGCCCCGCCAGTCGCCCAGTGCCTCGATCTTCGCGTCGATCAGCGCGGACGGAGACTCGGCTGGCTTCGACCGGCTCTTCGCCGCGGCCGATTTCCTAGCTGGCGCCTTAGCCGGAGCAGCCTGGGGCTTCGATTTGGACTTGGACACCGTCGCGCGGGGCAATGCGGTGCGGGCGGGGTGGACCTTGGATGTGGGCATCGCGGCTCCCGAAGGACTCGATTCTCGGCAGCTCGTGATCCTACAGGGACAGCAATCGACGAACGACCGACGAGCCCTCAGCGCGCGGCGCGGCTCCGGTGCAAACTCGCGCTGCGTCGGTGGCGATCGACCGCCGGAACCTGATGAGACCGCCTCGTGAGCCTAAGTCTCTTCAAGGCCCCAACTCCTCTCCGGGAGCCTCATCTTCAAAGCTTACGCAGGCCGCTTGCCCTCGGTGCTGGGGACTCTACGGATTGCGAGATATCGACGCTTTAGAACGTGCCGCAGCTGGGGTTTTTACCGATCTTGAAAGCGATCCGCGCGACGTAATTTTTTGACCGCCTGGGGTCATGAGTCGGGGCCCCCGCAAGGAGGTCGTTCATGTTGTTTACCGAGCGCGTTGATGGTCAGTTCCACATCTACACCGCGGCGATACCGGCGCCAGATGGCAGGCCAGGATTCGTTGCAACGCTCATCATCAAGCGAAAGTCTGATACCGGGGTCGACGAGCCAGAGGCCTTTCGCGACGTGGCGCTGACCGATGACTTCATCTGGTCGGACGAGCAGCAGGCGTTGCAGTGCGCTTTGCGCATGGCGCACGACATCATCGAACGTGAGCCGGAACGCCTGATGACGGGTTAAGTCCCAATACTGTCTGCTTAAATGATTTTTGGTATACTGCCGACCCGTCCCCTCCTGGAGACGCTCATGGCTCGTACCAAGGCAGTGTTGGGCGATGGCGCCCGCTTGACGGACTTCCTGAGCGCCAGCCTCATGGCGCGCGTGGT
>Ga0105237_10004395_pt1 | contig 16343 bp, 1 predicted proteins | sample KBSC24metaG_FD_81520 | JGI IMG/M metagenome (GOLD analysis project Ga0105237, IMG submission 81520) | Corn rhizosphere microbial communities from Kellogg Biological Station, Michigan, USA - KBS C2-4 metaG | ecosystem: Host-associated > Plants > Roots > Rhizosphere > Soil | place: Michigan, USA... | reverse complement strand
GTAACAGTTACGGTATAGGAACCAGCGGCCAGGCCAGTGGCAGTAGCAGTGGTCTGGACGGGTGTTGTGTTCCAGCTATAAGTATAAGGAGCAGTGCCACCGGAGGTAGTCACAGTAGCGCTTCCTGTTGTTCCGCCAAAGCAGGCTACATTGGTAGACGTGGTGGTGGCGGTGATGGCAGCGGGTTGGGTAATCGTGACGGGCACCGTGATAGAGCAGCCACTGGCATCGGTGACGGTAAAGGTATAGCTGCCGGCGGCGAGATTGGTTTGCGCCGGAGTGATGGTATAAGGAGCAGTGCCGCCGGCTGGAGTAATGACAACAGAACCATTGTTCCCCCCATTACAGGACACGTTGGTTATAGCAGTGGTGGCGGTAATGGCAGCAGCGGGTTGGGTGATAGTGACATTAGCGGTAGTGGTACAACCACCAGCATCAGTGACAGTGACGGTATAAGAACCAGCGGCCAGGCCAGTGGCAGTAGCAGTGGTCTGGACGGGTGTTGTGTTCCAGCTGTAAGTGTACGGAGCCGTGCCGCCAGAAGCAGTGACAGTAGCAGACCCTGTCGTTCCACCAAAACAAGCCACATTGGTAGAAGCCGTGATCGCAGCGGCGAGAGCAGCAGCGGGCTGGGTGATGGTGACGGTTGCTGTCTTGGTACAGCCACCCGCATCAGTGACAGTCACGGTATAAGTCCCGGCAGCAAGGTTGGTCGCAGTAGTGGTCGTCTGAACCGGCGTGGTATTCCAGCTATAAGTATACGGCGCGGTGCCACCACTAGCGGTGACAGTCGCCGACCCTGTCGTTCCTCCGGAACAAGCTACATTGGTAGAGGCGGTGATGGTGGCAGCGAGAGGGGCAGCTGGTTGCGTGATCGTTGCAGTAGCTGTTTTGGTGCACCCTTTTGCATCAGTAACGGTGACGATATAAGAACCAGCGGCCAGGCCGGTAGCGGTAGTGGTGGTCTGGACGGGTGTCGTATTCCAGCTGTAAGTATAAGGAGCGGTGCCGCCAGAAGCAGTGACTGTGGCAGATCCTGTCGTTGCTCCAAAACAGGATACATTGGTCTGGGCCGAGATCGTGGCTGTCACTGCCGTTGCCGGTTGCGTAATCGTAATACTGGCTTGTAGTGAAGTGCAGCCTTTGGCATCTGTTACCGTTACCTTATAGGTTCCTGCAGTGAGACCGGTAGCAGTAGCCGTCGTTTGTACGGGGACGGTATTCCAGCTAAACGTATAAGGCCCTGTTCCACCGCTGCCTCCTGCCGTTGCCGTTCCATTACTCCCTCCAAAACAGGTCACATTCGTTCCGGTGATAATGTTCGCCGTTGGTCTTGGATTGATCGTCACAGTAACGGGCTGAATAGCAAAACAGCCCGAAGCTGTAGTTCCTTTGATATAATAGGTGCCGGCCCCGGCCGTGGTAGGAGTGGCATAGGCGGCTGTCGCTCCGGCATCAGTCCAATACGTTAAAGTCAATCCGGCGGTAGAACCTGCCGTCACAGCGGGAGCCGTCAGGTCCGCGGTTCCGGGCGAACATACTGCTGCCGGATTGGTGATGACAAGAGTAGGTGAGGCATTCACGGTCACGGTCACGGGCTTAATGGCAAAGCAACCTGCAGCCGTGGTTCCTTTGATATAATAGGTGCCGGCCCCGGCCGTGGTAGGAGTGGCATAGGCGGCTGTTGCTCCAGCATCAGTCCAATACGTTAAAGTCAATCCGGCGGTAGAACCTGCTGTTACAGCGGCAGCGGTCAGATCCGCCGTTGCAGGCGAACATACTGCTGCCGGATTAGTGATGACAAGGGTAGGAGTGGGGTTTACAGTTATCGTCCTGGTCCCGCTAACGGCAGCGCAGGCCCCTGGCGCATTGGTAGTTAATGTTAAGGTGACTGTTCCTGTGAAGTTGGCGGCGGGTGTATAAGTGACGGTGGCCGGAGTGGCGGTTTGTGCAACGCTGCTTAATGTTCCTCCGCCGGCAGTGATCGACCAGGCGCCGGTTGTCGCACCACCGCCTACACTGGCGCCAGTCAATGTGATGGCGGTGGGGGTAGCCGATTGACAAGCCGTATTTGGCCCCCCGGGGGTTACGGTGGCTGCAGGATTTACATTGATCGTTCTTGTACCGCTCACCGCAGGACAAGCTCCCGGTGCATTGGTGGTCAATGTTAACGTGACTGTTCCTGTAAAGTTTGCGGCCGGTGTATAGGTCACGGTGGCTGGGGTGGCGGTCTGTGCAACGCTGCTTAAGGTTCCTCCACCACTGGTGATCGACCAGGCGCCTGTTGTCGCGCTGCCTCCTACACTGGCGCCAGTCAATGTGATGGCGGCGGGAGTGGCTGATTGACAAACAGTATTCGGTCCGCCTGGTGTTACGGTATTTACAGGACTAACAGTTATCGTCCTATTTCCGCTTGCTGCCGCACACCCTCCTCCAGGTGCATTACTGGTTAATTTCAATGTGACTGTTCCGCTGAAATTGGCGGCGGGAGTGTACGTGACAGTGGCTGGAGTGGCGGTTTGCGCAAGACTGCTCAATGTACCTCCGCCCGCTGTGATCGACCACGCGCCGGTGGTTGCTCCGCCTCCCACACTTGCACCGGTTAAAGTAATAGCGGAAGGGGTCGCTGACTGGCAAACATTATCCGGACCGCCGGGTGTTACGGTAGCCGCCACATTCACTGTTACCGTAACGAACTGGGTATTTGTACAGGGATCCAAAGTCGCTTCCTTCGCAGAACCTCCGCCTTCGTTTTCATCTGCAATGGAATATATATAAGTTACTGATACAGGGCTACCAGTAGTATTGGTTAGTACCTCGTTGATATTATTGCTACCGCTGCCTGCCGCGCCGCCATTAATACCGGCAATAGCAGGGCGTGTCCAGGTCAGGATATCACCTACCTCTCCATTGTAGGTCGGTACGTAACTAAAAGTCGAACCACTGCAGATCGCCGGTGGAGTCAGGCTGCTTGTTAAGGTAGGCAGGGCTGCTATCGCCAGGGTTACGGTCTGTGTATTGCTACACCCGTTGGCGGTAATTGTAAAAACATAAGTAACGTCGATATTATTGGTGGTGGAATTCGTCAGCGTTTCAGCAATACCGCCGGAGCCGGATGAAGTGGCCGGTGTGATCCCTGCTACCGCAGCGCGGGTCCAGGTGAATGTCGCGCCTGCCGTTGCACTGGTGGGTGTATAGGTAAACAGGTCTCCACTGCAAATGGCAGGATATGGCTGCTGTACGTAATATAGTTTCCCTATCCTTGTGACATTGGTAGTATTGTCTGTTGAATTGGGTGGATAGGTATTATTTAGGGTCGCCAGGGGATTTACGGTTATGGTTCTGGTTCCACTTACTGCCGCACATCCGCCAACTGCATTTGTGGTTAATGTTAGGGTGACAGTGCCGGTAAAATTAGCGGCAGGAGTGTAAGTGACGGTGGCTGGGGTGGCGGTTTGGGCAACACTGCTTAATGTTCCTCCGCCACTGGTGATCGACCATGCACCGGTGGTTGCACCTCCCCCCACACTTGCACCGGTTAAGGTGATAGCGGCAGGAGTCGCCGATTGACAGACGCTGTTTGGTCCTCCGGGGGTAACGGTGGCTGCCGGATTTACCGTGATGGTTCTGGTGGCGCTAACGGCAGGACAAGCCCCTGGTGCATTGGAGGTTAATGTTAAAGTAACCGTTCCGCTGAAGTTGGCAGCCGGAGTATAAGTGACGGTGGCTGGGGTGGCGGTTTGTGCAAGGCTGCTCAATGTTCCTCCACCTGCGGTGATCGACCAGGCGCCGGTGGTTGCACCTCCTCCCACACTGGCACCGGTTAAGGTAATAGCGGCAGGAGTGGCTGATTGACAAACGCTATTTGGCCCTCCGGGGGTTACGGTGGCTGCTGCATTTACATTGATCGTTCTGGTTCCGCTTACTGCCGGACAGCCACCAACCGCATTTGTGGTTAATGTTAGGGTGACAGTGCCGGAAAAGTTTGCTGCCGGAGTATAAGTGACGGTTGCAGGAGTGGCGGTTTGTGCAAGACTGCTCAATGTTCCTCCGCCGGCGGTGATCGACCAGGCACCGGTGGTTGCGCCCCCTCCTACACTTGCACCGGTTAAGGTGATAGCGGCTGGGGTGGCTGATTGACATACATTATCGGGTCCTCCGGGGGTTACCGTGGCTGCCGGATTTACAGTGATCGTTCTTGTACCGCTTACTGCCGGACAGCCGCCAACCGCATTTGTGGTTAACGTTAGGGTGACAGTACCGGAAAAATTAGCGGCAGGAGTATAAGTTACTGAGGCAGGGTTGGCGGTTTGTGCAAAGCTGCTCAATGTTCCGCCGCCTGCTGTGATCGACCAGGCACCGGTTGTCGCACCCCCGCCTACACTGGCCCCCGCCAATGTGATGGCGGAAGGAGTAGCTGACTGGCAAACATTATCCGGACCGCCGGGCGTTACGGTGGCTCCGGGATTTATTGTAATGGATACGCTGCCATTCATTGCAGAAGTACAGGCCGTGGTGGCATTCGTAGCCACTACGGTATAGGTGCCTGCTGCAGTCTGGTTCCCAAAACTGATCGAGGAACCTGTTCCTGAAATGGGAGCGCCCGTATTAGACCCATTAAGCTGAAGCTGATAATTAACCCCGGATTCTGAGCCACTCAAGCCAACTGCAAGTCCGCTACCACCACTACAATAGGCTCCTCCCCCGGTGACATTAAATACAGCCGGCAACGGGTTTACCGTTACAGTGGTGGTTACGGTTGTTACGCAACCATTTGCATTTGTTACTGCATAGCTTATTATGGTAGTTCCGGCAGAAACGGCGTTTACTACTCCTGAAGCATTTATTGTGGCTACGCCTGGTACGCTGCTGTTCCATACACCTCCTGCCGTGGCGTCTGTCAACGTGGTTGTACCATTCACGCATAGGGAAGTGGTCCCCCCGATGGGGGCGACGACAGGCGATGCATTTACTACCTGTGATAATGTATTTGAGGTGCTATTCGAGAAGTTAGCTGGATCGTCGGAGACGTAATTAGCCGTTATCGAGTGCGTTCCCGAAACAGGGCTGGAAATAGTAATAGTTGCTACTCCACCGACGACGGTGACAGGCGGGCCAAGGGAAACTCCATCTATGAAGAATTCCACAGTGCCTGTGGCAGTATTAGGGGCGACGGTGGCTGTTAAAGTTATATTCGAATTGTCGCAGGAAGGATTGTTGTCAGAAGTAACGGTAGTTGTCGTGGTTGCCTGGGCAAGGAGCTGCGGTTGGAAAAAAGGTAGCAATAGGATAGCCAGTAACGAAATGGCCTTGTAAGGAAATATTATCCTTAGGACACTCATTAGCTTTGGTTTTGTGAGGGGTTGTTTTTTCATTGATGCTTATAAAAATATCTTCACGGATTACATTTAGTATTTCAAAAAAGAATTCTGCCTCTATCAATTCAAAAGCCCTTTTAACTTTGTTGTTGTAATACAACAGCGCAGCAAAAGATGAATTGACGTTTAACAAAACGAGTTCTATTGCCTGTTGCCAGGCGTACAAAATGTTAATGAGAAATGAAAAACTGCATCAACGAAACACTGCATCAACGAGAGACATGAGGTAGCTAACAGTCATAAGGAAATGGAAGGATGCGGGATTTGAAAAGAAGAACCTGGATCTGTTCAAATGCTCTGGATATCATTCAGGAAATTGGAGTGAAATGCATGTAGAAGATTGCAAAAGATGTTGGAAGAAGTGGAATTTGACAGGATAAAAGAGGATCAAATGATTGGATAGCAGTCTTTGAGAAGGGATCTAAATTGGCGATTCTAACGATCGCGGACATGAAGTTAGAGCAAAGATATTTAGAAAACAAAAATGTAATTAAATAATCGAAAAACTAAATATTTTTTTTAGAGAAGAGATTGTGGTGTGTCTTTTTGGGGTATTATTTTTTTGAGCTTTCGTCTTGAAGGGATGGCTGAGGTTTGGAGGGGCGCATTTTTTTCATTGCCATAGGTGTCGTTAAATCCAGTACTGGTGCATGTTTTGAGCCGATTGTGTTGAGATCGGTTTTTAGATGTTTGCATGTAAAGATCTTTTAGAGTAAAAACAAAGTTTAAAAAAAACATATAAAAAATTTTTTTATTGAAAAAAATATCTCATAATTTAGTAGGGTTAATGAAACTTACTGCATCATACCAACACGAGATTTTTGACTAACGCAAGGCGAAACTCAGTCTGAGTTTCTTATTTCTTCGAACAGCTTCACTACATTCCTGCGAATAACCAAAACAAAATTCCTTCGAATTACTTACACAGCTTTACCTCAAGCAACAAAGGCCATTCTCCTTCGTGAACTACAGACCTTTTCTGCAACAGCACTGTTGAAGTGCCTTAAACCCTTGTGTGTGTTTTTGCGCAAGGTAATGGACAACATATTGCAATTCCGGGGAGGACTATCCTTTCTTAAAGCTTACTGATTTACAGCCTGCTGCCTGGGCTAAATGCGGTTATTATATCCCTCTGCGGATGTATTCAATACGCGTATCAGCCCCTCTATGTCAACAATAATGGTCATTTTAAACGATGCTGGTCATAATGATAACCCTACTAATAAATATATATCAGCTGATTTCACAGACCCCTATTAACTCATAAACCGACCGCGATGGAAATTTTTACCCTGATTCGTAAGCGTGTAGGCCAATTGGCCAACGCTATCTCCCGTTTGGCCCCGGTAGTAACAACTGATCCTGGACGGGTTATAGAACCCCGAAACCAACGGTTTATGAGGAAGGCGGCACTGACCAGTATTCCCTCAACATTGAAAAGTTATGTTTTAAAGAGTCATAAGGATGACGCGGTGCAAAGCGCTGCGTCGGACGCATTTATACCCCCCACCAATCACCATCAAGTAAAAACGTTCGTTATGAAAGCAGTTTTACGCTTCGTAAAGTCATTACCCGGGATAACAATTGACCGCCGTACCTGGAATTCAGCAAGTTTCTTAACGAACCGCTTGATCCGTATCTGGGCAATGGTAGGATTGGAAGCGATCTCCATGATCATAGCGCCAAAAGGTGCTCACGCGCAGATCACCCAGCCGGTGGCGATGACGAAGGCCTATGATCAGGCAACGGCAACTGCTACTGGGGTTAGTTTTGCGATCCCGAGCGGATCTAATCGCATTCTGGTGGTTGGGATTACCGCTAATCTTACCAGTGGAGGGTCGGCCACGATAAATGATCCTACGACCATTTCATATGGGGGTGTTACTTTGACAAAGGCTACAGGAGATGGCGCCACAAGCGGTCGCATGCATACCTGGTTGTATTTTCTGAAAGACAATGCCGTCATGGATAATACTTCCAGACCTATAAACGTAACATTGGGGACAGTTACTGGCGGTACACTCGCCAATATGACTGTCTTTTACGGTGTTTTTGCAGGAGTGAACCAGGCTCCTGCATCCTATACCATTGGAAATGGATTTACCAATAGCAGCGGGAGTGGGCCTGCCCAGTTAAGCGCAAATATGGCTGTGAATGCCAATGAACAGGCCATTTATGTCGTAAGTACCTATAACGCCAGCAATACGACCCTTCCTGCCTATACAACTAATGCCAGCTGGACCAGCGGTAGCACAAATACCGGAACCAATGGCGGAAATATTGCTTGGAAAAACGAAATCGCAAAACGTACTATCCCCGGATCGAATACGACCGATAACGCGGCTACTTCGGCTATAACACCAACGGGGACCATTCGATGGGCTATGTCTGCTATGAGCTTGCCCTTGGCTCCCTTAACCTTTACGTCCATTACCAATGGCAACTGGAATTCCGCGGCTACCTGGGATCTGGGCAGTGTGCCGACGGCGGGTAACAACGTAGTGATCGCTAATGGCACCACAGTTACAGTAGATGTCAATACCGCCACAATAGGTAGTTTAACAGTCAACGGAACGCTTGACGCGAGCACCTTTACCGTATCAGGTACAGGCACAAATACGGTCGCGGGCACCGGCACGCTGTTCGTAGGCGGGGCCAGCAATTTCCCATCGGGATTTGCAACCACGACGCTCGCTTCAGGAAGTACCGTCAACTATAATAGTGCCGGCGCCCAGACGGTGTCTGCCCAGACCTATAGCAACCTGACATTATCCGGCGGCGGAGCCAAAACATTAACAGGGGTTGGTACCATAAATGGCAATTTGACCCTAAGCGGGTCAGCCACGGCCACCACAGCGGCAGCCATGACTATTGGCGGCAACCTTTCCATTGGCGATGGTACGACTTTTACTGTGGGTAATGCATTGACAGTAACGGGAACTACCCTCGTTGGCGCAGGCTCCAGCGGCAGCCACATAATATCCTCCGCGACAGGCACAAAAATATTTACGGGTCTTGTGACGATCAATGCCGGCGCCACCTGGGACAATTCTTCAGGAAATTCTCCCGTTACATTCCGGGGAGGCATCACCAATAACGGAACTTTTAATGCGGGAACGGGAGTCTACACCTTTGATACGAATCCTCAATCGCTGACAGGCACATTTTCGATTCCAAGCATCACGGTTACGGGGGTGACGCTCACTAATAATAATGCATTGACTGTCAATACGGCACTTTCCGGGACCGGTTCTTTGACACAGGCAGCAAACGCTACACTAAATATAGGAGGCACATCCGGCATTACAACGCTTACGGCATCCGCGAGTGGAAATACCGTGTCCTATACAGCCACTGCAGGGGGCCAAACGGTAAAAGCTGCTACTTATTTTAATCTGAATGTAAATAATACCAGCGGTACAAATACGGCAGGTGGGAACCTCATTGTGAACGGAGCACTCACCACCACTGCAAATGGTACGCTCAACATGGGCGCCAATACCTTAAGCGGTAGCCTCACTACAATAACCAATAATGGGACCATCAGCACGGCAAATACCGGTGCTACACCCATCCCTTCCGGACTCACCTGGGGAGGGACAATTAATTATTCAGCAACAACCGGTTCGCAAACAGTAGTTGCCGGTACCTACAATAATTTGACATCAAGCAATACCAGCGGGACCAATACCGCCGGGGGTGGCCTTGTCGTCAATGGAGCTTTGACGACTACAGCAGGTGGTACGCTGAGTATGGGAACGAATGTACTCAGTGGCGGACTGACTACCATAACCAATAATGGGACGATCGGCACGGCCAATACAAGCGCAACTCCCATACCAACAGGACGAACATGGGGCGGAACAATTAATTATTCCGCAACCTCCGGTGCGCAGACCGTAGTCGCCGGTACGTATAACAATTTGACGCTGAGCAATTCCAGCGGAACAAATTCTGCTGCCAGTGACCTCGTTGTTAATGCGGCCCTTGTTACAACGGCAGGGGGAACCCTTGATCTGGGAACAAATCTCCTTAGCGGGACATTGACCTCCATTACAAACAATGGAACGATAAGAACGGCCAATACAAGCGTCACTCCCATACCTTCCGGAAAAACATGGGGTGGAACGATCAACTATGCCGGTGCGACGCCACAAATGGTGGTTGGCGGCACCTATAGCACCCTTACCATCTCAAATACTTCCGGCGCCTCTTTAAGCGGCGCTGTCGTCGTAAATACAGCTCTTAGCCTGAGCAGCAATCTTACCCTCGGAACCAATAATTTAACGCTTGGATTCGCCGGCGCAGTCGGCGGGGTTACTTCCTCTTCCTATATCGTTACCAACAGCAGCGGGCAGTTAAAAAGGACGATAGGCGCGAGCCAGGTGAACTTCCCGATTGGGAACAGTTCGTATAACCCTATCACCATCAGCAATTCAGGAACTTCTGACGTTTATGGTATAACTGTAGCCGATGGCGCGGTGCCGAATGCGGCCGATGCCACCCTGGCCGTGAACAGGATATGGCAGATAACGGAAGCCGTTGCCGGAGGAAGTGTTTTGACAGTAAACACGGCACAGTATAACAGCGGAGAGACCACTGCCGATTTTAGCACCGGCAATCCTATAGTAGGATTTTATAACGGAAGCAGTTGGGTGAAGCAAAGTGCAGTCTATAGCGGCGGTTCCAGCCCGTATACCTTTACAACCACGTCGGGTTTTACTATCTCAAATCTGACAACGGGTACCCAGTATTTTGCTTTGGGCAAGGATTACGCGTTTGTGGCTGGGCCAACCCAGTTTGCGGTCACCTCTATAGTACCCAACCCTGTTATATCCGGTTCCGGGTTCCAGGTGACGGTTGAGACCCAAAACGGATCGAATACTCCTTCCAACGTCCTTACTCAAACATTTTTTGATTTGAGCACCAATGGGAATGCGGGACCACTTTCCGGGACCGTTTCAGGGTCGATACCGGCAGGCCAGAGTTCGGTAACGCTCAGCAATGTCATTTTATCATCATTAGGAACAGGAGCCACTATTACCGCCACGCTCAATTCGGGGGATCCCATAAACACCCCTGGCACGAGTGCGCCTTTTAACGTAGTTGCTTCTGCGGCCTCTGATGTTGTCGCGGCAGGCAATGAAACGCTGAATATCAATTATGCCTCTGCAACCGGCGCAACAATAAATACAACGGCCGATGGGATCAGGGTATGGTCCATTACCGTGCGGGATGGCGGCGCCACCGCTGATGCCGACAACCTCGCCACCATATTAAATGCTTTGACAATTACCAAGGGCGGCAGCAATAGCGTAACCTCCTGGGCAAATACTATCCAGGAAGCTGCTTTATTTGATGGAGCCACTAAGGTCGCTGAAATAAGCGTAGCAGCGGAATCCCTGGTATTTACCAGCCTGAACGGGGGAAGCGGCGTGACCGTTGCAGATGGGACGTCCAAAACGCTGGATCTTTACCTGACATTCAAAACGGCTAATATCACCGATCACCAGCAATTACAGTTTGCCATCACAAACGCCAATGCAACGGCATCCACCGCCGGATCTGGGTTCAGCGCATTTACTGCGATAAATTCATCGGTAGCCGGCACCGGAAATAATAATAACAGGATAGCTGTTAACGCCACACAACTGGTATTCGGGGCGCAGGCGCTAACCGATGTCGCAGAGGGAACAGCTATGTCGCCGGCATTTACGATCAGGGCAGTCGATGTATTTAATAACCTGGATCTGGATTATACGACAAATGTTACCCTGGCTGTTTCGGGCTCGACATTTTCCGGAGCTCCCCCAAGCGCTGTATCTGTTGCAGGCGTATCGACTTTTAGTCCGATGTTTGCAACGGCAGGCACCGGTGTAACTGTTACGGGTTCATCAGGTAGCTTGGCGGCCACACCTCCCAGCAATACGTTTAACGTTACTGCCTTTGTCAGCGCATCTACCGACCTGTTCAGATCGCAGGCCACAGGGGCCTGGGATCAGATCACCACGTGGCAACAATCTCATGATGGTACCACCTGGTATGATGCAGTCACTACCCCGACATCTGCCAATAGCAGTTCTATAGTTATACAAAGTGGGCATGTTGTGACAATTCCAGCCTCGCTGCCTGCCCTTACCATTGACCAGACTACCATTAATTCTGGCGGCCAGGTTACGGTAAGCAGTAGTAGTACGCTCACCATTAACGATGGCACAGGACCTGATCTGACGGCAAACGGCATTTTATCGGTAGATGGAACAGTCGTCAACCAGGGCACCAGTACGATTACGAGTACAGCAGCCACTGCTATCTTTAATGCCACCGGCACATATATACATAATCAGAATGGTGGAGCGATCGTAACGGCAACGTGGAATGCCAGTTCGACCTGTACAATAACAGGGTTAACCAATGCGGCCACCACCGCATTGACTAATCTGGGCCAAACATTTGGCAATTTTGTTTGGGATTGTTCCGGACAAACAACGGCTTTGGTAGCATTGCAAGCAAATGGCTTTACCGGGACGGCAGGCACTTTCACTGTAAACCGAACAGGAACAGGTTCTATCTATATCACTTCCTCTTCAACTACGCCTGTGGTAGTTGGAAATTATGTTCAAACAGGAGGGACTGCTGTTATCAATAATAACAGCACCACAACCAGAACGTTTACCGTAACGGGTAGTTTCACCTTAAATCAGAATACAACAACCAGCTCATTCCAGATCAATTCTTCAAATCCATTTGCGTCAACGGCAACCGTAAATGTTGGAGGGAACTTCAGTATGTCGGCAGGGACTATGTCTACCGGAGGAACAGTAAATACAGCGAATGTCAACTTCAACGGAACTACTCCCCAGGTGTTTTCAAAAACAGGGGGTACCATTTCAGGAGCTATAAACTTTGCGATCAACGCTAATGCAATTGTTGATTTTGGCACCTCTATATTGGATGGTTCAAGTGGGACCTTCAACTTAAATTCTGGCGGATCGATTATTACAGCCCATGCCCAGGGCTTGTCAACAAGCGGAGGTACGGGTTCGATCCAGGTTACGGGAACAAAGACTTATAATGCCGCAGGCAATTATACCTATAACGGTACTGGGGCACAGGTTACAGGCAATGGACTTGTGACAGCCAATAATCTAACCATCAACAATACGACTGGTGTTACGCTGACTTCGGCAGCAACAGTAAATGGCACGCTTAATTTAACCAGTGGTCTGCTCATATTGGGTGCCAATAACTTAACCATCGGCGCAGCAGGCTCTATCAGTGGCGCTTCTTCGTCCAATTATGTACAGACCAATGGCGCGGGTCTTTTGAGAAGGACCGTAGCCGCCAGCCCCGTAGCTTTCCCTGTGGGTAACGCTGCCTATAACCCGATCACTTTTACGAACTCCGGCACATCCGACATATACGGAGTTACTGAAATAGACGGAGCGGTGCCTAATGCACTGGATGCTACCTTTGCCGTTAACAGGAGATGGAGGGTTACGGAAAATACGTCCGGAGGTAGTAACCTCGCAGTGGCTGGTCAATACAATAGCGGGGAAGAGGGAGCCAATTTCAATAGTGGCGTCATCAATAAGATAGGCTTCTACAATGGAACGACATGGACGGAAAATGGCGCAACACAGGCCGGCTCCAACCCATTCACTTTTACATCCAATGCTAATTTTTCGCCGGCCAATCTGACCACAGGCACCCAGTATTTTGCATTAGGAAAAGATCAGGCATTTATGGCACTGCCACAGGGTACCCTGAGCGCTAATTCCATTTGTGTATCCGGAACAGGCCAGTTGACGTTCACAGCTACGTCGGGTACCGGGCCTTTCACTATCGTATATAATGACGGATCAAACAATGTAACACAGAATAATGTAACAAGCGGAACTCCGTTCAATGCTAATCCCAACCCCACTTCAACCACTACCTATACATTGGTGTCAGTAACAGACGCTCTTGGGGATGTCCGTAGCAGCGGATTTACAGGCGGCAGCGCTACTATTTCTATAAACCCAGCCATCGCCAACAATATAGTGAGTGCAGACCAGACCGTCTGTAGCGGCTCTGTGCCCGCTCCCTTGACAGGAACACTCCCGACGGGTGGCAGCGGTACCTTTAGCTATACCTGGCAGGTCAGTACGACAAGCGCTACGACAGGGTTTGCTGGTGCTGCCGGCACCAACACCGGCCAGAACTATACGCCGACAACTGCTGTAACAGTAACTACCTGGTATCGGAGAGTGGTGACATCCGGCGGATGTACGGATAATTCCATTGCCATACAGATCACCACTAATTCTCCTGCGACCGTAACACCCGGCGCTACGCTTACCGCATCCCAATCCTGTTCTCCTGCCCCCATTACGCTGTCGGGCGCAAGTTTTGGCGGCAGCGCCACCAGTGCAGCCTGGTCTATCGTGTCCGGGGGAGGGACTTTGAGTAGTACGGCTCAAACAGCCACTCCGGCCACCGTCACTTATACCCCGGCGCCAGGGTTCAGCGGAGCTGTTACGTTAAGCTTAACCACGAATGCTCCGGGCGCCTGTCCTGCCGTTAGTGGAAACAGGACAGTAAATGTCAATGGCTCAACTATTGTAAATTATGATTTTAATTCAGGATCCAGTTTTGCCACACTTGTTTCAAACGCTGTCCCGGGTATAACATCTGTTGCAGGCGGTACAGCCTTTGCTACAAGCACTACAGGTACTGTAACGGGAGGCCAGGCATTTACACAAAATACTACCGCTGGGAACGGCCTTAGCGTTGCCTCTACAGCGAATAATAACTGGACCTTTACGTTGACAGGTTCAAACCTTGCATTTTATAAGACGTTCGCAATTTATTTTGAGGCATTAAAGACCAATAGCAGTAGCCAAAGTGTAATCGTGGCCTACAATTTGAATAATACAGGTTTTACCTCTACTGGAATTCTCCCCAGTGCAGGACTTATGGGAATTAATAATACCAATTCATATGTAGAAGCCTTATTTACGCTGCCAGTCGCAGCAAATAATCCGACTACTTCATTAGTCATAAGGGTAAGTTTAGCTAACACCACTTCAGGTACTGTGTTACTCGACAACTTCCAGATACAGGGCGTTTATACACTTCCAACGGATAAGACACCTACCGCCGTTGCATCGACAATCTGCTCGGGTACTTCCACTAATATACAAATACCAACCTCTCAGACAGGCGTAAGCTATCAATTGCGCAACAACGTTGGCAATGTTAATATAGGTAGCCCGGTGGCAGGTACCGGGGCTACCATCAATCTGCCTACGGGGAATTTAAGCAGCACAACCACCTTTAATGTATTAGCCTCCAACTCATGCAGCGTGCAAATGGTTAATACGGTGACGGTGAATGTAACTCCATTAGCCACTTTGAGCAGTAGTTTAACACCTCCCGATATTTGTTCCAATACGGCATTTAGTTATTCGCCAGCAAGTGCGACACCAGGTACTACGTTTGCCTGGACCAGGGCTGCGGTAACAGGCATCAGCAATAGCCCTGCCAGTGGCAGTGGTGATGCTAATGAAACTTTAATTAATACCACCGCGACTCCAAAGAGTGTCACGTATGCATATACATTGACTGCAAATGGCTGTACAAACCCAACAGCATTTAATGTCGTTGTAGTGGTGAATCCGACGCCAACCTTATCGAGCAGCCTGACTCCGCCGGCAACCTGCGATGGTAATCCATTCCAGTATACGCCCACTAGCGGGACAGCGGGCACCTCCTTTGCATGGACCAGGGACGCGGTGGCTGGCATCAGCAATGGGCCTGGCAGTGGTAGTGGCAATCCGAACGAAGTACTGAATAATTCGACAACGGGGACGGTGAATGTGACTTATGTGTATACATTAACTGCGAATGGGTGTGCCAACCCCACCTCTTATAATGTTGTGGTAGCGGTAGAGGCATCGCCTTTCGTTACTGCAAATGATATTACCGTGTCCAATGATCCGGGTGTGTGTGGTGCGTCAGTTGCACTTGATCCGGCTGTTACAGCTAACGGGACCAACAGTTATTCAATTGCCGGCAACCCAATAACCTCTACATATACCTTCCCTTCCGGGACAACCAATGTGACAGTAACAACAACGAATAATTGCGGATCATCTTCGGCCTTCTTCAATGTTACAGTGAACGATACGGAGGCTCCGGCAATCCCTGCGCTGGCCGATGTGACGGGCGAATGTACGGCTACGGCTACCGCCCCGACGGCGACTGATAATTGCGCCGGGCCTATCACTGGCACGACGAGCGACCCGCTGACCTATTCCGCCCAGGGCACCTATGTGATCCATTGGAGCTTTGACGATGGCAATGGCAATGTGTCTACGGCCACGCAGAATGTGGTTATTCATGATGTCACAGCTCCGGCGGTTCCTGTCCTGGCTGACGTGACGGGCGAATGTACGGCTACAGCTACCACCCCGACGGCGACCGATAATTGTTTCGGCACTATTACCGGGACCACTTCCGATCCGTTGACTTATTCCGCCCAGGGCACCTATGTAATTCATTGGAGCTTTGACGATGGCCATGGCAATGTGTCTACGGCCACGCAGAATGTGATCGTCCATGATGTTACGGCACCTGCGGCTCCTGTCCTGGCCGATGTGACGGGCGAATGTACGGCTACGGCTACCGCCCCGACGACGACCGATAATTGTTCGGGTACCATCACCGGTACGACGAGCGATCCATTGACTTATAACACGCAGGGCACCCACGTGATCCATTGGAGTTTTGACGATGGTAATGGCAATGTGTCTACCGCCACGCAGAATGTGATCATTCATGATGTTACCGCGCCGGTGGCTCCTGTCCTGGCTGATGTGACGGGTGAATGTACGGCTACGGCTACCGCCCCGACGACGACTGATAATTGTTCGGGTACTATAACCGGGACTACTTCCGATCCGCTGACCTATTCCACCC
>Ga0105237_10004392_pt1 | contig 16347 bp, 12 predicted proteins | sample KBSC24metaG_FD_81520 | JGI IMG/M metagenome (GOLD analysis project Ga0105237, IMG submission 81520) | Corn rhizosphere microbial communities from Kellogg Biological Station, Michigan, USA - KBS C2-4 metaG | ecosystem: Host-associated > Plants > Roots > Rhizosphere > Soil | place: Michigan, USA... | reverse complement strand
GGACTGGCCCTTTTACGTGCTTCCAATCGAACCGCGGTTTTTATTCAGCGAGCAGCCGCGTTTTACTGATTTAATCATTAAATTCATTACCAATTTTAAGCCCCCTGATCAGGCCGGAGGGGATAATCAAATAAGCAAAGCGGACCACAGGTCTGCGCACTAAAGACAATGAAGACGAAAAAGAAAAAGAAGAAAAAGTCCGGCACATCATCCTCCCATTTGTTGACGGGCCGGCTGGACGTAACCCGTTCAGGAATGGGTTTTGTGATCATAGAAGGAAGGGACCAGGATATTCTTGTCCGCCCCTCTGATTTTAATACCGCCCTTCATGGCGACACCGTACGGGTGCAGGTACTTGGCAATCCCGGCCGGAGCGGCCGTCAGCAGGGAGAAGTCGTGGAAGTGGTGGATCGAAAGCAAATGGAATTTTTGGGACATGTGGAGTTGAGCCAGTCCTTTGCCTTTTTTATTGCGGAGACCGACAAGCCCATGCCCGATATCTATATTCCCTTATCCAGGCTGAATGGCGCTGTCAATGGCGATCGTGTCATCGTACGTATCGTGGAATGGGAGAAGAACAAGAAGCCGCAGGGAGAGGTTGTCCAGATCATGGACAAAGAGGACGAGAATGACAAGACCATGAAGGAGATCCTTTTGGAGAATGGGTTCCCCATTTTCTTCCCTGAAAATGTTATGGAGGAATCCGAAAGGCTGCCCGATATTATTGCCTCTTCGGAGATAAACATACGCAAAGATATAAGGGACATCCTCACTTTTACCATCGACCCTGTAGATGCCCGGGACTTTGACGATGCCATATCCATCCGTACGCTAAAGAACGGTAACCTTGAAATTGGTGTGCATATTGCGGATGTGAGCCATTATGTAGAGCCGGAGACAGCGTTGGACAAGGAGGCGTATACACGGGCTACATCGGTGTATCTGCCGGATCGTGTCAATCCCATGCTGCCGGAAAGGATATCCAATGAGCTGTGTTCCCTCCGTCCTCATGAGGACAAGCTCACTTTCTCCACGATCTTTCAAATGACGCCGAAAGGGGAGGTCAAGCAGTATTGGATCGGCAAGACCGTGATCCATTCCAACCACCGGTTCACCTACGAAGAGGTGCAGGAGATCATCGAAAAGAAAGAGGGACTTTATCAACAGGAAATAGAGGTGTTGAACGATATTGCCCAGCGGCTGCGCAAACAGCGGTTCAGGAAGGGCGCCATCAATTTCTCTTCCACGGAAGTGCGGTTCAAGCTGGATGAAAAAGGGAAGCCTATCGGCATTATGGTAAAGGAGAGCAAGGAGGCTCATCAGCTGGTGGAAGAGTTCATGCTGCTGGCCAACCGTACCGTGGCCGAGAATGTAGGAAAGATAAAGGTGAACAAAAAACCGCTGCCCTTTCCCTACCGGGTACATGACACACCGGATAAGGAGAAGCTGCTGCCCTTTATCGAGTTTGCCAAAAAGTACGGACATGTCTTTGACCTGAAGTCCCCGGAGGCGATAGCATCCAGCTTTAACCAGATGTTGAAGGATGTGCAGGGCCGGCCCGAGCAGCATGTGCTGGAGCAGCTTGGTATCCGGACCATGGCTAAGGCCGTCTATACGACGGAAAATATAGGCCATTACGGGCTTGGTTTTGAATATTACTGTCATTTTACCTCCCCTATCAGAAGATATCCCGATGTGCTGGTACACAGGATATTACATGAGGTATTGCAAGGAAAAAATGAGGTAGATAAAAAGCTGGAAGCAAAATGCCGGCATTCCAGCGAGCGGGAGCGTGCCGCCATGGAGAGTGAACGTGCGGCCAACAAGTACAAGCAGGTGGAGTATATGCAGGGCTATTTGGGAGAGGAGTTCGAGGGGGTGATCAGCGGGGTGGCATCCTTTGGCTTTTGGGTGGAGACCGTGGAGCAGAAGTGCGAGGGGCTTGTCAGCCTCAACAGCCTCCTGGAATACGATGATTTCCGGCATGTAGAGAGCGAGTATAGCCTCGTAGGGCGTCGCAGCGGCCGGCAGTTTCGTATGGGGGACAAGGTGAGGATAAAAGTGGTAGCCGCCAACCTGGCCAAACGTCAGCTGGATTATGAATGGGTCATTGCCAGCAGCGCAGGGGAAGAAGGAAAACCCGCCAAGTCCGCCAAGCCGGCGAGAGCCGCCGTGGTAAAAGAGAAGAAAACGAAAACAAAAAAGAAAAAGAAATAGCTGTACATGCACAGTTTTGAAGAATTATCCGCAGCATTCACGGCCAAATTTGACGTGCAGCATTTTCCCTCTCAACCGGCCACCCTTTATGAGCCCGCCAGCTATTTTCTGGGCATTGGGGGCAAGCGGATAAGACCCGTGCTTTGTCTGATGGGCAACGAGCTGTTCGGAGAGATCGATCCCGACGCCTGGCATCTGGCCGCCAGCATCGAGCTGTTCCACAACTTTACGCTGATACATGACGATATTATGGATAAGGCCCCTTTGCGCCGCGGCATGCCGACGGTGCATGAGAAATATGGGGCTTCTACTGCACTGTTGACGGGGGATGTGATGATGGTGATAGCGTATGATTATCTCAGCAGGATACAGGCGCAGCATATTCGCCCCATTATGCATATCTATAACCAGACAGCGAGGGAGGTGTGTGAAGGGCAGCAAATGGATATGGATTTTGAAAAAATGGACAGGGTGGACCTGGAGGAGTATCAACGGATGATAGGGTTGAAGACCTCGGTGCTTTTGGCTGCCAGTCTTCGTATAGGCGCCATTATGGGAGGCGCCGGTCTGGGGAATCAGGGGCATCTGTATGATTTTGGCAAGAACCTGGGGCTGGCCTTCCAGGTACAGGACGATTATTTGGATGCTTTTGGCGACCCGGAGAAGTTCGGCAAGCAGGTGGGCGGGGATATCGTAGCCGGGAAAAAGACCTTTCTTCTTATAAAAACGCTGGAGGTGGCTACTGCGAAGCAGCACCGGCGGATGGACGAGCTCAAAAAGGCCGATGCCGCTTCGAAGATCGGGGGCATGCTGGAAATATTCAAGGCCTGCGGGGTCGATGCATGGGCAATGGAATTAAAGGAGAAATATATGCAATCGGCCTATCAGGCCCTGGAGGACATTGCTGTGCTGTCCCGCCGTAAAGAGCCGCTGAAACAGCTGGCGGCGTTCCTTGTTCAGAGAGAATATTAATGCCTGTCTTTGGACAACGGGGGGTGTTACTGCCAGCGCCGCAGCCGGCTCAGCATCACCTCGGTGATGCCCAGGTAAGAGGCTATATGTCTGCCCGTCACTTTTTCCAGCAATCCGGGGTAGCGCTGGGTAAACCAGGCCAGCTTTTCGTCGGAGCGCTGCATCCACATGGCCTGCATCCTTTGCTCATGCGCTATGAGGGAATCTTCCGTGATCTGTTGTCTTACCGTGGTGAACAGGGGAAAATCCCGGCAGATGCATTGGATGTGCTCGAAGCTCAGGGTCACGATATGGGTGCGTTCCAGCGCCTGGATATTTTCTATCCCTTTATGCTGAAGAAGGAAGCTCTGCGGCGACCAGCCGACCTCGCCCTCCTGTACGAACCGTGAGGATATTTCTTTATCATCCTTACAATAGAAACATCGCAACAGGCCCGACTCCACGAAATAAAGGTGATGGCATATCTCGCCCGCCCGCAACAAAAAGGCTTCGCGGGGCAGGGTCTTTTCCCGCAAATATTCCAGCAGATAGCAGTTTAGGTCCTCCGATAGTATGGAAGCGCAATACTTGACAGGTGCGTTCATAAAATTGGCAATTGAAGGTCATTGAGAAGGCTGGAAATGCAAGGAGGATGGGTGGAAAAGGCTTTGTAAATGTAAGGGAAAAGAGGAACTATAAAAAGTGCGGGAATTGGTCTTTTCCCAAAAATAGCCCAATTCCCGCATGTCGTTAATGTCTGTCCTTCGACGAACCGCTTTCAGCGGTTATTAAAGCAAATTGTAGTATTTTACCGGCCTTAATCAAACTAATGCGGATGTCCAACTCATTGTTCCGGAAAAAATCGCTGGAAAAAATACATCAGGATGCGGCGGAGGGGGGTACAGACGGCCATGGCGGAGGATTAAAAAAAGTGTTGAACGTACGCGATCTTACTTTTATGGGGATCGCGGCTGTCGTTGGGGCGGGCATCTTTTCAACCATTGGTACGGCCGCGTTTAATGGCGGGCCGGGAATCTCTCTTCTTTTTGTTCTTACAGCCATCACCTGCGGATTTTCCGCTCTGTGCTATGCGGAGTTCGCCAGCAGGATACCCATTGCGGGCAGCGCCTATACCTATGCGTATGTTTCGTTCGGAGAGCTGGTGGCCTGGATCATCGGGTGGGCGCTGATATTGGAATATGCCATTGGCAATATCGTAGTGGCCATCTCCTGGAGCGGCTATTTCAACAATTTATTAGAAGGTTTTCATATCCATCTGCCCGGCTGGCTGATCACGGACCCCAGCACTGCCAAGGCGGCTTTCCTGGATGCGCAGAAGGCGCTGTCCGCACATCAGACGCTCACCGACATGCAGCATGCAGCCGTAGATGCGTGGAATTCGGCCCCTGTAATAGCCGGCGCGCATATATTTGTCAATCTGCCCGCCTTTATCATTGTATGTATCATCGCCTATGTCACGTACATCGGTATTACGGAAAGCAAGAAAACCACCAATCTCATGGTGATGTTCAAGATCGCCGTCATCATACTAGTGATCATATTGGGATTTTTCTTTGTACAGCCCGGCAACTGGAATCCTTTTCTGCCGAATGGATTCGGAGGGGTGTTGAAAGGGGTTTCTGCTGTCTTCTATGCCTATATTGGCTTTGATGCCATCTCCACCACGGCTGAAGAATGTAACAATGCGCAACGGGACCTGCCCAAGGGCATGATCTATTCCCTTGTCATCTGTACGATACTGTATATCCTTATCGCGCTGGTATTGACCGGGATGGTGAATTATTCCGAGCTTAATGTCACGGATCCGCTGGCCTATGTTTTCAATGCCGTGCATCAGAAATGGATCGGTTATTTTATTTCCATCAGCGCCGTGGTGGCTACTACCAGCGTGCTGCTGGTGTTCCAGCTGGGACAGCCCCGCATCTGGATGAGCATGAGCCGGGATGGGCTGCTGCCCAAAGCTTTTGGTAAGATACACCCCAAATACAAGACCCCCTGGTTTTCTACCATCATCACCGGGCTGCTGGTGGCCATACCCACTCTCTTTATGGAAAGTTCCCTGATGACGGAGCTGACCAGTATCGGGACGTTGTTTGCCTTTGTGCTGGTGTCCGGCGGGGTGCTGCTGCTCCCCAGGATCCAAAGTTCAGGGAAAAGGGGATTCCACCTCCCTTATATCAATGGGCAGCTGATCGTACCTGTGCTGTATGCGATCTTTCTCTGGCTGTTCCGCGAGCGGGTGGTGAATGTGCTCACACATCTTCAGAGCGCAGGACTCCAGGAAGCGTTGTTCCTCATATACACGCTGCTGGCCGGGGCGCTGACGGTGGCCACCATTGTCAAAAAATACTCCCTGATACCCGTATTGGGAGTTCTTTTCTGCGCTTATCTGCTTATCGAAATAGGAGCCAAGGCGTGGATATGGTTCTTTGTATGGATGGGCATCGGATTGCTGATCTATTCCATGTATGGCTACCGCAAAAGCCGGGCGGCAATGACCGGGTCATAATTTTATGTCGTAATTTTGCGTCATGAAATTTCAGGTAGGAGACAAGGTGGTTATTCAGCATTCCAATGACGAAGGAGAGGTAGTTGAGATCATCAATGACAAAATGGTGCTGGTGGATGTGCGGGGTGTCCGATTCCCCGCCTATACGGATCAGCTGGATTTCCCATATTTTAAACGATTCTCAGAAAAGAAGCTTGCTCCGCCGGAGAAAAAGCCGAAGAAATACATCGATCAGCTGCCGCCGGAGAAGCCGCAGCCCAATCAGAAAAAGGAGCGGATCGCCAAGCTGGCGGATGGGGTGTGGCTGACTTTCCTTCCCATCTGGGACAATGACGAGTTTGGGGATGATGTAGTGGAGACCCTGAAGATACACCTGGTAAACAATACAGCTGCCGGGTATCACTTCTCCTATCATCTGAACTACTTTAACAAGAGCGAATTCGACCTGGACAACCAGATACCTCCTTATCAGGATTTCTATATTCATGATATTCCTTTCGCGAATCTCAACGACAATCCTGCTTTTGAATGCGAGTTTGCGCTGCTGACCCCGAACAAGGCCAAGGCGGATCATTATGAGACCTCGCTTAAGCTGCGGGCCAAACAGGTGTTCAGCCGTATAGAGGAAATAAAAAAGAAAGGCGAGGCTACTTTTTCCTTCAAGCTGTTCGATAACTATCCGGACAAGACCATCGAGGCGGAGCCGCCATTGGATACGCGGGGGATACTGGCTGGTTCGGGTTTTCGCGTCTATGAGGCATCGCGTGCGCGCCAGCACCTGGAATCGCCTCGCAGCGAGCTGGACCTGCATATCGAGAAACTGACGGACAAATGGTCTTCTCTGGACAATTTCGAGATACTGACATTACAGATCCAGACTTTCGAGAAATATTTTGACCTGGCGCTTGCGCATCATCTTCCTTCCATGGTGGTCATTCATGGGGTGGGTTCGGGTAAGCTGCGGGATGAGATACATGAGATACTTCGTGCCAAGCGGCGTGTGAAGAGTTTTGTCAACCGGTATGACCCCCGATATGGATATGGGGCAACAGAAATTTTCTTCGACTACTCAAAATAAAATGGGCGCCAGCGGCGCCCATTCTCTTAAAATTTATCGGCATCCCGATAGGCCTGTATCAGCGCCGTCTCGCCTTCCTTACCCGGATGGGCATTACCGTGCTCCATACCCAGCACACCCCGATAGCCTTTCTCGTGGATGTGTGAAAAGATGGTGCGATAGTCCATTTCCCCTGTGCCCGGTTCGTTACGGCCGGGGTTGTTACCTATCTGAAAATAGGCGATCTCGCTATAGGTGTGGTCGATGAGGCGGATGATATTCCCCTGATTGCGTTGTATATGATACATATCGAACAGTATCTTACAGGACGGGCTGTTGATGGCCCTGCAGATAGCATAAGCCTGGTCGGCCTCGCGGAGGAAGAGGTCCGGAGTGTCGCTCAGCGGTTCCAGCACCATGATGATCTTGTGCGGCTCCAGTATCTCCACGCCCCGGCGGAGGGCGTCGATGACATTGCCCGTCTGCATTCCCATGGGAAGGTGTCTTTCGAAATCTCCGGGCACCACGGTGGTCAGTATGCCGCCGCATCGCTTGGAGACTTCTACTGCTTCCCGGCATCCTTTCAGGAATATTTCTATGAACTCCGGCTTGCCGGCTGCCAGCGTATTGGCGCCATTACCGCCTTTGTCCAGCACGAATACGCCCATGGACATACCCAGCCTGGCAAGGGTGTCGCCTATTTTCTGTTGCTGTTCGGCTGGTCTGCGGGCCATACCGTTGTCTTCGATGGCCCTGAATCCCTGGTCGTAGGCGAACTTGATCTGATCGATAAAATCATTGCCCGCGCTGTTCTTGAACATCCCGTCGTGAATGCCATAGTTGAGATTGAATGGCTGTCCGGCGGCGGCTTGTTCTCTGGGTGTTGCGAGGGCGGCTGCGCCCGGCAGGACCGATGCGCCTGCAAGCAGAGAATTTCGGATGAATTGTTTGCGTTGCATAGTGTGACTGTTAAAAGAATTTTGTTACACCTGGTTCCGGCACCGGATAATATCCGTCGGCATTAGGCAATACGGGCGGCGTGGCATCGAAGGCATAAGTAGCGGGCATGATATTGATGCCTGAGCTGATGGCTTTATCCCATTCGACGTTCTGACCGGAATAGGTAGCCATTCTGCCCAGGATGGATGTCATGGTGCTGCGGGCTCCTCTTTCTGCATCCCAGAACTTGTACTCGCCTTTGGCGATGGCGGCGAACAGCTCGTCATGCTCGTTCTGATAAGGCTGGTTCTCCATTTTTTTATCGAACTGATAGATGGTATTCCCTTTATTGTCCGCGATACGGGCCGCGTCGCAGTATACTCTTCCTTTTGTGCCGATGAGCAGCTCGTCCACCTTGCTCATGGTGCCTTTCTGATGACGGCACTGGCTGTTGAGGATCGTGCCGTTGCCATACTGGAATTCTACAAAATGATGATCGTATATCTGTCCATAGTCTTTGCCTTTACGTACCTCACGTCCTCCCATTCCCTGGGCCCTGACGGGGAAGGCGTCCATAGCCCAGTTGATCACATCCAGATTGTGGATATGCTGTTCCGTGATATGATCGCCGCAGAGCCATACGAAATAATACCAGTTGCGCATCTGATATTCCATTTCCGTCCAGCCTGCCTGACGGGGATGTACCCAAACGCCGTCGTTGTTCCACCAGGCCTGTGCGGACAGGATCTCGCCGATGGCGCCGTCGTGTACTCTTTTGATCAGCTCGCGATAGGAGGACTGATATCGGCGCTGTAATCCAACGACCACATTGAGCTTTTGGGCTTTTGCTTTTTCGGCTGCCGCCAGGACTCTTTGCACACCCGCGGGGTCCGTGGCTACCGGCTTTTCCATGAATATATGTTTCCCCTGAGCCACCGCCTCTTCGAAGTGGATCGGGCGGAAGCCGGGAGGCGTAGCCAGGATTACTACATCGGCAAGGGCAATGGCCTTCTTGTATGCGTCGAAGCCCGTGAATTTATTTTCTTCTTTGACCTGCACCCTGGTCTTTTTATCCTCCAGGGCCTCGAGGATATTATTGTAGCTGCCGTCCAGCCTGTCCCTGAATGCGTCTGCCATGGCTACCAGCTGAACATTCTGTTTTGTGCTGAGGGCCTGTACACAGGCGCCTGTGCCGCGACCGCCGCAGCCGATGAGGGCGATCTTAATGACGTTGTCCGCGCCGGAGAAAAAGTTGGCCCGGGAGATTAGGGGCGCCGCGAGGATGCCGCCTGCCAGCATCGAGGAAACTTTTACGAAGTCTCTTCTGCTGCGCTGAGGAAAATTTGATTTCTGATTCATATAACTGCAATTTATAATGAACGAATAGGTGACCTGTTGACTTATTTGTGTGAAAGGTGTTCGGAAAAGAATTGTTCGACGGCTGTGGCGGAGGGCTGTTTCACCGGCCGGATGACCCGGAATCCGATGAAGGGTGCGTCAGCATTCCACCATTTGCTTTTTGGTATCTGTGGGTCGCGGGCATTCCATTTTTTATCATAGGGGAGATGGGCCGCGCTGCGCAGCTGTTCCGGTGCATCGTGAAAACAGCCTCCTTTTAATGTCTGCGGGTCGAGGGTCCATTCCGCCACGTTGCCCAGCATGTCGTAGAGTCCCCAGGCATTGGGTTTTAATTGCTTGACCGCATGGTATTTGTTATCGCTGTTGCTGCTGTACCAGCCGTATTGGGATAGCTGGGCGGCGTCATTTCCAAAGGGATAGGACGCGGGAGAGCCTGCCCGGCAGGCATATTCCCATTCCGCCTCGGTCGGCAGGCGATAGAAGATACCTGTTTTTTTATAAAGCCACTTACAATACATGATGGCGCCGTACTGGCTCATGCTGTTGGCGGGGAATCCGCCTGTCTTGCCCATGCCTAAAGTGAAGTCGATGTAAGGGGGGCTGGGGCGTGTGATGCCGTCGGGTATGGGCGCCTTGTCCAGCGCCTCGTCCTGGAAGAGGACGTATTCTTCATAGGTGACCTCGTGCTCTTCCATCCAGAAAGAATCGATCTTGTCCTTGCCCGGTATGGGCGCCATGACAAAGGAGACGGAGGTCCCTGCTATCTGTTGCGTATATGCGCTGAAGTCGGAATGAGAGGAGTCCGCCGGGCCGGGCAGCAAGCAGGCCAGACAGGCGAGCCAAGTTTGGTTCATGTGCCCAATTTACATACTATTTCATCCGTACAAAAATGTCTTTTATCTCGATTATTAATATTTTTTCAAAGGACTCGATGGTCCCGGACAAGCCGGGATTCAATGGTCGGATGGATTCTCGCCGATGGATTATTGAACGGAAAAGTTGTATCGGCTCGAGTTACGTAGATAATTTCTAAAACCGGGCGAAGATTTGCGGGATATTTTGCCATTTTTCATTTCTGTGACCAGGAGGGCTGTTCCCGGCAGCTGACGGATCAGCCGGAGGGATTGCCGCCAGGACAGGATGCTGCAGGCTGTGGCCAGCCAATCGGCTTCCGTACCATCCCGGGCCAGCGCGGTGACGTTTCGCCGGCGGGTGAGCCCAATGCCCGTCCGGGGGTCGACGATATGCGAATAGCGTTTGCCATTCAGCTCTACATATTGATAGATATCGCCGGATGTGGCTACCGCCATATTTTTCAGGAGAAGGAAGGAGGGGAGGAGGACGTCTTTTTCTTCAGGAGCGTTGATACCAATGACCCATCCTTCTTTGCCCGGGGGGACTTCGCCTGTTACGATCTTGCCGCCGGCGTTGACCATAGCGATGGGGTATCCCTTCCGGCGAATGAGGTCCAGGGCAGCCTGCGCGACGAAGCCTTTTCCAAGGCCGCCTATATCCAGCTGCATTCCTTCTTTATCCAGCAGCACCGAATGCGTGAGGGTATCCAGGTGAAGATAACGGTAACCCGTTCTTGACAACGCTGTCTGAAGCGCTGCGCTATCGGGGAATTGATGGGTTTTCCGCGCCTGGCGCCAGAGTCGGACGATGGGACCGACCGTGATGTCATAGCTGCCGTCGCTGAGCATGGCGGCCTGTAATGATCGTTGGAGGATATCGAAGAGGGGCGGGGAGACCGGTATCCAGCGATGCTGACCGCTGGCGGCGCTGAGCCTGTTGATCTCGCTGGTGTCGATGTAATCGCTGAGGGCGGCGTTCAGCTTTTCGGCTGTGTCGAAGGCGGCCGCGGCAGCCTGTGCCACGGAGGTGGAATCCGAGCCATAGATGGTGATGGTAAAGGGGGAGCCCATTTCCGCTCTTTGGAAGATGTATTTTGTCTGTCCCCAGGCCTCACAGGCCGATAATAGGCATATCGCCAATAGCAGCTTCATACCGTAAAGATATTGTACATTTGTATTTGCTACCAACCGGGTCATCGCGCTCTTTGTTTATTCAAAGGGGGAGGAAAGTCCGGACAGCGCAGGGCAATGCACCGGCTAACGGCCGGGTGGCGTGTATACGCCAATAGAGAGTGCCACAGAAAATAACTGTCCGCCTACAGCGGATGAGGGTGAAAATGTGGGGTAAGAGCCCACGGCGCCGGCAAGTAATTGCCGGGGCGGGTAAACCTTGCATGCTGAAATGCCACGTATACCGGCGACTGAGGACGGCCCGTTCGATGCCGGAGGGTAGGCAGCTAGATCCCTGCAGTAATGCAGGGGCCAGATAAATGATGGCCGCCTTGCTACGGCGAGGTACAGGATCCGGCTTACAGGTTGGTAGCTTTTTTTTGTATATTTAGGAACATCTTCAACACGCATAAGCATGTTCCGTAACTATCTCAAACTGGCGGTCCGTCACCTTAAGCGCGGACGGCTATTTTCCACCGTCAATGTTATAGGTCTTTCCACCGGTGTCACGCTGACGCTGCTGATCGCGGCATATTGCTGGAGCGAATGGCAGGTCAATCGGCAGTTGACGCATGCCGACAGGCAGTATATCCTGACCAGCAACTGGAAGAACCCGGGCATAGGGTATCCCCTTGCGACATTGGGCCCGCTGGCCAGATCGCTAAGAGATAATTATCCCAACCTCGTAGCCAATTTCTATCGGAATGACGCCATTACTTCCAATGTATCCTATGGGGACAAACATTTTAGGGAGGGGCTGCAGGTGGGTGACAGCACGCTACTGACCATGTATGGATTTTCTTTGTTGCAGGGAGACGCGCGAACCGCGCTGGATCAGCCTTTTACAGTGGTCATTACGGCTGACAGGGCTATAAAATATTTTGGCAGGACGGATGTGGTAGGGCAGCGGTTGACCATTGAAAACTTTTCCGGCAGCAAACAGGATTTTCTTATTACCGCTGTCATGAAAGACCCCCTGCGCAATTCCATTACCCGCCTGACGGATGCCAATGAGAATCATTTTTTTGTCTCCGCCTCCAACCTGAATTACTTCAATCGTAACATGACCTGGCAGAATATTTCCATTGTCAATTATGTGGAATTGCAAAAGGGAGTAGGGCCGGAAGCATTGGCAGGCCCCATCGAACGTCTTGTCAAGGCCAATGCAAATCCGGCTATAGCCGCCAATTTAAAAGTGGAGGTGACCTCTCTTTCCGACTATTATTTCAACAGCGATGGCGGTACGGTAAAAAAGATGATCTATACCTTGTCATTTATCGCCCTTTTCATCCTGCTGATGGCGATCATCAATTTTATCAATCTTTCCGTACGGCAGTCAACCGCCCGAATGCGGGAGATCGGTATACGAAAAGTGCTGGGGAGTCTCCGGTGGCAGCTGATCATCCAGTTCATGATAGAGTCGATATTGCTGTCCATCCTGGCAACGGGTTTTTCGCTGGTATTATACCTGCTGCTGTCCCCCATGATATCCGGCATGCTGGGGAAGGATATTCCGTCGTTGGCTGCGCTGCCGCGCATCTCCTGGATCTTGATCCCCTTGTTTGCTTTGTTCACCGGCGTGGTGGCGGGCTTATATCCGGCATTGCGATTGTCCTCGCTGGCATCGGTGGATTCATTGAAGGGAAAAGCTTCGGCCAAGGGCGATCATATATTATTGCGCAAGGGGCTGGTTGGTTTTCAGTTTGCCATGGCGATGATCGTATTAGTAGGGGCGATCATTATTTCGCAGCAGATCAGTCTTTTCTTTAGCGACAGGCTGGGATATGACAAGGAGTATATAGTGGCGGCTCAATTACCAAGGGACTGGACACCGGCGGGTGTGCGGCATATGGAGACGCTGCGGAGTGAATTTGCGGCCATGCCCGATATAAAGAATGTAACCCTTTCGTATGAAATACCCAATGGGTGGAACAGCGGAAGCCGGGGCATGTTCACGGAAGGCGGTGATTCTACCAAAGCAGTCGTGGCGCAGATGCTGATATCGGATGCCCATTATGTGCATACTTATCGCATTCCTATGGAGAGCGGCGTATTCTTTCATGGAGAAGGGGAGAGCGGGGTGCAGGATTCCACGAGACTTGTGCTTAATGAGACAGGTGCAAAGGCGCTGGGGTGGCAGACACCCCGGGAGGCTGTGGGCAGGAGGGTACATTTGTTTGGCGACCCTCAGCTGTATACCGTCAGCGGGATAGTAAAGGATTTTCATTTTGAAGGGATGAATAATGCTATACAGCCCGAGGCGTTCGTTTCTGTATCCAGGATCCCCATATACCGCTATTTTTCTTTTAAGCTAAAGCCCGGCAATATGGGTACCACCATGGCGGACCTGCAGCGAAAATGGTCTGCGCTGCTGCCCGGCGCTGCCTTCGAATATAAGTTCATGGACGAGTCGCTGCAGGCCGTGTATACAAATGAGATGCGTTTGCGTAAGGCGGCCAATTCGGCTACCGTGCTGGCGCTGGTGATCGTACTTCTCGGTATAGTGGGATTGCTGGCGTTGAGCATACAAAAAAGAACAAAGGAAATAGCTATACGAAAGGTCATCGGGGCTTCTGTACCTGGCATCATCCGGCTGTTCCTACGGGAATACCTGCCGTTGCTGGGGATCGCGGGGCTGGTGGCGACGCCGGTAGCTTACCTGATGATGCAGCGCTGGCTGGAGGGATATGTCACACGAATATCCATAACGCCCTGGCCATTTGTAGCAGCTATGCTCAGCCTTGGTATGGTGACAGGGATCCTGATCGTCGTACAGACCATCAAGGCGGCGCTGGCCAATCCTGCAACCAGCTTAAAGATGGAATAGATATCCTATCCATCCTCCCAGCTCCATCAGCCATGCAAGTCCTAAATGTACGATGAGGCCGCCGAGGATACTGCGGGTACGCAGAGCAATCACGCCCAGGATCATGCCGCCAAAGAAGGAGGAGATACATTCGCCCAGGGGCTTGCCGAAATGGATGGTGCAATAAAAGGCAGCCATGGGCAGGATTGCCTTTTCTCCCGCATATCGGACCAGGCCGATGACCAGCAGCCCCCGGAAGAACAGCTCGATGGAAAGGAAGTCCAGCCCATAGGACAATTCATAGAGCAACTGCCACGGCCATACCGGCGAGGCGTAGCCGCTGATAAAGGCGATATTCCTTACTTTCGGGTAGGTGTGAAGGAAATCCGGCCGGGTAGAGGCCAGGGCGATCAGGGGAAGCAGGCAGGCCAGCAGCAGGAAATAGGGGCCGGCTCGAAAGCCTTTACCGGTGAGGCCGAAGAGGGCGGGCGGCGGGATATTGTCTTTCAGTAACAGCCGGCTGCAAGACCATAATAAGATAGAAAGCAATATTAGTTTGGCCGGCAGCTGCAACACGATGAGGGTGTAGCGGTCCCAGGGATAATGGAGGTTGAGAGGGAAGTCCCAGTGGATCATTTTGAAAGAGAAATATAGTGGAGCGACAAGGAGAATAAGGAGGAAATGCCGGCGGGATGCATGTGATCGAATCTCACGTGCGCCGACAACGGCCCAGGCGAAAAAGAAAACAAAGGCATAAAAGAAGAAAAAACTGGCGAGGGACAGGTACCAGGGGTGGATGTCCCTGATCCTACGCTCGACGCCGAAGGTATAATTACAGATGATGAGCAGTCCTGTAAAGACTACGATACATATAATACTTTTGAAAGACTGGCGGGAGAGATACTGTTTAAGGTAGGTGATGAAGTCTTTCATGCTCTACCCTCCCTTAGGAAAGAAAGCTTTCCTTCATTTTGCCCAGCAGGTCGGTCTGGATCATTTTTTGCGCCAAAATTATCATATTGAGGAAGGCCTTGCTATGAGAGATGCCGTGGCCGATGATCACCGGCTTGGTCACGCCCAATAACGGAGTGCCGCCGTAGAGCTCGAAATCGAACTGGTCGAAGTATTCGCTTTGGATCTTTTTTTCGCGGGAGATATCGAAGAGCGACTCGGCCATTTTTAGGATCACATTGCCGGTGAAGCCTTCGCAGACCATGACGTCTGCTTTGTCGATGAGCAGGTCGCGACCTTCGACGTTGCCGATGAAATGGATCTGGCTGTTGTCCTTTAACAGGGGATAGGCTGCTTGCGCGAGGATATTCCCTTTCCCTTCTTCTTCTCCGATGTTGAGTAGGCCTACACGCGGGTTTTCAATGCCCAGGATGTGTTTGGCATATAGGGAGCCTAAAATAGCGAACTGGTTAAGGTTCTCGGGTTTGCAGTCGGCATTGAGGCCTACGTCCAGCAGGACGCCTGTGCCACCGCTGGTCTTGGGTAAGATAGTGCAGATGGTAGGGCGTTGGATGCCTTCGATGGGCTTCAGGCTAAAGAGGGCGCCTACCAGCATGGCGCCGGTGTTACCGGCGCTGATAAAGGCATCCATCTTACCAGTGGCTAATAAATGAAAACCAACAGAGATGGAAGATTGCTGTTTTTCTTTTAAGGCTTTGGTGGGATGTTCATTCATCTCGATGACCTGGGGAGCATGGATCACTTTTACCGCTGCAGCGGGAATAGCGTATTCCTGCAACAGCGGATTGATCGTTGTTTCATCACCGACCAGGAAAAGAGTAGCGGGTGCTGTCGTCCCTTTCAGGTACAGTTGCACACCCCGGACTGCCTCCAGTGGTGAGAAATCCCCTCCCATCATGTCTAAGCCAATATTCATGCGACCTTACTTAACCGGTGAGTTCTCAGCTACTACTTTTCCTTTGTAGTACAACTTACCCTCACTAACGTGCGCGCGATGACGAACGTGTGTCTCTCCGGTGGTGCTGTCTTTGCTTAAAGTGACCTTCTCAGCCTTGTAGTGTGTCCTTCTTTTTGCGCTTCTCTGCTGAGAATGTCTGCGTTTCGGATTTGGCATATACTATATTTATGTGCACCGGTTATGGGTTCTTCCAAATGTAACCCATCCCGGTGCACGACTAATGATGGGCCTTCGGCCAACGGACCTGTGGTCCGTTATTTATCCAGATTCTTAAATTTCTCCAATCCTTTCCACAAGGGATTGGAAGCTTGATCTTTCTCGTTTTCCAGCTTTTTCAGCATTTCCAGCACTTCCTTATTACAATAGGGGCCTCCCATTTCCTGTTCATTACACATGCGTTGCATGGGTATGCTCAGGTTGACGAACTCGTATATCCAGTCGGAGACGTGCAGATGGCTTTCTCCTTTAGATATATAATATACGTCGGGGTCTTCCTCCTGCTGGTTCATGATCTCCGCGTCTTCCACCAGCTTG
>Ga0105237_10004391_pt1 | contig 16349 bp, 13 predicted proteins | sample KBSC24metaG_FD_81520 | JGI IMG/M metagenome (GOLD analysis project Ga0105237, IMG submission 81520) | Corn rhizosphere microbial communities from Kellogg Biological Station, Michigan, USA - KBS C2-4 metaG | ecosystem: Host-associated > Plants > Roots > Rhizosphere > Soil | place: Michigan, USA... | reverse complement strand
GCACACGATTTCTGGCGCCACTCCACGAACATCTCGCCACCGCCGGCCTCGGGCACATTTCGGAAATCGCCGACGCCGAACCGCCGCACACCCCGCGCGGCTGCCCCTTCCAGGCCTGGTCGCTCGCGGAACTGTTGCGTCTGGAAGAGCGCGTTCTGACGGCCCAGCCCTCGACTCATGAACCCACCTAAAATCATCGCTTTCGCCGGCAGCCTTCGCGCCGGAGCACTCAACAAGAAGCTCATCACTCAAGCGGCCGACGCCGCCCGCAACGCCGGTGCGGAAGTCACCGTCGTCGACCTCCACGATCTCCAGCTCCCGCTCTTTGATCAGGACATCGAGGATGTCGGCGGCCTGCCCGAAGGCGCGAAGAGGCTCAAGGCCCTCCTTCGTGGCTCCGACGGGCTGCTGATCGCTTCGCCCGAATACAACAGCTCCATCACAGCCGCATTGAAGAACGCCATCGACTGGGCGTCCCGGGCAGAGACGAAGGACGAGCCCCCGCTCGCCGCCTTCCGCGGCAAAGCCGCCGCGCTGTGTTCGGCTTCACCGGGCGCCCTCGGCGGGATGCGAGGCCTCGTCACAGTGCGATCCATCCTCGGCAACATCGGTGTCCTCGTCCTGGCCGATCAGGTCACGGTGCCGGCGGCACACGAGGCCTTCGACGACGCTGGCAACCTCAAGGACGACCGGAAGGCCAAGCAACTCGCCGGACTGGCCAGCGCGCTTGTCGAATTGGTGCGGAAGCTGAAGGGCTGATTTTTGTCCGTAAGGATTTCTCACGTCGCCCGACGAAGTAGGCATACCGGCAAGCCGCCACTCCGATGGGTGTGCGCGCCAGGGCAATCCAGGCCGCCGGACCATCAAGCAAACAAACACCAACGAAAATGAACCACCACATCATCAGCAAAACCATGCGCGGCCTTCTCGCCGCGCTCTTCGTCACCGGCCTCGTCGCGCAAGCGCAAGCCGGCCCCGGTTACCACGAGTCCTTCGTGCCGGTCAAAACCATGAAGGAAGCCGAGGCGATCAAGCCTGGCACGCGCCTCGCCATCTCGTGCGGCAATTGCGGCATCACCTCGGTCTTTGTCGCCGGGGCGGACCACAGTTTTGCGCGCGGCTACACGTGCGAGCACTGCAAGAAGAAGTTTGTGGCCCGCATGATCGGCGGACGCGGAACGACGATTGGCACGTTCGTTTACGAAGACGCGGACGGCCATCAGTCGAAGCTGCTGCGCGCCATGTAATGGCGTCTCCATCGGCCGCGAAGCCCGTCGATCGGGCTTCGCGTGCCGAGGCGGCTTTCCCCCTCGATCAACCTTTTTTGATTCCCACAACCCATGAACACCCATCCCAGCGACACCGCCGAACATCAACGCCTGGCCGAGGACCAGGCACGCACGCGCAACTGGAAGCGCTGGGGCTCTTATTTGAGCGAGCGCCAATGGGCGACCGTGCGCGAGGACTATTCTGCCCATGGTAATTGCTGGGACTATTTTCCGCACGACCACGCCCGGAGCCGCGCCTATCGGTGGGGCGAGGACGGCCTGCTCGGCATCACCGATCGGCAATGCCGCCTGTGCTTCTCTCTCGCACTGTGGAATGAGCGCGATCCCATCCTGAAGGAGCGGCTCTTCGGCCTCACTGGTCCCGAGGGGAACCATGGTGAGGATGTGAAGGAATGCTATTACTACCTCGACTCGACACCCACACTCTCCTACGCCAAGGCGCTCTACAAATATCCCCAGGCGGAGTTCCCTTACGCACGGCTGGTTCGCGAGAACCGCGAACGAGGCCTGGCCGGCGCGGAGTTGGAACTCACGGATACCGGCGCCTTCGATGAGGAGCGGTATTTCGATGTCTTCGCGGAATATGCGAAGGCTTCGCCGGAGGACATCTGCATCCGCGTCACGATCGCCAATCGCGGGCCCGAGGCGGCGACGATTCATGTCCTGCCCACGCTCTGGTTTCGAAACACGTGGAGCTGGGGCACAAATGGTCACTCGCCGCGCCCGTCGCTCACGCTGATCAGCGCCAACCAGGTCCTGGCCCGGCACGCGGAATTCGGCGATTACATCTTCTCCTGGGAAGGCGACGCACCGGCGCTCTTCACCGAAAACGAAAGCAACGCGCACCGCCTTTGGAACCAGCCGAATTCGTCGCCCTTCGTGAAGGACGCCTTTCACGAATACGTCGTCCGCGGCCAGGCCAGCGCCATCAACCCAGCGCAATCCGGGACCAAATGCGCTCCGCACTTTGCCCTCACGTTGGGACCTGGAGAAACGCGAACGCTGAAATTGCGGCTGGTGCGCGAAGACGAGGCTGCCCCGGTATTGTTCGGCAAGGGGTTCGACCAGGTATTTGCGAATCGGAAACGCGAGGCGGATGAATTCTATTCTTCGATCAGTCGCCCTGACATCACGGCGGAGGCGAAACGCGTGGCGCGACAAGGTTACGCAGGCCTTCTTTGGAGCAAACAATTCTATCACTACGTCATCGACGGCTGGCTGAGGGGCGATCCCAATCAGCCGCAACCACCCGCCGAACGGTTCGGCGGCAGGAACCGGGAGTGGCCCCACATGTATTCGCAGGACATCATCTCGATGCCCGACAAATGGGAATATCCGTGGTTCGCCGCGTGGGACCTGGCCTTCCACATGATCCCCATGGCGCAGGTCGATCCCGATTTCGCCAAACACCAACTCCAGCTCTTTCTGCGCGAGTGGTACATGCACCCAAACGGACAGATTCCCGCCTACGAGTTTGCCTTCGGCGATGTGAATCCGCCCGTGCACGCCTGGGCGGCCTGGCGCGTTTACAAGATCAGCGGGCGCCGCGGGGAACGCGACCGTGAGTTTCTTGAAAGCGTCTTCCAAAAGCTGTTGCTGAATTTCACCTGGTGGGTCAATCGCAAGGACGCCGAGGGGAACAACCTTTTCCAGGGCGGGTTTCTCGGCCTGGACAATATCGGCGTCTTCGACCGCTCCAAACCACTCCCCACCGGCGGATTCCTTCAGCAAGCCGATGGGACTGCCTGGATGGCCTTCTACTGCCTGACCATGCTTTCCATGGCCCTGGAACTGGCACAGGAAAATCCCACCTACGAGGATATGGCATCGAAATTCTTCGAGCACTTTGTGCACATTGCTGACTCGATCAATCACGTCGGCGGAAACGGCCTGTGGGATGACGCGGATGGATTCTACTACGACCAGCTCAAGCTGGACGGGCAAATGATCCCGCTGCGCACCCGCTCGCTCGTCGGCCTGCTGCCCCTTATCGCCGTGGAAGTTCTGGAGCAGGAGCAGATCGACAAGCTGCCGGGCTTCGCGAAGCGGATGAAATGGTTCCTCGAGAACCGGCCCGAACTCGCGCGGACCATCGCCTTGGCGAACCCCTGCCCGCATCACGAGCATCGCCTCCTCGCCATCCCATCCCGCGAACGGCTCGAGCGTACCCTCCGCTACATGCTCGATGAAACGGAATTTCTCTCACCATACGGCCTGCGCTCCGTCTCCCGCGTGCACAAGGAACAGCCGTATGTCTTCCGGGTTGGGAACGATGAGCATCGCGTGGACTACACGCCGGGCGAAGGCAACACCTACTTGTTCGGCGGGAACTCCAATTGGCGCGGCCCAATCTGGTTCCCGATCAATTATCTGCTTATCGAGGCACTCGAACGCTACGAGCACTTTTACGGCGATTCACTGAAGGTCGAATGCCCGGCAGGCTCCGGAACGTGGATGAACCTAAAGGAGGTCGCCCGGGAACTTTCGCGGCGCCATGCCATCCTGTTCCTTCCCGGCGAAAACGGAGCGCGACCCTGCCACGGGTCGGAAATGCGATACGCCGCTAATCCGCACTGGAACGACCTCGCACTGTTCTACGAATACTTCCACGCCGACACCGGCCGGGGTTGCGGGGCAAGCCACCAGACCGGTTGGACCGCGCTCGCGGTGCGGTGCCTGGACGCTATCAGGGAACCTCGACAGCCCGCGCCCGACCGGCCCGATCCGACGTCAGGAGCGACCGGAACGGGAAAAATTCTTGTTCACGGCAACGTTCTTTTCACGTCGGCCACCCCAAATGGTCAAGGATCGCACCTGCCGTCCAATTCCGCGTCGCTGGCGCAGCCTCGATTTCAGAACGCAGATCCGCGAATTTGAGGAGAGCGGACAAGGCGCCCGTCAGATGGAAGGCCCACCGGCATTGGCGCGGACGCGGGTTCGCCATTCGCATGCAGCGGATGTCTTTATGGAGGCGACAAAAGGAAGGCCCGATCACAGCAGTTCGGATGCGCCAAGGCGGCGAATTAAACCCGCATTTCTCGGCTCGGGACGTTTTCCCCAAGTTTTAGAGTAAAACGCGCTTTCTACCGAAAGTGTTGACAAAACGAAGAGATCTTGGTTTTCTCAAAATTGCACTAGCTATAAGCGTTCCAATTTTTAAAGAATTCTCCCCTTCCAATGACATCTCGAAATTCTTCCTCGCAGGTTTTGTCCAGCGCAGTGGAAATTCAGGAAAATCCCGGTTGCCCGCCTCGCCGAAGCTCTCGGCGGCTGGCACCCGCCTTTGCACGTTTGGGTTCTATGGCAAAGTGGAGCGCGTTGGCCTTCCTGCTTGCGCTTCAGCCGATGGTGTCGAGGGGCGACAGCCCGATCGAAAAGATTTCTTACAAATCCCTCCAGGCACCCAATGCCTGCCTTCCCGATGCGATTGGATTTCAAAATGCCTACGAGGTTTATCAGAGGATGCGCCAATCCGCCTCGTGGAGCCGTGTCTTGATGGTGCAGAGCCGTGCAGCCTCAGGCGCTCCGCAGGCCCATGCGTTTTGTGTGTTCGCTCTGGATGGGAAACTCTGGGCGTACGATCAGGGGGCCGGTTGCCGGCGCGTCTGGGTCTCCGTCGAGGAAAAAGCCGATGCAATGAAGGTCGGTCGCTTGCTGCGGCCTGGTCAGTTCGACCGCGCGCTCTGGATCGATCAGGGTTTTTAAGGTGGTTCCGATGCGCTCAGAAGCTGGCGGATGGTCACCACAAGTTCCGCCGGGCTGAATGGCTTCGGGATAACCAGTGTGACGCCCGCCCGTGTGGCCTCGATCCGGATGCTGTTCTGACCCCGGCCGGTGATCATGATGACCGGAAGTTTCGCGGCGGACGGACTTTCTTTGAGCCGCGACACGGTTTCCACACCGGTGAGGCCCGACATCTCGAAGTCAATCAGCAATAAATCGATTGGCGTCGTGCTGGCGATGGCCAGCGCTTCTTCGCCGCTACTGGCCGTCAGGATTCGGCAGCCGATCCGCGCCACGATTGCCTGCAAAAGCGTCCGCATATGCTTTTGGTCGTCGGCGATGAGAATAGTGGCCTCGCGAAGCATGGTTCAAAGATATTGCGCGATCAGGAAGGTCCGATCATCGGCGGGCGGCGCGCCCGCCGAATAACGGGCGACGTAATCGAGCAACCGTCCGCAGCCACTTCGAGGGTCGCCGGCACAGTACGTCGGAATCTGTTGCGCGAGCGAATCGAGTCCGAGGACTTCGCCGGTGGCCGACTGGGCTTCGTAAACACCGTCGGTCAAGAAGATGAGCCGGTCGCCGGGGGCGATCCGCTCGCGCATCGACTCATATTCGACCTCATCCATGACCCCCAGCGGCACGCCGCCGCCGATGCTCGCGCTGGCGCATGTGTCGCCCGGCGAAAATCGCAGCAGCGGGCAGTGACCGGCGCTGGCGAAAATCAGCTCATCGCTCGCGTTTGGAAAGAAGGCGAGTTGTGCGGTGATGAACATCCCAAGGTTGTTCAGGTCCACGCCGAGTTGCCGGTTGACCACCGTCAGCAACCCGCCCGGATTGTCAGCCATTTCGGAATGCGCGCGTATCGTCGTGCGCAAAATCGTCGCCAGCATCGCTGCGGGTATCCCTTTGCCCATCACATCGGCGATCGAGAGCAGCACGCCTTTGTCGCCGATCGGCAACACGTCGAAGTAATCGCCTCCGACCTCGTGCGCGGTCTGCGAAATGCCGAAAATGCGGAATCTGCCGGTTTCGGGAAAAGTTTTTGGCAGCAGCGATTGCTGAATCTCAGCGGCAATTTCGAGTTCGCGCTCCGTCCGTTGTTGCACCTGCCGCCGCTCCTGGGAGAGCGCCATCGTGCGTGCGATGCCGAGAAAATCGGCGACGGTGCTGGTGATCTGGATTTCTCCCGCCGTAAAATAGGGGCTGGCCTCCTTTCGCACCACCGCGAGGATGCCGATCGCCACATCGCGAAATAAGATCGGGCAAACAAAGGCGCTGCCGCGTTCGCGCCAAAGCGGATCGTGCGGCGTCAGAGCGGAGCAGTCTTCGACCGTATGCTGCACCGACTCGCGGAAGACCCGCGTCTCGACCGAGTCGTCCTCCGGGACAAGAAATTCGGCCATACCCGCACTGCACGGCGCTTGCCTGGGGCTGGCCAATTTCAACCTCCCGCCGCTATCGCCAAGCCTGAGCCAGGCTTCGTCGCTGCCGACTAGTTTCAATAACCGCAGCAGCACCTGCTCGACGAAATCATCGAACGATCGCGCGGTGGCGAGCTCTTCGCCGAAGCGGAAGAGTGAGGTGATCGTTTCGTAACTGTTACACAGTTCGCCAGTCATTGCTTCGAGTGTTGACTCCACCTCGGTCGCCAGCGGAGCTGGAGATCCCAGCCATTTACGCAGGACCAGGGCGTGAGTTCCATCGCGCACCTCATGACTCACGTTGTCCATCAGGGCGGCCATCACGAACGTGCCGCGACCGCCTTCGGACAGCGGATCGGGCAATTGGGCGACCGCCGGAACAGGTAGGAATGTGCCGGGATCGAGAATTTCAATTTCAAATATCTCGCCCGTCCAGTGCCAGCGGATGCGAATGCGCGCGTCTTTGATTCCGCGGCATCCGTGCTCGATGGCATTGTTCAAGCCTTCGACCACCGCCAGCTCCAGCGGAGCCCAAGCCTGCGAATCCAGACCGTGACGCAAGCAATAAGAGCGCATCTGGCCGGCGACCTCCGGCACGAGTGCCAGGTCGGCGGCCAATTCACATTGCGCGTATTCGCTATAGGTCAGGATGGCAATGAGTTGGTTCTCTGCGACCAGGCGATCTTCCACAAGTTTCGAACTACGACGGTGCCGGCATTAGCGCCTGCAGCAGAAGCCTGGTAGGCAGCGTGAATCCATTCTTCGGGATCGGCCGAGTCGTGGCATCCGTGGGCATCCGCCAGTGAAAACATGCCTGCCGGCGCCTTTTGCAACGCGCGCGCAATCTCTTCCGGCACCAGAGCCAGTTCGTCCAGGCCGCGTGGGAGAATTCCGATCCAGTCCAGGCGACCGGCGGCGATATGCCTGAGCCACGGGACACGTCGAAACCAAAGAGGCCCGGCGCGGCCGGTGGACAAGACAATCGCTTCTCCATCGCTGCAACGGATAATCCGGCACTCGTGGCCGCCGCGTGAGAACAGGCGGGCAAATGGCGCAAACAGCACCCAGCAGAGCAGCGCCAGGGTGCGGGCTAAAATCCCCGAACCGAGCGGGCGATCGATCACCGGTCCCATGATGAACTGCTCCGCGATATCGGCGCGGCACCCGCGACGAAAATCCAGCAGCACGCTGCCGGCGGCTGCACAATGAAAGAGCCGCGTATTCTGGCCGAGGTAGGTTTTCGGAAGGACACAGCCATTCTCGACTTGCACATTGCAGTCGAGGATCGCCCCTTCGGCGATGATTGCGTTCGGCCCGATTTCGCATCCCGGTCCTATCTGTGCGCGCGAGCCGATCCAAAACGGTGCGGTGAGCCGCGCGGAAGGATGGATCTTTGCCTGCGGTCCGCACCAGCCGCCGGAAGCGTGCTGACGATCAAGCGTGATCGATTCCGCCGGCCGCTGGGCGAGCCATAGTTTTTGCAGCTCGAACCAATAGCAAGGAAGCTCCGCCGGCCTCTGCGGGACGGGCATTGTTTCCAATCCGGGGAGATGATCCGTGCGGGCGGCATCTTCGGGCGCCTGCTCTTCGGCGCTGATCGGAATCAAGTGCACCCGGAGCGACCAGTAGGCCCCCTCATCGAGCCAGGCGCGGATTTCGGCGGGCCGATCGGCGACATACAGTTCGACGAGGTTAACGCCACGCCGCACGGCTTCGACCATCCAATGCGCGAGCAACGGCTGATGGCCAACAGGCCAGAGCACGAACGGCAAATCGTTCTGCCAGATTGTGTCGAGCCCAGCCCAGTCCGGTGCGAGCAACTTCCATGTTTTTTGCACGGAGGCCGCGGCGGGATTGGCGGTGCTGGCGAGCCGTGGAGCGTCCATCGTTCAATATGCCCCTTTGCCCAGCAGCACGGCTGGGATGGTCTGCATGAGCAGCTTTAAATCCAGCACGAAGCTTTCCGCCCGGATGTAGGCGAGATCCAGCCGCACCTGCCCCGCGAAGTCAATCTCGCTGCGGCCGCCAACCTGCCAGAAACAGGTAAGCCCCGGTTTGGCCAGGAGCCGCTGCCTGTCTTCGACGGTATACCTCTCGACCTCCGTGGGCACCGGCGGACGCGGCCCGACCAGCGACATCTCCCCTTTGAGCACGTTCCAGAGCTGCGGCATTTCGTCGATCGAGAACTTGCGCAACCATTTGCCCACGCGCGTGATCCGGGGATCTTTCTTCATTTTGAAAATCACCCCGCCGGCCATCTCGTTGTGCTCCGCCAGCCGGGCTTTGAGCGCCTCGGCGTCGCGCCTCATCGAGCGGAATTTCCACATGGGGAAAGTACGCCCACGGAGGCCGACCCGTTTCTGGCAAAAGAACACGGGGCCACCGTCTTCGAGCTTGATGAGCGAGGCTGCCAGACCCAGCAGCGGCGAAAGCGCCAGCAGGGCGGCGGATGCGAGGGCCAGATCGATCATCCGTTTCAACATCAGCGAACCACCAATGATCGCCCGCCAGGCCATGCGCCGATAGCCGCTACGCGCGGTGAGCAGCGCACGCCCGCTCGCCGTCGCGGCATGGCTCCAGTATTCGAGCAAATCGCGTTCGTGGCCCGTCGACATGGTTTGATATTTGGATTTCATAGGCAAATTTTCTGGCTGGGCTCGCTTCATTGCCCCACACATTATCTGGCAATGACCGCCATGCTCACTGGAGAACTCAAAGGCCGGACCCTCTACCTGATCGTGAATGCGGCCCGGCTCGACGGCGCCACGGCGCGCGACTTCAAAGTCGAATGCCAGCAACTCTGGCCGCAGGAAGTGGAATCGGTGGTGATCGATCTCTGTTCCGTTGAATTTATCGACAGTTCGGGCATCGGAGCACTGCTGAGCGTTTACAAGCGCCTGCCGCGCGAAACCGGCCGGGTCACGTTGCTGCGGGTCAGGCCGCCCGTACAATCCGTGGTCGAGTTGCTGCGGCTTCATCGAATCCTCCAGATTCAAAGCTGACATGTTGGAGCGCCGGCCGCGGTGTGGTCCGGCAAAGGAACGATTCCGACGCCCTGGCGACCTGCAGGGCGAACTCATGCTGAAAACGCTCCACGGAAAAGCGCATTGCATTGCGGCGGATAAGAATCGGGTCGAATGGCTCCGCAATCGCCTCAAACTCTCGCACCCCCGCTTGCAGGCTATCGACAGTTTGCGCGCCAAAAAAGTGGCCGGTTTCGCCCTCGATCACCGTCTCGATCACGCCGCCCTTTCTGAACGCGATGACCGGCGTTCCGCAGGCCTGTGCCTCGACGGGCGCGATTCCAAAATCCTCTTCCGCCGCGAACACAAACGCCCGCGCCTTCTGCATTTGCTCTTTGAGCACCTCGAAGCTCTGATACCCGAGCATCTTCACATTCGGTCCCGCCTTGGCTTTGATTTTTTCAAAATCCGGCCCGTCGCCGATCACGCGTAACTCGCGGTCCGGCATCCGCGAGAAGGCTTCCACGATCAAGTCGATCCGCTTATACGGAACCATCCGCGACGCGGTAAGATAGAAACCTTCCTTCTGCGGCTGAAGAGTGAACCCCGCGAGGTCCACGGGCGGATGAATCACCGCAGCTTCGCGGCGGTATATTTTTTCAATCCGCCTGGCGACGAAATGCGAATTCGCGATGAAGCTATCGACACGAGTAGCGCTCTGCGCGTCCCACGCGCGCATATAGTGCATAATCGAGCGTGTGATCCAGCTCTTCGGCCCTTTCGCCAGGCCGGCCGCGGCAAGATATTGGTTCTGTAGATCCCACGCGTAACGAATCGGCGAATGACAGTAACAGATATGCAGTTGGTCCGGCCCGGTAATCACTCCTTTTGCCACGGCATAACTGCTGGAAAGAATCAGATCATATGCCGAAAAATCGAACTGCTCGACCGCCATTGGCATCAGCGGGAGATAGCTGCGATATTTCGTCCGCACGAAGGGCAGCTTCTGAATGAAGGACGTGCGTACCGGCTTGTTTTGCAGGAAGTCCCGCTGCCCCTCTGGAATCAAGTCAACCATACTAAAAAGATCAGCCTCGGGGAAAACGTTGATCATTTGCTCAAGGACTCTCTCGGCTCCCCCATAAACCGGCAGCCAGTCATGCATAATCGCGATTCGTAACTTCATACTGTGTTAGATTAGCATTCTCTGTTCAAGGGCTGCGGAGGGGATTGCGTATTTGCGGTGCGGGTCATTCCTTACCCTGCGATGGATGATTTGGGCTGCTCGCGTCCCGACGAACGATAGCCAGCCGGGGTTTCGCCGGAGCGGTCGTCCCGAATGCCAGAACCTGCGCCGCTGGGCCAGACGGCTTTCCCCCGGACGGCAGCAGCAAAGCGTCGTAGATTCTCTGCACTTTGCTCACAGTGTGCTCAATCGTGAAGTGATCGAGGATGCGCTGGCGACCCGCGCTCGCGATCTTTCCGGCCTTTTCCGGATGTTCAATCAGCCAGATGATCGCGCCCGCCAATGCCGGCGCGTCGTCCATCGGCACGAGCAGACCACTGGTTCCATCCTCGATGATCTCGGGTACGCCGCCACCGTTCGTCGCGACGACCGGCTTGCCCGCGATCATCCCTTCGGCCACGACCTGGCCGAAGGGTTCACCAGTGGTCGAGGCGTGCGCGAGGATGTCAAGCCGTTCGATCAACTCCGGAATATCCGCGCGGAAACCCGTGAACTCCACCGCATCGCTCAGCCCGAGTGTGACCGCGAGCGAGCGCACTTCCTTCTCATACTCGGCTTCGTCAAAAAGCGCGGAGCCGATTATCTGAAACCGGGCGCGCGGAAACCGCTCGCGTACCGTAGCCGCGGCGCGAAGGAAGATGTGCTGGCCTTTCCACGGGCTGATCCGGCCGATGATCCCGATCAACGGGGTTTCGGATCCCAGCCTCGCCACGGTTTCCAGCACGGGAGCAACTCCATCGTGAACCACGCCGCTGGCCACGACATTGGCATTGGCGTCGGTCGGGAGCCTGAGCGTCCGCATGGTGGCTGCGGAGTTCGCGATCACGCAATTTGGCACGACCCGCAACAGCCAGCGGAAAACCGTGACCACCGCCGCGGGCAGATAGTCGTCTTCGATCCGATCGCGAATATGCCAGATCACCGGCACCCGAGCGAGCCGGGCCGCAAAGCCGCCGATGAGGTCGGCCTTCAGTGAATTGGTATGCACCAGATTGATGCGCCGTTTCGCGATGAAGCGAGCGAGTCGCACGACGTAGAGCAGCGCCCGCACAATCAGCCCCACCTTCAAAAGACTGCTCGAACCGAGACTGTCCTTGCGCGTTTGCACGACCTCCGGCGAGAGTGAAAGGACGTGGGTCTCGACCCCTGCGCCCGCGAGCTTCTCGCGCAGCGGCCCGTCCGACGCGAGCACGACCACCGGCTCGAAGCGCTCGCGGTCGAGGGCTTCCACAAGATGCAACAGCGCGATCTCGCCACCACCAAGCGCCGCGGTGTGATCGAAGAAGAGGATGCTCCTGGCCGGGTTCCGTGGAAGGTCACCGGCTCGACCGGGCGCGGGCAGCGCCGGGTCTTCCGCGTTCACACGATCTCGGGACATGCGAACGCCAGTCTCTCCGGCCGCCACCGGCCCCATCTCCGGGCACATGGTAAGATAAATGGCGCGCATTCGTTCCGCGACACGGTTCCACGTAAAGGATTCCTCCACCCGCTGGCGCCCGAGCGCGCCAAGCCGCCGGGATTCTTCGGGCGATGCCCGCAGCCGTTCCACGGCTGCCGCCAAAGCGCGCGCATCCCGCTCTGGAAACACGATGCCAGCTTCGCCGATCACCTCCGGAATCGCGCCAGAGTCCGACCCGATGACCGGCGTCGCGCACGCGTGCGCTTCGATGATGACGCGCCCGAATTGTTCTTTCCATCGCGGCGTCGTGCGTGATGGCAGGACGAGCGTGTCCAGCGCGTTCATGATTTGAGGCAACGCGTCGAGTGGCTGGCCGGGCAGAAAGCGCACTCGTTCCAGTGCTCCGAGTTCCCGTGCCCTTTGTTCCAGCGCCGGCTGATAATCGCCCGAACCGACGAAAAGCAAATTCACTCGAGTATCACAAAACGCCAGCGCTTCGATCATCTCCATCAGCCCTTTTTCCGGCACGAGCCGGCCGACGTAACCAGCCACAAAACCGCGAAGGTCGAGCGCCCGGCGGCACCCCTCGCGGTCCATCGGGCGAAACAATTCCGCATCGACCGCGTTCGGCACCACCTGTGCAGGGCCGGCGTAGCCCTTCGCGCGCAACACCTCGATCGCTGCCGCATTTCGGCCAATTGCAAAATCGGCGTTGCGCAATGTGTAGGCGCGTATCCGCTCGAAGGGAAACGGCAGCCGTTTGTTGATATTCTGCTCGGTTTCGGAAAGAATTTGTATTTCTGGGAAAAACCGGTTGCGCAGCCGGCACACTTGGGCGCTCACCAGGCCCCACGGCTCTTCCCACAGGTCGATGATGTGCGGCCGGAATTGCTCGATTGTCTTCCGTAATTCCGGATACCAATGCAGGTAAGATTGCGCCGGTCCCACCCACGGCCATATGACCTTTCCGGCATCGAATTCGAACGCACCATTCTCCGGTGGCTGCGCCATGCGCCATTTTCCATAATGCCGCCAGCGGTTCGGCACGAGCACTTGCAAATCGATCTCCGGCATTCCCGCGAGGCATTGCGCCTTCGGCTGGCCTTCGGTGCGCGACTGGCACGTGTGTGAGATGAGAAGCACACGCAGGCGTTCCTGCGTTCCCCTGGAGCTATTCCGAGCTCTTCGCTGATCCCGCGCGTCGTCCGCTCGACCTTGAATTCTTCCGGGAGACGCAATCGGCACGCCACGCCTCTCCGACGCTGCGAGACGGCGCTGCAAAACGTCGCCGAAGTTGTCCGCCCCTGTTTTTCCCGTTAGAAATATTTCCATCCCCGGTGGAGAGCATTCGCTGTTCGACGAACCCGGCGGGAACTACGTATTTGCGGCCACGGGAAACCTGATCGCGTTGCGAAATAACTGGAGGCAACTTCGATTTTACGCCGAACGTCTCGCGCTCTCCTTCTCAAGAGATCACTTGGACCCATGAATGCCGCGCTGGGGCTGGAGCGCGTGCCTTTGCCATCATCGACCCCGGATCCGCATGCGCCGGCGACGCCTATCCGTAAGCGTCGATTGTCCCGCGGGTCATTCGCTCAACGGTGAATGTTTTCAAGAACCGCGCGCGGCCCGTTTCGCCCATCCGCCGCCGCAAATTTGCGTCGCACACGAGCATGAGAATCGCGCGCGCCATTTCTTCGGCTGCCGCCGGGGCGACGAGCAAGCCGGTCTCGCCCTCCTGCACGATCTCCATCGGTCCGCCCGAGCGCGTGGCGATGACGGGCTTTTCCACCGACATTGCCTCGATCAACACCAGCCCAAACGATTCGACCGCGCTCGGCAAAACGAACACGTCGCCCGCATTCATGAGCGCCAGCGCGTCGCTGCGAAAGCCGATGAGTTTGACCCGCCCATCAAGCCCGCAGCGGGCGATCTGCAAAAGCAGCGCTTCCTTCTGGGTGCCGTCACCCGCGATCACGCAGACCGCCGATGGCACGGCTGCGACCACGTGTTTCATCGCGGCGATCAGCGTCTCGACACTCTTCTCCGGTTCGAGCCGCGCGACGGAAACGATCAGTGTCGCGTCCCGGTCGATGCCCAGCTCAGCGCGGATGGTTTGCGGCGAAGCCAGGCGCGTCATCTCGGGGAGCGGCATTCCGTTGGGCACCACGAAAATCTGCTCCGCCGGCGCCTGCCCGCGGGCAAGCATGCCGGCTTTGGCCGCTTCCGAAATCGCGATAAAGCGGCTCGTATGCCGGTTGACCCACCGATGCGCCATGTTCGAGACGAGCGCTCCCACTCCCCGCCTGGACACATGCGCCGGTTCGAGGAAATGCTGCGTCGCCACGGCGCGGCCTCGTCCCGCGAGCTTCACCGCCACTGCGGCGAGCAACGCCGTGCGGCCATTATGCGAATGCACGAGGTCAATGGCACCCGTCTTCAGCAACTTCGACAGCGCGCGAATGGCCGCGTGATCGATGAGTCCGCGCTTTTGAATCTTCACGACCGGCAATCCCGCGCCAGCAGCGCGCTCTGCGAGCAGCGCCGGGAAGGGGCAAGCCAGCCGCACGTCCACGCCGGCGTGGCGCAGTCCCAGCGCCAGATCGAGCATGTGTCTCTCGGTGCCGGCAAAGACATCCGAGTCGGTGAAGAGAGCGACTTTCATGTCACGCATTGGGCCAGGATCGACTCATAACCTTGCAACACCTGCGCCCACTCATACCTGGCGACGGAGCCGGAAACTTCCTCCGGCGACGGACCGCCCGCATTGAGCAGGCTCTCGAGCTTGCCCGCAATTTCGGTGACATCCGCGGGATCATCGAGAAGCAGACCAGTTCGGCCTTCGTCCACAGCCATGGCTGCGCCGGCGAGCCGGCTCGTCAGCACACGCAAGCCCGCGGCCATCGCCTCGACGATGACCAGCCCCCACGCCTCGTATTGCGTCGGCAGCGCAAACACGTCCGCGGCCGCATAGTAATCGGAGACCTCACTCGACGGCCCGGTGAACTTCACACGCTCGCCCATTTCCAAACCCGCGATGGTATGCTGGCACTCCCTCGGATCGAGTCGCCCCACGGCCAGCACCCGAATCCGCGGGTCGTGCAGCGAAGCAATCGCGTGCAGGAGCGGTGCGAAGCCTTTCCGCTGGAGTTCGTTCGCGACGAAGATGACCACCTTGTCGCCCGGCGAATAGCCGAGCGACGCGCGCATCCGCGTCCGGTTCAACAAGCTCCGTGCAGGGTTGAATTCGGAGGATGAATAGCCGTTCGGAAGCACGACCACATCGCCCGCGGGAACGCCATAAATTCGCATGATGTCACTGCGCACCTGCTCGGACAGCGCGATGACCTTGCGATACCGCCCGCCGCCGATGAGCCGCTGTTCCATGGCAAGCACGACGGGGTGAAACGGATTGAGACGCTGCCGGCACCGGCCCCAGAAGGGGCGCGATCGCTGGCTGATCTCCATCCACGCGGCGTGGACGCTTTGCATCCACACCACACTCCCCGGCGGCGCCGCGACGCCAAAGCTGGCGACGACATCGGGCCGCCGCGCGAGCGCTCGAATCCCAGCGCGGCTCTCCCGCGCAAAGAGCGGCATCCGCAAAGCGCCCGGAAGCCGGCGCGGTGGAACCGTATGGCGGACAACATCCGGGCGGATCGACGCATCATCCCACTCGCTGGCAAAAGCGTGCGTCTCGTGGCCCCTGGCCGCGAGAAAGTTTGCGCACTCGAGCATGACACGCTCGACGCCGCCGCGCCGGTGACAGCCTGGAAATGACAGCGCGATTTTCATAAGAGCGACTGCGCCGGTTCCTGCGCTTCTTCCTCGTCCTGGCTCACGTCCTCGCCTTCCGCCAGCCGCCGTTTCACCTCCCAAAAGGCAAACGTCGCCATCCCGGCCGACGACCAGGCGATCATGATCGCGCCGCGGCTCCAGTAATGATCCACCAACCCGTGCGCCAACCGGCTGACAACCATGGCAGCCCCGATGGCGAGCAAGCTGAAAAGCTCGTCCTCCCGCCCGACGCTTTTCTGCGCGCGCCAGACCATCCGCAGCAGCGCGAGATGGATCAGCGCCAGCGCGCCGAGACCGAGCGCGCCCGTCTCCGCCAGCGTCAGCCAGGCGATGTTCGTCGCGTCGTATTCCTTGCGCAGACCGACGCCGGACCCGAGCAGCGGGTCTTTTTGAAAAAATTCGCGCGCGACCTCCACGGATTCGTAACGCGCTTTGATATTCCAGCGGCCGCGGTCGAAACCGGTGGCGGTTTCACGCGATTCCTTCGGCAAAAAAGTCCACGCGATC
>Ga0105237_10004386_pt1 | contig 16356 bp, 13 predicted proteins | sample KBSC24metaG_FD_81520 | JGI IMG/M metagenome (GOLD analysis project Ga0105237, IMG submission 81520) | Corn rhizosphere microbial communities from Kellogg Biological Station, Michigan, USA - KBS C2-4 metaG | ecosystem: Host-associated > Plants > Roots > Rhizosphere > Soil | place: Michigan, USA... | reverse complement strand
TCCGCGCACGACTTTCTCGATGTCCGTGGAACCCTTGATCTTGAAGCTCGAATACTTCGGCTGTTCTTCGGCAACGTAATGATCGACGGTCTTCTGCGACCGGCTCCAGACGCGCACGTCCTGCCACGGGAACACCTCGTTGCAGGTAGCCAGCACTCCGACGGCCATGTGCCCTGCGCCGACGATCGCGAGGACTTTCGAATCCTTGCGTGCGAGCCATTTCGCCGAGACCGCGGCAGCTGCGCCCGTACGCATAACGGTGTGATGGCTGCCGTCGCAGATAGCGAGCGGGAAACCGGTTTCGGGATGCGTGTAGATCAGAATCGAGAAAACAGTCGGCAGGTCGTGTTTCTCACGATTCTGCTCACGGATCGAGACCCACTTGCACGCGGCGGCCTCCGGCTCCTCGATGTACGAGGGCATCGCTTCCCACTCGCCCGGATACTTCGCCAGCACGATGTGCCCTTTCGGGTCCATGTAGAAGCGCCGCTCGCCGTGCATGCGATAGGCCTGCTCGACACAGCCGTTGTATTCGGCGGGCGTGAGCAGGCCCATCATCTCGGTGCGGCTCAAAATCAGTGTCTTTCTGTTGCGCCAGCTTTCCATCCTGTCCCTCGGACTACTACTTACGCACGCCCATCGCGTCGCCTCCGTTCACCCCTACCCTCTCCCGCAAGGGCAGAGGGGATTACTTCTTCTTACGCGGATTGCGCTTGGCGAAATCGTCGGCGATGTCGTTGAACGTGGTGAACCGCACGCCCGGATGGCGAATGATGTGACTGAACAGGCGCTCCAGCATCAACAGTACCTGCGGCCGCCCCGATACATCCGGATGGATGGTCAGCGTGAAGACCGCGTAGTCCATCTCACGGTAGACCCAGTCGAACTGGTCGCGCCACATTTCCTCGAGATGGCGTGGATTCACGAAGCCATGCGAGTTCGGCGCCTTCTTGATGAACATCATCGGCGGCAGGTCGTCGAGATACCAGCTGCCCGGAATTTCGATCAGATCCGTCTCGGTCCCGCGCTTGAGCGGCACCATCCATTCCTGCGGTTTCTTGGAGTAGTCGATCAAGGTCCATTTGTCGCCGACACGCACGTAGTACGGCTCGAAGTCCTTGTGCATCAGGCTGTGGTCGTACTTGATGCCCTTCTTCAGCAGCAGCTCGTTGGTCACCGTGCTGAATTCCCACCACGGAGCCACGTAACCCGTGGGGCGGCGCCCCGATACCTTCGTGACGAGGTCGATACACTTGTCGAGGACGGCTTCTTCCTGCTCCGGCGTCATCGAGATCGGATTCTCGTGCGAATAGCCGTGGATGCCGACCTCGTGGCCGGCATCGACGACCATTGCGGTCTGCTCGGGGAACGTTTCGATCGAGTGGCCGGGAATGAACCACGTGGTCTTCACACCCAGGCGCTTGAACAGATTGACCAGCCGCGGTGTGCCTACCTCACCGGCGAACAGACCCCTGGAGATGTCGTCCGGGGAATCCTCGCCGCCGTATGATCCAAGCCATCCTGCCACCGCATCGACGTCCACACCAAATGCACAAAGAATCTCTTTGGCCACGGTCTCCTCCTCCAATTCTCAAGTTGCATCGATTGCGCAAGGGCGCAGCGTCTGTGCGAGCGAGTGCGCGCTTGGCTTCCGCCGCGCGAGCATCGGCTTTCAGTCGTTTTCGTTTGCCTGTACTCTATAGTCTATAGAATCTGCTTGCAACCGCACGCCGCTCTCCCCCGAAATTGCATGAACGACTCGGTAAAGCGAACGACCCTGAGTGAAGGCGCTTACGAAGCGATTCGCCGCAGGATCATTACCGGGGCGCTGCCGTCGAGCTCGAAGCTCGTGGTCGCGACGCTCGCGAACGCGCTGGGTTTGTCGGCCACACCGATCAACGAGGCACTGGCTGCATTGGAGCGGGAGCACCTCGTCACTTATTTGCCTCATCGCGGCTATTTCGTTTCGGCAGTCACGGCCGAGAATGTCGAAGACGTTTACTCGATCCGTGAAGTGTTCGAGCTGCTGGCGGTGCGCGCCGCCGCGCAGAACGCGGACAAAGCGAAGATCGACCAGCTTGGCGCGATTCTTCGCGCCGCCCGTGAATCCATGCGCACCGGCGACACGACTGCCTTCAGCGATCTCGACCTCGAGTTCCACAGAGTCATCTGGACCAGCACCAAAAACTCGCTCGCGATGCGGATCGGCGAGCTCATCGGCGGTCAGATCCGGCTGCTGGTGGCGACCACTGCCCGTGCGCCCGGCCGCTTCCGCGGCGCCTACGAGGAACACTACGCCGTCTACCGCGCCATCAAGAACAAAGATCCTGCCGGCGCCGCTGCAGCGATGCGCAAGCATATCCGCACAGCCAAGGTCGCGCTCAGCCGGGCCGTGTCGAAGACATCGGACAGCTCGATGCCGCACGCCGCTTCCAAACGGAGCCGGCCGACCAAGCAACGCAAGTAGAACGCGCCTATCCGCGCGTCGCATGAACTGCGCCAAGGTGGTTGGGCGGCCCAAGCATTTCCCGATCAACGTCTTATCGATTCGCCTGACTGCGCAGCGGCACGGAAACAGTGCGAGCCCGCAGGATGCCGCACTAGCGTCGGGCGAAGGTCGATGGCAATGTCACCGGCGTGCGGAGACCGCGCAGAAAGGCGAACGCCGGATCGGAGGCGATCAGGCTGTCGAAGCGAGAACGCATCGAGGCGGGCGGCAACCACGGATACGGCAATCCCGATTGTGCGGTGCTAAGCAGTCGCCCCTCGGGATCCTCCACGGGCTCCATGCGATCGATGTGGATGTGCATTGCACGGACACGTCTCGGCTCGCCTCCGAAGGTCCATTCGTAATAGCCTCTGCCGGCGCGGAGGCAGGAGGCCGCCGTCTCGCGCATCAATACCAGCCATGGAATCACCGCGACGTCGTCATGCTCGCCCGGAGGCTCGTCGCAAACGCAGAACGTTTTGAATCGGCTGAACCGAGCTGCCAGGTCGACCACCAGAGTTTTCGTGATCGACTCGAGACCGGGCACCCGCGCGGGGAATGCTATCGAGCTGGTCTCGATCGAGAAAGTCAGAACGGCGTCGGGTGCGTAGATCTCCGGCATGAGTTGCGGGCGCACGAGGTCCTTGGCTTCCACATAGCGCTCCAGCAACGCTTTCGGTGTCGACATCTTCAACCCACCTCGATGCGGATGGCTTGCGCGCCCTTCCAGACGACCAGGCGACCGAGCTCGGCGAGCAGCTCCATCCCCGACGTGATCGTGAGGAAGTGGTTGCCTGCGAGCTGTCCGACCTTGCTCGCGAAGCGCGTGCTCCCGTATGGGAACAGAAGCTCGGTTTCACTCGCACCGCCTGGATAGAACAGGATATCGCCGCGCGACGGATGGCTCGTGGCGTTCTCGGACGGGAGGTGCAGATCGAGGTCGCCGAGCGGCACCCATGCGGCCTCTCCGCTCCATCGCGCCTGGATCAGCTTGTTCTCGAACGGCAGCAGCGCACGAAAGGCGGCGCACGTGCGCGGTGCGGCGGCTTGCTCGAAGCGCGCCGCGAACTTCAAATCGCCAACGGTGATGTTCACGTCAGCCATGATCAATCCCGATGTCCGGCTGCGGCCCGATCAGCGAGCAGCACAGCCCGGGCTTGATCGACTCGTCCAGCCGGGATCGACTTGTCGCCGGCCCGCAGGCGCTCGAGCATCGCAGCCTTGTCGGCACCCGTGACGACCCACAGAATGCGCCGCGCACGATTGATCGAGGCATACGTGAGCGTCATGCGCCGACGGTTCTGATAGACGCCGGTCACGGCGACGTCCGCATCGACAACATCGAGAACCGGATCTCCAGGGACAAGCGACGCGGTGTGGCCGTCAGTACCCAGGCCCAGGTGCACGAGGTCCAGCACCGGAGGCGATCCCGCGGCCGCGCTCAGCTTCTCAACGTAGCGCGCCACCGCGGCCGGGAGATCAGTCTCTTCGACCGGCATCGGATGAATGCGATTGAGCGGCAGCTCGGCGCGAGACAGCAGCGTCTCGCCGATGTGCGTGAAGTTGCGGTCAGGATCGCCGGTCGGTGCGAGGCGCTCGTCGACCTGGAACAGCTGTACCTCATGCCAGGGCACTTCCATCTCGCCGAGCAACCGCAACATCTCCCAGGGTGTACGGCCTCCGCTCACGGCGAACGTGAAGGTCCCGTGCGCCGCGATGGCCGCCCGCGCGTCGGAGGCGATGAGATCTGCCGCGCGCGCTGCGACGGCGTCGGCATCGCTGAGAATCTCGACCTTCATGGCTGTCGGACCTTGCCGCCGGAATCGCGTTCGGTGTCCGCCACCCCATCCCCCTCCCACCCTCGCCGTTGAAAGCGGAGGAACTGGGCGTCGATCCAACTTTCCCTGCCCTTCAAGGGGAGCGTCAGGATTAGGATGAGGTTCTGCACTCTTCTCACTTCTTCTCGACGTGACCACCGAACTGGTACCGCATCGCCGAAAGCATCTTGTTCTGGAAGTCGGCTTCGCCGCGCGAATTGAAGCGGGCATACAGCGCCGAAGTCAGCACTGGGGCCGGGACGGCCTCGTCGACCGCGGCGTGAATGGTCCAGCGCCCTTCGCCCGAATCGGACACGCGGCCGGCGAACTTCGCGAGCCCGGGATCTTCGATCAGCGCTTTCGCAGTCAGATCGAGCAACCACGAAGCGACAACGCTGCCACGCCGCCATAGCTCGGTGATATCAGGCAGGTTGAGATCGTATTGATAGTGCTCGGGATCGCGCAGCGGCGTGGTCTCGGCGTCGATCTCATGCGTCTGCTTGCCGATGTTGGCGCCGCGCAGAATGCCCAGCCCTTCGGCGTACGCAGCCATGATGCCGTACTCGATGCCGTTGTGAACCATCTTCACGAAGTGGCCGGCTCCGTTCGGACCGCAATGCAGATAACCGAATTCGGCAGTCCCGTCAGCGTGCGGACGTCCTGGCGTGCGAGGGATGTCGCCGATGCCCGGCGCGAGTGTCGCGAAGATCGGATCGAGATGCCGCACCACCGGCGCTTCGCCGCCGATCATCATGCAATAGCCACGCTCCAGTCCCCACACGCCGCCGCTGGTACCGACATCGACGTAGTGGATCCCCTTCGGCGTCAGCTCTTTCGCACGGCGAATGTCATCGACGTAGTAGGAGTTCCCGCCATCGATCAGAATGTCGTCACGCTCGAGCAGCGGCAGGAGATCGGCGATGCTCTTGCCGACGACGGCTGCGGGCACCATCAGCCAGATCGCGCGTGGCTTCGCGAGCTTCTGCACGAAGTCCTGCAACGATGAGCCGCCGACTGCTTTCTCGCTGACCAGATCGGCGACCGCCTTCGTCGATCGGTCATAGACCACGCACTCGTGGCCTCCCTTGATGAGCCGCCGCACCATGTTGGCGCCCATCCTGCCCAGACCCACCATTCCGAGTTGCATGCGTGACTCCCTTTTCTCAGATCAATTCTGCGCGCCCTTCAGCTTGCGATAGCGGCGGATCAGCGCGTTGGTCGAGCTGTCGTGCTTGAGCTGCGGCTCCGGTATCTCGCTCAATTCGGGAATGATGCGCTGAGCCAGCACTTTGCCGAGCTCGACGCCCCACTGATCGAACGAGTCGATGCTCCAGATGATCCCCTGTGTAAACACGCTGTGCTCGTACAACGCGACGAGCTTACCCAGTACCGCCGGCGTCAGACGCTCGATCAGCAGCGTATTGGATGGCCGATTGCCTTCGAACACGCGATGCGGGACGAGCCAATCCGGCGTGCCTTCTGCTTTCACCTCCTCTGCGGTCTTGCCGAACGCAAGTGCTTCGCCCTGCGCGAATACGTTGGCAAGCAGCATGTCGTGGTGCTGGCCGAGCGGATTGAGCGTCTGGCCGAAGCCGATGAAGTCGCACGGGATCAGCCGCGTACCCTGATGGATCAGCTGGTAGAACGAGTGCTGGCCGTTGGTGCCCGGCTCGCCCCAGTAGATCTGACTGGTATCGTAGGTCACGCGTTCGCCATCGAGCGTCACGTGCTTGCCGTTGCTCTCCATTGTCAACTGCTGCAGATAGGCCGGGAAGCGCTTCAGGTACTGCTCGTACGGCAGCACGGCACAGGTCTCGGCGCCGAAGAAGTCGCTGTACCACACTGCGAGCAAGCCCATCAGAGCAGGCAAGTTGCGCTCGAACGGGGCCGTACGAAAGTGCTCGTCCATCTCGTGGAAGCCAGCGAGCATCGCACGGAAGTGCTCGGGACCGATCGCGATCATCGTGGAGAGCCCGATCGCGGAATCCATCGAGTAACGCCCGCCGACCCAGTCCCAGAAGCCGAACATGTTGGCGGTATCGATGCCGAACGCCGACACCTGCTGCGCGTTGGTCGACACAGCAACGAAATGCTTGGCCACGGACTTGTCGTCGCCGCCCAGCTGCCCGACTGACCAGGCGCGCGCGGTGCGCGCGTTGGTCATCGTCTCGAGCGTCGTGAACGTCTTGGACGAAACGACGAAGAGCGTTTCAGCCGCGTCCAGATCGTGCGTCGCTTCCGCGAAGTCGGTGCCGTCGACGTTGGATACGAAGCGCAACGTGAGGTCACGCTGGCTATAGGCTCTGAGCGCCTCGTAGGCCATGACCGGCCCGAGGTCCGAGCCGCCGATGCCGATGTTGACGATATTGCGGATCGGCTTTCCGGTGTGGCCTTTCCACGCGCCGCTGCGGACGCGCTTGGAGAAGTCGGCCATCTTGTCCAGCACTTCGTGTACACGCGGCACTACGTTCTCGCCATCCACTACGATCGACGAAGCGCGGGGCGCGCGCAGAGCCACGTGCAAAACGGCGCGCTGCTCGGAAACATTGATCTTGTCGCCGCGAAACATCGCATCGATGCGGCCGCGCAGGTCGGATTGCTCCGCGAGCTGCACCAGCAGCTTGATCGTCTCGTCGGTGACGCGGTTCTTGGAGTAATCGAAGTAGATGCCGGCGGCGTCGATGGCCATGCGCTCGCCGCGCTCGCGATCGTCCGCGAACAGCGAGCGCAAATGCAGGCGGCTGATTTCTTCGTAGTGCGTCTGCAGCGCCTTCCAAGCCGGGCGCTGCACGAGCGGTGCGGTCGATGCCATTCGAAGCTCCTTGTCTCTCGCGGGTGCTCAATAGCGCTACTTTGCCAGGCTTTGCGCCATATCCACGCCGCACCGATGGGTCGCCTGAACGTCGGGGCTACTCGCGCTGGCGACTCGGCGACGACGCAAACGACCGTCGACTTTACCACCGGTGGCATCCGTACGGACAACCTCGTAGGAGGAACTGAGCTACTAGCGGGCCAGCGTGACGCGCCGCGACGGACCGGGCATCTGCAGCCATAGCGCCATCAGCGCGAGCACAGCGATCAGATACACGAGTCCACCCGGAATCCACATGATCAACCCGCCGAGCTGCTGGTCTTCGAGCGGTGTGAAGCCCCATTGCAGCGCGCGGGCAGCGTAAGCGCGATACCAGACCGAGCCCGCGAAAGTCAGCAGCGCGCCGAGGAGAGATGTGTGCAGTCCGGTCGTGATCACCGAGAGCACCGCGATTCCGTAACTCCTCTCTCCTCTTCGGATCCTCACCAGCGACCACCAGAACAGCAACGCCGACAGGAAGAACGTCAGGTGCTGCAGTGTATGAATCCCTTCGCTCGCCAGCGCGGCATCGAACGACGCCGGGATGTGCCAGACCCATAGCGCGACCAGTCCCACGATCCAGGCCGGAAGCGGCCGCGTGAGCGCGTGCACTGCGAGCGGAATGCCGAGCTCGCGAATCAACAGAGCAACACGATGTCGCCAGCGTTCCGGCAACGCCCACGCATACGGCCCGAGCGGCCGGCCGATCATCAACAACGGCGCCGCTACGATCATCAGCAGCTCGTGCTGCACCATGTGCGCCCAAAACAGGTCGGCACTGAGCGCATCGAGCGGCGACAGGAGCGCCCCCACCAGCGTGAGCCACCCGGCGGCGAAGGCAGCCACGTGCAGCGCACTTACGCCCGCGTTGACGCCGGCCGCCTGCCACAACGCGCGCACACCGCGCACATAGAGCCAGCCCGACAATGCGATCAACAACCACAGCCACCAGTCCGCGCTCCAGGATGCCCACGTCACCTCTGCGCCGCCGGCTTCTTCCAAATGCGCTCGCGCGATGCCGCCCCACCCCATGAGCGGGACGATCGTGCAGAGGCGTGCGCTGTTCACCATTCCGAGTTGGCCTGCTTGGATATGGATTGGGCGAGCTCTTGGCGCCCGAGTTCCGCAATCCACGTGACGACCGAGATCGAGCGTCGGCCGACGATGACGTCGCAGGCAGTCATCCGTTACCGCTACGACGTGCTGGCGAAGTACGCCAAGTCGCTGAAGCAGTGGTGCCGATGCACCGAGTCAAGCGGGATTGGTGCGCTGGTCGAGCTCTCGCAGCGCCTGCGCTCTTACGCTTGACAGCCGGCCTAGCCGGCCCGGCCGGTCTTCACGAACTTGAGCGAGGTCTGAAACAGCTGGAGATCTTTCTCGTATTCGGCTGCGTCGGCACGGTCGATTTGAATCCACTCCCTCGAGCTCGCCATGCCCCCGGGCTGAAACGCGACGACATCGTTTCTCGAGAACTGCAGCTCGGTCGCAGCGGCGGTGGGCAGGCGTAGTCCGACGCCGTTGCCGCTAATGCAGGCAAACATCCTGTCGCTGACGAAGTAGGCGTCGAGCCCGTTGATTTTCTTGGAGGTGACGCCCGGCAGGCTGAGAAGGAGAGCGTCGATCTGCGCCTTGCGATCGGATCTGTCGATAGTCAAGGGAAATCCATCAGGTTGTTGTGAACGGTCCGATGAATCATATACGCCAGACGCGAGGAGCGCAGTGCATCGATGCTCGAGCCGACCGCGCCCGCTCAGGTAAACCGCGAGAAGTCGACCGCCTTCTCGGTGATGAACTCGAGAAGAGCCGGCGTGCCTTCGCGCGTCTTCTCGATCCCGCGCCTGATCGCCGGCACGATCGCCTCGGGCTCGGTCACACGCTCGCCGTAACCGCCGAGTGCACGCGCGAAATCCGCATAGTGCCCGCTGATGTCGGTCGACCGGTATTTCTCGGTCGCGACCTTCATCACCTTGAGCTCGATCGCCATCGAGAAGTTGTTCAGCAGAATCGACAGGATCGGGATGCGCTCGCGCACGGCAGTCTCGAAATCCATGCCGGTGAAGCCGATGGCGGCGTCGCCCCAGACGTTGATGCAGAGCTTGTCGGGCGCCGCGAGCTTCGCGCCCATAGCGAGCCCCAGGCCATAGCCGAGCTGCGTCGTCTTGCCCCAGCCGATATAGCTGAGCGGCGCTTCGGTCAGCCAGAAAGGCGAGAGCTGATCGCGCGGGCTGCCGGCGTCGTGCGTGATGATCGTGTTGGCGACATCGACGGTATGCAGCAGATCCCAGATGACGCGATAGGGCGAGAGCGGCGTCGAGCTCGCGGTCAGGCGCGGGAGCCACTGAGCGAGCCATTCCTCTTTCAGACCGCGAATGTGTTGCGTGACGGCCCCGATCCGTCCGCGTGGTCGGCCGTGCAGGCGATCGGCCACCTCTTCGTGCAGCGCGTCCAGGGCGAGGCCCGCATCTCCCACCGCGGCGAGTGCAACCGGAACGTCCTTGTTGATGTCCATCGCGTCGAGCGTGATATGCGCGATGCGCTTGCCCTTGGGCATCGGGACCCCGAAATTGGTCCGCGTGAAACTGCAGCCGATGCCGAGGATGAGGTCGGCGTCTTGCAGGAAGTGATGGAGGGGCTTGGAGATCGCCAGGCCGCCCGAGCCGAGCGACAGAGGGTGACTCTCGGGGAATGCGCTCTTGCCGCCCAGGCTCGTCGTGACCGGAGCCTCGAGCAGCTCGGCCAGCGCGCGCAGTTGCTTCCACGCCTTGGCATAGTGCACGCCCTGGCCGGCGTAGATCACCGGACGCTCGGCCGCGACCAGCGCCGCGGCGATCTCCGAGATCGAGTGCGGATCGGGAGCGGATTTCACACGCGGAGTCCGCTCATAGATCAGCGGCTGCGACAAGTCCTCTCTCAGCACGTCGACGGGAAATTCGATCAGTACCGGACCGGGACGCCCGTTCTTCACCTGCGTGAACGCGCGGCGCAGGGCCTCGGGTGTCACGTCGGCCAGCATCACTTGCTCGAGCCACTTGGTGACGTGCTGGAAGTTCAGGAACGCGTTGAAGTTGGGTTGGACGTTATTGAGGTTGCGCGGATAGCCGGCAGGCAGCACCAGGATCGGGACGGAGTCGCCCCAGGATTGCGCCACGCCGCCGAAGGCGTTCTCGGTCCCGGGTCCGTGCTGCATGGCGAACACACCGATGCGCTCGCCCGATGAGATCTTGCTGACCGCGTCGCACATGTGCAGGCCGGTACGCTCCTGCCGCACGATGATCGTCCGGATGTCGGCTTCGGCCGCCGCTTCGATGATCGGGTTCACCGGATAGCCGATCAGGAACTCGACCCCTTCCCGCTTGAGAATCTCTGCGATCGCGGCTGCGACTTTCATGGTCTTTTCCTCGGCATCGGATGTCGGATTGGCGGCAGGCTATCACCGATCGCCGACACGTGCCGAGCGCTCTCGCCGTTGTTGGCGACTCTGTTCCACGAATGCTGCGTTGGGAAATGGCAGCTTTCAGGCCTTCAAGTTCGAGCTCTTGAACGTGGCAAGGTGGGTGGTCACCGACGACGCCTACCAGGAGAGGCGGTACACGCGCGTCGCTGTTCCGCTGAACAGCGCCTGTTTGTCCGCGTTCGACGTGCCGGCCGCGATGCGCTTGAACGCATTCCACAGCGCCTGATAGCTGCACGTGCCCTTGTCGACCGGGAAGTTGCTCTCGAACATCGCGCGCTGTGGGCCGAATAGCTCGATGCAGGTCTCGATGTAGGGCCGCCACGCTCGCGCGAGTTGCTCGGACGATGGCGGCAGCTCGTGCGAGTGCACGTCGAAACCGAACAGCCGCATGCCGAGCCCTCCGAGCTTCACGTGCACGTTCGGGCAGCGGGCCAGCTCGACGATCGACTGCTGCCATTCGGCGAACACTTCGTCGCGCCGCCCGGCGTACGGACCGATGCCGATCGCCCCGCCCACGTGGTTGAGGACGATCGTCGCGTCCGGATGCGCTCGAGCAACCGCTGTCAGCTCGCCGAGCTGGGTGTGGTACATCCATGCGTCGAACGAGAGACCTAGCGACGTCAGAGCACGCAAGCCTTCGTGAAATGCAGGGCGCGTCAGCACATCGGGCGGCGACGTGACCGACGAGCCGCGTGCTTCCGGCACTGGATGCCATACGGAAATGTTACGCACGCCGCGGAAGCGCCCGCCACCCGCGGCAATCTCGGCTTCGAGCACGGGGCGCACCGCGCTGCCGAGCCCGAGATCGGCGTAACCGACGATACCTGCCGCGACGCGGGTCGGACCGAATTCACCGCTCGCGCTCATCGCCGCAATGCCGTTCACGAACTCGACCTCGCCGAGCGGCTGCAGCGCCGGCTCGGCATCCTTGCGATACATCGCCTTGCACTCCATGAACACGGTCGCGACGATGTTGTGGCCGGTATCGATATCCGCCAGCAGCTCGGGCAGAAAATACGGCTTGCCGTCACGGTTCCAGAAATGATGATGCGCATCGACGATCGGCAGTTGCGGCTCGATGATCTCTTCCTGACGCAGCGCGAGCCATTCGGGCCTGACGACGAACTGGTTGTGAGCGAGCGGCGGCGAAGTGGCGTGCATGCGAGTGCCCGGATTCCTCGGTCAGTGGCTGTCGACGATCGTTTCAGTCCGGTGCATGGATGACTATCCGTTCTATATGGCAGCCTCAGCCTCATCGAACCTCAACGCGCTGGACCCCTCACCCCTTCCCACCTGCTTCCTCAACCCGACCCACAACAAAGTACTTCCGCCGATCCACCTGGTTCTCTCGAACTGCCGGGTGACCTTCACCCCCTCCCGCGGCACCTCCTCATCGAAGAGGCGTAAGTTCACCGCGGCATTCAACAACTCCCCCTGCGCATGGCGAATCGCATTGGTCCCATCCGGTGCGAGCATCGCCGCACGCACCAGCCGCAGCGACGGCGGATCGGCCACGCGCTGCGGCAACAGTGGCGTCCAGTTCACAGGTACGTCCGTCGCGAGACGATACCGCGGTAGCCCGCTCGGCGTCGGCAGAGTCGTCTGCGGCGCATCGGGCACCGCACCCGGCTCGAGGCGATTCTCGATCGCGCCTTGGACAACATGCTCCACAGCCCACGCCATGTTCGCCATCTCATCGCGCATGAACAACACTTCCTCCAGCGGACGGCTGTCGATGGTCTTCAGCAGGCTCGGCGCGAGGAACAACAGATTCGAGCGCGGGCGCAGATCCGGCGTGTCCTTGCGTTGAATTCCGCTCAGCTCGAACATCGACCAACCGGTCACGGGCTTGGCCGGATCGTTCACCGGCGCGATCAGCGTCTGCACACCGAAGCTGTCGGTGATCACGAGCGAGCGCGTCTTCGTCAACGTTCCGACATCGAGATCGATCGGAATCACGTACCACTCGTTGCCGAAACTGCTCGCGAACTCGCTCAGCATCAGATGCGGAATGTCACCAGGCCCCGCGGGCAGCAGGCCATAGTCGATCGCCCGGTCCTCCATTTCCCAGAACCGCTGCGCGGGGGCGCCACGGAAAGTGACCGGAGCGGGAATGACCGCTCGGACGAGCGAGGTCGACGCCTTGTCGGCCGCCGCACCGAGATTGATCTCGGGATCGTAATCGACGCTGTGCCAGTCGAGATGACCTTCGGCATACTGCGCCGCCGTCAACGGGATCTCTTCGTTGCCGGGTGCACCGCCGATCGAGAACGCATACTCCAGTCGCTCGGGGTTCCATGCATCGGGCGCATTCGGCTGCGGCAGTGTGAACAAGGTATCGTGCTGCGCGAGCCAATCGTTGATGGCGCCATCGACTTCCGCCTTGTCGCCGGTCGCGATGGGGAGCGTCGCGGGTATCGGAATCCGCTTGCCCGACGCATCGCGAAACGCGGCAACGAGCCGCCGGCCATCCAGCGCGCGCGTCGCCATCAGCTTCCAATAAGAGAGCGTCTCGCCATCCACGCCGGCGCGCTCTGCGTCGGTCGGCGGCAGCAGCGCGAAGCGCGACAGAAAGTCGTGACGGTAGCTACGCGAGATCGGCTGCGCGTCGAGCATGCGCAGAAAATGCATGCCGGATTCGACAGCCAAACGCAGCGAACCTTCGTTCGTGGGCTTGCGCAGCGGCTGACGCTCGACCACGGCTTCGAGCGGCATCGTCTTCGCGTCGTAGCGCGGCGCGCTCACATTCGTGTCCTTCTTGATCGCGCCTGCGTAGTAGCGTGTGATCGGCGCGCTGTCGGCGCGCCAGCGTGCGAGCACCGGCGAACCGGTATCCTCGCCCTGGAATTCGCCCGCCTGCCACTGCCGCGCCAGCATCCACAACGGATCGTAGATGCGCGCATGCACCGCTTCGTTCAAGTCGTCGTCGCGACAGCGCGGCTCCAGTCGTACCCAGCTCGTGATCGATCCCATACGAGTCTCTATGTTCTAAGTCGTGAGTGACTTGAAGTCCGGCGATATCGCATCGCCGTCGACGTTCACCGCGAAGTGCAGCGCAGGCAGGAAGTGCGCAAGCTCGCCGACGGCCTGGGCACCGGCAATCGGATTCAACACTGCGGTGTCGAGGGTTTCCGCATCCATCGCACGCACTTGTGCCTGCGCGAGCGTGTCGAGCAACAGGCGATGCAAGCCGGCGCCGGTCCATGGCTCTCCAGGCGAGGAAGGGACCGCGAGCAGCATCACCTGCGGCGCACGCTGATCGGGCGCGTCGTGCTGGAACGTTATCGCCGTCGTTTCGCGCGCCGACGGGATCACTTCGACCCACTCGTCGACGAGCACACCCGCCAGCGGTTGCGTCAGCTTCAGGGTCGGTTCAGCGTGTACGACGAGCGAAAGCTTGCCGGCCGGCATGGCAACCGCAGGATCAGCCGGCAGAGCGATCCAGCGCTCGCCTTCAACGTGCGGCAACTGCGCGACGGTGAGGCGAAGCGTGGTCCCGGTGCGCGCAACTTCCGCCGCCTGCAAACTCGCGCTGAGACGGGACACGGGTTCGCGCACGCGCTGCACCTGCTGGAACCACGGGTACACGGCGAGCGGATCGCCGCCCTGCAGGGCCGCGCTCGCAGCGAGGGACTTGGTGAGCTCGGTCGCATCGGCCATCGTGAAGCGCGGGAGCGTGAGAAAGCCGTCACCGAACACGGCGTGCAGCATGTCGAGCGGGGTCGCCGCGCTTTGCGCACGTTGGACTCGCCGCTGCGCTTCCTGCGTGACCGCCCCGGCTTGGGCAAGCACGGCGTCAGGTGTCGCCAGAACCAGCGGCGCGGAGCCGGCGATGCCGAAGCGGCTGAGGACAACGATCGCGTTGCGCACCGGCGTCATATCCGCAGTCGCGGGCGTCTTGAGCTTGGACGTGAGCGCGGCTGTTGCCGTCGCCAGCGCTTTCTGCGCGGCCTTCGCGCGCGCGTCGAGGTCGGCGGCGTCGATGCGTGTGTCGAATGCTCCCTGCAAGCCGGTGAGATCGCGCGCATCGAGCGAGCGCGCGCCGGCGAACAGCTGCCGCGCCCGCACCGCAAGCTCAGCCAGCTCGTCGAGACCGATTTCCGCGGGCAGCCAGGTGGCGTTGCGCTGCCGATTGATCCGCAGCGTATCGCCGGGGGCGAGCGCGCCGTGCTTGGTTGCGCCCGCCGCAAGCGCGCGCGCGTCGATCTCGGGCATCGGATCGCCGGGGCGCGCCGGGGCGAGATACACGGCGTCGATGGGTTGGATGGCAAGCTCGGTCATGCGCAGATCGAGCGATTTCACCACCGCACCTGTCGCATCGAGCCTCTCGACCGCGAAGCGAATGTTCTTGAAGCTGCCCAGCAGACGTCCAGCCCACGCGTTGAGCGTCGGCTCGGCCAGTGCGCGCGGCGAAGGCGGCGAAGCGGGCGCCGCTGCGACGTTGAACAGCGCGACCACGCGATGCGTGACTGCGAGACCCGTCCGCGGTGTGCGCGTGATTTCGAGCTCGGGCGGCGGCATGTCCCCGCTCGCGATCGCCTGCAACGTGGTGCTGGTGCGCTGAATGTTCCCGCGTACCGCTTGATACGCGCATTCGGCAACGGCGGCGTCGCTCAATGCGTCAATGGCGTCGTCGAGCAGGGCGAGCTCTCTTTGGCACCGTTGCAGGCGCGCGAGCATATCTGGCGTCGGAAAGCCGAAGCCTAGGCGCGACAATCTTTGCAGTGCCTTCGGCAGCTCGAGACCGTCCACGACATTGTTCGCGGCGATCGATTCGGCCGGCTGCGTCAGGAACGTGTTCACCGGCTTGAGCGGCGCGATCGCGCGAAACTCGTCGATGTCCGCGTCGTGCCCGAACTCGTGCAACTTGCGTTCGAACAGGTAACCGAGCACTGCACCGAGCGGCTGACCCTGCCGGACGCCGTCGAGCAGCGAAGTCGCGAGCCGCACACGCCGCGATGACAAATCCACCGCGAACAGGTCCTGCGCGTCCTCGCGCGCGTGATTGATGTGCGTGTTACGCAGCAGCGCCGCGGTCTGCGCCTGCATCACGGAGGGCGCGTGAATGAAGCCCGGATCGCCGTCCATCGCGAATACCTGGCCGGTCTCGCCGGCCGGCGTCGCGACCGGCGCCTGCTTCGCCGTCGGTTTGAGATTCAGCACCCAGCCGTAGCCCCCGATGCGCAACCCGGCGGGTTTCTGCGCACGAAGTGCCGTGAGACGCCGCGTTGCAAGCGACGTGATCCACGCATCGACGCGATGCGAAGCAACGTCGAGCGTGCCTTTGAGCAGCCGCTCGAGCGCTGCCGGCGGCAGACCTTGCAAGTATGCAAGTGCGGCACGCAGATCGCCGAGCGGCTTCAGCTCCGGCGTGTCGAACTGGGTGATCGCTTTGAGGAACGCGGCCGGGGGCGCGTTCTGGGTCTGGCCGGTCGGACGCGTCAGCAGCATGCGCCAAGTCGTCACGGTTGTTGCCGCATTGAGATTGACGAGCTCGCGCTCGCGCAACAGACTCGCGAGCGGCGTCGCGCCGGCTTCCTTGCTCACGTGCCGCGCGGCAGCTGCCGTGTACTCGAGCTGCACGGAGTGACGCAGCAGCATGTGCAGCAGCGTGGCGGGCGCCGGCATTGCGGGCGCAAGCGTGGTCTCGGTGGCCGGCAGCGGCGGATCGGCAAGCAGCGTCGTGATGTAATTGGGCGTTAGCGTTGCCACGCCGTCGAGCTCGCCGGCCTGCACGAGCGGCGCG
>Ga0105237_10004385_pt1 | contig 16357 bp, 17 predicted proteins | sample KBSC24metaG_FD_81520 | JGI IMG/M metagenome (GOLD analysis project Ga0105237, IMG submission 81520) | Corn rhizosphere microbial communities from Kellogg Biological Station, Michigan, USA - KBS C2-4 metaG | ecosystem: Host-associated > Plants > Roots > Rhizosphere > Soil | place: Michigan, USA... | reverse complement strand
CGCCCAGATCGCCGACGATCTGGCGGCGGTGGGGCAGCCGGGAGCACCGGCCGCCCGCGGGCGCTCGCGCGGTGCCGGCGCACAGACGGTCGTAGTCCTGGGTGCCTCGGGCATTCTGGGGACCGGGTTCGCGCAGGCGATGCTCGACCGCGCACGTGCCGGGCTGCCCTGCCCCGACGTGGTTTTCGCCGCAAGATCACCACTGCCCGAACACGCCCCGTGGTCGAGCCTGCAGTCGGTCGATGGCGTGGACACCGTGCGGATGCCTGACCCCCTCACCACCGACGAATTGTCTGCCCTGCTCGACGGCGTCGGTGCCCGCACCGTGGTGAATTGCATCGGCAACACGAATGTGTTGGTGCCCTACCACCGGCTGCGGGCGGCCAACGTATCCGCGGTGGCGTCGATCGCCGAGGCGTGTGCGCGGCGCGGCGTCGGATTGGTGCAGCTGTCGACCTTCGTGGTGAACGCCGACGTGACGGCACCCCGCGTCACCGACCCCCGCCACGCGCCGTATCCCTACGCCGCGTCGAAGTCGTTGGCGGAGATAGCCGTGTCCCGCGCCCCGGGCGAGCTGGACTTCTCGGTGGTGCGGCTGCCCCGCGTGCTGGGCAACGCCCACCAACTCGGGCGGTCATCGGACATCCTGGTCGCGATGGTCGATGCCTGCACCGCCCTCGGGGTGTGTCCGACGGTGCCGGTGACGGAAGAGGTCACCACCGGTGTGGCCGCCGCACACGGCATTCTCGGGCTCTTTCCTCAGGTGTCATCGGCGGTCGAACTGGGCCGTGGCATGGCGGTACTACACGGCGAAAAGGTCTCTTACACAGCGTTTCTCAGCAACCTCGGGTTCGAGGTCATCGCCCTCGTGGAGTGGAAGGACCGGCTCGATCGCAGCGCGTGGGCCACCCGAAATCCGCAGCGATGGGCGGTGCTCGATGCGTGGGTCGGCTTGGGCGCCAGGTTGCGGGGCCGCACGTATGCCGAGTATCTGGCCGAATATCCCACTGTCGACGTCGATTTCGCGTCCGTCGCCGACGTATTCACCGCGCCGCCGCCGTTTGAGGAACTGATCGGGACAACGAGCGAACTAGCGCTCCAGAGATAGTGAGGAATCGCGTTGACTGAATGGACCACACCCCGCTCTGAGGCGGCGAGCACCCGACTTATCTATCTCGACGTGACCGGCATGTCGTGCGTCATGTGCTCCGGGCGGGTGGCCAAAGCGCTCAACAAGATCAACGGGGTGCGGGCTACCGTCAGCTTCGCCACCAAGACGGCGACCGTCGAAGCCGAGGGCGAGATCGGCGCGGCCGAGCTCTGTGCGGCGGTGCGAGCGGCCGGGTACGGCGCCGAACTGCGGGCCACGGCACCTGAGGTGACGGCTGACCCGCCGGGTCCGCTTCGGCGCAGATTGGGTGAAGCCTTCGACTGGGTCATTTCCCGCTGACCGTCATGTCCTGATTTGTGGGGTCCACGGCGTAGACGCCATGGGCAGCGGCGTCGCACGATAGAGGCGTGACGCGATCTGTGGTGCTGCTCGGCTTTCGCGGGGTGCAGGCCCTCGACGTGGTCGGCCCCTTCGAGGTGTTCACCGGAGCCACGCTGCAGCTGGCCGCGATGGGGCGGTCGGACGACGGCTACGCCCCGGTCCTCGCCGCGGCTGACGGCGGTCCCGTCACCACCTTGACCGGGCTCGAGTTCGTCGCCAAGCCGCCGCCCGACCCGAACGAGCCGATCGACACCATCGTGTTGCCCGGCGGTATGGGTGTCGACGAAGCCCGGGTGAACCCTGCCGTCATCGACTGGATTCGCGCCGCCGCGCCGCACGCGCGCCGGATCGTCAGCGTCTGCAACGGGGCGTTCCTGGCCGCGGAGGCCGGCCTGCTCGACGGCTGCTCGGCCACCACGCACTGGGCCTCGGCGGACAAACTGGCCCGCGAGTTTCCCTGCATCGCCGTCGATCCCGATCCGATCTTCGTCCGCAGTTCCGATCGGGTGTGGACGGCGGCCGGCGTCACCGCGGGCATCGATCTGGCGCTGGCCCTCGTCGAAGACGATTACGGCACCGACGTCGCCCAGAACGTGGCCCGTTGGCTGGTGCTGTATCTGCGCCGGCCCGGCGGGCAGACGCAGTTCGCGCCGCCGGTCTGGATGCCGCGCGCCAAGCGGGAACCGATTCGCGACGTGCAGGAGCTCATCGAGTCCGAACCCGCCGGGGCGCACAGTGTTCCGGAGCTGGCGCGCGCTGCCGCGATGAGTCCGCGCCACTTCACCCGCACCTTCACCGCCGAGGTTGGGGAGCCGCCGGCGGCCTACGTCGAGCGCGTCCGCACCGACGCGGCCCGCCGGCAACTCACCGAGACCGACGACACCGTCACCGCCATCGCGGCCCGCTGCGGTTTCGGCAGCGCCGAGACGCTGCGGCGCAGTTTCGTTCGGCGCATTGGGGTTTCACCAGACCAGTACCGCAAGACGTTCGCTTAGGGAGAGATCATGCAAGTTGCCATCGTCCTGTACCCGGGATTCACCGCCCTCGACTTCATCGGGCCGTACGAGTCGCTGCGCTGGCTGCCGGACACCGAGGTCCGCTTCGTCTGGCACGAGCCCGGCCCGATCGTCGCGGACTCCGGCGTGCTGCTGGTGGGGGCCACCCACTCGTTCGACGAGACCCCGTCGCCCGACATCATCCTGATCCCGGGCGGGTTCAGCACCTTGGAGCACGCCCGCGACGAGAAGCTGTTGGGCTGGCTCCGGCGGGCGCACGAGACCACCACGTGGACGGCGTCGGTGTGCTCGGGTTCGGTGATCCTGGGCGCGTCCGGGCTGCTGAAGGGCAAGCGCGCGACGTCGCACTGGGCGGCCGTGCAGCTGCTGCGCACGTTCGGCGTCGAACCCGTCACCGACGAGCGGATCGTGCAGTCCGCCGACCGCATCGTCACCTGCGCGGGCGTCTCGGCCGGCATCGACCTGGGCCTGTGGCTGGCCGCGCAGATCGGCGGCGAAGACAAGGCCAAGGCCATCCAGCTGTCCATGGAGTACGACCCGCAGCCGCCGTTCGACTCGGGGCACATGTCGAAGGCGTCGGCCGCCACCAAGGCCAGCGCGACGGCGATGATGTCCCGCGAGCTCCTCAAGCCCGTACAACTCAAGGCCACCACGGCGCTGCTGTGGGACCAGGCCGTCAAAAAGGTCCGTTCCCGCCGCTGACCCCGGCTCCAGTAACCTCGGCCGGGTGAATCTGGCATTCGACGACCGTGGCGGATCCGGCGAGCCGGTGCTGTTCATCGCGGGACGAGGCGGCGCGGGCCGCACCTGGCATCTGCACCAGGTGCCGGCGTTCCAGCGGGCCGGCTATCGGTGCATCACCTTCGACAATCGGGGCATCGGCGCCACGGAGAACGCCATCGGCTTCTCGACCGATCAGGTGGTCGCGGACACCGCCGCGCTGATCAACAAAGTCGTCGGCGGCCCGGTGCGCGTCGTCGGGGTGTCGATGGGGTCGTTCATCGCGCAGGAACTCATGGTCGCCCGGCCGGAACTGGTGTCGTCAGCGGTGCTGATGGCCACGCGCGGCCGGGAGGACCGCGCCCGCACCTTCTTCCGGGAGGCGGAGCGCGCACTGCTGGCCGCCGGTATCGAGCTCCCGCCCGAGGTGGACGCGAAAAACCGTCTGCTGGAGAACTTTTCGCCGAAGACCCTGAACGACGACCGCGCCGTCCAGGACTGGATCGAGATGTTCACCATGTGGCCGACCAAGGCCACGCCGGGCCTGCGCGCTCAGCTGGCCGTCGCGCCCGAGACCAATCGGCTGCCGGCCTACCGCCAGATCGCGGTGCCGGTGCAGGTGATCGGATTCGCCGACGACGTCGTGTTGCCGCCGCACCTGTCGAAAGAGGTGGCCGATGCCATCCCGCTGGGTCGCTACCTGGAGATCCCCGACGCCGGCCACCTCGGCTTCATCGAGCGTCCCGACGCGGTGAACGCGGCCGTGCTGGAGTTCTTCGCTGCCAATCCGACGTCGGCGGGGCCGACCGGTTGAGCGACGTCGGCGGGGCCGACTGATTGAGCACTGTGACACGCTGTAGCAATGAACCCGTCGACGATTCAGGCGCGGGTCGTCGTCGACGAACTGATTCGCGGCGGCGTCCGCGATGTGGTGCTGTGCCCCGGTTCGCGTAACGCTCCGCTGGCGTTCGCGCTGGCAGACGCCGACCGTGCCGGCCGCTTGCGACTGCATGTCCGCATCGACGAGCGCACCGCCGGGTACCTGGCTGTCGGCCTCGCCGTCTCCGCGGGCTCACCCGTGTGCATCGCGATGACGTCGGGCACCGCGGTGGCGAACCTCGGCCCAGCGGTGATCGAGGCCAACTACGCCCGCGTGCCGCTGATCGTGCTGAGCGCCAACCGCCCCTACGAACTGCTCGGCACCGGCGCCAACCAGACGATGGAACAGCTCGGCTATTTCGGCAACCAGGTGCGGGCCACCATCAGCCTCGGCCTCGCCGAGCCGACGGCGGACGTGGCAGCGGCCAATGCGCAGTGGCGGTCGGCGACGTGCCGGGTCCTGGTGGCCGCCAAGGGTTCTCGCACCGCCAACGCCGGGCCGGTGCAGTTCGACATCCCGTTGCGCGAACCGCTCGTCCCTGATGCCGAAGAAGTCGACGGCTCCGCTTATTGCCCCGAAGGCCGTCCCGACGGCCGGCCGTGGACGTACACCCCGCCCGTCACGTTCGATCAGCCCCTCGAGATCGACCTGACGGCCGACACCGTCGTCATCGCCGGTCACGGCGCGGGCCGCCACGAGAACCTGGCGCACCTGCCGACCGTCGCCGAACCGACGGCGCCACCAGCTGACAACCCGCTGCACCCGCTGGCGCTGTCGCTGGTCCGGCCGCAGCAGGTGATCATGCTGGGCCGGCCTACGCTGCACCGGCCGGTGTCCACCTTGCTGGCCGACCCCCACACGCCCGTCTACGCACTGACCACCGGCCCGCGCTGGCCCGACGTGTCCGGCAATTCACAGGCCACCGGCACCCGGGCCATCACCTCCGGCACCCCGGATCCGTCGTGGCTCGAGAAGTGCGCCGACGCCAACACCAGCGCCGAGAACGCGGTACGCGACCAGCTGGCGGCCTATGAACTGACCACCGGCCTGCACGTGGCGGCCGCCGTCGCCGACGGCCTGCGGTCCGGGGACCAACTGGTGCTCGGCGCCTCCAACCCGGTGCGGGACGCCGCATTGGTCGGGCTTAACGCGCACGGTATTTCGGTGCGGTCCAACCGCGGCGTCGCAGGTATCGACGGCACGGTGTCGACGGCCATCGGCGCCGCGCTGGCCCACACCTCGGGCCGCACCGTCGCGCTCATCGGTGACCTGACCTTCGTCCACGACAGCTCGGGCCTGCTGATCGGCCCCACCGAGCCGACACCGAAGGCGCTGACCATCGTGGTCTCCAACGACAACGGCGGCGGCATCTTCGAACTGCTCGAGCAGGGCGATCCTCGGTTCTCCGACGTGTCGTCGCGCATCTTCGGTACCCCGCACGACGTCGACGTCGCGGCCCTGTGCCGGGCGTACCACGTCGAATGCCGGCAGGTGGAGGCCGACGGACTGGCCGCCGCATTGCGCGAACCGTTCGAGGGGATGCGCGTACTCGAGGTCAAGGCCGACCGGTCCACCCTGCGTTCGTTGCACGCATCGATACGGGCGGCGATCAAGGCCGCTCCGTGATCCCAGACCACCTGCGCTGCAGGCTGAATACGTTGTGGGACAACCTGATTCTGCGTGTTTTCGGCCACGGCAAGGAGACCCGGTCGCAGCGCGTCATCCGCCGGCTCCGGATCGGCATCGTCATCACGGCGTGCCTGGTGACCCTGCAATCGGTGCTGCTGGTCCTCGGTGCGTGGCGCAATGACCAGCAGATCGAGCACAACATGGGCACCGCGGCGGCCGAGGTGCTCTCGGCGGGTCCGCGGCGCTCCACCATCGAATTCGTGACGCCCGACCGCGTCACCTACCGGCCCGAGCTCGGGGTGCTGTACCCGTCCGAGCTCGAGACCGGGATGCGCATCTACGTCGAATACGACCGCAGCAACCCGGACCTGGTGCGGGTGCAGAACCGCAACGCGTCCCTGGCCGTCATCCCGGCCGGATCGATCGCCGTGGTGGGCTGGCTGGTCGCCGGCGCGCTGCTCGGCATCGTGACGCTGGTGCAGCGCCGGTTGGACTAGAGGGTCTGCCCGCCGCCGGTCAGCTTCGCCAGCCACCCGGCCTCCTGGATGTCGACCACGGCGTTGTCGGTGAGGTCGTACACCGTGGGAGTGCCGGCATCGCCGTCGCGGATTTCCTGCAGCCGGGCCTCGTTGGTGAGCGTCATCGCGTCGGTGTCGATGGCGTGTTCACCAGACTCGATGGTGGCCACGGCTGCGGCGCTGACGCCGCTGTCGGCGGCCCAGCCCGCGAGCTGACCGTCCGATGGTGCCGACCCGCCCGGATTCTGGTGGCCCCACAGCGTCGCGACGTACGCCTGCAGCGCGGGCGCCGACGTGCCGTGCGCGGCAGCCAGGAACATCGCGCCCGCGACCTTGGCCGAATAGCCGTACCCGGTGTCCAGGAAGGTCACCGGGCGGTAGGTGACGGTCAGCAGGCCGAGCGCGATCAGGCTCTTCATCTCCAGCCCGTCGGTGTCCTGCAGGTGCGCGCAATGGGTGCACTGCGGCTCGGTATACACCTCGATCTGTGCGGGAGCGTCGGGCCGGCCCGCGATGATGCCGTAGCCGTCCGCGGTGATGGAGACGCCCGGCAAATCCGGGTCCCGCTGCGCCGATCCGGTGACGGTGCGACCGCAGCCGGTGAACACGAGGAGGACTACCAAGGCGTTGGCCAAGACGGGGATCAGCCGAGGTAGACGCATGCCGACCCCTTTCTCGCCCCGGTGCGGAAAACGATACCGGGGGTCCCCGAGTTGTGCGTGTCTTCGTGTCGCGTACCCCTGTCGGTCACCTGACGGTCAGGCTGCGCTGCCAGCCTGCAGGTGTGCGAGTTGCGATCGTGGCGGAGTCCTTTCTCCCGAATGTCAACGGCGTCACCAATTCGGTGCTCCGGGTGCTTGAGCACCTCCACCGGAACGGCCATGAGGCGCTGGTCATTGCACCGGACACCCCTCGGGGCGAAAAACGCGCAGCCACTTTCCACGGGGATGTGCCCGTGCACCGCATCCCGTCGCGGATGTTCCCCAAGGTGACGTCGCTGCCGCTGGGTGTGCCGCGGCCGCGAATGGTGCGGGTACTGCGCGATTTTCGTCCGGACGTCGTGCACCTGGCCTCGCCGGCGCTGCTCGGCTACGGCGGGCTGCACGCCGCGCGCTTCCTCGGCATCCCGACCGTCGCGGTGTTCCAGACCGACATCGCCGGATTCGCGCAGAGCTACGGCGTCGGCATGATGACGAAAACCGCATGGGCCTGGAACCGGCACCTGCACTCGCGCGCCGACCGGACCCTCGCCCCGTCCAGTGCGACGATGGAAGACCTTGTCACCCATCGGATTCCGCGTGTGCACAAGTGGGGTCGTGGCGTCGACATCACCGGTTTCGCGCCGTCGGCGCGCAGTGCCGCGCTCCGTGCGCAGTGGTCACCCGAAGGCAAGCCGGTGGTGGGCTTCGTCGGCCGGCTGGCGCCCGAGAAGCACGTGGAACGCCTGGCCGCACTGGCCGGCCGTGGTGACCTGCAGATCGTGGTGGTCGGCGAGGGCATCGACCAGGCCAAGCTCCAAAAGCTGCTGCCCACAGCGGTTTTCACCGGTGCGCTGTACGGCCGGGAACTGGCCACGGCATACGCCAGCATGGACGTCTTCGTGCACCCGGGGGAGCACGAGACGTTCTGTCAGGCGGTGCAGGAGGCCATGGCGTCGGGTCTGCCGGTGATCGCCCCGGACGCGGGTGGCCCGCGTGACCTCGTGACACCCATGCACACCGGATTGCTGTTGCCGGTGGCGGATTTCGAGGGGTCGCTGCCGGCGGCGGTTGATCACCTGCTGGCCGAACGGTCGCGCTACTCGCTGGCCGCCCGCCGCAGCGTGCTGGGTCGCACCTGGCCCGCCGTGTGCGACGAGCTGCTGGGCCACTACGCCGCCGTGCTCGGCGAGCGCCGCGCCCTCGCTGCTTAGTAACTTCCCGCGCAGCGCCTGCGAATACCCTCTCCCGCGAGCGGGCGTGTTTGTACGGCGACACACCGTATTTGGTGTACACAAACGTCCCGCTCGCGGCCGCCGAGCGCGACGTGTTTGCACACACGGACCGGCGTGTCGTGTGCAAACACGCACGCTCGCGGTTATGAGTTCACGTGGACCAGGTCGTAGACGTACGAGCGGTCTTCCTTGCGGCTCACCCACACGCCCTCGGGCGGCCGGTAGCCGAGCCCCGCGTAATCGAACGGGCGGCTGGACACCACATCGGAATCTGTGCACACCGCCCACCCGAAATGCGGCAACCGCCGAACCCAGATATCCAGGTCGACGCGCTTGTACGACGGGAACCCGTGAGCCTCACCGTCTTCGGTGAACTCGTAGGTCACCCCGTCGACCCGTCGGACGAATTTCAATCCCGCCATCGGAGTTCCTTCGTTCAGCCCTGCGCCAACTCGGACACCGGCTGCCACTCTTCCCAGGTGCGCAACCGGTTTTCATAGTCGGCCTTGGCGATCTGCAGTGGTGCACTGCCGAAAAAGACTCGTAACGGCGGCTTTTCGGCATCGACGATCTTGAGTACCGCGGCCGCCGAGGCCTCCGGGTTGCCCGGCACCGCATTGCGCTCGCCGCGCCAGCGCGCGACATCCGCCCGCAGCCCGTCGTACTCCGGCAGCTCCGTGGTCCGTTTGGCCGAGGCACCGGCCCAGTCCGTCGAGAACCCGCCCGGTTCGATCAGCGTGACGTGAATTCCGAACCGCTCCACCTCGGCGGCCAGCGACTGCGAAAAACCCTCCAGCGCCCACTTGGACGCGTGGTACGCGCCGAGGCCCGCGAACGCGCTGATGCCGCCGATGGAGGACACCTGGATGATGTGCCCGCTGCCCTGCGCCCGTAAGTACGGCAGTGCCGCCTGCGTGATCCACAGCGCGCCGAAGACGTTGGTTTCGATCTGGTCCCGGGCGTCGGTCTCGGACAACTCCTCGACGAAGCCGAACTGGCCATAGCCCGCGTTGTTGACGACGACGTCCAGCCGGCCGAAGTGCTCGTGCGCGGACTTCACCGCGGCGAAGTCGGCGTCGCGGTCGGTGACGTCGAGTGCAATCGGCAGCAGCGCGTCGCCGTACTTGGCCACCAGGTCGTCGAGCGTGGACACGTTCCGCGCCGTCGCGGCCACCTTGTCTCCACGCTCCAGCGCCGCGATGGTCCACTCCCGGCCGAAGCCGCGCGATGTACCCGTGATGAACCAGACTTTTGTCGCCATGCGCCTTACAGCTCCCGCGGTCGTCATTCCATTCCCCACCCCGCCGCAGACGCGGGGCGCGGGACCAGCCGGTAGCGTCATATCCGTGAGTCGCGCGTCATTGGAGAAGGATCCGCACGAGGTTGCGTCGATGTTCGACGGCGTCGCCCGTCGCTATGACCTCACCAACACCGTGCTGTCCCTGGGGCAGGACCGGTTCTGGCGGCGGCAGACGCGGGCCGCGCTGGGCATCGGCCCAGGTGACAAGGTGCTGGACCTGGCGGCCGGGACCGCGGTGTCGACCGTCGAACTCGCGACGTCAGGCGCGTGGTGTGTGGCGTGCGACTTCTCGGTCGGCATGCTGGCCGCCGGTGCGGGCCGTAACGTCCCGAAGGTGGCCGGTGACGCCACCAAGCTGCCGTTCGACGACGGTGTCTTCGACGCGGTGACCATCAGCTTCGGGCTGCGCAACGTCGTCGACTTCACCGAGGGGCTGCGCGAGATGGCCCGGGTGACCCGGCCCGGCGGACGTCTGGTGGTGTGCGAGTTCTCCACGCCCACCAACCGCCTGTTCGCCACGGCCTACAAGGAGTACCTGATGAAGGCGCTCCCGACGATGGCGACCGCGGTGTCGTCAAACCCCGATGCGTACGTCTACCTTGCCGAGTCGATCCGGGCTTGGCCCGATCAGGACGAGCTGGCCCGCCAGATCGAGGCGGCCGGCTGGTCGCAGGTGCGGTGGCGCAACCTGACCGGGGGGATCGTCGCGCTGCACGCCGCAGTCAAGCCTTGAGCGTCCCCGTCGTCGCCGTCGCCGGCTTCCTCGGCGCGGGTAAGACCACGCTGCTGAACCATCTGCTGCGCAATGGCCGGGGTGCGCGAATCGGCGTGCTGGTCAACGACTTCGGGGCGGTCAACATCGACGCCATGTTGGTCGCCGGCCAGGTTGATGCGATGGCATCGCTGTCCAACGGTTGCATCTGCTGTGTCGCCGAGGACGGTGAGGTCGCCGAGATGCTGGGCAAGCTGGCGACCGTCAAACCCAAGCTGGACCTGATTGTCGTGGAGGCCAGCGGCGTCGCCGAACCGCCCGCCGTGGCGCGCACCATCATGACCGCCGACTCAGCGGACTTCCACTACGCCGGCCTGGTGCTGGTGGTGAACGGATGCGAGCCGGAGTTCGGGCACGGGTTGCCGGTTGCGGACCTCGTGGTGCTCAACCGGGCAAGCGAAGCCACCGACGTCGACGACGTGGTGGCCCGGATTCGTGCGCAGAATCCGCGAGTTCCGGTGCAGCCCACCGACTTCGCGCGGATCGACCCGACGTTGCTCATCGATGTTCCGGAGCGCGCCCCGCAGGCGCAGCTGTCCTTCGATGAGCTGCTGCATGACGAACATGACCATGAGCACCCCGTCTACCAGGCCGTCGAATACACCACCGACGACGTGCTGAACCCCCGCCGCTTGCTCGCACTGCTGCGGGACCGCCCTCAAGGTCTTTACCGGGCAAAGGGTTTCGTCGACTTCGGTAACGGGCACCGGTACCTGCTGCAGCTGGTCGGTGGTTCACTGCGGCTGCAGAAACGGCGGGGCACCGGCACCCAGCTGGTCTGCATCGGCACCGGCATGGATACCGACGAGGTGCACGCGGCGCTGCACGAGTGCACCACCGAGCCGGCCGACGAGAATGCGATCCTCGGGGTCCACAAATACGTGGTCTGAGCCGCCGCCATCGGCGTGTTGGCCCCCGGCGAGTCGGCTCTGATGCGACGCGTGCGATCTGGCGTGACGCCTCCCGACCGAACATGCCAAGGGAGACCCCGCCCGGCTTCCGGATATTCTGACCCCTCACCTGAGTTCGAGGAGATGTGTTGTTCAAGGTCAATGAGTACTTCGATGGCAAGGTCGCATCGATCGCGTTCGCGCCCACCGAGGGCCCCGCGACCGTCGGCGTCATGGCCGTCGGCGAATACGAGTTCGGCACCTCCAGCCTCGAGATCATGCACGTCGTTTCCGGCGCCCTGACCGTCAAGCTGCCGGGCAGTGACGAGTGGGAAACCTTCGCCGCCGGAACGCAATTCACCGTGCCCGCCGACAGCAAGTTCGGCGTCCGCGTCGAGGTCGAGACCGCGTACCTCTGCGAATACCGGTAACTTTCCGCCCACGGTGAACTTGGTCGCGACTTTTCAGAAAGTCGCGACCAAGTTCGCGTTCGGCACCAAGATGGGGTCATGCCCTATGGACGCCTCGCTGACCCTGACTGCACCATCGGCACCGACCCGCGCGCTGACCCGCGCATGGTCAAGGCGCTCGCCGCGTTCGGCATGGACGGCCGTCTGCCCGAAGCGGACCTGACGGTCGACGCACCGCTGGCACAGCGCCTGGAGTTCGTCGCGTTCGCCGAGCTGGGGACCGGCGGGGTGCTGAAGATGTTCGGTGCGCAGGCGCCGGTCCCCGCAGGCGTCACTACGACGACCACCACCATCACCGGCGCCGACGGCCACGAGATCACGCTGTTCATCAGCCGACCCGCCGACGCCGACGGTCCGCTGCCGGGCCTCGTGCACCTGCACGGCGGCGGCATGGCGATCTGCAGTGCCGCCGACATCCAGTACGTCCGGCTACGTGAAAACCTTGCGGCGGCAGGGCTTGTCGTCGTCGGCGTCGAGTTCCGTAACTCGGGCGGTGCGCTGGGCCCGCACCCGTTCCCAGCCGGCCTCGACGACTGCGCGGCGGCCGTCCGGTGGACGGCGGCGCACAAAGTCGAACTCGGCATCAGCCACGTGATCGTGTCGGGGGAGTCCGGCGGCGGCAACCTGACGCTGACCGTCGCGCTGAAAGCCAAGCGGGAAGGGTGGATCGGCGAGATCGCCGGCGTCTATGCCCAGTGCCCCTACATCTCCAACCGCTGGCTGGAGGACACCGACGACCTGCCGTCGCTGCGCGAGAACGACCAGTACTTCATCAGCCGCCTGCAGTTGGCCCTGCTGGGCTCGGTCTACGACCCCGATCAGGAGCACGCGCACGACGGCACCTGCTGGGCCGGTGAGGCTACCGATCTGGAGCTGGAAGGCCTTCCGCCGCATGTCATTTCGGTCAACGAACTGGACCCGCTGCGCGACGAGGGCCTGATCTACTACCGCAGGCTGGCCGCGGCCGGCGTCAGCGTCGTCGGCCGCATCGTGGCCGGCACCTGCCACGCCGGCGACATCCTGCTGGCCGGTGCCATGCCCGACGTGTTCGCCGCCACCGTCCGCGACATCGTCGGGTTCGCGCGCTCGCTCAGCTGAACGGCTTGCGCTGATCCAGCCGGCGCGAGCCGCGGCCGGCCCGGCGCCAGAGGCGGGCGACCAGATCGGTGTCCTCTTCGGTCACCAGGTTGCCCATGGCCCGCACTGCGACCGTCATCAGGTACTGCGACCGCATCGCGACGGGCCCTGTCAGCGGCAGGAACTTCGGCACCGTCAGCAAGATTGCCAGTCGGCGGGCCACGGAGAAACCGGCGGCGTAGTGCTCCTGCAGTACCGCGGGCCAGGCCGCGCTCAGGTCACCCGAGCCGAGTAGATCGGCGGCCAGCCGGCCGGTCTCCAGGCCGTAGTCGATGCCTTCGCCGTTGAGCGGGTTGACGCACGCCGCCGCGTCGCCGATCAGCATCCAGTTCGGCCCCGCTACGCCGGAGACCGCGCCGCCCATCGGCAGCAGCGCCGACTTGGCCAGCCGCGGTTGACCCTCGAAGCCCCACTCGGCACGACGCAGGTTGGTGTAGTGGGAGAGCAGCGGGCGCAGCGCGGCGTCGGCCGGGCGCTTCTCGGTGGCCAGCGCACCGACACCGATGTTCACGTCGCCGTTGCCCAGCGGGAAAATCCAGCCGTAACCCGGCAGGACCACTCCCTTCCCGTCGCTTCGCTCGCCCCTGCCTTCGGGGGAGCGCAGCTCCAAATGCGAGGTGATCCACGGCTCGGCGTGCCGCGGCGTCTCGATATAGGCGCGGATCGCCACGCCGTACACGGTTTCCTGATGCCACTCACGCCCCAGGACGCGGCCCAGCGTCGAGCGGGCACCGTCGGCGACGATGAGCTCGGTGCAGCTCACCTCCTGCCCGTCGTCGAGCGTCAGCGTGCGGACGCGGCCGGCGGCGTCGTGCGTCACGCCTACGGCCTTGACGCCCAGCAACATCTTCGCGCCGGAATCGGCCGCGACCTGCCGGATCCGGTCGTCGAGCTCGGTGCGGGGCACCGCGCTGCTGGTCGCCGGGAACGACGGTCCCGGCCACCGCACTTCGCGCTCGGCGCCGAAGCCGGCCAGCCGCAGCCCGTGATGGCTGACGCGGCCCTCGAGCCACTCGCCGAGCCCCAGCTCACGCAGCTCCGCGATGGCCCGCGGCGTCAGCCCGTCGCCACACGCCTTGTCCCGGGGGAACTGTGCCGAGTCGATGACCAAGACGTCGCGGCCACGGCGCGCTGCCCACGCGGCGGCAGCCGAACCTGCCGGCCCGGCTCCGACCACGACCACATCTGCGTGCACGACCATGCCGCCCAGTATGTTGGACCCATGAAGACACCAGCGACAGTGGTCGCGGGCGTGGACTTTGGTGACGCCGCCTTCGCAGCGCAGGTTCGTGACGCGGTGGCGCGCATCGAAGACCTGATGTCGACCGAGCTGGGCAAAGCCGACGAGCTGATGGCCGAGGCGGTCCAGCACCTGTTCCAAGCCGGTGGCAAGCGGTTCCGGCCGCTGTTCACCGTGCTGTCCGCGTCGCTGGGGCCCGATCCCGACAACAACGACGTCGCGATCGCCGGTGCCGTCATCGAGCTGGTGCACCTGGCGACGCTCTACCACGACGACGTCATGGACGAAGCCCAGGTGCGGCGCGGCGCGGACAGCGCCAATGCCCGCTGGGGCAACAACATCGCGATCCTGGCGGGCGACTACCTGTTCGCCACCGCCTCGCGGCTGGTGTCCCGGCTGGGCCCTGACGCGGTCCGCGTCATCGCCGATACCTTCGCCCAGTTGGTCACCGGCCAGATGCGCGAGACGCGCGGCGCCGTCGAAGGCGCCGACCCCGTCGAGCACTACCTGAAGGTGGTCTACGAGAAGACGTCGTGCCTGATCGAGGCGTCCGGGCGGTTCGGCGCCACGTTCTCCGGCTCGAGCGAGGAACAGATCGAGCGGCTGAGCCGGCTCGGCGGCATCGTCGGCACCATCTTCCAGATCTCCGACGACATCATCGACATCGACAGCGACCCCGACGAGTCGGGCAAGGTGCCCGGTACCGACCTCCGCGAAGGCGTGCACACCCTGCCGGTGCTGTACGCGCTGCAGGAGACCGGGCCCGACGCCGACCGGCTGCGGGTGTTGCTGGCCAAGCCCATCGACGACGACGCCGATCTCGCCGAGGCATTGGCGTTGCTGCGCGCGTCGCAGGGCATGGTCGAGGCCAAGCGCACCGTGCATCGCTTCGCCGCGGACGCTCGCGCCGAGTTGGACAACCTTCCGGACCTACCCGGCCGGCTGGCACTGCTCAATCTGGTCGAGTACACCGCTGACCGCCACGGCTGACCTCCCATCGGGACACCGTGGAACCAGGCACCAGTTGCCGAGCGTTCAATTCAGTGAGTTTGACTGCGCTGAGTACTGCGTTTGGAGGAGGTAGCCGATGACGTGGAATCCACATGCGAACACCGCGAAGACATTCGCGCTGTTGGCGGGTTTCTCGACGCTCATCGTGCTGATCGGCTCACTGTTCGGCAAGAACATCATGTACCTGGCGGTGCTGTTCGCCATCGGCATGAACGCCTACGTCTACTTCAACAGTGCCAAGATGGCGCTGCGGGCCATGCACGCGCAGCCCGTCAGCGAGATGCAGGCGCCGGCGATGTACCGCATCGTCCGCGAGCTGGCCACCACGGCGCGCCAGCCCATGCCGCAGCTGTACATCAGTGACACCGCCGCCCCCAATGCCTTCGCCACCGGACGCAATCCGCGCAATGCCGCGGTGTGCTGCACCACGGGCATCCTGAACCTCCTCAGCGAGCGTGAGCTGCGCGCCGTGCTGGGGCATGAGCTGTCGCACGTCTACAACCGCGACATCCTGATCTCCTGCGTGGCCGGCGCCATGGCATCAGTGGTGACCGCGCTGGTCAACGTCGCCTACTTCATCGGCATGTTCGGCGGCGGCGACCGCGACGACCGGCCCAATCCTTTTGTCCTGCTGGTTCTTTCGATCGTCGGTCCAATGGCCGCGACCATCATCCGACTGGCGGTCTCGCGGTCGCGGGAGTACCAGGCGGACCAATCGGGCGCCGAGTTGACCGGCGACCCGCTGGCGCTGGCGAGCGCGCTGCGCAAGATCAGCGCCGGCGTCGAGCTGGCCCCGCTGCCCCCTGAGCCGCAACTGGCCGACCAGGCGCACCTGATGATCGCCAACCCGTTCCGGGCCGGCGAGAAGATCGGCAAGCTCTTCTCGACACATCCGCCCATCGAGGACCGGATCGCACGCCTGGAGCGCATGGCCGGGCGGTAGGTCCGCGGCGCCGCCCATATGAGCGCGGCAAGGCCGAATGCACCGATAGGTCGGGGACTCCCCGCATGTTCGATCTGAAGCCGTCAACTTTCCTTGACTGTCGACGAAAGTTGACGGCTGCGGGCGAGAGGTGCCGAGGGAGAGCCGCGCGGGAGTGACGGATGTGGCTCCTGGTGACGAGGTGTCACCCACCATCACCCCGAGCCTGACGGCAGGGCGATTCGTGAGGACTTTTCCGCCGTGTGGTCAGGCTCGCGAACTCCACCCAGATATGCCCCCTGGGGGTACTTGACGACAGCAGCGTTCGCTGCGTAACGTCGTCTGCGTCGGGTACCCCCAGGGGGTATAAATTAAGAAGGGATTCAGCGATGACGGTGGCAGCGAAACCGAAGACCGATTGGCATCT
>Ga0105237_10004383_pt1 | contig 16362 bp, 16 predicted proteins | sample KBSC24metaG_FD_81520 | JGI IMG/M metagenome (GOLD analysis project Ga0105237, IMG submission 81520) | Corn rhizosphere microbial communities from Kellogg Biological Station, Michigan, USA - KBS C2-4 metaG | ecosystem: Host-associated > Plants > Roots > Rhizosphere > Soil | place: Michigan, USA... | reverse complement strand
TTATTGGGACAAGCTGACGGCAGGTGGGGACAAAAATTCCCAGATGTGTGGCTGGCTAAAAGATAAGTTCGGCGTGTCCTGGCAGATCGTACCCACTATATTACCCAGCCTGCTGCAGGGCAAGGATGCCGCTGGATCGCAACGCACGATGGCCGCCTTGATGAAGATGAAAAAACTCGATATTAATGCGCTGCAGGAAGCTTACAATGGCAAGGTTTTGGTGTAACTTGGGGCATGTCTAAGCCTGGACTCATTCTTACGTTACTAATAGCGTATGCTTCCTCGTACGCCAGCATAACCCCTGACCCATTCCAGCCCGGGAAGATCATCTCAGTCGTCTGCAGAGCAGACGCTGCCCAATCCTATGCGTTATATATCCCTCTGAAAGGTAATAAGGAAGCGCTGCCCATCATTTATTGTTTCGACCCCCATGGGGACGGCGCCCTGCCGCTCAAAAAATACAGAGCGCTGGCGGAAGCCTATGGCTTTATGCTGGCGGGCAGCAACAATTCAAAGAATGGCAATGAATGGCTCACTACGGAAAATATCTGGCGCAATATGTCGGAGGATACAAAGAGCAGGCTAAAGATCAACGCCGCCCGGGTATATACCTGCGGCTTTTCCGGAGGCGCCAAAGTGGCCAGCTATATAGCCTTGCAGCACCCCGGGATTGCGGGTGTCATCGCGGGCGGAGCAGGACTGCCCGACGGCACGCGGGCAGATAATTTCAAATTCAGCTTCACCGCCATAGGAGGCGAGGGAGATATGAACCTTACCGATCTTGTAGCGATCACCACCGAGCTGGACAAGACCAGCACCCGTCATCGTATCATCACCTTCGACGGCAAGCACGAATGGGCTCCCGAGAGTACCATGAATATCGCCTTTATGGGATTACAGCTGGATGCCATGCGGGGAGATCTTATTCCAAAGGACAATGCATTCATAGACCGTTGTGTCGCCAAAAGCAAGGCCAGGCTGGATGTATATGCCAAGGCCAATCAGCTCCTAAAGGCAGGACAGGAATACCGGCTTGCCATAAGCCTGTTTGACGGACTCACGACGGAGACCGGCTGGTTCCAGCAAAAGGCGGCCGCCCTTGACAACAATCAGCAATACCAGCAGCAGCGACAGGCCCAGCAAGTACTGCTCGAAAGAGAAGAGAGCATGAAGAGTGAATTCATGCAGCATTTTCAACAGATTGACAATGTCTACTGGACCAGCGCTATCAACGACCTGAAGGCAAAGGCAATCGCCAAAACTGCCGAAGGCGCCATGTACCAGCGTCTGCTGGCCTATCTTTCGCTGGCATTTTATTCGCTGAGCAATCACCTGATCAATGGCAATGACAACGATGTCGCGCGGTATTTTGTCGAATTGTATAAAATGGCCGATCCCACCAACAGCGAACCCTGGTACTTCTCCGCTATACTTCATGCCAGAGCGCATGAGATGTCTGCCGTGGAAAGCGATCTGCTAAAGGCGGTGGGATATGGCTTTAGGGATAAACCCAGACTGTTGAAGCAGCCCGAGTTTAAGAATCAGTCGACGCCTATCAATTTTTATAAGATCGAGAGCCGGATGCAGAACCCCTGACCGCACATCAGCGAAGATACACTGCCGGCAACTTTTCAATGGCCTGTATCTTTATATCCTTATAGAACAGCTCTGCGCCTTCGGATTGCAGCTGTATCTTACCCTTGGTAAGAGGGATCACCTGGCCATTGTCCAGCTGACTGTTGTGATACAATATCATCATTACCTTCCCATTCACCACATGCACGCTCGTGTCCCCGTGGCAATAGAGGTCCAGTGTGTTCCACTGGCCCGTGGGATTCTCCGCATCGCCCTGTTTGATACAATGACGGCCCGTGCTGTTGTCGGCCCTGAAAGTATAGACAGTCCCCGATGGATCATAAACATAGCCGCTGTCGGACCGCATCGTAGCAGGAATATCCGCGATGCCGCCGGCGCAACCCCAATAGTCGCCGCAATTACCCTCTTCGATCTGGAACTCCTGCGAACGCATCCAGGCCCCCCAGTCCGCACCATAAGCGCCCACGGAATGATACAGCAGACCGCTGTCCTTTTTCTTCCCTTTCTTTTGCCCCCATGTCAATACCCCCCATTTGAATCGCAGCTGAAAATGATAGTTCTCGAATTCCTCTTTGGTGGAGATAGCGCCCGTTACTTCTCCGGACACACGGATGACATTTTCACCATCCACCTTTACGACGGTGAATACTTTTTGCGGATCGTTGTTCAATCCGCCCGGATGTTCCGGCGAAGGCTTTAGATACGAATCCCATCCCCGAAGGTCTTTTCCATTGAACAGGGATGTCCATTTTTCTTTTGTGGGGAATGACATCGATGATGCCATAATAACCCCTACGAGAAGTATATATTTCATAGAATTTTTTTACTCCTCGAAGTTACTCGTATATTTAGTTATTCCTACAACTACCTAAATCTAAAGTTATGTTTCTTGGTATCACTCCCTTCGGTATGGTTCATACCATTATCAGCCTGATCGCTGTAGCCGCCGGTCTTGTTTCGCTCATACGTCATGGCGCCATTTCATGGAACAACGGGGTAGGGAAGACATACGTCTACACCACCATCCTCACCTGCCTCACCGGGTTCTTTATCTTCCATCACGGAGGTTTTGGCAAGCCGCACGTGCTGGGGATCATTACCCTCATCGTCCTGAGCACCGCGCTGGTGGCCGGAGAAAAGATCAACCTCTTTGGCCGTGCGTCTCCTTACATCGAGACAGCCAGCTACACGATGACCTTCTTTTTCCATCTCATTCCCGCCATCACCGAGACGACCACGAGACTTCCGGAAGGCGCGCCGCTGGCCTCCGGTCCTGATGACCCGCTGATCCAGAAGGCCGTAGGCATCTGCTTTGTATTATTCCTCGCCGGCGTGACGTTGCAGCTGATAAAGGTAAGGAAAAGGCTGAAAGCCCGCCTTACTGTATAAGCGCATTCGGATGGGACGGAGTATCATGATGCGGAGGGTTGGGGCGAAGATTATCGCTGCAATCCGCCTCCTGTACCTGCACATCATATTGCGGATAGAACTCCTTATAAGGGCAGGGAATGGTAAGACTGTTGTTGAGTATCAGCTGAAAGGTCTCTTTTTCGGGATCCTTGCCGCTCATCGTAATATCCTCGAACACGACTCTCAGACTGGGCTTATCCGTGATAGGAATGGTCTGGCTGTACCGGTTGTTGTCGTAATTGTTCAACGTCACCGTTAGTTTGCCATCGGCGCTCTTTTTTTTCAGACAGTCCGTGACCGGTATATGGACGACGATCCTGTTGCTGATATAGTCCCTGTCGACGATACCCAGGGTTTGATTGACACCCCAGCCCTGTATGGTGTCCTTAAAAAGAAATAGAAGACACAACACCGCAAAACAGCTGATCCCCGCATTCCTGAAATAGCTTCTGATCCTGGGATCGCTGATGACCCGCATGGCCAGCAGCTCGTTGAGCAGCTTATTCGGCGCAATGGATCGGGAGGGGTTGTCGATGGAACGCACCGGGGTCTCCCATTCCTTATCCTGGTTCTTCAGATAGATCACGGTCGCCAGGTCTGGGACAGCCTGCTTATCCCAGATAGAGAGGAATTTTTTAGCATCCTGCTCATATCGTTTGTTCTTGCGCGTGTCGCTGGCATACAGCACAAAGCTTTGTGTGTACAATAGCAGCATCTTTTCTTTATAGTCGTCGCTGTCGGCAGCGATGAGCTCGTCGGATTCTTTCAGCAGTTCCAGTATCCTTTCCCGGGCGATGATCTCCGAATGAATATAAAGTCTTTTCAGCAGCTGGATACGTATGTCCTGTGGTATCGTCTTGCCATGCAGCCATCCGATGCGGACTATTTTAAGAAGATTGGTATAATTCAGCTTATGCAGTGACCTGGAGGCTGTCAGCAGCGCCGCCCCGACGGATAGGATCACTTCCCATTTTATGGCGGGATATACGGCAATGGCGCATACCCACTGGAAAAGCTCGTCATCCCCCAGGTATTCCCGCAGCACATCCATATCTTCCAGGTGAAGATAGGGGCCCTTATTCGTATCCATGTGGACGGGCAGCGGAGTTCCTCCTTCGGACATCTCCTGGCTGAGATAGTTCGCCAGGTGTATAAAGCTCTCGATGTCGGCGGGTACCACCACCCGAGGTTCCTCTGAAAGGATATCCTCATAGGCGTTCCAGTCGGATAAAGACAAATATCCGTCGCGGATGATGATCAGCCGGGCCGGATAATGACGTTCTCTCAGCCCATAAAAGCTCAAAGGCCCATTGCTGCCTTCCGGGAAAAAGGCGGACCTGTCGTCAAAAAAATAATAGTTCATATTCACGGCGTCGCCGATAAGCGTTTGTACGAGCCAGCGAAACAGCTGACAATACAGCTCATCCTTTCTGTCTATAAGCACAAGATATTCCGGAGCCCGTTCAATATCTGCATAGACAGGCTCCAGCAGGCCGTAGTTGTTTACACAGCTGTGAATCGTCTTTTTTATATCCAGCTGGAAAACCCCCGTCGGAATAGGATGAGCCAGGCTGGCAGACAATCTTGTCACAGCGGGCAGCTTTTGAATAAGATGGTCCTTTGGACGAAAAGGGAGATCCACCGGCGCATCGTCACCGCGACGCGTATCCAGGTCCACTTCCGGCAGAAATTTGGATTTCCGCTGGGGGAAAAAGGACGTGGACATACCCAGACAGGCCAGCCCCAGCATCACCAGCCAGGCAAACGCGGTGGAATGGACAGAATTTTGTTTTTCAATAGGCTGCCCCGAAGGGATCACCCTGCTTTTCAGCTCTCCACTGTCCGGATGAGGCTTCAGCGGCTTGGCTACAAATACAGGCCCGTGATCTTCCGTTGCAACTTCTTCATGGGAGCTGACCGTAACACTGTCACCCTCGGGTATGGCTGTGACTACTACAGGCGCTTTGTGATGCTGATGCCACAGGTATATCATCCTCAGTTTGATCCCTCCTCCAAACAGCAGGAAAAAGCATACCCAAAAAAGAAAATTGTTGAGCAGCTTGCGCAACGACCATGGCTCCTTGAAATAAGAGGCCGGCGGCGGCTGTGCCATAGCCCTGCGTACAGGGCGGTGAGGCCCCAGATAATATCTGTCATATAGCAGATAGAACAGTTCCTGCTCTTCCTTATTCCGGCATACAATAGGCGCCAGGTAATATTCGAAACTGGCCGCATCACTGCCGTACTTGTCGAAGATGGCGGTAAACTCGATATAATCATGGAGACTCAGGACAAAGCCCGCCTTTTTCAGCTCGCGCAGAAAATCTTCAAAAATGATATTAGGGGCGGCAGTTCTCATGTAGCTATTGTGCAAGCAGCCTGCTGATGTCGTCCTTGTTCTTTATCAATATGGGTAAATATTTCGGCAGGGCGTCGTTTATCACCAGCCTGTCCTCCTGGAAAAATTCATGATGCAGCAGGTTGTCGTCTTTCAGGACCCTGATCCAGTCGATAAATTCGGAAGTGGATGGCTTTTTGATGATATTGGGGTAGTGATGGAATTGAAAGAAATCATTCACCCTTTTTTGGATATTGGTATAGTCGTCCGGAGATATATCCAGCCTCTTGATGATGATCTCGAACAGCCTTTCCCGTGTGGGGAAGTCGATATGGTAGTAGATACATCTTCTCAAAAAGGCGTCAGGCAAATTTTTCTCAAAATTGCTGGTAAGGATGATGATGATCTTTTGCTTTTGCTGCTCGTCGGTGACCTTTATACGCGTATTGAGCTCCTTGATCTCGAACTCATAGTTCTCTATCTCATTTAAAAGGTCATTGGGGAAGTCTCTGGGCGCCTTGTCTATCTCGTCGATAAGCACGATGCTGCCTTTCCTGTCCGAAGTGACATTGCTGTTGTCCAGGATACGGGGGCTCAGCGGCAGATCATTCCTTCCAATGGCATTGGCAATGGCCAGCCCCAAAGCTTTCAGCTGGATAAAGTCCTCCGTGGTCCGGGCGCTGCCCTGATCTTCCGACTGCCGGATGTCACGGAAATGAGCGATGGCGTCATAGCTGTAAAAAAGGTCCTGGGCGGTGCTGGATGTCTTTGTATTGTAGATATAAGGAATGTTGAAAAAGCCTTCCGTCCTGGACAGTTGATCCGCCGCCCAGAATGCAAACTGGGTCTTACCCGTCCCCGGCTCGCCGGTCAACAATAAAGGTCTTTTTAACATATAAGCCACTTCCAGGGCATTCAGCAGCCCGGTAGAAGGGATGTAGTTGGAAGGGCTGTTGTCCAGCTTTATATTTTTCAGGGTTATCATAATATCAAAATAGTAGTTTAACTTCAGCCAACCAAGCTCATGAAAAAAAATTATCATTTCCTTTTGTTCTGGCTCTTCTGCGTTTGCGCCTGTCATGCCCAGGACAATATAATAAGTTTCTCCGATCCACGCATCCATTATATGGGAAGGACCCTCACGAGGGACAACTCCGCCGAGCTATCCTGGACCGCGACTACGGTTTCCGTCTCGTTCGATGGTACGGGCATCCAAGCCCTTTTGAAGGATCAACAAGGAGATAACTTTTATAATGTCTTTGTAGACGGCAAGCTTACGCAGGTACTGCATCCCGACAATTGCAAAAGACTTTATACCCTTGCCTCCGGCCTGCCGCCGGGTGTGCACAACCTGGAGCTTTTCAAGCGCACGGAATGGGCCATGGGCAAGACCTGGCTTTATGGACTGTTACCCGACGTGCATACGACCCTGTTATCCGCTCCGCCCGCTCCAAAAAGAAAGATCGAGTTTTACGGCAACTCCATTACCTGCGGCTATGCAGTAGAGGACAGCTCGGGGAAGGATAGGGGGACTGCGCCTTACGAGAATGCGTATGTTGCCTACGCCTCCATTACAGGACGGCATTTCAATGCGGACTACCGTTGTATCACCAAGAGCGGTATCGGGATCCTGATCAGCTGGTTCCCGCTGATAATGCCCGAGATGTGGGATAGGACGGATGCCACGGACTCGATGTCCAAATGGGATTTTTCGCAATGGACACCCGATGTGGTCGTCATCAATCTATTTCAGAATGACGCATGGCTGACCGCTATGCCGGACCACGAACAGTTCAAGGCCCGGTTTGGAAGGGCCGCTCCCGGCGCGGATGCCATTGTCCAGGCCTATAAAAAATTTGTACAGGGAATAAGAGTAAAATATCCCGCAGCATCTATTATCTGTATGCTCGGGAATATGGATGCCAGCAGGACGGGCGCTCCCTGGCCGGGCTATGTACAAAAAGCAGTCGGCTTACTGGGCGATAAAAATATCTACACCCTTATCGTGCCTTTCAAAGGAACGCCTGGCCACCCCAATATCGCGGAACAAAAAGTGCTGGCCGATAGCTTGACCGGGTTCATCGACGAACACATCCGGTGGTGACAGACCAGCCTGTTACAGCGGTAATATCTTTATATTTCTCCATTGGCTGGATCCCGGATGCTGCTGGAGCGCTATCTTCCCATTGGCGACCTTGGCAAAATCGCTAAAAGCCGGGCTCTTGAATTTGCTGTTGGCGACCATATTCTTCCATTCTTCGCTGCCTATCTGTCCCTCATAGGTCTTTATCCCATTCAGCCAGAAAGTAAGATGTCCTTTGTTCTGTATCAGCCGGACCACGTTCCATTCTCCCACGGGCTTGGGTTTGGAGACGGTGGAATCTCCCGCCATGTCATAGAGACATCCTGCTAAATGGTTTTGCTTCTTATTATCAGAGGCATCTATATTATCCAAAACCTGCATTTCAGGCCCGGTAAGATAAGTTGCGTTGTATTTAGGATTTTCTTGTACATCAAAAATGATCCCGCTGTTGCCGCCTTTGGATATCTTCCATTCCAGGCGAAGCTCAAAATTTTCATAGCTGTCATTTGTCACGATGTCTCCCCCTCCGGCGGCGGGCTGCGAAGGATCAAATACCAGCGCGTCATCCTTTACCTGCCATTTGGCGCCGACCGTATCCCGCAGATAAGTATGCCAGCCCTTTGTCGATTGGCCGTCGAACAGCAGCTTCCATCCTTGTTTCTTTTCTTTTGCTGTCAGGGTATTGGGCTTTTGCGCCATGCTGATAAGACCCGAGAGAGCCAGCGCCGTAAAGAGCATCGTTCTTTTCATTTCTTAAAATTGATAAGTTTCACAAATGTATCTGATTTGGCGTTACCAGCTAAAGGTAAGGGATATATTTCCAACGGTCTGGTCGGAAACATCATGGATCAATGGAGACAATTCTTTTTGGATAAAGGAGAGGCTGACATTTCCTGATACCAGCACTATGCCCGCATCCACCGTGGCCGTCACTTTTTTCAGGGTGGGACTTTGTCCTTTACTGTCGATGCCCGCATAATAGGCGCTCCGGCCGCTGAAAATACCGCCTTGTAGCAGGGCATTAAAAGACCACCATTGCACCGCCGGCTTTACAAAGAAATAATACTGCAGGCGGCGCCTGTTGCCTTTGGCCGTGGAGAAATTCGTGATATAGCTGGAAAAATAGGGCTGCATTTTCCCCACCCGCAGGAGTAGGTGAAGATCGCCTCCGTCCAGCATCGTGCCCACCTGTAGCTGCCCTCCGGCGATGCATTCGAATATCTTGTTTTTTTGCCAGAACATTTTATCCGCCTGTATATCGATGTTCAGTAATATATCCGTAGGCATTTGATACCGCCAGCCCATGGGCTTGGTATAGCCGATGATGCGGTGCACCAGGGTCTGAAATTGTTCCGCCAGCGATGGAGGACCGAGCACGCCTAATGTGACATCGCTTTGAAGGGACCATTGTTCAGCGGCATTAAAGGAGCTGAGACCATGGGAGAGGACCAGCGCGCCGGAATACGGCCAGTCGTTCTTATCAGGCTGCGGTTTCGAAATATCTGTTGGGACCAGCATCACCTGCATAAGACTATAGCTGAAGGTATTGACAGCCCCATCGCCTGCCAGGGGAAACCAGCGGTCCATAAAAAATCGGGAAGGATGATCCTTTGTAAAAAAATAGTCCAGCCGCGTGCCGTTGGTATAGCCTTTATCGGTGCCTTTCCCGGCAATATTGATAAAATCATTGTCTTCATACACGCGAAAAAGATGGCCGTTCTGTGACTGGGCGTAGAGGCCGTCGCAGCAAAACAGGATAAGTCCGATGAGCAATGATTTCATGGGGCCTTTACCTGGACTTTTTTGCATCTTCCATGAACTTGGCCAGGCCAATGTCGGTCAATGGGTGTTTCAGAAGCCCGAGTATCGCTTCGAGCGGACAGGTGCACACATGCGCGCCAAGTCCCGCACATTGTATGATATGGTTGGAATTACGGATGGAGGCCGCCAGTATCTGTGTGGTATAATGCTGCACGGCATAGATATTGGCTATCTGTGCAATGAGCTCGAGCCCATCCCATCCCGTATCGTCTATCCGGCCTATAAAGGGTGAAACATAGACTGCGCCGGCCTTGGCTGCCAGTATCGCCTGCCCGGCCGAGAACACAAGGGTGGTATTGATCCTTATCCCTTTATCCGTGAGCCATTTGATAGCCTTTACTCCGTCTTTTATCATAGGGATCTTTACTACGATATTGGGATGGATGGCCGCCAGTTTCTGCCCTTCTTCGATCATGCTCTGGAAGTCTGTAGTAGTAACTTCTGCACTGATGTCCCCGTCTACCATTTCGCAGATCTTTCTGTAATGTTCTGTAACGGCTTTTTCGCCTTTTACTCCTATCTTGGCCATGAGCGTGGGATTGGTGGTTACGCCATTCAAAAGCCCCATCTCGTTCACCTCCTTTATTTCATCAAGATTGGCTGTATCGATAAAAAGTTTCATTCGTGTAGTTTTAGGTAGCTGCCTCAAAAACTGTTCCCTTTGGTTTCGGGTAAAGGTCCGAATTTTGCATAGCCGCTTTCATACCAATTGATATGCACCTGACCCAGAAAAAAAAGACGTTATTTATAACGCTCTATGCCAAAGCGCTGCGTAAGGAATTCTATTCTACCCGGTCGGGCTATCACATGATCGCTTCTTCCGTGACCGCACCCGACTGGATCAACGATCTGCCCAAACACCGGCCTGCTTGGTCATTGCAGAAGGGTTGCTGGAATATCTCGAGCCCACCGGTCGTATGCTAAAACTCGCCGATTGGAGGAAGAAGTAGCTGCAAGCAACCAGCTCAACAAGGAAAACGTTTTATTTGTGCTAACAAAGCACACCATGAAAAACGTATTCATTCTCATTGCATTTGTCACGGGCCTTGCTGCCTGTAACAAGGATCAGGGCGGTATGCCTTCTCCCGGAGCTAACACGATCACCGGTAAATGGACCATCCTCAGCGTCACCGTCATTCCTCTTGATTCTACCGGGCAGGCAAAGAACGATGGTACGGTTTATACAGAACCTTCCTACTATTATTATCAGTTCAACAATGACCTGACCTGGTTGGAGAACCTCACCCCGGATCTCAGCCCCGCGGGGGAGAGCGGCACTTACACACTAAAAGGTGACACTGCTTTTACACTGGTCAATAAGAATATCCCCTCCCAGCCCGAGGAGTGTAAGATAATCTCCCTGACTGCTACGACATTTGAATTCAGCCATCAACACCCCACTTTATTCAATGGGATAACACCCGGGTTTCTCGAGTATATTTTTAAGATGCGTAAGTGATGGTTTGCCTGCTCTTTTGCAGTTACTTTGCCTTCCATGCGATACGGAATTATCACCACAGGCTCCAGGGGAGATGTCCAGCCTTTTGTCGCCCTGGCCCTGGCTATGATGAAAAAAGGGCACGATGTCACTGTTGTAGCATCCGAGAATTTCAGGGACTTTGTGAAGGGTTTTGGGGTGCCGTTCATGCCCGTGGCGGGCAACAGTGAGCAGATCATCAATTCACCGGACGCGCTGAAGCTTCTGGAAGGAGGGAGTGTATTTAAATTCTTTTATCATCTGCAAAAGGCGACTGCAAAGTCGGCCGACCAGTCCAATCGGGATATACTGATGGCCTGTCATCATTTTGATTTTTTTATTACTAGCGTCCTGCCGCTGCCCGTAGTCTATTCCATAGCGGAGAAATATCATAAGAAATGCGCAGCAGTTTTCCTGAGCATGCCGCCCATACCGACACGGGAATTCCCTTTCCAGGCGATTGGGACAAAGGGCCACCCCTGGTTCAACAGGCTGTCATACCGCCTGCTTGGGCTGGGATACTTCATGATCCGCAAACAGATCGATACGTTCAGAAAAGAGTTAGGCTTACCTCCTGCGAATGTGATGAAAGCCTGTCTCCGCAGCGGTATGCTGGCCATCACCGCATTGAGCCCCCAACTCGTCAACCAACCCAGGGACTGGCCGTCAAATGCGCATATCACAGGGTTTTTCTATCTACCTCCATCGGCACGGCAGATGCAGAAAGAGCTCCCCGAGGGCCTGGAGGACTGGCTGGCCGCAGGCGATAAGCCCATATATATTGGCTTTGGGAGCATCCCCGTGCCCAACCAGGCTAAGCTGTACGAAGCCCTGCAGGGATTATTGGCGCACCATCGGGTAGTATTGGGCGCCGGCTGGTCGATACTAAAAGGATTACCCGCACATCCCAACCTGTTTGCAACAAAGCATATCGATCACGATTGGCTGATGCCCCGCTGCTGTGTGGTGGTGATACATGGTGGCATCGGGACCACTGCGGCGGCCCTGCGTAGCGGTACGCCCATCATCGTTGTATCCGTGCTGGCCGATCAGCCTGTAAATGGAGCCATTCTCGAAGAGAAGGGGCTGGGCCGTCATATCCCTTTTAAAAAGCTTTCATCCGACAGGCTGCTGCAGGCCGTCCATGCCGTGCAGGCCCCCGCGATAGTGGCGAACTGCAAGAGAGCAGCGGCAGCCATCAAGGCGGAAGATGGGGTGGGGCGGGCGGTTGAGCTTATCGAAGAGTATTCGTTTGGGTAGCCGTCAGTCAATCCTTTTCAGGTCCATTTCTCCAATATGAATACCCTTTACAATAACAGGGGTGCCCATGTAGCGAAGCTTGGCCTCACCAAAAGCGGTGATCCTGATCCTATCAGAAACATTCACTGCAAATTCGGACTCGCCATACGCGGTTACCCTGGCTTCCTGCCCGGTGATGGCGGTAGTATTGACCTTCCCTTCCCCGTAACAAGTATAATGCTGTTCCTCTACGGCTCCTGCTTCAATATTCAGAGCGCTCCTGCCATACAGCGTGGTATGCATCCGGTGGAAATGCACTTCCTTAAAAGTTATTTTTGAATCACCATACACACGCAACGTAAACTTTTCTGCAGCGATGGAGCTTTGGCAAAGAAAGGTTTCCGACCCACGCAGGGACAGCACATCCAGCTTCGTATATACCACCGTAGCGGTTACTGCATGGTTAGGGTATAGTGGATGATAATCTTTGGTATGCGGGATCTCTTTGGCGCCTTCAAGGTACATACGTAACGTGCCGCCATGCACTTCCACATGCAATTTATTGCTGTCGACTATAATATTGTTGATGGTGACGCTTTCCTCATCACCCTGGACAAAATTGACCTGGATATAGGGGCTTATCGTGACTTTATGAAAATGATTGACGGCGAATGTTTGGGCGTGGGCAGAGCTGGTCATAAGGGCCAGCGCGCCCGCAGTTAGGATAATTATCAAGTGCTTCATAATGTATTGTTTGGCTATACTACGAACCAGCCCGGCCAAATGTTACAGTTATTTTCTATTATTCCAGAACACTACGAAGTTGGGGAATTTGTCAACACCCTTTCCAACGATTTTAGACATTTCACCGAGCTTGTATATAAAGGAGCCGATGATTATATCATCGTCGCCATCGTTATCCAGGTCAGCCGCCTCCAGGGTGATCCATTTTCCATTGGCCGCATCCGGAGAGCTGTAGGCGGTGAAATTCATTTTCCCATCATTTTTAAGAAGCAGGAACCCGTGTTCGGTTTTGCTGAGGTCGTCGGAAAAGCCTATGGCTGCAATGTCAAGATCGCCATCGAGGTCGAAGTCCCTTGCCACCGCCTTTTCCGCCCCATAATAGGGATAGAAATAGGTTTCTTTAAAATTGTTTTGCCCGTCATTCATCAGTATCCGGATGCCATGATAATACTTTTTTATGGGGGACAGATCCCAGTTGTCACCATTGGTGACCAGGATGTCGGGATGTCCATCCTTATTGAAGTCAGCAAGCTCAAAATAGCTGACACCATACACACTGGGAAATTGCTGTAAAATTTTTGGCTCGAATTGCCCATTCCCTTTGTTAAGGAACAAGACAAGCTCCTCCCGGGCTTGCGTCATAAGCGCCACCACATCAGGCAAACCATCGTTGTTCATATCGACAATTTCTGCTCTCCGGGCTCCCGGCTGGTCAAGCAATACATGCTCTTTGTGCTGATCGAATGATTCAAACCAGCTTAACCTGCCGGTGTAATTGCCAAATGAGCAAATAAGTACATCATCCTGTTTATCGCCATTCAGGTCGCCGGTTACCACACTTACAGGCCGGGCCAACGTGTCAAATCGTATGGGGACAGTAGCCGGATTTTCAGAAGGATCAAAAGTGAAGAAATTACCGGTTCGTTTTTGAGTGGGCGCTATGCTGCCTATACAAAGCAGCCTGGGCATGCGACCCGAGAAATCAATATCCACGGGTGGTGATGGCATAAACCAGTTGGAAGCCAATGAAAGATCTTTGTTGAAGATATATAGTTTATTGTAGCCATCACCTACATACAGTTTTCCCTGGCGTTTGTCAAACTTCAACAAGCTGGTATAAGGCAGCTGATTCTCCCCGATGTAAACAGGTTGCGCCCGGAACTGTGACAGACCGGACTGGATAGGGGGAACTGCTTGTTGCGGCAGCGGCTCATCGGGCGCCTGTGAAGTATAGTAATTTACAATTTGCTCCCAGTCGGTTTGCGGGATCAGGGGCTGCTCGGGATACACATTAAGCGTGTGAACCAGTCGGGCGTCCGTCGTGTCCATCCCCTCAAAGGGATCCTGGCCGGGCGTTCTGATACCTAATCGCATGGCCATATTAGGCAGCACTCCATCACGCCAGGTCTTTTTATCGAGCAGCTTTGGTTCCGGATATAAATGACAGCTTGCGCAATATTGTTTTGCCAGCGCCTCCCCCTGTTCTCCAACAGGTGCATTTTTCTGCGCGCCAAACTGCCTTGCCACCAGCCAGACAGCCAGTGCGAGCACAAGGATCATCAAAGCAGCAGCTATCTTAGTCTTTTTTCTCATAAGAGTTCAAAAATAGTAAAAAACGCACGATCGGTTTATTTACTTATTGAACAACAAACATCCATGTCTTCCAAACCTTCCCTTCATTCGATGCTATCGACAATTGGTAGGTTCCCCTTGCAAGCCTGGCTATGGAAACCGTCCTGCTCAGATAACCCGTGATGCTCTCCGTTACTTCCTGTTTGATCAATCGGCCCGTCATATCATAGATCTGCAGCCGTACTTGTCCTGCTTCAGGAAGCATGCCCTCCACCGTTAGGAGCTGCTGTGCCCGTACAGGATTAGGATAAAGAGTCAATTGGTCAGCCCCGTCACCGTGGTGTTGAGTGAGTCGGGCGTGGTGATAGTGGCGGAAGACGGTCCGCTCAGCTGGGTCCAATGGTATTTGACGATGGTATAGCCATAGTTGGGTTTTCCGTCGGCGGTCAGCAGGCTGGGGGTGGCCGTGGCCGTTAACGACGTACTGGAGGTATGTATCGTTTGCTGTGCCGGGGTAGTAAGCGTGTATGGCGTAAAGGTATAGTAGGTAACCATGCTCGGGGTCACTGCCAGCGGGGTGCGCAGGGAAGGGGTCAGCACATCCCACGCATTGGGATAGGCGCTTTCCGAGTTATTGACCACCCCGTCGCTCAAGACATAGGGTGTGGGATACAGTTCCGCATTGTTCACCAGCTCCTGTCCGTTGCCGATCTCGCCTTGGGCGTTATCACCCACACCGCAATATTGAAATCAAGGTTGCCCGCAGCAATGTCGGAGGCAGGGCCAGGTAAGGTCACCTTTACATAGTTGCTGTCGCCCTTGGCCCACGGTTTGGGCGATAGGTGCATTAAAACAGCGGGTATTTGAGTAGGCTTATTGCGGGAATGAAGACTTGTCCAGCCCGGGGAGGATCCGCAGCGCATTTTTATAATATACCTTCTTCAACACCTCATCGGGCAGGTCAAGCCCATACATCCGCCAGAAGGCATGGTATTTCTTATGATAAGGGAAATATTCATCGGAAGTTTCCAATACCCTGAAATATGTGGAATATTCCGAAGGCACCCAGGAGTCCTTTCCGAAAAGGATCCTGTCCTGATATTTAAGAAAAAAACTTTTTGCCTGCCTGGGCTGTCTTCCCAGCTCGGCAATGATGGCAGCGATTTCAGCATATACATTCGGGCACTCATCCAGTAACTTTCCCAGCGATGCGAGATCATTGGCCAGCCAGCCAAAATGGGCGGCAATAAATATAGTATTTCGATGGGTTCTGAATAGATGATGCTGTTCCTCGATGATCGTCTTCCAGGGGACGGGATTAGTATTCCCCCTCTTGCGGTCGGGATGGGTCTTCAGTTCCAGCCACCGCTCGTTGTATTTGTCCATTGGGTCCCAAAAAGAGGGAGGATCTGCCGAATGGATCAGCACCGGGATGTGAAGCGACCCGCATTTTTCCCAGATTGGATCCAGCCGCGGATCGTCCACAGCGATCCTTTTTCCCTGTTCATCTTTGAATTCCATGCCCAGGTCTTTATAGATCTTTAATCCTTTTGCCCCATTGCGAACATCCGCCTCCAGTTCTGTCAGCGCATGCTCAATCCAACCCTTTTGCCCAAAATGTGTAAAGGAGATATTGGTAAATTGAATGATGCGGTTCGGACAATTCGCCCGGATATTGGCCTGCGCCTTTTTGAAGTAGTTGGTATCCTGCACATCGAAAAAGCCATTCACATCTCTATATCCTCGCCCGCTTAAATTGTTCATGATCGCCATATTGAGTTTATCCATCTCGCTGACTAATTCATGAAGATTTTGTGAAGGCATGTCCCACTGATGGTTATGGATGTCGATAAACGGGTATTTCGAGCGGGTGATGATATGCGCCGGAACGATCAGGGTAGATTTGGGATCATATTCTTCGAAATCCATTTTTTGCGCTTCTGACAACAGGCTGGTACAGCAGCTGAATAGGATCACGATGAACAGCTTTCTCCTTACGGTATTTAACATGAGAGGCTAGATTTGACAATAAATGTAACAAAAAGCAGGACCTGGCCTAACCGCTTATCACTAAGTCAGGTT
>Ga0105237_10004382_pt1 | contig 16366 bp, 11 predicted proteins | sample KBSC24metaG_FD_81520 | JGI IMG/M metagenome (GOLD analysis project Ga0105237, IMG submission 81520) | Corn rhizosphere microbial communities from Kellogg Biological Station, Michigan, USA - KBS C2-4 metaG | ecosystem: Host-associated > Plants > Roots > Rhizosphere > Soil | place: Michigan, USA... | reverse complement strand
TCTTCAAGGTTGAGATTGCCGAAGTCGAGATTGCGGTTCGTGAGTTACAAGCGTCGCAGGTCGATCTCGCGTCGCTCAGCGCAAACGACGTCGCACTTCCTACTCTCGCGCCGCGACTGCACCGTTTACTCGACGAAGTCCTCAATGGGCGTGGCTTTGTTTTGGTCAAATCTCTGCCCGTTGACCGTTGGACCAGGCACCAGGCGGCGATTGCCTTTCTCGCGATTGGGGTTCACCTCGGCGGACTGCGAATGCAAAACGCTGAAGGACATTTGCTCGGACATGTGAAGGACCTGGGACGCTCCAGCGACGATCCCAATACGCGGATTTACCAGACGCGTGAACGACAAACCCATCACACAGATTCCTGTGACGTCGTCGCTCTGTTGTGTCTGCAAGCGGCGAAATCCGGTGGCTTGTCGAACCTCGTGTCCTCGACCACGATCTTCAACGAGATGCGCCGCCGCAGACCCGATCTACTCAGAGTCTTAGTGGAACCAATTGAAACTGATCGACGTGGAGAAGTTCCCGAAGGCAGTAAACCATATTTCACGATTCCGGTTTTCAACTACCATGACGGGTTGATTTCCGCGATCTACCAGAGACAATACATCGAGTCGGCCCGACGCTTTCCAGGTGTTGCACCACTCACTGAGGCGCAGATCGAGGCACTTGACCTCTTGGACCAACTCGCAAACGACCCGAACCTCAACTTAATGATGGAGTTTCAACCCGGCGATATTCAGCTCGTCCACAACCACACCATCCTGCACGACCGAACCGCGTTCGAGGATTTCCCCGAGCCTGAGCGTAAGCGTCACCTGTTGCGACTCTGGTTGGCACCATCCGGCGCACGCACGCTGCCCGATGTTTTCAGCGAACGGTTCGGATCGATTACTCCAGGTGATCGCGGAGGTGTGACAGTAGGAGGAGCGACGCCCACAATACAGTTTGAGTCCTGAACGCACTATCACAGGTGGTACATCGATCCAAGTACACTCCTCACCCTCTAAGGTAAAGCGTACTTAGTGATCAACTTCACTGCCCGGGCGCGGGCTTGCGCGGTAGCTTCTCGTCGCGCATCGCGGTGTTGTAGACGAACGCGGCCATAATTGTCGCGGCTTGCTTCAGGTCGTCGCCTTGAATTCGATCGAAGACGTCCTGATTCGTGTGGTGCGTGCGCGTCTCGTACTCGATTTCGTCCTGGATGAATTGGAAACCCGGCAGACCGATTGCATCGAACGAGAGGTGATCCGTCCCGCCGGTGTTTGAAGCCGTCAAAGTCGCCGCACCCAAATCCCGAAACGGCTGCAACCACTGCCGAAAGATCGGACGCACCGCTTCATTCCCCTGCAAGTACACACCACGAATCTTCCCCGTGCCGTTGTCAAGATTGTAGTAAGCAGAAAGCTTGTCGTACTCGGGACCACGCACGATCTTCGCCGCCATGCCTCCAGAGATGAGACGCATAAACATCCCCTCCGTCGAGTCCTCAACCGGCTTCCCAAAGTGCCGGGTCACATACGCTTCTGAACCGAAGAGTTTCTGCTCTTCTCCGCTCCACAAACCAATCCGGATCGTGCGCCGCGGCTTCAGGCCCAGCGCCTGAATAATGCGCACCGCTTCCATCGCCGCCGCGACGCCCGCGCCATTGTCAGTCGCGCCAGTGCCCGAGTGCCACGAATCCATGTGGCCCCCAACCATCACGATCTCATCCGCTTTATCCGAACCCGGAATCTCGGCGATCGTGTTGTAGCCCATCAACACGTCCTTTGAGAATTGCGTCGCGAGCGATATCTTCATGCGCACCTGCTCGCCCGCCTTGATCATCCGTATCAAACGGTTGTACTGCTCGCCTGCAAGCACCACTTGCGGCACGACTGCTTTCACGTTCACGTCGTAAGGTTGCACACCGAAAAACAGACTCTGCAGCGTAGCAATCGGTGAAGACATGTCTATGTCGTGTGGTACGACGGCGGCGTCCACCCAGATCGTTCCACCATCGCCACTCGGAGAGACCAACAACGCAGCTCCCTCATCACTTAAAAAACGCAACTGCTTATTAAACAAAAGTCGAGCCTTTATGAATTCCTGGAATTCGGGACCGGCAAAGGGCGGCGTCGTATCCGCACTCCTCGGGTCACCCGCATCGGCGAGAGCAAGCAGCTCTTTCTCGCCAAGACGAGTAGCGCGCGGCTCGAACTGCGCGCGGAAATCACGCATTGGACCAACCAGCACTATCTTCCCGCGCAGCTTACCTTTGAAGCGCGCGAGATCGGCTTCGTCCTTCGCATCGAAGTACACAACGTCACCCAAACCGATATTGACCGGCGGTGACCACGCCCTCGGATAAGCAATCAGCGGAATTGCCTGCGGCTCAATAACCTCCGCAGAGAAACTCTTCAACGCCCAACCACGACCAAAAGGACCCCACTCTTCCAGATGCGCGTTTTGCAATCCCCACTTTGTGAGCTGATCGCGCGTCCAATCATTAGCGCGCTTCATGTTGGGCGAACCGGTCAAACTCGGGCCGATCACGTCTGACAGGTAGCTCAACGTTTCCATCACCTGCGACCGCTTCAAACCTTCTTCCTTGATGCGCACGATCGGGTCGTTTGGATCGACCGCGGGCGGCGTTGGGGTGGGCTGCTGGGCCAGCACTGCCGACGCGTAAACGCAAATAATGACTATCAGGGGCTTGAGACGGTGCATTGCTTGTGTCCTCTCTAATGTGAGTTCTGCGACAAGATAGCACCAACCAATCACAGAGACACAGAGAAAATCATCGACAGGCGGCCGCTCGACTGCGGTATCATGTACCGGGAGTTGATGCTCACATCGGAACCCGGAGAAAGGTGAAAGCTTGATGGCACCCAATGGAGAGGTCGATTTTTACGAAACACTTCAAGTAAGTGACACGGCTGAACCGGAAACCATCAATCGTGTCTATCGAATCTTCGCCCAGCGTTATCACCCTGATAATCGAGAAACGGGAAACGAAGCTCGCTTCCGCGAAATAACGGAGGCCTACCAGGTACTCTCCAACCCGGAGAAGCGGGCTCAATACGACGCTACGAGCCAGAAGCGCCGTAAGGATCGCTGGCGACTTGTTTCAGCAGGCAATGAGGCTGAGAACGATTTTGAAATGGAGCAGGTCGTACGTCTCACAGTGCTCGAAGCTCTCTACACAAAACGCCGCCTCGAACCGCACGATCCGGGTATCTATTTGCGTGAGCTCGAGAGAATGATCGGACGCCCGCGGGAGCACCTGGAGTTCACGGTTTGGTTCTTGAATCAGAAGAAGCTGATCAGCACCGACGACTCGCGCATGTACCTGACGGCTGATGGCGCCGAGTATCTCGAAGAGAGCTATCGCCACAATCAACATCGCAAACGACTGCAATCACACAACGATTAGTCAGTACGGCCTTGCCTCGAAAGTCGAAAGTCATTGTTGGATACGGTCAGTACCGTAACGCGGTAGCGTCGGGTCGTACGTGAGTCTCCTAATTTGCTAAGAATTTCGTATGTTCGAGACTGATCGGACGCTACCACGTTACGGTACTGACCTCCTCCAAGTCTGAATCGTGACTTTTGAGGCAAGCCGCCCATTGTCGCTGGTGAAGATCACCAAAGCTCTCTCTCTCGATACCCGCGACTCTCACAGCATCCGTCACGCGACTGATCCCGTCGCAACATCTCCGCATACAGCTTGAGCGAACCGAATTGTGCCATGGTCGCCGGCTCACTCGCTTTTTCACTGGCGGAGCCGTGTAATGAAGACTGAGATAGAAAGGTGCGGTTCGACGGACCGCATAGATTTTTTACCTCGGGCCCTGATATACATTGAACGCGCTCAATCTTCAAAGTTAAAATCACCGGCAGTTCTTAGGGCCAAAATCACAAAGTCGCCTGATCAAGGGGGCCAGAGGGTGCGCAATTCGCTTAAAAATTATGGGCTGGGGCTGGTCGCGGTAACAGTCGCGGTGTTACTCCGTTGGGTGCTCGATCCGCTGATGGGCGACACGCTACCCCTGGTTACGCTCTTTGGCGCGGTGGCTGCGGCCGTGTGGGTGGGCGGGTACCGCGTCGCGATCCCAGTCGCCCTTATAGGTTACGGTGCGTGTCACTATCTATTCATCGCACCTCGCGGCACGTTTGATATAACTGACGTCACCAATGTCGTCGGATTGATCGCATACCTCTTCACTTGTTCTCTGATCATTGTCTTCGGCGAAATCGCGCGTGTCGGTAAAACGCGCGTCACTCAGCAGCGCGAAGTCTTCCGAGTTACATTACGCAGTATCGGCGATGCTGTATTGACGACGGATACCGAGGGACGTATCACCTACATCAACGAGGTAGCGGAATCGCTAACAGGATGGTCTCACAAAGACGCATTGGGCCAACCGCTCGAGCGCGTGTTTCAAATCCTTAATGAGGTCACAAGGCAGCCAGTCGAAAATCCCGCAACCAGATCGTTGCGCGAGGGCGTCGTCGTAGGTCTGGCGAACCACACCGTGCTCATCAAGAAAGACGGCAACGAATGCCCGATCGACGATAGCGCGGCGCCGATTCGCGACGAGCAAGGATACGTATCGGGATGTGTACTGATCTTTCGCGACGTTAGCGCACAGCGTTTGATCGAGCGCGACAAAGCAAACCAACTTCTGACGGCTCGCCTGCTTGCATCAATCGTCGAAACTTCAAACGATGCAATCATCAGCAAGTCGCTCGATGGCATCATTCAGAGCTGGAATGCGGGCGCGGAACGGGTCTTCGGCTTCACTGCCGAGGAGGTTCTCGGACGTCACATCTCACTCGTGATCCCGCCTGAACGCTTAGCTGAAGAGGATCAGATCATTGCCAAATTGAGCGCCGGGCAACGGATCGAACATTTCGAAACCGAACGAGTGCGGAGCGACGGTCAACTCATCATGGTGTCTCTCACCATCTCGCCGATCAAAGATGCGGCCGGAAACGTGACTGGAGCTTCGAAGATCGTGCGCGACGTCACCGCGCGTAGGCGTACGGAACGCGAGCGCCAAAACTTTGTCACCGTCGTCGAGAATAGTACTGACTTCATCGGCATGTGTGACCTTCAGGGTCTTCCCTTCTTCATCAATCGCGCGGGATTGGAAATGATCGGTCTGGACGATCTCGAAGAGGCTCGCAACACGCCTATTCAGGAATTTTTCTTCCCGGAAGATCAGGGGATGATCATGAACGAGTTTTTTCCAGCGATCCTTGCGAACGGGCATGGCGAGGTCGAAGTTCGCTTTCGACACTTCAAAACGGGCGAGCCGCGCTGGATGGCTTACAAAGTGTTGACGCTAACCAACGCCGCTAACGAGCCCGTCGGATTTGCGACTGTCAGCCAGGACGTCACCGAACGCAAGCAACTCGCCGACGACCTGCGAAGATTGGCAGCAGACCTGGCTGAAACCGATCGGCGTAAGAATGAGTTTCTCGCGACGCTTGCTCACGAGCTCAGAAATCCGCTGGCGCCCATGAGCAACATGCTTGAAGTTGTGAAGCAGGCGGGCGATGACGCCGAGGTTCTGAAACAAGCCCACGACACTATCGAGCGTCAGTTGGGTCAGATGGTCCGGCTCGTGGACGATCTGCTCGACCTGAATCGCATCACGTACGATCGTCTGGAATTGCGGCGGAGCGAGGTCGAACTATCTTCAGTGGTCCAACAAGCAGTCGAAGTGGCGCGTCCACTCATCGATGCCGCGGGTCATGATTTGATTATCGATTTGCCTGACGAGCCGGTTTATCTGAACGCGGATCGTGCGCGGCTGGCCCAGGTATTTGGCAACCTGCTCAATAACAGCTCCAAGTACACGCGACCAAACGGCAGGATCTCGTTGAGTGCAAAGCGAATCGACCATGAAGTGGTGTTGACGGTGAAAGACAATGGCGCGGGCATACCCCAGGACAAGTTAGACCAAATCTTTGACATGTTCATGCAGGTCGATCTGACGGCGGAACGATCGCAGGGCGGTCTGGGTATCGGACTGACGCTGGTTAAACGTTTAGTAGAGATGCACGCCGGATCGATCGAAGCGAGAAGCGCCGGCGAGGGTGAAGGAAGTGAGTTCATCGTGCGTCTGCCGGTGATTACGAAACCATCAGGTGCGGCGCAAACCGGTCCAGCAGCAGAGCCATCGCCGCAGCGCCGTATCCTGATCGTCGACGATAACCGAGATGCGGCTGACTCGCTCGCGATGCTGATGGAGATAACAGGCAATACGACCTACGTGGCGCACGATGGTATCGAGGCCATCGAGGAAATTGAAAAGCACCGTCCGGAAGTCGTGTTGCTCGACATTGGTTTGCCCGGACTGACCGGGCACGAGGTCTGCCGGCGCGTGCGCCAACAACCGTGGGGGAAGAACATCGTGATGATCGCGCTGACAGGGTGGGGTCAGGAAGACGATCGCCGCAAGTCAGAGGAAGCGGGCTTCAATGGACATCTCGTGAAACCAGTGGATTACGATAAACTGTTGGAGCTGCTGAGCTCATTAACAAATGGCGAGCGCGTGCATAAATGAAACTTGTTCTGACAATTTGTCTGTTTCTGATTGCAACGCAGTCGCTCGCGACCGCGCAACCGCGGCGCACGTCGTTAACCCGGGCGCAAGTGAAACAAGCAGAAAGCCGGCTCGCGGATATGGGTTACTGGACAGGCGCCGTCGATGGGCGAATGGATTCGGGGACGAGTGCGGCTGTGATCTCTTTTCAGAAATGGGAGGGCCGGCGCGTCACGGGCCAACTAACGATCGAGGAGCTCGAGGCCATTCGAACCGCTGCATCGCCGAAAGCCAGGGAAGACGGGTACGAGCACGTCGAAGTCGATCTCGATAGACAGCTGTTGTTGCTTGTCGACGATGACGGAAAGGTGAGAGTGCTTCCTGTCTCAACAGGCAATGGAAAGGAATTTTTCTACGACGGTCAGACGAGTGTCGCTTACACGCCGCGCGGCCGTTTCGTCGTTTACGAGAAAGGTGTTGGTTGGGAAAACAACGTGCCGGGATCGATGTATTATCCGAATTACATCAGCGGCGGCATTGCGATCCACGGAAGCCTCAGTGTTCCGAGCCAGCCGGCGAGTCATGGCTGCATTCGGATACCGATGTTTGCGGCGCGTGAAGTCAGTGAGCTCTTGAAGCTGGGAACGATCGTGCTGGTCTATGATAAGGTGTCGTTCGTCTCGGCGAAGTCGTGGGTTGAAAATCCGAAGCTGAAGGAAGCCGCGTTGGCTAACAGCGGCCAGCATTAACTAGTCGTCCATAATGCGATCAGCGCGGGCACAAGCAACCAGAGCAGTCCCTTCACAAGGAAGAAGAGAAATCCCCAGAACCCGAGTCGTTTGATCCAATTAGCCGCCTTCATACCTGTTATCATGGCATTAAGGTCACGCGGAGATTGTGACCAAGAACGCTCGAAAATCAAAGTCCGGAAGGAGTGTTTCTGAATGTTCCCCCACATGAAGCAGACTCTTGTCGTTGTTCTGATCGTCGCCTTATTCTCAGCTCAACTCTGTGCAGCAGCACGATTAACTCACGCGGATGACGAAATTGTTCTCGCCGAAGGCACTGCAATCAACGTCGTCACAGCCGGCGATATAACGAGCAAAGCAGCCAAACCGAACGATCCGGTGAAGTTCACCGTTGCCGAAGACCTCGTGATTAATGGTCAGGTTGTCGTGCGTAAAGATACGCCGGCTCTCGGCAGCGTAATCACCGCGCAGAAGGGTGGCTACATGGGCAACTCAGGCAAGCTGGCGATTGCGGTTGAGTCGACAACGACCGCCGATGGGCAGATTCTGAAACTGCGGGCCGCTAAAGGTAATGAAGGAGACGACAAGACCACCAGCACATTTGCGTTGGCGTCAGTCATCAGCCCGCTATTCCTTTTCCGGAAGGGCGGCGAAGCGAAGATCTCGGCCGGAACGCCGATTACGGTGTACGCGGGCGAAGAGAAGCGTTTTCGCGTTGACGGCTCGAGCCTGGTCGCTGTCGCGTCGGAACCTCGAACGGTCAGTTCAGAACCGGCGACTGTTTTCATTTATCGTCCGAGCAAGTGGGTCGGCAGAGGTCTCGAGCCTTCTGTGTTTGTGGACAAAACGGAGTTAGCGCGAATGGACAACGGGCGGTTTTTCGCGCTCAAGTTGACGCCAGGGAAACACATCGTCCACATGACTGACGACGAGAAGGGCTACGCGATCGAGATGGGGCCCGGCGAAACGTACTTCTTTCGCATCGGCCTCGAGGCCGGAATGTGGAAAGGTCAGGGGAAGATCACACTCGACGATCGAGATCGCGCAGTAAAAGAGATCAAGAAACTAAAATTCATCGGCAAGGACAAGATCAAAGCCCCTGACGTCGTGGTCGAACTGACGCCGCCTACTCCATAGGAACCGGCGTATCCTCTGGGGGTGATTGCATTCCCATGTGATGCTCAGCGCGCATTTTTTGAAGTTGTTCTTGTTGCTCAGGTGTCAGGCGGTTCTTCAATCGTATTGCCAGACCGATGTGCAGGCGTTTGATCTCACGCTCGATGTCGAGCACTTTGTCGAGCTGAGTAAGCGCTTGCTGCTCGTTAACGACCGGCGCTTTCATGGTTTCATGGAGCAGCTCCATTTGATCCTGAAGTTTCCATTGTAGTTCCTGAAAACTTGCCGTCGTTTTTTGAATCTCACTTCGCATGAACGTTTTCTGGTCGTCCGTGAGACCGAGTTGACGAGCATGGCCCATGATCAGTTCTGGCGGAAACATGACGTGCGCCAGAGGATCCGGAGGAGGCGGAGGCTGCGGAGCATCTGGCGGATTCTGCGCGTGGGGCGGCATGTTTGGGTGAGACGGCGGCGGCGTGGGCTGGCCTGGTTGCTGGCCAACAACGACCGTTGCGATAAGAAGCGCTATTCCCAGCATGATTGCAAAGATGATCGGCAGTTTTCTCTTCATTGCTTGAACTCCTTCACGTCGTTGTTTGGCAGAAATGATTCCAATTCGCGCGCGGATTGATTGAGCTGCGGCAGCGATGTAAACGCTGGTGTCACTGGAGACTGTAAGAACGAAATCGTCGGTGATTGCCAGTTCGAGAGTATGGCGAGCTCTTGAACTGCTGGTTGAATCTTCTTTTGTCGCGCAAGTTTTTTCCGATGCTGCGGAGGCGGTTTTGTTTGGGTAACTTTGTCTTGATCCTGCACCGTCGTCGACGTCGACGGGTTTGACGGGTTTGACGGGTTTGACGGGTTTGCCATTGCGACCACGACTTGCGCAGGTGGAGTTGATCTGGATCGCGACCATAATGCGAACGAACCGACGGCGATCAGAGCAACGGTCGCGACAAGCAATACGAAAGATGAGCGTAAGCTGCGAGCCGAATCCGGTGTCGTTCTCTCCGCGTGACGCCACAGTTCCTCGAACCGAGGTGTCACACTCTCGTCTTCGAGTGACAGTTCACAGAACAGCGCCCGAATTCTCTTTTCGTCTCCAGCCAAGTCCATAACCGCCTTCCTTCTGATCCAGTGCTTCCCGCAAGCGTTTCTTTCCCCGCTCGTAATGTCGACGTGCGCTTCCGATTGAGACGCCCATGACGTCTGCGGCTTCGCGCAGACTCAGGTCTTGATAAAACACGAGGTGTAACGTCTCTTGCTGTCGCGCCGGCAAACATCTCAGAGCCTGTTGAAAACGACGCTGCATTTCCGAGCGCTCGAACTCGACCGCCGGTTGCGAATTCCCGTGATTGGATCCTGACGTCTCGACGACCGAGCTCAGTGTGCGCAACAACTGTTTGCGACGTTCGCTGATTGCTGTCTTTCGGATCACGGCAAACAGCCAGGTTCGCAGACTGGCTTCACCCCGATAACGCGCTTTGCCCTGCAGGATTTTCAAGTAGACAGTTTGCAGAACTTCTTCCGCGTCGCTCCGATCGTGACGGCAACAACTGAGCGCCCAGCCGAAACTGGAATCATGAAGCTTTTCGAGCTCTGCTTTAAGCTCTGCAGTGTCCATCCGCGGCAACTAGTTCTGAGTATTAGTCGCACGAGCGGTGAGATTGTATGACAGGAGTTGTAATCGGCGGCTCATTCATATCTCAATGCCACCAGCGGATCGACCTTCGTAGCGCGTCGCGCGGGTATCAAACAGGCCACCAATGCTACCAGCAGTAAAATCATCGGGACTGCTACAAACGTTACGAGGTCGGTCGGCGTTACGCCGAACAGTAGATTCGACATCAACCGCGTCACAGCGTAAGCACCAGCCAGCCCGATGATCGCGCCAAGCAAAACCAGCGACATGGCTTTTCGCAACATCAAACCCAGCACGTCTTTCATTTGAGCGCCGAGTGCGATTCTGATTCCGATCTCCTGTGTACGCTGAGCGACGGTGTAGCTTGTGATGCCGTAGATCCCCATGGCGGCGAGCAACAAAGCCGTTATTCCGAAGATTCCGAACAGCACCAGACTAAAACGGCGCTGATCGAGTGAAGAGGAAAACACCTGGTCCAGCGTGCGAAACTTGAGCGGCAGTTGCGGATCGAGCGTTCGCACCACCTCACGCATCGCCGGCACCAATGTCGCAGGCTCAGTTTGCGCGCGAGCCACCACGGTCCAACTCGACGATGGCAAGCGCTGTAGAGCATTGGCGTAGATTGTCGGAGCAATTTCCTCGTCGACGCCGTAATCGCGCACGTCGCCGACCACGCCGACGATGTGTAACAAGCGCAAGTCGCCATCCATGTTTCCGAACTGAATCGTTTGACCGATCGGATCTTCGTTGGGCCAATATTTCTTCACCAGCGACTGGCTGACGACTGCCGCATTCGGCGCGTTTGGCTGGTCGGTCGAATCGAACGTGCGACCACGCAGCAGAGGGATCCTCATGGCAGCAAAATACCCGGCCGTCGCACGACGGTAATCGGCGTTTCCCTTTCTCGCAGGGTCATTGTTGATCAGGAAGGTTCCGTCTGGTCCACCACCGGTTAAGGGCAGTTGAGTGATGCTTCCGGCCGCGACGACTCCCGGAGTCGTGCTGAGTCGCTCGAGCAGTTGCGTTTGAAAAAGTCTCTGTCGTTCTTCTTCCGCGTTTAAATGAATGGTCGCGTCAGGCGCGATGCCCTGTTCCATCAAACGCCGGTACGACTCCATGAGTTGTTTGTAGCGCTGCTCATCCATCGGCGGGTTGGGCAGTGACAACTCCATCGCCACGGCGCTCTCCGTTTGGAAACCCGGATCGATCTGCAAGAGCCGATAAAAGCTCTTGCCCAGCAAGCCTGCCGCTATCAGTAGGATCAGTGTCAACGCCATCTGCGCTACCACCAACAGACCTCGCAGATGTTGGCCTGCGTACCCGCGCACACCGCTCCCGGTCTCTCGCAACGTTCTTTCCAGATCCTTTGTAGAAAAACGAACCAATGGCACGAGTCCAAGGATTACGCCGATGAACAACGAAAGACCTAGCGTGAAGGCCACCGCCCGCGCATCCACGCCGATGTCACTCGTGCGCGGCAGGCTTTGTTCATTCAAACCGAGTAGCAGATTGACGCCCCAAAACGAAATCAACACGCCGAGTGCGCCGGCCACCAGAACCAGCAACACGTTCTCAGTGATGAACTGTCGCGCTAGTCGCAAGCGAGTTGCGCCCAGCGCTGAGCGTACGGCAAAGTCTTTTTGTCGCGTCGTTACCTGGGCCAACAGCAGGTTTGCAACGTTTGCGCACGCCACCAGTAACAGGAATCCGACGGCCACGAAGATCAGCAGTAAAGCATTGCGAACATTTCCGACCATGTATTCCTGCTGCGGCACAACGGCGAAATCGACGGCATCCATGTCCTTGCCGTGTTCTTGTTTGAGTTGTTTCGCGATCGCGCTGATTTCGGTGTGGGCTTGTTCAGTCGATACGTTTGGACGCATTCGCGCGACGACACTCCAGTTGTGTGCAGAACGCGAAATTTCCGCCGGAAATAACTCGCGTGGGATCCAGATCTCGGCGTCTCTTGGGAAAGTAAAACCGGCGGGCATCACTCCGACGATCTTTACGTTCTGGTCCATCAACCGCAGCGTTGACGCCGCAAGGTCCGGATTTCCCCCTAACAATCGTTGCCAGAAACCGTAACTGATCACTGCGACCGGCGTGCCGCCAGGTTTGCTCTCTTCAGGCGCAAAGGTGCGACCAGCAATCGGCTTAATGCCGAGCACGTCGAAGAAATCCCCAGACACGATGAACGCAGGAACACGAACCGGCTCACTCGCGCCGGTGACGGTCGTTAAATCGCCGGCATATTGCGCAACGCCTTCGAACGCGCGACTCCGCGCGCGCACGTCGAGAAAATTGGGTTCAGTGAACGCCATCCTGCCGCCGCGCTGGTTCACCTCGCGAAGCTGCACGATCTGTTCGGCGTTTGGATACGGTAACGGCTTGAGCAAGACGCCATTGACGACACTAAAGATCGCCGTGGACGCGCCAATCCCGAGCGCCAATGTGATAACTGCGATTACAGTGAACCCGGGACGCTTTGCGAGAGTTCGAATGGCGTGGCGAATGTCTTTGAATAGTGTGTCCATGGGTGTGATTCCTCTGCACGGATTGGCTGCAAGCTGACTTTTATCACAGATTAGCTTTACTGTCGTATGGTATCCAACATCTGAATGAAATTACGTTTGCGTTTGTATTCGACGCGAAGAGCGGTAAGGTAGTCGGAGAATTCAGACTCGCAGTTAAGGCGTGAGGCGAGTTTGCGCATCTTTTTCAGTAACGTGATTGCATCGGCGTAAGAGGTGTTATTCGTCTGGTTAACCGTTGGACCAATCAACTCTCGGTAAACGCTATACGCTCGCTCGGGTTTCTCGGGCGCAATGCGGTCAGCCAATTCAAGCCAGAGATATGCGAAGCAACCGCCTGCGATTGCTTCTTCCCAGGCGTCGTCATAGTTGTTTTCCCAGAGAAAGATTTCGACCAACGTAGAATCATGACCGCGCGTCTGCCAGGTATTGGAAATGTCGATTTCTCGATTTCGTGATTCAGGATTTACTTTATTAGGCGTGAGTCTTTCGCGTAAAAATCGTAATGCCTCTGCACGCCAATGCTTCCATACCTCATTACTCTCGGGCGCCGAATTAGTGGAATGACTCGTTCGTTCACTATTGCGAACTGGTGACTTTACCTGCACTGCGTGTTCGTGCAGGTGCTTGTACATTTCCAGCCCGGGTCGCTCGACGAATTGCTCCCAGATCAACGTCATAGCTCTGTCGTGGAGGCCACGACGCTGATATTCCATGGCCATAAAGTCTGATAAACGAGAATCAATGCGTTCGAAAAAGTATGCCCCCTGCTCGGCCCATTGCAGCGCGAGATCGTGTTGGCCAGCCTCACGATAGAGTTCAGCAATCTGCAGAAATGAATAAGGATGAGAGAGATCACGTTCTCTGACGGCAATTAACTCATTCAAGTCTCCCGATTGGCATGCCAATGTTTCCATAATCGAGGTAATGCGAAAGCGATCACCATAGCGTTCGTTCTCATCGTCACCTGGTTTAAGCACCGGCACTTCCGACCAAACTTCTTCGGCGAGACGTCGATATTCGGATAGGCCTTTTTTGCCGAGCACGTCGGCATAGGTCGCGGCCGCGCCACTAAAAAGGTCCCACTCACTGTTCACTTCAAACTCAAAAAGCCGCTGCGCGAGCGAGACGGGATTCTCGTGGCCCAACTTGGACGCGGCGTGGTGTAGTTCTGTTAGTTCCGGAATGATCTCGCGGAAGTGACCATCGGAGTCATCAACTGTCCCGATAGCTTTCTCCAGACGCGTGAAAGCGTACTCAGTTAATTCCACCACCGCGGTGGCGTGGCCCGTTTGCAATAAACCGCGGATAGATTCGATGACGTCAAGTAGTCGTCTCGCGAAACGCGGCATCGAATAGTAATCGACGCCTGCGGTTCGAGTCGCGTTTGTGATAGCTTTCCTGAAGACCGACAGATTTGGGCCCGCTGGAACTGAGGACGCTTCTGCAAACTCGAGTTTGTCTCGCAGTCGGCGATTGCGCGAGGCTTCATTGAGAACGAGTTTTACAAGCTGTTGGTGATCCATGTTCTCGAGGAAGCTCTCGAGTGAGGACTTGGACGTTGGTTTATCAACAGGCTGTTCCAACCACGCAAGGCCCACGGCGACACAGTGTTTGCAAAAGTTGCCGTCTTCACCAAACGGGCAGGTGCACTTATACGTCAGGCGGTTATTGGTACATGAGAGCCGGACGCGATACGTTTCGGTGCCGAGAACGCGGGCCGAGATAACTTCGGGATCGATGCTTAGATCAGTGACACGAGCTTCTTTGTGATACAGCTCACCGCGGGCGAACCCGCGCTCGCCGGCGAGTCTGCGGAGTTGGAGATGGGATATGCATTCGAGGGCCATTACCACAATTAACGAAGAAGCCCGCTCGAATTAGTAGAGCGGGATCAGAGTGGCGACATTTTAATGGAAGCGATCTTGTTATCTGTCGTCAACTCGAGTGTCAACGAAAGTGAGCTGCCGATGTCGGTCAAAAGATAACGATGAAGACGCCGATTGTTCGCGACCTTATGTTCGATCAATTCGCTCGAGTGAATAATGGCCACCGGTAAACTAAAAGCATTCAATGCTTGCGCGATCTGTTTGCCTTCGGTGCCGAGCATCGCTACACGACAGTCAGTCGTAAACAGTTGTTCATCAGGCTTACGCAGCGCCACTTGCATTAATCCGCGCCTTACCAGTGACGTTATTTGGGGATCAAGGTCCGGAATCGTTTTTACATCGGGAAGGGCAAAAGCCGGATAAAAAGCCGATGCGAGCCCGCGTGCGAATTTGAAGTCCCTCGTCTCCCATGAATTAGCGAGGAATATGATCGTCAAGTCTGTATCCAGAAAGCGAATAATGAATGTCTTAAACCCCTGCCAGGCGCCGCCGTGAAAGACCAACCGTCGCCCGTGATATTCAGCGAGATGCCATCCAAACCCGTAGTCTTTTTTCGTGCCGTCGCGAAGTCGTGCGGCAGTCCAAATCTTGTTTCGACTTGCAGCCGTCAGTGGACGATCGGTGTGGAGAGCGGCATCCCACTTCGCCAGATCCAAAATCGAAAAGTAGAGCGATCCATCTGCGGTTGAGTTTGTCGACGGCGATACCCAGTCCTGATTTTTCAATTCACCTTTGACGAGCCGGTATCCGGCGGCGCGATTCGGCACGATGTCAGCCTCGGAAATAACTCGCGCCGTTGTCATCTGGAGCGGTTCGAAAATTTTCTCCCTGATAAAGTCGCCGTAGTACTCGCCGGTGATCTTCCTAATCAAAATTCCGAGGATCACGTAACCGGCGTTGCTGTAGTTCCAGCTTGAGCCGGGTTGAAAATTGAGCGCAGCGTTTTTGAAGGATGCGAACAACTCGACTTCGCTGTAGTCGCGCTTCAGGTCGATCTCGGGCGGGTAATCGCCCAGGCCGGAGGTGTGGGTCAGCAGATTCCAGAGGGTTATGTCTTTCCACGTTGCCGGAACGTCAGGGAAGTATTTCGAGATTCGATCGTCAAGCGAGAGTTTGTTTTCCTGGACCAGCAGCATTACGGCCGCGGCCGTGAACTGCTTCCCGATCGAACCCGACTGAAATACCGTCTCGGGTTTGACCGGCACCTGATGTTCGACGTTCGCGAGGCCATAAGTTTTCAGAAGAATGATTTTGCCCTTGCGCAAGACGGCGAGAGAGACGCCCGGAATCTTGTTTGCGAGCATTTGCTCTTTGACGATGTGATCGATCTTTACTGACGTCGCACGATCTGTGGTTTGTGCAAGGCAAGGGGTGGCAGCGAAGACGATTGCAAGTAAGGCTGGGGAGAGAGTTGTGTTCATACCTGCTGGGCCGAATTTCTTACGAGTTCAAATGCGGATACTAGCAGGGAGTGTCTGAATGCAAAAAGCCCGCGAGAACCTAATGCTCTCGCGGGCTTTTGTTAAATAATCCCGGCGACTTCCTACTCTCCCACACAGTTTCCCGCGCAGTACCATCGGCTCCAGCAGGCTTAACTTCCGTGTTCGGGATGGGAACGGGTGTGACCCTGCCGACAAAATCACCGGAAAACCGGTTCGAAAATCGAATAGCGACTGCCTTCTTACTAATCGTGGCAAGTCTCACGCGCAAGCGCGTTGCTTGTTGCTTGAGTAAATTTTATGGTCAAGCCATGGGACTGATTAGTAGTGGTCAACTGAACGCATTACTGCGCTTACATATCCACCCTATTACCTCGTGGTCTACAAGGAGTCTCACTGGCAGGTCTAATCTTGGGTCTGGCTTCACGCTTAGATGCATTCAGCGTTTATCCATGCTCCAC
>Ga0105237_10004381_pt1 | contig 16367 bp, 18 predicted proteins | sample KBSC24metaG_FD_81520 | JGI IMG/M metagenome (GOLD analysis project Ga0105237, IMG submission 81520) | Corn rhizosphere microbial communities from Kellogg Biological Station, Michigan, USA - KBS C2-4 metaG | ecosystem: Host-associated > Plants > Roots > Rhizosphere > Soil | place: Michigan, USA... | reverse complement strand
GTCGACATCCTCGACATAGAGGTACAGCCCGAAGGGATTGTCCGGCGCCTGGGGCGTGTTGACCTCGTGCCGCAGGTGCAGGTGCCAGCCGCGGCCGTCTTCCAGGATGCGGTAGTGGCCGTAATCGCTCGCCACCTCCAGTCCCAGGCGGCGGTAGAAGGCGGTGCTCGCGTCGAGGTCGCGGCAGGGCAGGATGGCGACGATGTGGTGGCTGGCTTCCATGGCAGAAGGCTATGCCGCTGCCGGCCCTCGTACCACCCCAAATTCCCCCGCCCCATCCCCTTTTCGGCAGCGCTTGCCTATATCGCACCCGCGCGGGCATAAGCCGCGCTCCATTCACACCCAAGAGAAGGGTTCTTCCCGTGTCCGAGATGTTCCGCATTACGCTGCCCGACGGTTCCGTCCGCGAGGTAGCCCCGGGGACTACCCCGGCGGACATCGCCGCGGCGATCGGTCCGGGTCTGGCCAAGGCGGCGCTCGCCGCGCGCGTCGATGGCGAGCTGCGCGACATCGGCCGCCCGTTCGAGGGCGACGCCCAGCTCGCGCTCGTCACCGCCAAGGACGAGGCCGACGCGCTCGAACTCGCGCGCCACGATTATGCGCACATCCTCGCCGAAGCGGTGCAGCACCTCTTCCCGGGCACGCAGATCACCTTCGGCCCGTCGACCGACGACGGCTTCTACTATGACTTCGCCCCCAAGGACCGCCCCTTCACCGAGGAAGACCTGCCGGCAATCGAGGAGGAGATGCGCCGGATCATCGCGCGCGACGAGCCGCTGATCCGCGAAGTCTGGTCGCGCGCCGACCTGATCGCGCGCTGGACCGCGCAGGGCGAGACCTTCAAGGCCGAATGGGCCAAGGAACTCCCCGAGGGCGAGGAACTGACCGTCTACCGCGCCGGCAAGGGCGAGGACGCCTGGCTCGACATGTGCCGCGGGCCCCATCTCGCCTCCACCGGCAAGGTGGCGGCGGATGCGTTCAAGCTCACCCGCGTTTCGGGCGCCTATTGGCGCGGCGACCAGAAGAACGCGATGCTCAGCCGCATCTACGGCACCGGCTGGCTGAACAAGAAGCAGCTCCAGGAGCATCTGACGCGCCTGGAAGAGGCCGCCAAGCGCGACCACCGCAAGCTCGGCGCGGAGATGGACCTGTTCCACCTCCAGCAGGAGGCGCATGGCTCGGTGTTCTGGCACCCCAACGGCTATGTCATCTACCGCGTGCTCGAGGATTACATGCGCCGCGCGGTCAACGGCGCGGGCAGCAAGGAAGTGAAGACCCCGCAGGTGATGGATGCGCGCCAGTGGGAGCAGTCCGGCCACTGGGGCAAGTATCGCCAGAACATGTTCGTCATCCCCGACGAGACCCCGAACATCGAGGACGAGGGTCCGATGGTGTCCGAGGACGCGCAGTGGATGGCGCTCAAGCCGATGAACTGCCCCGCGCACATCCTGATCTTCAAGCAGGGCATCAAGTCGTATCGCGACCTGCCGATGCGGCTGGTCGAGAATGGCTGCTGCCACCGCAACGAGCCGCACGGCGCGCTGCACGGGCTGATGCGCGTCCGCCAGTTCACCCAGGACGACGGCCACATCTTCTGCCGCGAGGACCAGATCGTCGACGAGGTGAAGGCGTTCTGCGCGCTCGCCGACCGCGTCTACAAGCATTTCGGCTTCACCTATGCGATCAAGCTCGCGCTGCGTCCCGAGAAGCGCTTCGGCACCGAAGAGATGTGGGACATGGCCGAGAACGAGCTGCGCGACGCAGTCGTCGCCGCCGGCCTCGCCACCCCGGAATATGGCTGGGAGGAACTGCCCGGCGAAGGCGCCTTCTACGCGCCCAAGCTGGAATGGCACCTCACCGATGCGATCGGCCGCACCTGGCAGGTCGGCACCATCCAGTCGGACCGGGTGCTGCCCGAGCGGCTCGATGCGAGCTATGTCGGCGAGGATGGCGAGCGCCACCGCCCGGTGATGCTCCACCGCGCGATCTTCGGCTCGTACGAGCGGTTCATCGGCATCCTGATCGAGCATTTCGCCGGCAAGCTGCCTACCTGGCTCGCGCCGGTGCAGGCGGTGGTCGCGACGATCGTCTCCGATGCGGACGACTATGCGCGCGAGGTGGTGGCGAAGCTCCACGCCGCGGGTATCCGCGTCGAGAGCGACCTGCGCAACGAGAAGATCAACTACAAGGTGCGCGAGCACTCGCTGGCCAAGGTGCCCAACCTGCTGGTCGTCGGCAAGCGCGAGGCGGAGGAGAGCACCGTCGCGCTCCGCGTGCTCGGCAGCCAGGGCCAGACCATGCTGACGCTGGACGAGGCGATCGAACGGCTCAAGGCCGAGGCGCTGGCACCGGATCTTCGGTAAGCGGGCCTGAGGTTCCCCTCCCGCAAATGGGAGGGGAACACAGGCGTCAGAACCGGTATTTCACCCCGACCTGCAGGATCGGATAGATGGGGTAGTCGTCGGCACGGTCCTGCAGCTTGCGCTTCTGCTTGCCCAGCTCGCTCCGATAGGTGTCGCCGGCAAGGGTCTGGTCGGTTGCGAGCGTGCCGTTCGAGGTGAAGTCGCGGATGCGCACGGCCCCCTGGAACAGCGCGCCGGCCTCGATGTTGAAGCTCAGCCCCTTGCGCAGCCCGCCCCCATAGCCGAGCGTCAGCTGCGGCACGAATTCGCGCACATCGGCGCGGCCGGTGATCGTGCCGATCTCGGTCGGCGAGTAGAGCCGGTCGCCGATCTGGGTCGATCCGGTCGGCGTCGCGCGCACCCGGGCTTCGTTGCCATTGTACCGCACGCCGCCGGACAGGCGGAAGCCGCCGCCGAACGGATAGACGTCGACGATCACCCCGCCCGAGCTCAGCTTGGCATGGCCGCGATAGTCGATCCCGTCCGCGGTGAAGCTGTGATCGATGCCGAGGAATCCGCCGTTCGCGCGCACCCCGACATGCTGGTTGAAGCGGTAGCCGACCTCCGGCCCGATGCCCAGCGTCCCCGCGGTCACGCCCACGCTCACCCGGCCCTCACCCTCCGCGGACTGCGCCAGCGCAGAACCCGCACCCGTCATCGCGGCGACACAAGCCGCCGTTCGAACCATCCACTGCATTGCCAAACCCCCGTTCGTGGCGGCGCATGCACGCGCGCCGGCCTTCCGGGCTTTATAGGAAAAGCTTTAGGCGCCGTAGCGTCCGCAGCGGTTTTTTCGGGCATGGTCCCGCACCCGCCGCGCAAATATCGCCGCGGAATGACGTCGAGGAGACCTTCTCTCGCGGCCATTTCATGTCTATATAGGACGCTGATCAACTACAGGAGCCAGTCTTATACGTTCTCCCATGCCCCGGCGCCCGATGGCGCCCGCGATGCCGCTGAACGGGCCGCGGTTTAACGAATTCATCCAGTCGCCCAAGGTTCGCGTGATCGACCAGGACGGCGAAAACCTTGGCGTGATGTACACGCGCGAGGCGATGGCGCAGGCTGCCGAGGTCGGGCTCGACCTCGTCGAAGTGTCGCCCAACGCCGACCCGCCCGTCGCCAAGTTCCTCGATGTGGGCAAGTTCAAGTACGAGGCGCAGAAGAAGGCGAACCTCGCACGCAAGACCCAGAAGACGCAGGAGATCAAAGAGATCAAGATGCGTCCCAACATCGATGACCACGACTACGACGTGAAGATGCGCAACGTGCTGAAGTTCATCGGCGAAGGCGACAAGGTGAAGATCACCCTGCGCTTCCGCGGTCGTGAGCTTTCGCATGGCCAGCTCGGCATGCAACTGCTCCAGCGCGTCCAGCAGGACGCGGCGGAAGTGGCGAAGGTGGAGAGCTATCCGCGCATGGAAGGCCGTCAGATGCTGATGGTGCTCTCGCCCAAGTGATGCGCCGGCGGCGGTTCGCACACGCGGCCGCCGCCGCAGCCTGGTTCCTGCCGGCAGCGGCGGTCGCGCAGACCGCCGCCTTGCCGCCCGTCCCCGCCGCGACCAGCGAATCGATCGCCGTCCCCAAGGGCGCGCGACTCGTCTGGGCGGACGAGTTCGACTCGGGCCGGCTGCCCGACGCCAGGCGCTGGGCCTATGATACCGCCCGCAACCGCGAAGGCTGGTACAACCAGGAACTGCAATATTACGCCGCGAACCGGCCCGAGAATGCGCGGGTCGAGAACGGCCATCTCGTCATCGAGGCACGCCGCGAGCGGCTGACCAGCCAGCCCGATTATGGCGGCCAAGACTATAGCTCGGCCCGCCTGCTCACCCGCGGTCTCGCCGGCTGGACCTATGGCTTTATCGAGGTCCGCGCCAAGCTCGCCTGCGGCAAGGGGCTATGGCCTGCGATCTGGCTGCTCGGCGCCGATGGCAGCGGCGGCTGGCCGCGCCTCGGCGAGATCGACGTGATGGAGCTGGTCGGCTGGGACCCTGAAACGGTCCACGGCACCATCCATACCGGCGCCTATAACCACGCCCAGCACACCCAGAAGGGCGCGACGACGCGGGTGCCGGACGCCTGCACCGCCTTCCACACCTACCAGCTCGACTGGACCAGGGACCGCATCCTGATCGGCGTCGACGGCCATGCCTATATGCGCTTCGACAACGACCATCGGGGCGATCCCGCCACCTGGCCGTTCGACAAGCCGCAATATCTGCTGCTCAACGTCGCGGTGGGCGGCTGGGGCGGCACCCGCGGCATCGACCCCGCCGCCTTCCCGTCGCGGATGGAGGTCGACTATGTCCGCGTCTGGCAGACGGCGGACCAGGCAAAGGGGCGGTGACCTGCCCGCCCCTGCCCGTCCTCAATCCTCGGCGGCGATCCGCACGCGCAGGCCGTCCAGCGCATCGGTGAAGGGCAGCTGGCACGAAAGCCGCGAGGTCGCATCGCGATCGCTCGTGCTGTCGAGCAGATCGTCCTCGTCCATGCTCATCTTGGGCAGTTTGTCCGCAAATTCCGGGTCGACATGGACATGGCAGGTGGCGCAGCTGCAGCACCCGCCGCACAGCGCCAGCAGCTCGTCGAAACCATTGTCGCGAATCACTTCCATCACGCTGAGACCGGCCTCGCCGGTTACCGTGCGTTCGGTTCCGTCACGCGTCACGACCGTAAGCTGGGGCATCTGCATCTCCTTGGTTTCCGGCGTCCATGCCGGTGAACCGGGGCCAGTTCAAGGAGCCACTGCATGGGTTTGACTGCCGACCAGCTGAAGGGGTCGATCGACGCATTGGCCACGCTCGAACCCGCCTTCGCCGCAGCGCTGGAACGCGCCGGCTATCCCGAGCCGCGCATCCGCCAACCCGGCTATGCCACGCTGCTCCGCACGATCCTGGGCCAGCAGGTGAGCGTCGCCTCGGCGACCGCGGTGTGGAACAAGCTGGACGCGGTGCTGGGCGATGCCGAGGATCCCGCATTGCTCGCGGCCGCCAGCGACGAATTGCTACGCAGCGCCGGCCTGTCGCGGCAGAAGATGGGCTATGCCCGCAGCCTGTCCGAACAGGTGACCAGCGGCGCGCTCGATCTCGCCGCGCTGCCGGCGGACGACGAGGAGGCGATTGCCGCGCTCACCCGCATCAAGGGCATCGGCCGCTGGTCGGCGGAAATCTACCTGCTGTTCGCCGAAGGCCGGCCCGACATCTGGCCCGCCGGCGACCTGGCGGTGCAGATCGAGATCGGCCGCATCCTCGGCCATCCCGAGCGCCCGAGCGAGAAGCTGACCCGCGAATGGTCCGAGGCCTGGCGCCCGCACCGCGGCGCCGCGGCGATCTTCGCGTGGCACCATTACGGGATGATCAAGAGCGCGATCTAAGCCAGGCGGTGCGCCCAGGCAGCTGCCTGCATGGGGCGGCGATTGCCGCCTTCTGGCACCACGCGGTTGCCGCGTCCGCCCCGCGCTTGGCCGACACTATCGGAAACCGAACATGCGCGGCAGACAGGCCAGCGCCGCGCGTCTAGCGGCGGACGCGGCCCGTTCTTGGTGCGGGCACCGCCCGCACCATCTTACGCCTCGGCGCCGTCCTCGTTCTTCGCTTCTTCCGCAGCCGCCTCGCCGCCGCTCTGGAACCAGGCCTCGACCGGGCCGACCAGCTTGATCGTCAGCGGGTTGCCCTTGCGATCGGTCTTCTTGCCGAGCGCGACGCGCACCCAGCCTTCGGAGATGCAATATTCTTCGACATCGCGGCGCTCGACGCCCTTGAACTTGATGCCGACGCCGCGCTCCAGCAGTTCGCGGGTGAAATAGGGGCTGCTCGGGTTGACCGACAGACGATCGGGAGGGGTATCGCTCATGCCCGGCTCATGCCGTCATTCGGCCGAAGGTTCAAGATAGCGGTGGATCGCCGAGACCACCACCGACCCCTCGCCCACGCCCGAGGCGACGCGTTTCACCGATCCGGCGCGCACATCGCCCACCGCGAACACGCCGGGCGCGGTCGAGCAGAAGAAGGTCTCGCCGCTGCCGGTCTGCACGAAGCCGCGCGCGTCGAGATCGACACAGCCCTCCAGCCAGGTCGTGTTGGGCACCGCGCCGATCATCACGAACAGCGCCCCGACCTTGCGATGCTCGACCGCCCCGGTCTTGCGATCGGTCCAGTCGAGGCCGGTCAGCGCACGCTCGCCTTCCAGCGCGGTGACTTCGGTAAAGGGGTGGAGCGTGATCCGGTCCGAGGCTTCGATCCGCTCGATCAGGTAGCGCGACATCGTCGCCGCGAGCCCGGGACCGCGCACCAGCACATGGACGTGCGCGGCATGGCGGGCGAGGAACACCGCCGCCTGCCCCGCCGAATTGCCGCCGCCGACCACCACCACCTCGGAGCCGGCGCACAGCCCGGCCTCCATCGCGGTCGCGGCGTAGTAGATGCCGTTGCCCTCCAACTCGGCATAGCGCGGCAGGTCGAGCTTGCGGTAGCGGGCACCCGTCGCGACCACTACGGCGCGCGCCTGCAGCGTCGCGCCGTCGTCGAGGTGGAGCCGCAGCGGCCGCTCCTCGCATTCGATCCGCACCACCGAGCGCGAGACGAGCAGACGCGCGCCGAACTTCTGCGCCTGCACCTGCGCACGCCCCGCCAGCGCCTGGCCGGAAATACCAGTGGGGAAGCCCAGATAATTCTCGATCTTGGAGCTGGTCCCCGCCTGTCCGCCGGGCGCCACCGCCTCGATCACAATCGAATCGAGCCCCTCGGACGCGGCATAGACCGCCGCCGCCAGCCCCGCAGGCCCCGCGCCGACCACCGCCACGTCATGCACATGCTCCGGATCGAGCGACGTCGCGAGGCCCAGCGCATCGGCCAGCGCCGCGTTGGTCGGGTTGCGCAGCACGCGGCCCTCGAGCACCACCACCGGCAGATCCGCTTGCGTCAGCGCCAGGCATTCGAGGAAGCCCGCGGCATCGGGATCGGTATCGGTGTCGATCCGCCGGTGCGGCATCGCGTTGCGGGTGAGGAAGGTCTCGATCCGCCCCATGTCCGCGCCGTGGCCGGGCCCTGCCAGCGCGACGCCCGCATCGCTGTGGCGGAGCAGCCCGACGCGGCGCAGGATGAAGGCGCGCATCACGATCTCGCCGATGTCAGGCTCGGCCGCCATCATCCGGCGGAAGGCGGCGCGCTCGATGCGCACCACCCGCGTGCCGGGCAGCGCGCGGGCGCTCACCAGGATCTTGCGGTCGTTGAACAGGTCCAGCTCGCCGGTGAACTGGCCGGCCTCATGGACATGGAAGACATGGTCCCGGCCGTCGCTGTCGGTATCGACGATCGCGATACCGCCGGACAGGCAGAGGAAGAAATCCACGCTGTGATCGCCGCGGCGATACAGCATCGCGCCTTCCTCCACCGCCTCCTCGGTGCCGAAGGCGGCGACGCGCGCGATCATTTCCGCGGTCAGGACCGGGAAGGTCTGGGCGGATCGCGCATAGGGATCGGCCGGGTCGAGCGATTCGGTGGTTGCCATGCGCCCACCCTAACGCGCGCTGCGCGGCGCGCGACCCATCTCTAGAGATGGTCGCGCACCTGCGCGCTCAGTCGCAGTAGCGGATCAGCACCGGCCGGCCGAGATAGGGGTCCCATACCCGGCGCACGTCACACTGCTCGTAATAGCGATAGCGGGGATAATTGTCCCGATACCAATAGCCGTCGGTCGGGTAATAGCCGCGCTCGCGGTAGAAGCGCCGGTCGTAGTCATAGCGATGGTCGTTCGAGATCGCCGCACCGATCGCCAGGCCCGCAATGCCCGCCACCAGCGCCGCACCGGCCACGTCGCCGCCGCGATCATGGTAGTAATGCCGGCGCCAGCGCCAGTCCTGCGCCTGCGCGGGCGCCGCCGCCGCCAGCAGGCTCGCGCCCGTGGCGATGCCCAATACCAGCTTCTTCGCCAGGTTGTTCATGCTACTCGCTCCTCACCTCGGGGCGCCTGCGAGTCGCTCGGCGCCGATGGCCTTCCGATACGCAATCGCGGCTTAATCGGTACGGAACCGGCTGTTCAGCCGCGGTTTAGCTGGGTAACGGGCGGCATGGCCTACTGGATCCTTCGCTCCGAACCCGACGTCTATGGCTGGGATGACCTGGTGCGCGACGGCAGCACCGAATGGAACGGCGTGCGCAATTATACCGCGCGCAACTTCCTCAAGGACATGGTCCCCGGCGACCAGGCGATCTTCTACCATTCCAATATTCAGAAGGCCGCGGTCGGCATCATGGAGATCACCCGCGCCTGGCAGCCGGACGGCGACGACGGCAAATGGGCGAGCGTGGAAGTGAAGGCGCTGCGGCCGCTGGCCAAGCCCGTCCCACTGCCCGAGATCAAGGCCGAGCCGCGGCTCAAGGACCTCGAGATGGTGCGCCAGTCGCGCCTGTCGGTGACGCCGGTGCGGGCGGAGGAGTGGGCGGTGCTGCTGGAGATGAGCGGAACGGCACCGGATCGCTGAGGTCGATCGGCACGCGCTTCGACTTGTCGGGCTTCTTCTTGAAGGCGCGGCCCACGCCCTTGCCGGCATCGCCGACCAGCTTGAAGAAATTGGTCGATTCGCCCGGCTCCTCGCAGCAGCTGCCCGGGCTGATCACCTTGCCGACGCCGCGGACCAGCGTGGTCGCCGCGCCGAAGATGTCGACGCCGACCTGGCATCCGCCGACCCGCGCCGCGCAGGGCGTGGACACGGCATTGAGCGCGCCCATGCCGGTGCGATCGGGATTGCTCGGCATCGGTCGATCGGGCGGCCCGCGCTCTTCCGGCAGCGGCAGCCGCGGCGCATCGACGCCCTTGCCGCATACCACGATCTGATCGGCCCCGGTCTGGGCGGAGGCGCAGGGGTCCGCCAGCACCGACCAGCGCTGCGATCCGTCCGCCGCCTGCTGCGGGGCGTTCACCGAGGCGGTGGTGGCGGGCGCGGCCGCCTGGCTCTGGGGCGAGAGGCCAATCAACAACGCGGCCAGCAACATCCGATACTCTCCCGGCAGGCCGTCCTTAGACCATGCCGCAGCGGCCGGCGAAAGCGCATTCCGCACGATGCCGGCCCGCGCTAGCATGGCAACCGCTACCCGGGAGCGCAGCATGCCGATCATCCTTACCGCCTTCGAAGCCGCACCCGATCGCGGCCGCGGCCTCGCGCGCGACATGCAGGTGCGCTGGGCGCTGGAAGAGCTGGGCCTGTCCTATGACGTCCGCCTCGTCTCCTTCGCCGCGATGAAGCAGGCCGAGCATCTCGCCCGCCAGCCCTTCGGCCAGATTCCGACCTATGAGGAGGATGGGCTGACCTTGTTCGAATCGGGCGCGATCGTCCACCACCTCGTCGAACGCCATGCCGGACTCTTGCCCGAGGATCCGGCCGCCCGGGCGCGCGCGGTGACCTGGATGTTCGCGGCGGTGAGCACGGTCGAGCCGCCGATCGTCGAATGGGCGATGGCGCGGATGCTCGAACGCGACACCCCCTGGTTCGCCGCGCGCCAGCCGATGCTGGAAGACCGCGTCCGCGCCCGCTTGGCCCAGCTGGCGGAGCGGCTGGGTGCAGCGGAATGGCTGGACGGCGATTTCACCGCCGGCGACCTACTGATGGTCAGCGTCCTGCGCCGGCTGGGCCGATCGGCGCTGCTGCCCGAGCAGCCCCGGCTGCAGGCGTATATCGCCCGCGGGGAAGCACGCCCCGCCTTCCAGCGCGCCTTCGCGGCGCAGCGCGCGGTATTCGAGGCTCGGCAACGGTCCTGGTAGCGGCAAGCCCTCCCGGAGCGGACCGGATTCAGGGACGCGCGGCGGCCACGCGGATGGCACGCGAGTGCACGATTTCTTAACGATGACGGCGGTTTAACCGGCACCACAAGGATAAGGCCCGTCAAGTCCGGTATAGTGCAGGATCAGGGGCGTCTCGGGGGGGAGCCGCAGATGAGTGTCGCCACCGCAACGGCATATTGGCGCGAGGCGGTAGAGTTCCTCGGCTATTTCGTCTTCATGACGCTGCTGGGCGCCGCGATGTTCGTGCTGGTCCATCATGCGCCGCAGGCCAATGCCGGCTGGTACATCGACACCTGCGTCGCGGTGGCGGTGCTGACGGGTGGTTACGCGTTCAGAATGTACCGGCGGTACCGTGCAGCGCGACCGGTCTGGAAGCCGGTGATCAAGCCGGTGCAAGACACTGCCTCGGGGATCTCGCCCGAGGAGCGGCGCCGGCGGAACTGGTCCGATCGCATGTCCAGCGCGAAGCTGCGCGAGACCAATCCCGAGCGGGTAAAGCTGTTGTCCCACCTCGAGGCCGTGGAAGAGGCCTATCGCGCGCGCTGCCGGGCCCGCGGCGACGAGCCGGACCGCTCCTCGTTCGAGATGAACCCATCGATGACAACCGAGGATATCCGGAAGCGGATCGCGCTCCGGCTGGATCAGTAAGCGCGCGGCAACCCAAGTGTTTCCTCCCCCGGAGCAATGCTCCGGTGAAGGAAACGCTTCGATGGAATATCCAAAAGAAAAAGCCCGCGCCGTTGCCGGCAGGGGCTCTTTCTTTACTGAAGCGGCTGCGCTGGCGCGGCATCGGATCGAAGTCCGGCAGGTCGCGCACCGCGCGGGACGAGCACGCGATTCTACATGCGCAGCTTGCACCTCATGCACTGGCCTCCGCGAACTGGTCATAGGCCCGCAGCGCATCGGCCGCATACATCAGCGCCGGGCCGCCGCCCATATAGACGCACATGCCCAGCACCTCGGCGACTTCGGCGCGGCTCGCCCCCATGCCGACCAGCGCCTTGGCGTGGAAGCCGATACAGCCATCGCAGCGCTGGGTGACGCCGATCGCCAGCGCGATCAGCTCCTTGGTCCTGGCGTCGACCGCGCCTTCCGCTCCCGCAGCCTTCGCCATCGCGTGGAAGCCCGCCATCGTTTCGGGCGCCAGCTTGCGCAGCTGGGCGGAATAGGCGGAAATGTCCTGGGTGAGTGCGCGATAGTCCTTGGCCATGGGATTTCCCTTGATTCGTTTATCCATGAATTGATATATCCATGGAATGAAAACAAGCCCCCTCGTCAATCCCCTGATGGAAGTGATGGCGCCCAAGGCCGCTGGCGCCGCCGCGCTGCTCTCCGGCCTCGCCAATCCGCACCGGCTGATGATCCTGTGCGCGCTGGTCGAGGGGGAGCAGAGCGTCGGCGCGCTGATCGCCGCGACGGGCATCGCGCCGACCTCGATGTCGCAGCATCTGAACAAGCTGAAGGACGAAGCCATCGTCGCCGCGCGGCGCGAGCATCGTACACTCTTCTATTCGATCACCCACCCTGCCGCCCGCGACCTGATGGCGGTGCTCCACGCGCATTTCTGCGGAAAGGACGACGCATGACCGCGACGATTTCGGCCCCCGAGGCGCACCGCCTGCTCGCCAGCGGCGCGGCGCTGCTGATCGACGTGCGCGAGCCCGACGAATTTCGCGCCAGCCACATTCCCTACGCCGCCTCGATGCCGCTGGGCAGCCTGTCTGCAGTGCTGGCCGATGCCGATCTGCCGACGGACCGACTGGTGATCTTCCAGTGCCAGAAGGGCGGCCGCGGCGGCCAGGCCTGCGCGCTCGCGGCGCGCAGCCTGGGCGACCGGGTGCGCAACCTGGAAGGCGGGATCGAGGCCTGGGCCGCCGCCGGACTGCCGGTGGCGGGCACCGGCGCGCCGCGCGTGTCGATCTTCCGCCAGGTGCAGATGATCGTCGGGCTGCTGGTCTTGGCCGGCACGCTGGCCGGGTTGGCGGGGTTCCCGCCCGGCTTCTACGCGGCAGGATTCTTCGGGTTCATGCTGGCCTTTGCCGGGGTCAGCGGCTGGTGCGGACTGGGACTGGCGCTGCAACGCATGCCGTGGAACCACGCGGCCTGAGCGCAAGTGTTTCCTCCCCCGGAGCGAAGCTCCGGGGGAGGGGGACCGCCGCCGAAGGCGGTGGTGGAGGGGCCGGGTGCCGGGCATGCCCCCTCCACCACGCCGCTGGCGCGGCGTGGTCCCCCTCCCCCGCTTCGCGGGAGAGGAAACGCGTTGATGGATATTCCAACGAAAAAGCCCCCGCCGTTGCCGGCAGGGGCCTTTTCTTCACCGAAGCGGCACCGCTTACGCGGCCGACTTCGACCGGCTCTGGCGCTTGCGCTCGTTCGGATCGAGGAAGCGCTTGCGCAGGCGGATGTTCTTCGGCGTCACTTCCACCATCTCGTCGTCGTCGATGTACGCGATGGCCTGTTCCAGCGTCATCTTCTTCGGCGGGGTCAGGCGGATCGCATCGTCCTTGCCGCCCGAGGCGCGGAAGTTGGTCAGCTGCTTCGCCTTCATCGGGTTGACCTCGAGGTCTTCCGTCTTGGCGTTCTCGCCGATGATCATGCCTTCATACAGCGCCTCGCCGTGGCCGACGAACAGGATGCCGCGCTCTTCGAGCGGACCCAGCGCATAGCCCTGCGCTTCGCCCGCGCCGTTGGAGATCAGCACGCCGTTCTTGCGGCCTTCGATCTTGCCCTTGTACGGCCCGTACTTCTCGAACAGGCGGTTCATGATGCCGGTGCCGCGGGTGTCCGACAGGAACTCGCCGTGATAGCCGATCAGGCCGCGCGACGGAGCCGAGAAGGTGATGCGGGTCTTGCCGCCACCGCTCGGACGCATGTCGGTCATCTCGGCCTTGCGCTGGTTCATCTTGTCGACGACCGTGCCCGAGAATTCCTCGTCCACGTCGATCACGACGGTCTCGTAAGGCTCCTCGCGGCCGTTCTCGCCGTCGCGGAACAGCACGCGCGGACGGCTGATGCCGAGCTCGAAGCCCTCGCGGCGCATCGTCTCGATCAGCACGCCCAGCTGAAGCTCGCCGCGGCCGGCGACTTCGAAGCTGTCCTTCTCGTCGCTCTCGGTGATCTTGATCGCGACGTTCGATTCCGCCTCACGGAACAGGCGGTCGCGGATCATGCGGCTGGTCACCTTGCTGCCCTCGCGGCCCGCCATCGGCGAGTCGTTGACGGCGAAGCGCATCGACAGCGTCGGCGGATCGATCGGCTGCGCGTGCAGCGGCTCGCTGACCGAGGTGTCGGCGATGGTGTTCGACACGGTGGCGACGGCGAGGCCGGCGAGGCTGATGATGTCGCCTGCGCGTGCTTCTTCCACCGGCACGCGATCGAGACCGCGGAACGACATGATCTTGGAGGCGCGGCCGGTCTCGACGATGTTGCCGTCGTTATCCAGCGCGTGGATCGGCTGGTTGAGGCGCACCGTGCCGCTCTCGACGCGGCCGGTGAGGATACGACCGAGGAAGTTGTCGCGGTCGAGCAGCGTCACGAGGAACTTGAACTCGGCCTCTTCGTCCACCTGCGGCGGCGGGACATGCTCGACGATCTTCTCGAACAGCGGGGTCAGCGTGCCTTCGCGCGCGTCCTGGTCGGTCGAGGCATAGCCGTTGCGGCCCGAGGCGTAGAGCACCGGGAAGTCGAGCTGCTCGTCGGTCGCTTCCAGCGTCACGAACAGGTCGAACACTTCGTCGAGCACTTCCTGCACGCGCGAATCGGCACGGTCGATCTTGTTGACGACCACGATCGGACGCAGGCCCAGCTTCAGCGCCTTGCCGGTCACGAACTTGGTCTGCGGCATCGCGCCTTCCGACGAGTCGACCAGCAGGATCACGCCGTCGACCATGCTCAGGATGCGCTCCACCTCGCCGCCGAAGTCGGCGTGGCCGGGCGTGTCGACGATGTTGATGCGGATGCTGTTCTCTTCGGTGCCGTCGGGCGACCAGTCGACCGAGGTCGGCTTGGCGAGAATCGTGATCCCGCGCTCCTTCTCGAGATCGTTCGAGTCCATCGCACGCTCTTCGACGCGCTGGTTGTCGCGGAAGGTGCCGGACTGGCGGAAGAGCTGGTCGACGAGGGTGGTCTTGCCATGGTCGACGTGTGCGATGATCGCCACGTTACGGAGGTTCATGCGATTTCCTGATTGGCGCGGAAGCGCGCGTACGGGCGGGCCCATAGCCGAATTTGTGCGTCGCGGGAAGAGTGGCGCGCATCGTTGAAACCTGGGGCGTCTCAAACAGGTGCGATCGAGCCGACGCAGCCGCGAAACGCCGGCTGCTCCTGATACGAAATCCCACAGATTTGATACGCGGCACCGCTCACGCACGCGCGTGGCCATGACATATTCCCCGCGGCCCGCGCCCGACATTGCAAGTCGGCGCGAGCCTTTGCTTTCAACGCTCCAAATCTACCAGGGGGATTCACATGCAACCGCTTCTTCTTCGCGTACTCGCGATCGCGCTTTCGGCTTGCGCATATTCAGCATATTCAACGGCACACGCGCAGACGATCGACTTCAACGGACTGAACCTGTCGGACCATCAATATCCGACAGTGGACAACTTTTATGACGGCGGCTGGACGGCCGGTCGGCAGGGCCCTGCGTACGGCATTACCTTCCAGAGCGGGGGCTGGGACGTGATACCGTGGGTTTCGGAGAACTTGTCGATCTTCGTTGCCGGCGCGCAGGATTCCAACTGGATTACCGCGCGGAACGGCTTCTCCAATCAGATCACGTTCCGCTACGGGACGTATAGCGACGCCACCGTTTCGGTCTATGACGGCGAGAATGGCGGGGGCAAGCTGCTGGCGGAGATCGCCCTCCACACCAACATGCGGTTGGACGGATACAGCGCATGGGATTCAGCGCGCCTGAACTTTGCCGGCCGCGCACATTCGGTGGTTGTCCGCAGCCAAGCAGGATCGTTCGGCATCGACGACATCACCTTCGGCGGCCCCAGCGGCGTTCCGGAACCGGCGAGCTGGGCGCTGATGATCGGCGGCTTCGGGCTTGGCGGCGCGGCGTTGCGCCGCCGGCGCGAGGCGCAGGTTCGCTACGCGGCCTGATCCTGAAATCGACGCAGGGGGAAGTCGGCCGCGTTGGCGGCCGGCCTCCCTCGGCATGCGGGAATGCTCGTCGCCCTTGGTTCGCGCCGTCCTTGCCCCCGGCGGGTTGGTCGGCGGGCGGCCGGATGCGTTGCAATCGCCGGTGCTCTATCTACATGACACACTTGCGGGATACGTGCTTCGCCTGCATGGTTATCCCTACGGAGTTGGAGAGAGAGTGACGATGGCGACTGTGACGGATACCGCAGATCAGGGTCTGGTGCTCACGCCCCCGGATCCCGTCCCCGCCGTGGCGCCGGAAAAGGCCGCCGGGCTGGTGCCGGTCGAAGACACCAAGAAGTCCGAGCTCGACAAGCGCGTCGACGGCTTCATCGACGATCTGATCGCGCAGGACGTCAACTCGCCCGAATTCGGCAAGCGCGTCGATGCGATCGCGGCGATGGGGCAGAAGGAAATCCGCGATGCGGCGGGCCAGTCCAACCGCTTCCTCGATCGCCCGGTCCGCGCGATGGGCAGCGATGGCGGCGTCGGCGCAGACCTGCTGGCACTGCGCAAGACGGTGGAAGACCTCGATCCCTCGCGCAACGGCAAGCTGATCGGCGGCAAGGACGGCTTCCTCTCGAAGATCTTCGGCGGCGGCGGCGGGCTGACCAACTATTTCCGCAAATACCAGTCGTCGCAGAGCCACATCAACGCGGTGCTCAAGAGCCTGGCCAACGGCAAGGACGAGTTGCTGCAGGACAATGCCGCGATCGCCACCGAGCGCGCGAACCTGTGGAACGCGATGGGTCGCCTGGAGCAGATGATTTATCTCTCCAAGGCGATGGACGAGAAGCTCGAGGACAAGGCCAACGAGCTGGATCACACCGATCCCGCCAAGGCCAAGGCGATCCGCGAGACCGCGCTGTTCTACGTCCGCCAGCGCACCCAGGACCTGCTCACCCAGATGGCGGTGACGGTGCAGGGCTATCTCGCGCTCGATCTGGTCAAGAAGAACAATGTCGAGCTGATCAAGGGCGTCGACCGCGCCTCGACCACCACCGTCTCGGCGCTGCGTACCGCCGTCACCGTCGC
>Ga0105237_10004380_pt1 | contig 16369 bp, 14 predicted proteins | sample KBSC24metaG_FD_81520 | JGI IMG/M metagenome (GOLD analysis project Ga0105237, IMG submission 81520) | Corn rhizosphere microbial communities from Kellogg Biological Station, Michigan, USA - KBS C2-4 metaG | ecosystem: Host-associated > Plants > Roots > Rhizosphere > Soil | place: Michigan, USA... | reverse complement strand
TCGGAATGGGCGAACCGCCTGATGTTCGCGCATGACAACGCCGTCGAGAACCTCGTGCTGTTCGCGCCGCTGGTGCTGATCCTGAACGCCATCGACTATTCCACGAAATGGACCGTGCTCGCCTGCGCCGTCTACTTCTGGTCGCGCGTCGCACATCTGATCGTCTACGCCATGGGAATCCCGGTGTTCCGCACCCTGGCCTTCACCGTCGGCTTCCTCGCGCAGGCCGTGCTGGCGCTGGCGATCTTCAAGGTGGTTTGAAACAGCAGCGTCGAGGGTCGCTGGACGCTGCTGCAATCCAAAGATATCCTCGCACGGTAACAACCGAAGCGGGGGAATCCCGATGCGGATCCTTTTGCCAGTCCTCGCGGTGCTCGCGCTCGCCGGATTATGTCGCGAGGCTGGCGCGCAGGCGCCATGCCCTGAATTGCGAAGCCTGCGCAGCGAGGCTGTCGAAGCCTCAAAACCGACGACGCGCGCCTTGATGTCGGACCGCTGCGACGCCTATATCCGGGCCTCGCGCGCCTGGAGCGCCGTGGTCGATTATGCGAACGACCATCGGGACGTCTGCGAAATCTCCGACCGCTTGCTCGGCGACCTCGAGACGTATCGCCGCGAGGCCGTGGCGGCCCGCAAGAATGTTTGCGCCGGCCGCCCTGTTCGACCGTTTCCAGCCGACATTGTTTTGCAGTGAGTGACGGCGCGTTGCGCCAGGCCCCGGCTCTGCAGCGCATCACGCCGAAGAAGCGCTGCGCTGCGTCCGGGGCACGAGGCTGCCCTACTCCTCCGCCAAGCCCAGCATCAGCCGCATGTTCTGCACGGCCGCACCCGAGGCGCCCTTGCCGAGATTGTCGAGCCGCGCGACCAGCACCGCCTGGTGATATTTGTCGCTGGCGAAGACGTGGAGCTCGAGCATGTTGGTCTCGTTGAGCGCCTCCGGCTCGAGCTTGCCGCCCTTGGTCGCCTCGTTCTGGAGCGGCATCACCGAGACGTATTTCGAGCCGGCGTAACGCTTGGCCAGCGCGGCCTGAAGGTCCGCACCGCTGGGCTTGCCCGGCAGCGTGTCGAGCTGGAGCGGCACCGAGACCAGCATGCCCTGCCGGTAGTTGGCGACCGAGGGAATGAAGATCGGCCGCCGCGTCAGGTTCGAATAGAGCTGCATCTCCGGCAGATGCTTGTGCTCGAAGCCGAGGCCGTAGAGCTCGAAGGACGGCGCGCTGCCGTCTTCAAAGCTCGCGATCATCGACTTGCCGCCGCCGGAATAACCACTCACCGCGTTGACGGTGACGGGATAATCGGGCGGCAACAGGCCGGCATCGACCATCGGCCGCAATAGCGCGATCGCACCGGTCGGATAGCAGCCGGGATTGGAGACCTTCTTCGCGGCCTTGATCTTGCCGGCCTGGTCCGGCGTCAGCTCCGGAAAGCCGTAGGCCCAGTCGGGCGCGACCCGGTACGCGGTGGAAGCGTCCAGCACCTTCGGCGCCGCCGTGCTCATGCTGTCGACCAGCGCCACTGTTTCCTTCGCGGCATCGTCGGGCAGGCAGAGGATGACGAGATCGACCTCCTCCATCAGCGCCTTCTTCGCCGCGGGATCCTTGCGCCTGTCGTCGGCGATCGTCTTCACGGTGACGTCGCTCTGGAGCTTCAGCCGCTCATTGATGCCGAGCCCGGTGGTGCCGGAGCCGCCGTCGACGAAGACGGTGGCGGGCTTCTTGGCCGCGCCGGAGGTCGGGGCTTTGGTTGTTTCCGTGAGGCTCATGGCGCGTTCCTTTCGAGCATGTTGGTTTCGTTCGCGAAGGCCTCCGGCCTCACGTCCTGCATCAGTTGTGCAATCTCTCTGGCGTCGGCAGCGGGTTGCGCACCGAGCGCGTTGGCGATCGCGGTATAGTCGGCGTCCGATTTGTGCTGGTTGAGCTTGAAGCTGCCTTCGACCTCTTCAACCGTCATGACCAGACCCACGATTCCCTTCTTCAACGCTTCCAGCCGGCCTGCCGTCATCTTCGCCGATGTCCACGGCTTCTTCGGCAGCAACCAGTTCTCGAACTTGTCGCTGAGCGTGTCGATCTGCACCGCCAGCTCGTCGTCCGACAACAGCTTCACCGGCCCGCTCAGATGCACCGACTGGTAGAGCCAGGTCGGCACCTGATCCGGCGAGACGTACCAGTCGGGCGATACATAGGCATCGGGGCCGTTGACCGCGAGCAGCCAGGAGGTCGCGCCATCCGCAAGCTTTAGCAGCGGATTGTGACGGGCAACATGAAAGGCGGCCTGCGGCGTGCCGTCAGCGGCATAGGTCAGGTAGAACGGCAGCGGCGAGGCGACCGGCTTGTGGCCGTCGAAGGCGCACATCGTGCCGAAGCCGCGCTCGCTTGCGAATTTCAGGCTCGCAGCGCGGTCCTGCTTGAAAAAGGGTGGCGTGTACATCGTGGTCTCCTGCTGGGCCTCCTCGGGGGGCCGCCGGATCAGATCGCGCTGACAGGAGAGAGAATGCCGCGGATCGGATCCAGCGGCAAAGACGATGATCTCAAACGCGATCGACCGCCCAAACCGCTAAAGAGCGGCGGCGGCGACGGGCGAACAGGATGGTCGCGGCGTTGATCATGGCGCGCGGCTATAAGGCCATATCGGCCGATCGTCAAGGTGCGGAACGATCGGGAGTGCCGCCCTCTACCATCGAGCGAGGCCGAGACGACCGAAGAGCGAGCCCCAGAAGGAACCGCCGCTGCGCGTCAGTTCGTAAAGATGAGCGCCTGCCTGCTCGTTTCCGCGATCGTACGCCTTGGTGTACCACTGGATTGCCTGCTGTGCGTCCTTCGGCACACCGGTACCACTCTCATAGGCCCAGCCCAGATTGTATTGAGCGGAGCTGTCGTTCTGCTCGGCGGCCATGCGCAGCAGGGATATGCCCTTGGCAAGGTCCTGCGGCACGCCCTGCCCTTTGATGTGCAACAGGCCGAGACTCATCTGCGCGTAGCTGTTGCCCTGCTCCGCCGCCCGCGAAAACAGATCGAAGGCCGCGGCAAGGTCCTGTGGAACACCGCGGCCGTCCCGGTACATGGCGGCAAGGCGCATCTGGCTGTAGGCCCTCCCCTGCCCCGCCGCCTTGGCGTACCAATCAGCCGCCTGCTTCACGTCGCGAACTTGCGCCGGCCCATCTTCCTGGAGGTAAGCAAGTTGCTCCTGGCTATAGGGATCGCCCTGCTCGGCGGCCAGGCGAAACCATTTGACCGCCTCCCCGGCATCACGCCTGGTTCCGCTTCCGTCCCGATACATCGCCCCCACATGGGCCTGCGCACGGGCGTTGCCGATTTCGGCGAGCGGCTTCAACCGCTCCATCGCGCGTTCGAAATCGTGAGCAAGGTAGGCGTTCGCCCCCTCGGTGTAGTCGGCGCTGGCTTCAACGACCGAGAACGCTCCCTTCGGGGTGAGGCCGATCGGCGCGTATTTGAACTCGTCGAGCTTGTCGAAGCCCTTCTCGATGATCGCGGCGAACTCCGCCGGACAGACCGGCGCGTCGAGCGTAAGGCGAAGGACGGCCTTGGAGCGGATGATCTTGCCATCGAGGTCGATGGTGCCGCGAACCTCGATCCGGCCGCGGACTGATCCGTAGCCCGTCCGGCCTTCGAATGTCTGCGAATAGTCGATCGGCGCGGGCTTCTCGTAAAAGAAGACGTTATCGGGAATCGTCAGTGACGCGGCCTCGCGGTATTCCATCGGCCGGCAGCTGAAAGGCCGGCCATTGGACTGGCGCACGGCCAGCCGCAGCAGCGATTGCCTCGGATCGGTCAAAGGCAGCATCCTGACGCGGTTTGGCCGGTCGAGACCGACCGGCTTGGTAATCTGAAACGTGGACGTGATCGCGAACTCGTCGGTCAGTTCGCGCGGATTGGGATAGGTGTAGTCGCCATTGCCGGCCAGGCCGGCCTGCTCAATCAGATTCCTGGCGGTCATGCGCCGGTCCGTGTCGTCCAGTCCTTGCGCGAACACGCGTCCCAGTTGCGCGCCGATACCGGTGCCGGACAGGATCGACCGTGCCTCGCGCTTCCCGTCCCTGTCCAGGACGTAGTTCGTTTCCGCCGCCAGGACGAACCGTGCCGCCTCGATCAGGGGGATCCGCCCCATGGTGCCCTTGTCGACGTTGAGGACCGGCTTGCCCGCAAGCTCCGGCGGCAGCGCCCCGAAGGCGAAGAGGGAGGCTGTCGGATCGAGATACTGGTCAATCTCCGGGACGTAAGCGATCGCGTGGTCAAAATTCGGCGTCGCCACTTCGGTGAGCGTGTATCTCGCGCCCGCGTTCACCGCGACCAGATTGGCCTCTATGCCCTGCGCAGCAAGCAGCGCCTTGAACAGTGTCGCATGCGCCTTGCAATCGCCGTAGCGCGAGGCCAGCACGGCAGAGGCCGGCTGTGAGGTCCAGCCGCCGTCCTCCAGTCCAATTCCGACGTAGCGGATATTGCGGGCCACCCAATTGTAGATGCGTTCGACCTTCGCCCGCGAGCCCGTCGCCTCGCCGACGATCTCCCGCGAAAGTCGTGTGATCTTCTCGTCCGGTCGCGCCATGGGCGCGTTGCGGGCGTTCAGAGCCGCCGCGAAAGCCGCATAATCGGCAAACGTGCTCACCTCGAAACGCGCGGCGTATGAGAGAGTCTCATCGTCGATCTGGCCGGGCCTCGGCGTGTCCTGCCGGAAACGCGCGCGATGGACGATGCGATCGTTGCCCCTCTCTTCCGAGTGCTCGACATTGCGCTGTGCGATCCGCAACGGTCTCGATGCCGGTCCGTCCACGATCACTTCGAGCAATTCGGGCGGTTGGCTCGCGGGCTCGCTCCACACGCGCGCGAACTCGCCTGGAAATCTCGCCTGCTTCGCTCTGTAAACAAGACGACCGCGGATGCTGTCGCCGGGGGCAACATGCGGAAAGGCGATGATCCGGTTGCGGACTTCGTCAAAATAGGGCGAAGAGGAATCCGTCGAGGCCGGTTGATCGCGAATGGCACGCTCGTCGACCGCGATCACGCTGCCATCGGCCTTGAGGGTGGCAAGCTCCGTTGACGACAATTCGTCAAAATAGCTGTTGTACTGAAAACTCTGTTGCGCGATCGCCTCGGCGCCCTTCTCGTCGAGCGCCTTGATCTCGAACTCGAAGACCTCGTTGCTCAGCCCGGTCTCGTCGAATGTAACGGTATGACGGGCGACCGTTCGCCGCCAACCCGGGTCGATCCAGCCGGGCCTCGCATCCAGGCCCGATGATTCCGCGGCATCCGATTTCGTGCATGGCGACAGCAGCAGCAACGCCGCCAGGAAGGCTGAATAAATTCGTACGATCATCTGTTGAGCGCCCGGCCTGCCAATTCCGCAGCTCAACTAGCAAGCGAAAATTACCACCGACACTCTCAAAATGAACGACTTTTAAATTTCTCCGGCTCCGACGAGCCATATGGGTCGCGAACCAGGCTCAATCAGATCACCCGCCAGATCCATTCCATGATCTTGGCGATCACGTCGCCGAACAGCAGCAGCGCCGCCGACCAGACCAGCGCCGAGACGAAATTGGCGACCTGGAAGCTCCAATAGGGCATCTCGAAAATGCCGGCGGCGAGCGGCACGGAGGCGCGCAACGGGCCGAAGAACCGGCCGATGAAGATGCTGGGTACGCCCCAGCTGCGCACGAAGGCCTCGCCCTTGGGCAGGAGTTCCGGGTAACGCGAGAGCGGCCACATCTGCGCGACCTTCTCCTTGTAGCGGTAGCCGAACCAATAGGAGACCCAGTCGCCGAGCGCCGCGCCGATGCCGCCGGCAATCCACACCGGATAGAAGCTGATGCCGCTCACCCCGATGAGGGCGCCGATCGCCACCAGTGCGCCCCAGGCCGGGATCAGCAGCGAGATGAAGGCGAGCGACTCCCCGAACGCCAGCAGGAAGACGATCGGAGCCGCCCAAGCCTCGTGCGCGCGCACGAAGTCGGTCAGTGCGTGCGCAAACTGCTCCATGCCAGAATAGCCTTCCCGCCCCGTCTCAAGGTCCTGCTCAGTGAAAAAGACTGGTAAGCCAGGGACTTGTGTGACATCAAGTCACAAAGTCCGGCTGAGCGTGGACCTCGCTGTCAAATTGCCGGCAACTGAGCGACCCGCGGCGTAAAATCGCCGGGATTAGCTCCCAACCCCGGCGCCGGCTGGCCCTGCGGTGACCTTTCCGGGCCAGCCGTGTCATAGTCGCCCGAACCGATTCGCCGCCAGCGCGGCCCTCAAAACGCATCAAGATTCATGTCCAAACAGTTGAAGCCCAAAGCAAAAGACGACTTTTTCGGTGGCGACGAGCCCAAGCCCCGCGCTGCCAAGGCGGCGCCACGCGCGGGCGGCGCGGAAGCCGACTACACCGCGGCGGACATCGAGGTGCTCGAAGGCCTGGAACCGGTGCGGCGCCGGCCCGGCATGTATATCGGCGGAACCGACGAGAAGGCGCTGCATCACCTGTTCGCCGAAGTCATCGACAACTCGATGGACGAGGCGCTGGCCGGGCACGCGACCTTCATCGGCGTCGACCTCAGCGCGGACGGCTTTCTCACCGTCACCGACAACGGTCGCGGCATCCCGATCGATCCGCATCCGAAGTTTCCGAAGAAGTCGGCGCTCGAAGTCATCATGTGCACGCTGCATTCGGGCGGCAAGTTCGACAGCAAGGTCTACGAGACCTCGGGCGGCCTGCACGGCGTCGGCATCTCCGTGGTGAACGCCCTCTCCTCCCTTCTCGAGGTCGAGGTCGCGCGCAGCCAGAAACTCTACCGCATGACGTTCGAGCGCGGGCACCCCAAGGGCAAGCTCGAGGATCTCGGCAAGATCAACAACCGCCGCGGCACGCGCGTGCGCTTCAAGCCTGATACCGACATCTTCGGCGCCAAGGCCGCGTTCAAGCCGCAGCGCCTGTTCAAGATGACGCGTTCCAAGGCCTATCTGTTCGGCGGCGTCGAGATCCGCTGGAACTGCGCGCCCGAGCTGCTCAAGGGCGTCGAGGACGTGCCGGCGGAAGCGACGTTCCACTTCCCCGGCGGGTTGAAGGATTATCTCGCCGCCGCGATCCACGCCGACACGCTGGTGCATCCCGACATCTTCTCCGGCAAGTCGGGGCGCAACGGCGCGCATGGCGCCTGCGAATGGGCGGTCGCCTGGACCGCGGATGCCGACGGCTTCCTCTCGTCCTACACCAACACGGTGCCGACGCCCGATGGCGGCACGCATGAATCGGGCCTGCGCAGCGCGCTGCTGCGCGGCCTGAAGGATCACGCCGAGCGCGTCGGCCAGGGCAAGCGCGCCTCGTCCATTACGTCGGAAGACGTGATGGTGGGTGCGGCCGTGATGCTCTCGGTGTTCGTGCGCGAGCCTGAATTCCAGGGCCAGACCAAGGATCGCCTCGCCACGGCGGAAGCGCAGCGCATCGTCGAGCAGGCGATGAAGGATCCGTTCGACCACTGGCTCTCGGGCAATCCGAACCAGGCCAACAAGCTGCTCGACTTCGTGATCGACCGCGCCGAGGAGCGCCTGCGCCGCCGCCAGGAGAAGGAGACGGCGCGCAAGACCGCGGGCAAGAAACTCCGCCTGCCCGGCAAGCTCGCCGACTGCAGCGATGCGGGCACCGAAGGCTCAGAGCTCTTCATCGTCGAGGGCGACTCGGCCGGCGGCAGCGCCAAGCAGGCGCGCGATCGCAAGACCCAGGCCGTGCTGCCGCTGCGCGGCAAGATCCTCAACGTCGCCTCGGCCGGCAAGGACAAGCTGACGGCGAACGCCCAGCTCTCCGACCTCGTGCAGGCGATCGGCTGCGGCACGCTGGCGCAATATCGCGAAGAGGATCTGCGCTACCAGCGCATCATCATCATGACCGACGCCGACGTCGACGGCGCCCACATCGCTTCGCTGCTGATCACCTTCTTCTACCGGCAGATGCCGCGGCTGATCGACGAGGGCCATCTCTTCCTCGCGGTGCCACCGCTCTACAAGCTCACCCACGGCTCGAAGTCGGTCTACGCCCGCGACGACGCGCACAAGGAGGCGCTGATCAAGAGCGAGTTCAACGCCAACGCCAAGGTCGAGGTGAACCGCTTCAAAGGCCTCGGCGAGATGATGCCGGCGCAGCTCAAGGAGACCACCATGGATCCGGCCAAGCGGACCATGCTGAAGGTGGTCCTGCTGGCCGACGACCGCGACACCACGGCGGATTCGGTGGAGCGCCTGATGGGAACCAAGGCCGAGGCGCGCTTCGCGTTCATCTCGGACAAGGCCGAGTTTGCCAATGAGGATCTGCTGGACGTCTGACCTGGTGCGCTCCCGTCAAAAAGCCCCGGCTCAAGTCCGGGGCTTTTTCATTGGTGGAGACGATACCGCCCTGTCCCGGCGCTTGATGCGCCACGTCGCCGCGACTCGCCGCACGCCAGCCCGCGACTCGGCCAGCGGCTCACAGGGGCCAGGGCTGAGGCAGGACTGCCTCCGTTTCGGACAAAGCTTGCGCTCGCTAACGAAACCTTACCGAACCGAAGATTTGCAAATTCACGTAACAATCTGAAAACGCATATCTTTTTGCAATTCCGACATCCTCGCCCCCAGGCCCGGCCGATGGGCGTTTTCCGGCGAGTGTGCCTGCCCGGCAACAGCATTTCGGCGAGAACCGGCTATAGTCCGGGCATCAGACGACACGAACTCCAGTGCGCTCGCGCCTGCTACAGACCAAGGTTGGGGATTTTATCATGAAGAAGATTTTGCTGGCTCTGACCGCAGTTGCGGCGATGACCGGTTCGGCCTCGGCGGCTGACCTTGCGGCCCGCCCCTACGTGAAGGCCCCGGTGGCGGCGCCCGTCGCCAACTGGACCGGCTTCTACATCTTCGGTGGTGGCGGCGGTGGCCTCTCGAACGCTGACCAGAGCGTCGTTGATACGGTAACCGGCACGCCGTTGACGATCACCCAGCGCCAGGGTGGCTCGGGCTGGTTCGGCACCGTCGGTCTCGGCTACGACTGGCAGTTCAACAGCACCTGGGTCGCCGGTGTGTTCGCTGACGGTCAGTTCGGCAGCATCCGCGCCACCATTCAGGATCCGCTCTTCCAAATCACCGGCAGCCAGAAGCTGGAAGACTCCTGGGCCGCGGGCGTTCGTCTCGGCTGGCTGGTCGCCCCGAACGTTCTCTCCTACGTCAATGGCGGTTACTCCGGCGCTCACTTCGGCCAGACCAACTTCACGAACCTCGCAGGCGTGCCCGTCGGCGCTCATCTCGGCAGCTACAACCGCAACGGCTGGTTCGTCGGTGGCGGCGTCGAGAACAGCCTGAATATCTTCGGCATCACCTCGCCCGGCTGGTTCATGAAGACCGAATATCGCTCGGCCTTCTACAATGCCAAGACCCAGACCGAGCTGCTCGACGCCGGCAACGTTCCGCTGGTCAACAGCATCCGCGCCAACAGCTGGAATCAGACGGTTTCGACCTCGCTGGTCTACCGCTTCAACTGGACCGGACCGGTCGTCGCGAAGTACTGATCCGAACGCAAGTTCAGACGTCAAAGCCCCGGCATCGTCCGGGGCTTTTTCGTTGTGCGATGCTCTCGGGCCCTAGCGGCCGATGCTTGCCTTGAGCGTCCGGTAGGCCTCCCCGAGCTGATTCTCGATCCTCATCCAGTCGGCATCGGTGATCGCCTCACCCCGCGCATCGCGAAACGCCATGGCTTCCGCCCGGGCGATGCCGAACTGTCTGATGCCGGAATCATCGGCGGCCCTGCCGTATGTCAGCGCGGCCACGCGCGCGATGGTGAGGCCATAGTCGCGCGGAGCCACCGCTTCGCGGCGCGCCTGCCACCAGTCGAGTTCGAGACGGGCGGCCTCCTCGACGTCGAATGCCACAGGCGCGGCCGGCGCAAAGTTGCGGTAGTACGCCACGAGGGCCGGCAGGGCCGCGTCGGCCTCCCGGCGCGACCGCGTCGGCTGGAACGTCCTGGCGGCCTCGGCCGCGCTGAACGCGACATGCAGGCTTTGAAGCGGAGAAAAGCCGAACTGCGTCCGCGTCGATTCGTAGAGATGGTAGAACAGCGCGCCATAGCGCTTGTCGTAATAGTCGCGCCACATCGCGCTCTCCAGCCGCGCCATTTCGGCCGGGTCGAACGCCCGCAGATCCGCATGACGCGGAATGACGGCATAGGCCGCAACGAGCGCGGCCGCAGCCGCGGTCCCCAGGATCATCTTGCGCGCGAACATGCGTCCTCTCCCGGCAGTCTTGCATCCACAACCATTGTATCCGGACCGAAGCTACGGCTAGTCTGGCCGGAAGTTTTCGTGGCCGCGGCAAACGTTCATGTCCGTGGACCGCGACGAAGCAGACCAACGGGGAGGAACGCATGCGCAGATTTCTGCTGATCGCAGGCCTGTTTGTCCTCGCCGTCGGGCTGCTCTGGATCGGACAGGGCACGGGTACGGTTCCCTGGCCGCGATCGAGCTTCATGGTCAACCAGCTGCAATGGGCCGGCTATGGCGCAGCCATGGCCGGCTTCGGGCTGGTCCTGATCTGGCAAAGCAACCAATAGAAGAAATCAGGAAGTGAAAGCATGACATCCAGCCGGTTCGATCTGCGCGGCAAGGTCGCGATCGTCACAGGAGGCAATGGCGGCATCGGGCTCGGCCTGGCGCGCGGGCTCGCCGATGCCGGCGCCAATATCGCCGTTGTCGGACGCAACGAAACCAAGTCGGCCGCTGCAATCGCCGATCTCGGACAGCGCGGCGTGAAGGCGATCGCCGTCACCACCGACGTGACCGACCAGGCGGCGGTCGCAGCCATGATCGACCGCGTCGTCAAGGAGTTCGGCCGCATCGACATCCTCATCAACAATGCCGGCATGAGCATCCGCAAGCCGCCGCACGAGCTCGAGCTCGACGAGTGGAACAAGGTGATCGACACCAACCTCACCAGCGCCTTCGTGTGCTCGAAGCTGGCCTATCCGGCGCTGAAGGCGTCCGGCAACGGCAAGGTGATCAACATCGGCTCGATGATGTCGATCTTCGGCGCCAGCTTCGCGACGGCCTACGCGGCGAGCAAGGGCGGCATCGTGCAGTACACGCGCGCCTGCGCCAATGCCTGGGCGCCCGACAACATCCAGGTCAACGCCATCCTGCCCGGCTGGATCGACACCGACCTCACCCGCGGCGCGCGGCAGCAGGTGTCGGGACTGCACGAGCGCGTGCTGGCGCGCACGCCCGCGGGGCGCTGGGGCGACATCGACGACTTCGCCGGCATCGCGGTGTTCCTGTCCTCGCCCGCCTCGAACTTCGTCACGGGCACCGCGATCCCCGTCGACGGCGGATTCTCGGTCATGGCCTGAGACGCGCGCTCGCTGCACGCAAAAAAAGAAGCCCCGGCGATGCCGGGGCTTTGAATTTGTCGGTGATCGTCTTTTTGCTGCTTGGTCGTTCGTTGCTCAGTAGCGCGCGATGACCGGCGCGTCGAACTTGTAGCTCGCGCGCACGACGGCCCACTGGATGTCGCGCGGCTTGGCATCGAAGGTGTAGTTGCCCGAGGTGCCGCCGAGCTGATAGGTCTGGCTGCCGAAGGCCGCGTAGTTGTATTCGAGGCCGACGATCCAGTTGCGGGTGACGCCGTATTCCCAGCCGGCGCCGACGGTCCAGCCGTTGTGCCAATGGGTCTGGCCGCCGGAGCCCGTGGACGGGTTCGCAACGTTGTCGACCACCGAGAGACGGTTGTTCACGCCGGCATAGCCGCCCTTGAAGTAGAACAGGTTGTTCTGCACGGCAAAGCCCGCACGGCCGACGACGGTGGCGAGCACGTTGGCGCGCCAGCTGAATTGATCGTCGAGGCCGACACCAAACACGGTGTTCGTGAACGAGCCCTTGTTGTCGAGGCCGGAGATCGTGCCTTCCATGCCGAACACGTAGTTGTTGGCCTGCCAGTTGTAGCCGATCTGGGCGCCGCCCATGACGCCCGAGTTGCGCTGACGGAAGCCTTGGCCCGGCGAAAGATCCGCGAACGGCGCACCGTTCCCGGTGTTGATGAACTGCTCGTTGGTCCATGCGCCACCGACGTGGCCGCCGACATAGAAACCGGTCCAGTTGAACAGCGGCTCGGCGTAGGCCGGCGCCTTCGTATAACGCGCACCGAGATCGGCGGCGGACGCAGCGCCGGTCGAAACCAGAGCGGTCGTGCAGGCGAAGGCGGCAATCAATTTATTACGCATGGTACACCCCGTGTCCTTTGATGGGCGCAAGCTCACACGCAGGTCTTACTCAAATTTGAATCAACAGAGTTAAGATGCCGGATTGTCAGGTTGCTGTCCGTGAATCCGTTTGCGCTGTTGCACGCCCGCAACGCGCAGCGCGCGATTTAACACGACGTTATCCCTACCGAATTGCGAGCTACGATGCCGGCGCGGCCTTCGACTGCACGTGCTCGGGCCGCACGCCGAGCGCGAGCAGGCGCGCCGGAATGCCCTGGAGCCATGGCAGCGCGGTGATCAGGCGCACGATCAGCGGCACCTTCAGTGGCCGGTCGCCGCCCTGCAGGGCGCCGCTGATGATGTTGTTCTGCACGGTCACCTGCATGGCTTGCGTCATCTTCACCGGGAACTCGCGCCGGCGGCGCACGGCGTCGAGCTCATCCTCGGACGGACAGCCGTGCTGAAGCTTGTCCGCGAGCAGGTTGGCGGTCGCGACCGCATCCTGCACGGCGAGATTGACGCCGACGCCGCCGACCGGCGACATCGCATGCGCGGCGTCGCCGATGAGAAGCAGGCCCGGCCGCGTCCAGCGCGCCAGGCGGTTGATCGCGACGGTGAGCAGCTTGACGTCGTCGAAGCTCTTCACGTCGGCAATGCCGCTTCTGAGGATCGGCGCCATCCGCACGACGTCGTCGAGCAGCGCCTGCAGTCCCCTCGCCTTCACCGCATCGTGCTGCCCCTTGGCGATGACATAGGCGCATTGCCAGTAGTCGCCGCGGTCGAAGGTGATCATCATCTTGCCGGGCTCGACGCGCGCGAACACATTTTCCGTCTCGTCCGCCTTGCGGCCGGCGCGGAACCACAGCACGTCCATCGGTGCGCCGATTTCCTGGACCTCGAAACCGGCGCGCTCGCGCACCGTCGAATGCCGGCCGTCGCAGGCAATGGTGAGATCCGCCTCGATGTCGATCGGTCCCTCCGGCGTCGTCGCCCGCACGCCGGCGATCGTCTCGCCGCGACGGATCAGGTCGACGGCTTCCGTGTTCATCATCACCTTGAGCGAGGCGAAGCGCTTGCCGGCCTCGCGCAGGAAGTTCAGGAAATCCCATTGCGGCATGAAGGCGATGAACGGGTACTTCGTGCGCAGCCGGCTCAGATCGGCGATCCGAACCGGCGTACCGCCGAACAGGCCGTCCATCTTCTGCAAGCGCTGATGCGGCAGCTTCAGGAAGCCGTCGATCAGGCCGAGCTCGTCCATCACCTGGAGCGTCGAGGGATGCACGGTGTCGCCGCGAAAGTCGCGAAAGAAGTCCGCATGCTTCTCCAGCACCACGACGTCGATGCCGGCGCGCCCCAGGAGATAGCCGAGCATCATCCCGGCGGGTCCGCCGCCGACGATGCAACACCGGACTTTCACGGAGGAACCCTGCGGTGGGTGCGATGAATCTGGTTCCACGGCAGAATCCCCGTTTACGACTTAAGTTTTCTGTGCGGTGCAGCAAGCAGGTTTAATTTGCCGCAGCTGTGAATGCCCGTTAGCGTCGCAGCGAATTTCGATTTCTTTCAGGAAATTGCAGTGCGGACGATCCTCATACTGCTCGGCGTCTGGATCCTGATCAACGTGCTTTTCGTCGTGATCATGATCCCGCCACGGAAGTCGCATCCGCGGCCAACCGGCGTGCTTGCGCCGGTGCCGATCGACCAGAACGGCTATCCGTTCGAGGAGCAGGAGAAGCTCCTGCTTCGCCACGTCATCATCTCGATCGCGATGGGCGCGCTCTTCTCGCTGGCTCCGCCCTTGATCGAAGCCGTCGAGTCCTTCAAGCGCCTTATCAGGAAGCGCCGCGCGTAGCGGCGCCGCCCGCTCGACACCTCAGTTGTTGCTGCGGTTCGCGGCGCGAAAACTCTTGATCTCCGACACGCTGCCGTCGCGATAGGTCAGCTCCACCGAGACGAACTGCGTTGCCGGAGCGAGCTTCATGTAGAGCGGCATGCCGGCGGTGATCGCGCTGGGGTCGCGCATGTCGCACCCCGGCATCTTCAGCACCTGGTTCGGTACCGCGGTGTCGATGCCGATCCGCACTTCGCGGATGGCGCAGCGGTAGGACACGAGGTGCGTGTAATAGACGAGCAGCCCGTTGAACTCGCGGAATGACAGCCAGCTCGTCGCGGTCATGTCCAGGATCTTGCGCTGGTCGCGGATCAGCGCAGCCTCCGGATCGAACCTGATCGGGAACGGGCCCTGCATGTCGCCGGACTGATCGACATAGCGGACCTCGATGGTGCCGGCCGGCGCATCCGGCGGCAATTCGATCGACGGGTTCGGCATCCGCTTGCGCGTGCGCGGATCGAGCGTGTCGATGAATCCGGTCTCGCGGAAATCGCCATTGCCGGCCATGCGCCAGGAAATGCCGAGCGTCGGATCGGCGAAGGAGAACACCACGCTCCAGCCGCCATTGTGGCGCGAGAAGCTCGCGATCGGCGCATTGGTGGTTTCCTCCTTCGGCACGCGCGGCACCGACACCGGCGGCAGGGCCGCAAGCTTCTGCGGCGGCGGATCGGCCGGGCGAGCAGCCGCGTCTTTCGCGACGCTGTTCAGGAAGACGTCGTCGACCATTTGGTCGAAATAGACCGGCACCTGCCTGTGCTTGACGGTGTCGGCCATTTCGCTGACGAGACGGCGGGTACGCTGCGCCACCTGCACGAGGTTCTCGCCGGGTTGCAGCAGCTCCTTGGCGAAGGTGCGCGTGAACACCGAATTGGGATTGGCGTCGTCGTTGGAGAGACGATCGAGCGCGGTCTGGCGGGGACCGGCCGAGAACACGGAGAATACGCCTTCGGGCAGCTGCGTCATCGGCGCGAGCCCGCCGGCGCCGGCGACCGCGCGAGTCCCCTTGCGTTCGAACGGATTGTTGCGGCAGGCATCGAACACCAAAATCGAGGTCCGCGCCTTCTTGTTCTGAAGGCGCTCGACGATGCGGTCCGCCAGGATGGAGGCGTCGCGTACCAGCTCTTCCTGTCCTTCCGTCGCCGCCGGCACGTCGGTCGGCAGCAGATAGTTCTGGCCCGCGATCTCGAAACCGTGGCCGGCATAGAAGAAGAACGCGGTGTCGCCGGGCTCGATCGACCGGTCGAACGCGAGCAGCGTCTCGGAGAATTGCTGGCGGCTCTGGTTCTCCGCGACCATCACCGAGAAGCCGAGCTGCTTCAGCGTGTCGCCCATGGTGCGGGCGTCGTTGACCGCCTTGAGCAGTTTCGGGACGTTCCTGTAGTCGTTGTTGCCGACGACGAGCGCGACGCGCTTCTCGGCGTGGGCGGGAAGCGCGAAGCCGCCCAGGCTCGCCGCGAGGCCAAGGGTCGCCAGAATTCTGAAAAGCCGACGCGTCATCGAAAAATTCCCGTTGCAGGACGGCTTACCGCCGGCGCCCCTCGTACAGTCCATTGGCGACCTTCAGCCGTTGTTGTCATAGTCGGTCCAGCCATAGCGGCGGTTCAACCGGCATAGGCCACCGGTTCCATCGTGGGCCTATGGCAAGAGCAGCTGGAATCTGCTTTTTCTTAGGCGCAATTCCGTTCGGGGACGAGGGCTATCGTGAACCGCTGGTGTACCGACGAGGTCGAGCCGCATGACCGCTTCGACTATTGGCGCGAGGTGCGCGCCAAGGGCCTGTTCGGCGTCACCGCCGAACTCGAGCGCGAGCGTCGCGCGGACTTCTTCGGCGAATTCTCGCTGCGCCAGCTCGGCGGCGGCGGTCTCGTCGAGCTGAAGGCCTCGCACTACACGGTCGAGCGCAGCACCTCCGACATCGCCTACGCGCCCGGCGACAGCATCTGCGTCTACCAGCAGCTCGGCAGCGGCGGCTGGTTCGGCGGCATGCGCGGAAACGACTTCGCGATCGCCAATGGCAGCTTCGCCACCAGCCATACCGACCTGCCCTACCGCACCGCGCCGCTCGGCGCCGGGGGCTTCCACCTGCGCATCCTGAAGATCCCTGTCAGCCACATCCCGGCGCAGGACAGGCGCATCCGCGAACTCGCGCCGAAGACCTTCAATGACCCCGCTCTGGCGCCCCTGCTCGCGGCCTGCTTTGCCGATCTCGGCGAGGCCGCCGCTGGCGATGACGGCGCGGCCGATACGAGCTCCTTGGTTCAGGCCTCCTTAGTTCAAGCC
>Ga0105237_10004379_pt1 | contig 16371 bp, 14 predicted proteins | sample KBSC24metaG_FD_81520 | JGI IMG/M metagenome (GOLD analysis project Ga0105237, IMG submission 81520) | Corn rhizosphere microbial communities from Kellogg Biological Station, Michigan, USA - KBS C2-4 metaG | ecosystem: Host-associated > Plants > Roots > Rhizosphere > Soil | place: Michigan, USA... | reverse complement strand
TCCCGCAGCCCATTAACAGAAGAATATCATTTCATCAAACCTAAGCGCAACTACCTAAGTCAATTTTCACATCTCCATATTCATCGCATTTCCATATTTCCCACGTTCACCGCATTCTCACATTAAAACAATCTTTTACTCATTTACGTTTCTTTGTACCTTTATCAAACAACTTTGCGCTGTACATGAAAGTTATTAAAATCATTATCTCTGTTCTGCGAAACAAATATTTCCTTGCATTCGGCATTTTCACGGTCATGTTGCTGTTTGTAAACCGGAATGATATTTTTGTACAATGGGACAGAAAACAGGAATTAAAGGATCTTACCAGGAGCAAAGAATTCTACCAAAAAGAAATTGAAAAAACGAGAAAAGAGCTTGCTGACCTGCAAAATAATCCCGCCGCCCTTGAAAAATATGCGCGGGAAAACCTTTACATGAAAAAAGACAATGAAGATGTGTTTATTGTAGAGCAATCACAGCCTGTTCATCCTGAAAAGAAATAATCGGAAATATCCAACATCCCCTGAAAAATTACTGTTTAGCAGGCTTTTGCAATATTTTATAAAAAACATTCCCTGGCGGTATACAATATTTAATTTACAAGTGCCGTTTACAAATAGGAGAAACCTATTGTTAACAAAAACACTAAAGTAACATGCCGAATTTTACTACTGAAGATTTACTGATGTTTTTATATAACGAACTCCCTGCAGGTAAAATGCAGCAAATAGAAGAAGCGCTTCGGCAAAATTGGCCTCTGCGCGAAAAATTACAAGTGTTAAAAGAGGCGGCTCAACGTTTGAGTGGTTGTAGTTTAAAAAGTCCGCGTAACAAAAGCATCAATGCTTTATTGAACTACGCAGCGGCAAAATCAAATGTGTCTTCTTCTTAGCCGTATTCTTGTTTAACGCAATAACAGAAGCTTCAACAGGTTTTATTAAACACTGATCAGCCAATTTCTGTCCTTTGGTATTATTCTCCGGTTATTAAAGTTGCTGACTCCTGGAAGTGTATCGAGTCTTGTACAAAACTTAATTTAGAAAGCCTCACCAAGATTGATGTAAAAAATCTTTGAGTATTTGCTTATACCATAGTCCAGTGCAATATTAGTATTGGACCGTTTGTTAAATTTAATCCTGAAACCCGCACCAGCGGCAGGATGTAGTCCCGCAAACCAATAGCTATTTGCCTTTGTTACCGAATTCATATTAGCAAACACCGTAAAGCCAAGTAACCCGTTAGACGTAAGGTCACGACGGTATTCTGCTTCAAAATCTACCAGCGCTTTTCCACGATAACGATTTTGGTCTATACCCCTTCCGCTTCTGTTACTGGGGTCCCAGCCGATGCTTGGCAATGCGAGATACGGGGTTTTATTGCCGATTGCTGTCCAGTAAAATCCCCACAATGCCAGCACATTTTGGCTTCTGTCTTCCCCGTAATGATAATATTTTCGAAAATCTATATAAAGGGATTGCCAGTTGTCATTACTGCCAAGGAACGAAGGATTAAAGCGTAATACGGCGTTTGCATAGTAACCAGATTGAGGGTTAATAGAGTTTTGCCGGGTATCATTTAATAAGTTTAAAGAAATGCCTGACGATATAGATTGTTTTCCGGGCTGCGTACCATATTGGTACTTTACAAATGTTGGAAGATCAATACTGTCATTGTTTTTAATTTTGATGGCCGAATACCAATCCAGGTGATAGCCTAACCCGGCCAGCCAGCCAGGCTTGATTTTACGCATGAAAGTCTGGTAAAATCTGAAATAATTATTGCCTACCAGTTGCTTTTGCTCTTCGGGGACGCCGTTACCAAGCCCCCATGTATATTGAGGATTGATAATAAATCTCATATCGCCTACAATATTTCGATAGTTGCCTTCCAGCCATAAATTGGAATGAAATGAAAAGGAAAACCTTCCACCAAAAGAGAATGAAGGCGAAAAAGATACGTTGGACAAATAAGTGTTTTTTCTTGGTCCAAGATAGAAGGCTGCATTAGTAGATGTTATCAATGCCCTGCCTCCACCGGGTATACTGGTGGGAATTGGTATAAGAGAATAGTAAACCCTTCTTTTGTTTTTCCTGGGCAATTTTGTGGATTTGATTGGAATAATTTCTTTTAATATATCAATAATGTCTTCTTTCGGAATTGTGTCGGCGTCTGCATCGTAAAAACGCGTTTTTAACGAGTCCGCTTTTTTCTGCTGGGTAAAAGCATAAAAGGGTGCCAAAGCAAGTAAGAGTAGCAGTATTTTTTTCATACGGGTAAGCGATATTTTGGTGTTAACGGTAATGTGCATATTTAAACATAATGCTTTATTAAGATAAATAAAATATTATGCCAGAGGGGTGGGAATCTGAATTTAATACTACGGAAAGCGATGATGATGAGAGATATGTGCGTTGAAAACGAACGATACACAAAAGCCATCCTGAGAAGGATGGCTTACATTTTTATCAATAGAATAGAACGATAAATTTTGGCAAAGCAGTTATTTCTTCTTTTTTGCCATTGTGTTAATCAGCACAGGTAATAAAACGAGATTGGTAATTGTACCCGTTACAAGAGTTAAAGAAGTTAGCCAGCCGAGTGCCTTTGTTCCACCAAAATCACTGATGCAAAAAACAATAAAGCCAGCTATTAACACAAGTGATGTGTAGATAATGCTAACGCCGGTATGATGAATGGTTTGTACAAGTGTTTGCTTTACGTGATTGTGATGAGTTGGCAACTCCTGTTTATAATTTACGAGGAACCGTATGGTAACATCTATAGCAATACCAAGAGCTACGCTAAACACCAACACTGTAGAAGGTTTTAACGAAATGCCAACCCAGCCCATTACACCTGCAGTTACTACAAGAGGTATGAGGTTGGGTATTAATGAGCACAGTAATATTCTAAACGATCGGAAGAGATAAAGCATGCAAAGTGTTATCAATGAAAAGGCCCATATAATACTTTCTTTAAGGCCGTTGATGATAAAAGCAGAACCTTCAAGAAAGGTTACGCTTCCCCCGGTGAATGTTATTTTGTATTTAGAACTGTCAAATATTTGGTTGGCTTTATTCTCGAAATCTTTTAATAAAACAGGAAGCTTTGCACTACCAATATCCTTTGTATTTACACTTATACGGGCAATTTGCTTGGAGCTATCCATAAAGCTGTTTAACACCTTAGCGAAGCCGGTTGATTTATTTTGAGACGCAGTATCCTTGTTGCCATTCCCCTTCAGGTAATTCTTCATCAAAGGCACATCAAATTCAGTTGGGGTAACATAGTTAACACTATCTCCGTCGTAATAAGCCTGCTTGGCAAATTTTAACCCTTCAACAAAAGATAACGGCTTAGCTGTCTCTGGTTTTTCTGCGATATATTTAGAGAACTCATCAATCTTTTCAACCGGCTGAAGCGATTTCAATAAGCCATTTTTCTTTTTGGTATCTACCATTATTTCAAGCGGCATCACACCACCAAAATTGCTTTCAAACCATTTAAGGTCCATGTAAATTCTGTCACTTTTAGGCAGGTCATCCACAATAAATCCTTCACTTTTTATTCTTGTAATGCCAATGATGGAAACAATAACTATTATAGCACTAATACCATATACCCATTGGCTGTAGGTGAAAGTCCAGCGTTCAATTCTTGCAAGCAGACTATGCAGAAAACGGCTTTCCAGGTATTTAACATGGCGTTTTTTAGGAACCGGCAGATAGCTTAAACAAACAGGAATGAATATTAATGAGATTAGAAACAATGCCATAATATTTATGCCCGATACAACACCAAACTCCTTTAAGATTGCACTCTTTGTAAGTGCAAAAACAGCAAAGCCAATTGCAGCGGCAATGTTACAGAAAAGTGTAACAATACCCATACGCCCAATCATAGTAACAATGGCCTTTTCCTTGTCGCCGGTTTCTTTATAAGTAGTATGATACTTGTTTAAAAAATAAATACAATTAGGTACGCCAATAACAACAATCAATGGCGGAATCAAAGCTGTAAGTAATGATATCTTAAAGCCAAATAAAACAATGGTAGCAACGCTCCACACAACACCCATACCTACTACAAGAAGGCTCATAATGGTGGCGCTAATGGAACGAAAAAATATCAACAGCGTTATTGCTGAAAGGATTAATGAGCCTGTTAAAAACCAGTTGAGTTCTTTGGCAATTTTATCACTTACGGTTGTTCTTATATAAGGTAAGCCACTTAAGTGTACTTCTATTTTTGTGGCTTCTTCAAATTTCTTTACTTCTTTGGCAATGTCAGCAATCAATGTAGTTCTGTACTTGCTGTTCGCCATTTCCCTGTTAACGCGAACACCCATCAGGTAGGCGTTTACAGGCAGGTTATACAAACGCTCCTGGTAAAAAGGAAGATTTTCAAACACGGCTTTGTCACTGTCCAATGCCTGCTGGTTTGTATATGGATAATGAAATATTTTTTTTGCTACAAGCTTTTCTGTTGAGTCTTCTTTTACAAGTGTTACAGCTTCCGGAATGCTTAATATTTCTTCTACTCCTTTTACAGTTTTTAAATCTTTATGAAGTTTTGCGTAAGCATTAAAAACATCAACCTTATATAATTCTTTTGTTTGGATACCGGCAACAAGGGTTCCTCCATCATCGCCAAATTTATTTTTGAAATCCTGGTAAGCCAGGTATTTGGGGGTATTAACCGGAATGGTTCTGGCAAACTCATAACTTAACTGCACTTTACGGGCCTCAAAACCCATAAAAACGGTAATACCAATTAATATAATTAACAAGGGGAGACGATAACGTAAAATAAACCTGCCGATACTATACCACATGTGAATTAGGTTAATAAAAGAAAAGTGCAAAGAAAAGGAAATAAGTTGAGTAGCAGGTTGCAGGTTTCTTGTTGCTGGTTATGTGTATTTAAAGTTTAAAGTTGTCGATGGCATAAATTGTTAATTATTCATTCTTAATTGCATAGATCTACTGCTTTGCAAATAACTTCTCAGCCATCTTTGCATCATGACCGTAGATATCCTTCCTAAAATTGAGCAGCCCATCTTTATCAACCCATGCAGTAAAATAGCCGATAAATACAGGTACAGTAGGATCGATGGTTATCCATTTTTCTTTGGGAAGATGCATGAGGCTGTCAATTTTCTGATCGGTGTATGTTGTATCAGAACGTAATAAAAATTTGGCCATCCATGCAGGTTCTCCAAGACGAATACATCCGTGGCTGAGGCTTCTGCTACTCTGGCTGAACAAATCTCTGTTGGGGGTATCATGAAGGTATATGTCGTAGCTGTTAGGAAATAAAAATTTAACCAGGCCCAATGAATTGTCGGTTCCAGGTTTTTGACGCACATTAGGTATTCCGGCACTATAACTCGTTATTTCCATATTGTGCCGGGCAATATAATTAGGGTCCTTCTTAATGCCAGGCATAATTTCTTTTTTTACGATGCTTACAGGTACGTTCCAGTAAGGGCTAAACACAATATATTTAAGCTTGCCATTAAATACAACAGTGCTGTTGGCGGCAGAGCCAACTATTACCCGCATGCTATGGTATAAAGCACTGTCTTTATAAACGTGAAGGCGATATTCAGGAATATTTACCAGGATATAGACAGAGTCGGTTTGTTCAGGAACCCACCGTAATCTTTCAAGATTGATAAGTATTTGTTTTAATCTCTCACTTACCGAGATATTTAACTCCTGTACAAAAGCTTTGCCTATTACACCATCTTCACTTAAACCAAACCTGTGTTGAAATCGCTTTACAGCCTTAAATAACGAAGTATCAAATCTTGCTGATGAATCCTGCTCCTCTAAATCTCCGAAAGCAAACAACCGCTCTTTTATCGGCGGAATAATTGCTGACGAATCTTTTTTATGCAACAGTTTTGCCGGCCAGGCAATAGTATCCCATGTATAATTTTTTTGTATGTCCAGGTATTTGGAAAGCATGCCTTGCAGCTTTTTATACTGCGAATTCAACGGTGCATAATCGTCTGATGTTTTGCTCTTATTAGAGATGACAGAATCAAGCACTGCCGTAAGATTAACTTTCTTGCGTGGTATAAACCAGCCAAGTTCGGCCGCATCAACATCAAGGCCTTTATATACTTTGGCGGCATAAGTAAAAAATTGTCCTGTAAGCATTAATTCTGCTTTTAATAATGCATCCCTGTTTTGATGATGCAAGGTGTCATCAACAAACGCCTGGAAAGTTTTTTGTAATTCAGCATTATAAAGAGAGCTGTCCTGTAGTTCATAAATAGAATTGCTTAACAGGTTCATAAAGTTGTGTGACTGTTCTGAAAGACCGCTGGTATCAAACCATGCATATTCATAATTACGCTGCTTGTAAAAATCGAAGAACTGTGCACGAAAGCTGTCAAGCCTTGGATAGGTTTTGAGAAAGTTGGTAATTGTAGTACTGTCTAAGAACAGGTTATTGAAAGAAGTTTGCGTGTTGATAGTAGTATCCTGTATAACAGGCGCTCTTTTTTTCTCTTCATTCTTACAGGCTATCCAGCAAAAAACAAGCGTGACAATTGCCAGGTAAAAAAGTTTTTTCATAAAGGGTTAAATAGAAATGTTATCAGTTAAAGATGTATTAATAAAACAGAAGCATTAATGCCTGCTGTTTCTGTACGTAATCTTGTATTGCCCAAACTTACAGGAATATAATTTTTGTTGAGCGCCTTTTCAATTTCTTCATGTGAAAAATCTCCTTCAGGACCTATAAGCATCTGAATACTTTGTGATAATTGCATTTCTTTTATCAGTTGCTTTGGGCCCTCCTCACAATGCGCTATTAATTTTTGTTCGTATTCTGATGCATTAACAACATTTTCAAATTTAACCGGTTCATGTAAGACTGGCAACCATGTTTGCTGGCTTTGCACCATGGCTGAGACAAGAATGGCGTTCATCCTGTCGAAACGAAAATGCTGTCTTTCTGTGCGCTGGCAAAGCATGGGTACAATTTCACTAATGCCAAGCTCTGTGGCTTTCTCTAAAAACCATTCAAAGCGGCTTGCATTTTTTAATAATGAAATAGCAATGCAGACTTTTTTTGTTGTTTTAGATTGATGTGCCACGAATTCAATTATTACCTCGCATCTTTTTTTATCAGCCTTTGTAACAGAAGCCGTAAAAAGATTTCCTTTTCCATCCGTTAGCTGCATTTGGTCGTCTTCTCTCATGCGTAACACCTGCACACAATGCCTGCTTGTTTCCTCACTTAACATAAAGCTTTTAGAAGCAATTAAAACAGATGGTTCGTAGAAATATGGTAAAGCCATTTGCCGGTTCTTTGTTAAAAAAAGAAACACTTCATAAAAGAAGTGTTCGCGATAAAATTAAATATTTAATGCTATGATGTCACACATAAACATGTACAAAAATTACTACGTAGTTACACTTTGCTGAATAACGGACAAAAGGTACAAGTGTGCGACGCAACCAAAGCTTAATAGTAGTACAAAAGCTAAGTAAATAAAAACCATTCAGCTAAAATCACTCCATCATTCAAATCAATGGAATCAATGGTTTTAGAACGGAGCAGCATCTCCATCAAACCCTTCATCAAACTCACCGCTGTTCATGCGGCTTCCTTTTTGAATGAAAAATTTTCCACCATCCTGATCATCGCCACTGCCACTATTGCCTGGCACCGGAGAAGGCCCAACTGGCTTCCAGCTACCACCACCCATGGCACCACTTGCTCCGCTGTTATCATCCCACTCTTCAAACTTTTGTATATGCAGCAGTGCACGAAGCTTGATTGTTTCAAGCGAACCGTTACGGTGTTTTGCAATACGCACATGGGTTTCGCCTTTGGTGCTTTCACCCATCTCGTTGCTCATGTTTTCGTAGTATTCGGGGCGATAGATAAACATTACCATATCTGCATCCTGTTCAATAGCGCCCGATTCACGTAAGTCACTCAGCTGAGGCATCTTGCTCTCTTTACGTGTTTCTACTGCACGGCTTAACTGGCTTAATGCAATAATGGGTATGTTAAGCTCTTTGGCAAGGCCCTTAAGGTTTCGCGAAATAGTACTGATTTCCTGCTCACGGTTAGAGCCCTTATCCTGGCTGCCACTCATCAACTGCAGGTAGTCAATGATTATAATACCTACTTTATGTTTATTTACAAGCCTTCTTGCTTTTGCACGAAATTCGAAGATGTTTAAGGCTGCTGTATCATCAATAAAAATGGGTGCTCCTTCCAGCCTTGCGATACCCTTTTTCTGCAGTTGCTGGTACTCGTATTCTTCCAGTTTGCCACGTGCAATCTTTTCCATGTGAATCTCACTTTCGGCACTTAGCATACGTTGTACCAATTGTGAGGCACCCATTTCAAGGGAGAAAACTGCCACCGGTGTTTGCTTTATTGGGTTCATAGCAGCATTGCGTGCCAGGTTCAAAGCAAAGGCTGTTTTACCAACCGCCGGTCTTGCCGCAAGAATAATAAGGTCAGTTGGCTGCCATCCAAATGTTACTTTATCAAGGGAAGGAAAACCACTTGGTACTCCGGAGATTTCATCTGTTTTTTTGCGAAGCTCATCAATGCGGTTAAGGGTTTTTGCAAGTACATTACCAACTTCCTGGTAATCTTTTTTAAGATAGTTGTTAGTAATGTTGAACATTTTTGATTCTGCATCATCCAGTAAATCAAAAACGTCTGTGCTGTCTTCGTAGGCATCACCAATAATTTCTCCGCTGATTCGTATTAGCTCGCGCTGAATAAATTTTTGTAATACAATTCTTGCATGGGCCTCAATGTTGGCTGTAGACACAACCATATTGGTTAGCTTGGTTACAAAATACGGGCCGCCTATCATTTCAAGCTCTTCTTTGGTGCGCAGTTCTTCAACAACGGTAAGTATGTCTATAGGCATGCTTTTTTGCGCAAGCGACTGAAAGCATTTAAAAATTTTCTGATGGGCGTCTACATAAAAACATTCGGCTCTTAAAATTTCTACAACCGTATCAAAAGCGCTTTTTTCAAGCATGATGGCACCAAGCACCGCTTCCTCCAATTCTTTAGCCTGGGGGGGCACTTTGCCATACATCATAGTGCTGAGGTCAATCGTAGGTTTCCGCCTGTTTTTGCGGTCCTTATTTAAATTGGTAAGCTCCATTATAAAAAATAGTTCTACAGGTTAGTAAACTTGTTACCACCACTCAGGGGTTATAGATCGCCTCTATTTTTGTTAAGAAAATATTACCGCAACGTTTCCTAATTGTTATCCCAATGAGTAAGGGAGGGCGAATATAAAGCCCGTTTTTTTCATGCAGAAGGTTTTTCTCAACTTAATATTTATTATTTTTCATTGCACATTGCCTGCACATAAAAACGTATATATCCACACAATATTCTCTTCATTAACAAAAAGAAAGCCCTTATACACAAAATTGGAAAGTTTTGAAAAATAAATACACATTTTTTTGTGCAGAAAGAGTTCGAAAAAAAATTCGTTTTCCAATCAATTTTTGCTTAAATGAGGATGGGCAAATGTTGGTCATTTGAATATATTAAAAATTGAGGCTGAGTGATTAATAAAAATTCTTATGTAACCCGGCTGTAGTGGTATTATAATGCTTCCATTGCGTCGCACTCTTGAGCGCTTTGTCCTTTATTCGACAGGGTGAAACGTCTAAATAATTCACCGCTATTCTATCGCCATTTAGAAACAAAACAAGAACTCATTGCTTCAAAAATTAACTGCTTCCAAACAATCTGTTCATGCCACTTAAACAATCAATAATCTTCAGATAAAGCTATCTTACTATTTTTGTTAACTGAATTATGGAAGGAGCAGTAAAAAAGAAGATTTTTGATTTTTCAGTTCTGAGAAGAGTATTTCGGTTTGTACGTCCATACAGGGGTGCTTTTTATAGCAGTGTAGTTATGGCAATTGCCTTATCATTAATTGCCCCCTTACGTCCGTATCTTATACAGTTAACTGTTAATAAGGCCGCCCATCCAGAGGCACATATTCCTCAATGGTTGAAATGGTTTCTGTTTAATACAGATTATAACAATGCAGTAAAATTTATTGTGGCTGTTACTGTTTTCCAGGTAATCTTCCTGGTGGTAGAAACAATCATCAGGTTCTTGTTTTCTTTTATTACTGCATGGCTTGGGCAGGTAGTGGTAAGAGATATGCGCATTACCATTTTTGAAAAAATACTTGGTCTTAATCTCCGGCAGTTTGATAATACGCCTATTGGCACACTTACAACACGAACAATTAATGATATTGAAAGCATCAATGACATCTTTTCAGACGGATTGTTGCCCATTGTAGCAGATATGCTTTCTATTATCATTACGCTGATAACCATGTTATGGATAGATTGGAAGCTTACTTTAATTTGCCTTATTCCTTTTCCGGTAATGCTTATCGCTACCTACTATTTTAAAGAAAGCGTAAATAAAAGTTTTATCAAGGTGCGCAATGCGGTGGCTGCATTAAACGCCTTTGTGCAGGAGCATTTAACAGGAATGTATATCGTGCAGGCTTTTGCTGCAGAAGACAGGGAGTATAAGAAATTTCAAAAGATAAACAGGGAGCACCGTAATGCAAATATCAAAGCAATATTTGCGTACTCTATATTTTTTCCTGTAGTGGAAGTTGTATTAGCCTTTAGCATGGGCTTACTGGTTTGGTGGCTTGCAGGTAAAGCTACCGGTAATGTGCAGGATATTACACTAGCGGGCAAGCTTACCGCTTTTATTCTTTTTCTTAACCAGATATTCAGGCCGCTGAGGGTAATTGCAGATAAATTCAACGTGATACAAATGGGAATGATTGCTGCTGAACGAGTATTTAAGGTGCTTGATAATGAAGATTACATAAAAACGGGTGGAACTTATCAACCTGCAAAAATTGATGGCGCTATTGAATTTGACAAAGTGTGGTTTGCCTACATTGAGGACAAGTATGTTTTAAAAGATGTAAGCTTTACTATTAAACCTGGTGAAACTGTCGCCCTTGTTGGCCATACGGGCAGTGGTAAAACATCCATCATTAGTTTGTTAAACAGGTTATACCATATTCAGCAGGGAGAAATAAAAGTAGACGGCGTAAATATTGACCAGTATCAAGTTGAAAAATTAAGAGGCAGTATTGGTGTTGTTTTGCAGGATGTATTTCTCTTTTCCGGCTCTATCCTGGATAATATTACTTTAAGAAACACGGCTATCAGTAAAGAAAATGTAGTTGATGCGGCTAAACTGATAGGTGTTCATGATTTTATTATGCGCCTCCCCGGTGGTTACAGTTATAATGTGATGGAACGCGGTAATACCTTAAGTCTTGGACAGCGCCAATTAATTTCATTTATCCGTGCGTTGTTGTACAATCCGTCTATTTTAATTCTTGATGAGGCAACTTCTTCTATAGATACAGAAAGTGAAATATTGATCCAACAGGCTATTGATAAATTGATTGCCGGCAGAACATCCATTGTTATTGCGCACAGGCTTTCTACCATTCGCAAAGCAGATAAAATTATTGTGCTTGACAAAGGCGAAATCAAAGAAATGGGCACGCACGAACAACTGTTGGCATTGGGTGGATTTTACAGTAAATTGCATAACATGCAGTTTGAAAAGCAGAAAGCTGCGGTGTCTTAAAAAACATTGTCAATGCCTAAAGAATATAAAATAAAGTCCGATGAAGAAGCTCTTAAGCTTAGAGAGGATATTGTCCATTATCCGGCCAAAGGATTTATAAACGAATCTGAAGATGAAAGATTATTGAGAGATGCAAAAAGAACTGGTCTCGAGAAGCTACAACTTTTTACAAAAATGGTTAGAAGGAACGCTATGCTTAATAAGGTTCAAGCTAAAAAGTAACATTGAAATTTTGCCCTATGGACGTATTGGATGAAGAACTTTTGCTTTTCTGGAACAAACTCAATGAAAATAATGTAAGGTATATTATGGTTGGCGGACTTGCTACCCGCTTTCATGGATATAACAGGGCTACTGATGATTTAGACATGTGGATTGGCGACACATTGGAAAACCGGCAACATCTTCGAAAAGCGTTTATAGAACTTGAATATGGTGATTACAAATCTATAGAGACAATACAATTCGTTCCTGGATGAACAAGTTTTTCTGCCGCCGGGCTTGTGTTGGATATCGTGACTGAAATGAAAGGTCTTGAGAACCTTACCTTCGACGATTGTTATCGTGAGGCACTCATTGAAGATATCGACGGCGTTAAAATTCCCTTCCTTCATATCAACCACTTAATTGCCAATAAAAAAGTCGTAAACCAACCTAAAGACCAGATTGACGTTATCTATCTTGAGAAAATAAAAGAGCTTCGCGAACAAGGCTTTGGAAATCACTAAAATTTTTCCCACATTCCAAATAGCAAATACAGTTTTTTGTGCTTCAACTCATATCTTTGCGCCAAATTTCAGGACAGGTATGGCTCTTAGATGCATGAAATACTTACTGGCAGCGGCTTTCAGCCTTTCTATATTGTTTTTTTCTAATTCATCATTTTCCCAGGAAAAACAAGAAAATACAGAATCAGCAACCGGGAAGCATGAAGAAGGTACTTTCGACCCGGCGAAGCTCATCATGGAACATATCATGGATGCCCATGAATTCCATTTTGCAACGGTAGGAGAACATCATATCACTATCCCTTTACCAGTTTTACTTTATTCTCCACAAAGAGGTTTTTCTTTCTTTTCTTATAGCAATTTTCATCATGGACATGAAGTCTATAATGGCTACAAATCTGAAGAAGGTAAGATTGTAGCTGTAAACGAGCAAGGCGCTGTTGATGAATCGGTACAGGTATACGACTTAAGCCTTACGCGTAATGTAGTACAAATGATTATCGCGCTTATTTTACTGGTTGTTATTATGGTGGGTATCGCCAACAAGTATAAGAAGAATGGAGCAAAGTCTGCGCCTACAGGATTTCAAAATGCAGTTGAGCCAGTTATTACTTTCGTTCGTGATGAGGTAGGTAAACCCAATCTTGGTCACAAGTATGAAAAGTATATGCCTTACCTGCTGACTGTTTTCTTCTTTATCCTCATCAACAATATTGTCGGTTTAATACCGGGCACGGCAAACGTAACAGGCAACATTGCTTTTACAATGATTCTTGCCGTTATTTCACTTATTGTAATATTGTTCAGTACAAACAGTCATTTCTGGGGACATATTTTCTGGCCTCCAGGCGTACCTTTCCTTGTAAAACTTATTCTTATACCAGTAGAATTAGCAGGTGTGTTGCTAATTAAACCTGCAGCCTTAATGATAAGATTATTTGCAAATATGGTGGCTGGTCACATTGTGATTACCTGTTTCATATTACTTATCTTCATCTTTGGCGGCATGAGTGCTGTGGCAGGCTGGGGGTTTTCTCCTGTGTCAATTGCGTTCACTGTTTTTATTTACCTGATAGAAATCCTGGTTGCGTTTATACAGGCATTTATTTTCACCAATCTTACGGCTGTGTTTATCGGCCAGTCTTTGGAAGGTGCACACAGTGATGCCAATGGTGGCCACGACGATGCAATAATTATATAACGTTTTATATAAATCAACAAAAACAATCACTATGTCTTTAATGACCGCTTTGATGGATGTTAGCCTTAGCCACTTAGGTGGTGCTATCGGTGCTGGTTTAGCTGCTATTGGTGCAGGTATCGGTATCGGACAGATTGGTAAAGGTGCTGTAGAAAGCATTGCACGCCAGCCTGAAGCTTCAAACGACATCCGTGCGAACATGATCCTGACTGCTGCTTTCGTTGAGGGTGTTGCCCTTTTCGCGGTAATCGCAGGTATCCTGGCTGTTTTAAAAACTGCCTAAGCACAAACTCTTTACTGCATCCAATGCACAGGGCGGAGGATGCAGTAATTTTAAAATCTGAAATCAGACACTCAAATAATTTAACTGAATGGAATTGTTATTACCCGGTTTAGGCTTGCTTGTTTGGACACTGCATGCTTTTATCATTGTTTTCTTAATACTTAAAAAGTTTGCATGGAAACCAATCCTTTCTTCTTTGAAAGAGAGAGAAACAGGCATAGCTGATGCTATCGCTTCTGCTGATAAAATCAAGGCTGAAATGGCTCAGTTGAAGAATGAAAATGAAGTGCTTTTACAAAAGGCCAGGGAAGAGAGGGCTCAGATGATTAAAGAAGCAAAAGATACCGCAGATAAAATGGTGACTGAAGCGAAAGACAAAGCGAAATTTGAATACGACCGCATTTTAGCTGACGCACAGCTTGCAATAGAACAACAAAAGAATGCCGCCATTACAGATGTGAAGAACCAGGTGGGTAACCTTGTAATTGAAGTTGCTGAAAAAGTATTGCGCAAAGAACTAAGCAATAAAGCAGAACAGGAAAATTATATTAAACAGTTAGCAGACGGAGTAAAACTTAATTAATGTGCTAATGTGAAAGTTTGGGAATGTGAAAATTGATTTGCTCTTAAATTTTTACATTCACTACGTTACCACATTTTCAAATTTGAAAAAATGCCCAATCCACGTTTAGCCTCAAGATATGCCAAAAGTTTAATTGACCTTGCAAAAGAGAAGGAACAGTTAGAAGCTGTATATGAGGATATGAAATATCTTCAGGCAGTTTGTAAAAGCAGCCATGAATTTGTGACTTTTTTGAGAAGCCCGGTTATAAAAGCTGATAAAAAAAACGCAATCATTTCTGCTATTACCAAAGATAATATTGGTGCGTTAACCACTGCTTTCACAAAATTGCTGGTGTCAAAAGGCCGCGAAGAAGATTTGCCTGAAATTATAAGTGCGTTTATTGACCAATACAATGAAATAAAAAATATTCATAGAGTAAAGCTTACCACTGCTGTTGAGGTGAGTGATGATTTAAGAAATGCGATTGTTACGAAAGTAAAAGCAGAAGCGGGTCTTCCTAATATAGAATTAGAATCTAAAGTGGATGAAGCTTTAATAGGTGGCTTTGTACTGGAGTTTAACAACAACCTTTTGGATGCTTCTGTATTGAGGGATTTAAAAGACATAAGGAAGCAGTTTAATGAGAATGTTTATGTGAGGAATATTAGATAGTGAGTGGGTGATCAGGAGTGGAAAATGAATAAATGAAGTGAGTGGTGAATGATAAGTGGCAAGCAGGTAGAAGATGAGGTGAATGGAAGTGAGAAATGACAGGGAACAATTTGTAGGATTAAAATTAAACAGCCCGGTAACCTGCAAACTGGCGACCGGTAACGATGAACGGAGAATAGAACGTACAAGTGTGCGACGCAAGTGAAGCAAAATAGTAGTACAAAAGCTGGGTTCATAAAAAACTAAAAAGTTCAAAAATGTAGCTGTCAAAAAAATACAGCAATTTGAACAACATCCATCCGGCAACCAGTAACCGGCAACTTAAAAAAACTGTAAACAATAATATATGGTTCAAATTAAGCCCGATGAGATATCAGCAATCTTGAGGCAGCAACTAAGCAACTTCAACGCCTCTGCTGATTTGGAAGAAGTGGGTACCGTTCTCCAGATAGGTGATGGTATTGCCCGCGTTTATGGCTTAAACAATGTTCGCTCTGGTGAACTTGTTGAGTTTGAAAACGGTGTAAAAGCCATTGCTCTTAACCTGGAAGAAGACAATGTGGGTGTGGTATTGATGGGCGAAGGCAAAGAAATTAAAGAAGGTGGTAAAGTACGCCGTACCGGCCAGATTGCTTCTATTAAAGTAGGAGAGGGACTGGTTGGTCGCGTAATTAATACTTTGGGTGAGCCTATAGACGGTAAAGGCCCTATCTCAGGCGAATTGTATGAAATGCCACTGGAGCGTAAAGCTCCTGGTGTAATTTATCGTGAGCCGGTAAAAGAACCGCTGCAAACAGGTATCAAAGCGATTGATGCAATGATTCCTATTGGCCGTGGTCAGCGTGAATTGGTGATAGGTGACCGCCAGACTGGTAAAACTGCTATTTGCATCGATACCATTATCAATCAAAAAGAATTTTTTGATGCTGGCAAACCTGTTTACTGTATTTACGTTGCAATTGGCCAGAAAGCTTCTACTATTGCAGGTGTAATGAAAACCTTGCAGGATAACGGAGCAATGGCTTATACAACTATTGTTGCGGCAAGTGCAAGTGACCCCGCTCCTCAACAGTTCTACGCTCCATTTGCCGGTGCTGCGATTGGTGAGTTTTTCCGTGATACCGGAAGGCCTGCGTTGATTATTTATGATGACTTATCTAAACAAGCGGTGGCTTATCGTGAGGTGTCTTTATTGTTAAGAAGGCCTCCTGGTCGTGAAGCTTATCCTGGTGATGTATTCTACCTGCATAGCCGTTTA
>Ga0105237_10004374_pt1 | contig 16374 bp, 10 predicted proteins | sample KBSC24metaG_FD_81520 | JGI IMG/M metagenome (GOLD analysis project Ga0105237, IMG submission 81520) | Corn rhizosphere microbial communities from Kellogg Biological Station, Michigan, USA - KBS C2-4 metaG | ecosystem: Host-associated > Plants > Roots > Rhizosphere > Soil | place: Michigan, USA... | reverse complement strand
CCTGCGACTGATTCTCCCCGGCAATTTCCTCCAGCTCCGCCAGCGACGCCACGTGGGCAAAACGCGCCCGGAGTTGTTTCGCCTCGGGCATGCCGCGCGAGTAGGCCATGAGCCGCGTCCGCATGCATTGCATCGCGTGCAGTTCACTCCCCATCTTCTCGACCTTCCATCGGCAATGCCGGACGATGTGGGACCACTGTGTTTCCAGGCTCGGAGACGGCAGGAGCGCTCCTGTGGCGAGGTAGTGCTTGATCTCGCGAAATATCCACGGCGCGCTCATCGCGGCCCGCCCGATCATCAGGCCACGCACCCCACTCTCGAGACGCCGGGCCGCATCGGCGGCGCTGGCCACGTCGCCATTGCCGATCACGGGCACACTCACCGCCGCCGCGACGCTCGCGATCACATCCCAATCCGCCGAACCGCTGTAGCCTTGCTCCTTGGTGCGGCCATGCACGGCAATCGCCTGCACCCCGCAGTCCTCGAGCAGGCGCGCGGTCGTCGTGGCATTGATGGTTTCCCCACACCAGCCAATCCGGATCTTGGCGGTGACGGGCAGGGGCGCCGCCGCCTGGACGACCGCTCTCGCGACCTTCTCCAAAAGCGGGCAATCGCGCAGCAGCGAAGAGCCACCGTTCTTCGAGACGACCTTGTTCACCGGGCAGCCAAAATTTAGATCGATGAAATCCGGCTTCTTCCAATCCGCGACCATGCGGGCCGCCTCCCCCAGATGTTCTGGATCCCCGCCAAAAAGCTGGACCCCCACCGGGCGCTCCCCTTCGACAAACTCCAGGTACTCTAGTGTCCGCTCATTGCGCCGGAAAATGCCTTCCGCGCTGACGAACTCCGTGACCATCACATCCGCGCCCTGCTCCTTGCAGAGCTGGCGGAAAATGGTGTCCGTGACCCCCGCCATGGGCGCGAGGTAGAGCGGAGTGCGGTTTTGGAACCAAGGGAGCATCAGGACAGTTGATACCACACTCGCGGAGACTCGTCATCCGCACGGTCCTTGGAGAACGTTCGAGATCCGGGGTTTTGTCATCACTTGCCCGCCTTTGCGGCTTTTTCGGCGTCCTTTTGCAGGCGCTCGCGCTCCACTCCGTGGCTATGTTCGGCCCGTTCCCCAAGTTCCAGTGCCTTCTTGTCACCCTCCCGCAAGCGTTTCATCTGGCGGCTCTTCGGCACGGCACTGTCCAAGGTGTTCCGGGATGGTTTCTTTGGCATACCACGGATTCGCTCCGTGGCTCCAAAGTGGTTTGGTCCGACGATGCCGACCGCTCCGGCGCCCCTTCATCCTTCATCCTTCATCCTTCATCCTTCATCCTTTCCCCTACGGCCCCAGGAGCGCGGAGACTTCCTGCTGCACCTGCTCGATCTGATCAAGCCGCAGGCCGGGATCCGGAATCACGAAAACTTCCCCGGTCTTGGTATGCTCGTAGATGCGGGTCGTTTGGCCATCGGATCCGGGCTTGGCTTCGATCTCCTTGAGCAGGCGCTTGCGCTCCAGCATCGCGGCCAGAAGATAACGGGCCGCGGCGTGCTGGGACGAGGTTTCCTCCATGTAACGGCGCAACAAATCCTCGGCCGTCTGTTTGCCGATCGCCTCGGGCGCAGGGGGCGGGGGCGGCTCGAACTTCGAGCGCCAGAAGGAATAGGGCTGCACGTTGTCGTTGCGTTCCTTCCACGCCTTTTCGCTGATGTCTTCGCGGCGCAGGCCCGCCGGTTCATCGAAGAGCAGCGTGTAAAAGATTTCGCCCTCCTGAAACGGCTCGCCGGTCACGGCGCATTTCTCGGCGCGGCTTTGAATGGTCCAGTCGATGGTCATGCGTGGGCAATCTTCAATTTCGGACGGCTGACAATGGTTCCAATGATTCCATAGAGCAGGAGCACAGCGCCGACGAACAGGCAATCATACGGAATACTCGTCCAGATCGGCCCGGCGAATCGCGCGGAGTGCGGAAGATTGCGAGCCAGATAGTATAATCCCACACCCGCCAGGGGGATGCCGAGGAATATCGCCACCGTGGCGCGGCCCGCCGACGACGCGAGGTTGGGCAGGTCCCGGTTGGTCGCACGGTACCGGTACAGGATCAGTCCGATGACCCCGAGGATGATATCCGGCATCCAGGGCGACACGTTTGGATCGATCCGCATGCCCTTGCCCATGGCCATGAAAAATCCGTGTGCCAGGATCATCCCGAAGAAAATGCAGAGCGCGCCCGCAACCGCCAGCGCCACGCCCGTCCGGTTGTAAACAATACCGAGCGGGGCGGCGATGAGCACGACCACGAAGCACGCGAAGGGCAGCGCAAAGCGATCGGCGAGATGGGTCCGGTAAGGCGCAAGCTGCGGCGTGGGAAAGTCACTGTTGTATCGGAGGTAATCGTACAACTCAGGGACAGACAGGCCCTGGGGATCCAACTCCGAACTCGCCACACGCCACGGGGTCTCATTCCAATCCGTGATCAGCCGGGAGCCGGTCAGAAAGCTGTCCGTCTGATCGATGTCGCCCTCGGGCGTGAAGGTCACGATCAATCCCTTGTCCAGCTTCCAGGTATGCGTCGCGGAATTGTAGCCCGCGCGGCTGGCGTACCATTTGCAAGTGATCCTTCCATCCGGCTCCTGCTGGGTCACATGGATGTCGTCAAACCGCGGCTCATTGTTCTTGCTGGACGGGTGCAATTTCTTCACGAACCAGGTCCGGTTGGACAGGCGGTCGCGAAAGAGGTGGGCCGGAATCGGCTCGGCCTCCAGCACCTTCTTGTGCCGCTTCATCTTCTCGATCGCGACCTTCTTGATTTGCTCGGCATGCGGCGCGATCTCCCAGTTCAGGTAAAGGGACAGCCCGGTCGTCGCCACCCCTACGCCGAACAGCGGAAGCAGGACGCGAAAGACGCTGCGGCCGGCCGTGAGCATGGAGATCAGCTCATTGGAGCGCGACATGCGGCTGAGACTGTAGAGCAGGCCCAGGAGCACACCCACGGGCAGACAGACCAGCGAGTATTGCGGGAGCTGGGTCAAGTAGTAGACCGCGATTTCCTTGATTGGAGCCCGGGCCTCGATGAAGTCGCTACTGTTGTCGCTGATGTCGAAAATGATCCAGATCGCGAGAAATCCCCCAAAGCAGATGAAAAACGGCTCCAGGAAATTGCGGAGGACGTATCGATCGAGGAGCTTCATGCGGCAGGGTGCGGGATTGAAATGCCCAACCCCGCCTTTGCCAAGCGAAAGGTGGAGGCTGGGGCACCGGTATTTCTGCGCACAAGTAGGATTTGCCGTGATCAGTCGAGTCGGCTACCGTCCCGGAAATGACCTACGGGCATCTCATTAACGCTTTGACATAATCCGATTGACCGGGACTCCATCTGGAACGAAGAAACGCGCCCACTTTTCCAGATGATGTTACGACGACTTTTCTTCCTCATAGCGGTTACGGCGACCACAGCGTCTGCCGACATCATTTCCGGGACGTTCGACTGGGCGGGGAATGTCAACTACGGTTTTTCGGTTTCGGAGATTCTCGGCAGCGGCGCGCTCACCTACGACACTGTGACCAATAAGGGCACCATCACGGGCTTGCTCTATTCCTTTGGCACCTACTCAGGCGGGGGCACATGGGCGTTCCAGGTTTCTTCGACCCTCGGACCTTACGGAACCTTCTCGTCCCCAGCCACCAACGTTGCCGACCTGTTCAACTTGAGCCAAGGCACGGTTCACGACCCCATTCTCGGCAATTATACATTCCGGCGTTACTGGGATTTTCGGCCAACCGGTGGAATTTCTTCCGGCTCTTTCGATGGACAGGAATTCATCGCTACAGATACGCAAATCTTCAATGCACCCTCGGCGGATGCGACATTGTCGAATTTTTCGGTTTCGGTCCCGGAGCCGGGCAGCGGATGCCTGCTGGCTTTGGCGATGACAGCGCTCGGCGCGCGTCGTCGGAGATCGAGAGCAGCTTAGGCCCAGGCGTCCTTTGAGAGCGCACTGCAATTGTGCGCACGCTTGCCCCGCGCGCCCGAACGGGGGAAGATGCCCGGCTCATGATTTCCCTCGATCCCGAAAACCGCTCGACCGCTTTCCCCGATCGGGTGCGCGAGATTTTCTCGGAGACCGGGTTGCTGGCCAAGGCCAAGAACTTCGAATACCGGCAGGAGCAGCAGGAGATGGCCGTGGCGGTAGCCACGGCGCTGAGCGAAGAGCGGCACCTCGTGGTGGAAGCCGGAACAGGAGTCGGGAAATCCCTGGCCTACCTCGTGCCCTCAGTCCTCTGGGCGCTGGAGAAAAAGAAGAAGGCGGTGATCTCCACCTACACGATCAATCTTCAGGAACAGCTCGTCTACAAGGACATCCCCATCGTCCAGAAGGTGCTGCCCGTGGAGTTCGAGGCCATGCTCTGGAAAGGTCGCAGCAACTACCTCTGCCCGCTGCGCCTGCAACGCGCCGTGGACAACGCCCAGGCACTTTTTACCTCGCCCGAGCAGTCGGAATTGCAGCGCATCTGGGAATGGTCGCAGACGACGCAGGATGGAACGCTTTCCGATCTCGCGGTCGAACCCGACCCCGCGGTGTGGGCGCAGGTGTGTAGCGAGCAGCACCTGTGCACCACGAAATCCTGCGGCACCAATCCCAAGTGCTTCTACCAACGGGCTCGCAAGCGGTTGCTCAGCGCGGATGTGGTGGTAATGAACCACACGCTCTTCTTCCTGAATCTCGGCGGGATCGCCGAGCAGGAGGAAAATAGGACGGGATACCTTTTCGCGAACGATTTCGTGATCTTCGACGAAGCGCATACCGTCGAGCAGGTGGCCTCGCGGCACATTGGCTGCACTGCGTCGCAGTGCGACCTGCGGCGGGTCCTGCGCCGGCTCTACAACCCGGAAACGAAGAAGGGCCTCTTTCAATTGCACCGCAATGTGGACGGCGTGAAGGAAACCGCGCAAGTGCTCAGCGAGGTGGATGCCTTTTTCGAAAAAGTGGGTGAGCGCGGCGATTTCAAAAAGGGACGCGAGTACCGCGTGCGGCAGCCGGATTTCGTGTCCGATTCGCTGACCGCGCCGCTGGCCAAAGTCCAGGCCTTGGTCGTCCAGACCCTGAAGGGCATCGAAGACGAGACCGCGAAGGCGGAGATGCAGGATGCCGGGCGACGGATTCGCGAGGCGCGTCAATCGATCACCACCTTCCTCACCCAGGATGCGGAGGACCACGTCTACTGGGTGGAAAAAACCGGCAAGACCCAGCAATTCCACGCGCTCAATGCCTCGCCCATCGACGTCTCGGCCTATCTGCGCGCGTTGCTCTTTCCCGAGGGCAAGTGCTGCATCATGACCAGCGCCACCCTCAGCGTGGGCACCGAAGCGCTGAGCTACTTTCGCAACCGGGTTGGCGCCGAAGACGTGGAAGCGCGCCAGATCGGCAGCCCGTTTGACTACCAGCGGCAGATGAAGCTCTACATCACGCGCAAGATGCCCGACCCGCGCGACAGCGGTTACGAAGCGGCGCTGGCGCAGCAGATCGAGCATTTCGTCAGCATGACCAAGGGCCGCGCCTTCGTCCTCTTCACCTCCTACAAGGCGATGACCAACCTGGCCTCCGCCCTGCGCGAGCGCCTCGACGATCTCGACTACAAGCTCCTCGTCCAGGGCGAAGGTCTGCCGCGCCATCGCCTGCTTTCCGAGTTCAAGAAAAACGACCGCCACGTCCTCTTCGGCACCGAGAGCTTCTGGAGCGGCGTCGACGTTCCCGGCGAAGCCCTCTCGAACGTCATCATCACCCGCCTGCCCTTCGCCGTCCCCGACCACCCGCTCATCGAAGCCCGCCTTGAGTTGATCGAAGCCAACGGCGGCGACGCCTTCGCCGAATACTCCCTCCCCGAAGCCATCCTCAAGCTCCGCCAGGGCGTCGGCCGCCTCATTCGCACCCGGCAGGACGAAGGCATCGTCGTCATCCTCGATAACCGGGTGCTGACGAAGAACTACGGCCAGGCCTTTCTGCGCGCGCTGCCGAAGTGTCCGGTGGAAGTGGTGTAATGGCGCTTCCAGCTACCGGCCCGCAGGACGGTTGCGTTCTTGTAGATGCGCCGCTGCTGCCTAAGCATTACCCATATCTTTCGCCTCCGAAATCAGTGTCGTTCTGAGCGGAGCGGAGGCGGTAGAATGGGCGGAGCGCAGCCGGAGATCCTGTAACATTCACAACGCCGCACTTCCATTCGCTTCACGCGCGGTTCATGATAACCGCCCCCCTTGTGAGCACAGACGCGCCAATCGCCGCCTATCGCCTGGCCCGGCGAACGGATTGCCGGGGTGCGCTCCCGCGTTCCGTCCCGCTCCGGCGCTTGGTCGCGGCGGCACTCTATCTTTGCGCAACTGCGTCTCTCGCCGATGACGCTCGCGACAACGCGCTGCTCGACCGGTTGCTCTTCACGGAGGTTCAGGGGCCCGATTGGCGCGTGGCCTTGGCACGGCCGGGGGTGCCTCACGAGCAACCGCCGCCGCCGGATGCGCCGCGGGAAGTCCTCGCCGATTTCTGGAAGAGCGCGCCAAACGATATCAAGCCGGACTCGCGGGTTCCGCCGCGCCTGCTCGCGTGGTGCGAGGAGCACCCTTTGGATCTCAACGAATTGCTGCGCTGGATGCCGGAGGACTCGACGGAGGTGCACGATCGGCTGAAGAAGTTGGTGGATCGCCTGCTCATTCGCCTGCACACGGAGCGAGTATGGTACCGACCGATCAATGACACCTTCGACTGGCTGACCCTCCACAGCCGCTACTATCGCAAGGAGTTCCTGGCTGGCATTCGCAAAGAATTCTCCAGCACCAACGGCGACTACATGGCCCGGGATATTCAGGCACTGGCCAAACTCGACCCCAAGACAGCCGAAAAACTGTTGCTCGAACTCGCCCAAGACCGCGATGCCTTCGGCCGAACCGCCGCACTGGTGTGGCTTCACAAATTGCATCTGGCGGGAGACAACGACCCGCGGCTTCCCCGCTGGCGGACTGAGTTGCAGAAGATCGCCGCCAGCCGATCGGTGCCCGTGCGCGCGCGGGAGTACGCCATCTCGAGCCTCATGCAGACTCCGTCGGAGGGACAGGACGAATGGTTTCTCAGACTCTTCGCCGACCCGGCGCTGGGCGTGTTCGAATATGAGGGCAAGACGGTGCAGCCGCTGGTGGGCGTGGTCGCCTCCGATCCCGACCGCTGGGTACCCAAGATCATCCCGCTCGTGAGCAGTTCCAACCCCGCGGTGCACAACAACGCCGTGCGCTGCCTCAGCGATTTCATCGGCGATCACGCGCGGGCAGACGCGACGGAGGCGCTTCTCCCCTGGTTGACGGACCCGCACTGGGCGGAACTCGGCGGCGAAACGCCGCGGAAATATGTCGTAGACAGCCTCTCGCGGGTGGCTCTGCCACAAAGCGTTCCCGGACTCATTCAGGTGATCGAGCGGGAACACGACGAGATCGCCGCTTCGGCAGCCCAAGCCCTCGCTCACCAGCGCGCGAACCAGGCCGGGCCGGCGAGCAGGGCGGCGATGAGCCGCGATACCGACGATTTGCGCCGGGAATCCATGATGCAAGCGGCGATTTCACTGGGCGCGTATTCCGTCGATGAAATGGAAAGCGCCATCATGGCCCTGATCCATTCTCTCGTCACCGACAAGGGACAGGAGCAACTCGAAGACTTCGATCCCATTCTGGATAGCGGCCAGATTGATCCCCAAGTCCGGCTTGGCAGTCTGCTGTGGCACGCGTCCATCGAGAACGACGAACTCGTCGAGCGGCTTGTCCGCCACGCCGGCGAACTCGCGGAAACCGAGCCACAATCCGCGGAGCGAATCCGCGTGATCGTCGCCGGCTGGCCGGGGGAGGCTGCCATGAACGATATTGCCCGGCATCTCCAGTCGGGCAGCCTCACGGCTCCCTGGATCAAGCAGCTGCTCGCGGACCGCGAGAAGCGCGCTGAACCCGTGGGGCGTCTGGAAGGCCTGCATGGCGTGGCCCGTGGCGTGCAGGCGGCCTGCACGTGCGCCGCAACCGATATCGGTTCCACCTTGCAAGGCGACGATGCCGCCGCGCAGTTCACATTAATGGCGTGCGCGCGACTGACTGGGTTGCCTCTGCCCACGGACGCCGTAGCTCATTTGCTGGAGGCAAAGGATGCCCGTGTTTCCAAAGCCGCCGAGTACTACCTGATGAGCATCGACAGCGCTGACGCGCGCGCCGCCGTGCTGCGACATCACCCGGGCGAGGCAATCATCACCGGCATTCGCGCGGGATTCCCCTACGATATCTCGGGTGAGAGCGCCGGGCCGATCGCCGGCGCCGAGAATCTGCTGCACAGCATGGTCCTCGCCGAAGGCGGCCCACGGGAAGTTTTCGCGCTTCTTCGCGAAGGCTTCAGCGACGACGAGTTCAGCCAGTCCTGCGTGCTCGTCTATGCCGATAAAGTGATCCTGCGCGCGCTCGATGGCGGAGGCCGGCAGCGTGAGCGAATCCTGGCGCCGGAGGAACTGACCCAATTGCGAGGATGGCTCGAAGCCCAGCAAGCCGACGACCTGGTCATGTACGACGAATACGCCTCGGACGGCATCCAGTACGAGTACCTGCACCTCGAACGCAACGGCGGGCGCCGGGTCTTTATGAACAATCCACCGCGCGGGCCGTCGGATCATCAGCCTTATCGCGATTTCCATGGGAACGTGATTCCCGACCCGGGCGTGTACGGGCGCCTGGTGAGTCAATTCAACCTGCTCTTTGCTCCTGCAAACGAGGTGATTTACGAGGCGGCCCGCGCCCTGCCCGGCTTCCGTGTCCTGCATCGGCGCGAGGACGGCTGGGCCCGAGCCCTGGCGCCCGCCAAGGGCGGGTTGATCGCGCAGGTGTTGGACCAGGAAGACAACACCGTGTGGCGCACGGTGGGAGCCAACGGATTGAACAAGGTCGACCTGGGAGAGCCTCATGCTTTCCGCGACGACGCTGGCATCGGCCATTGGAAGTCTGAATTCGCCCAGCCGATCCGGGAAATCTTTGGCCCCTGTTCGGGGCGCCTGACCGGCCAGTATCTTTGGGCGGGCGTGAGGCTGCAAAAGGCAGGGCTCTGGACGAGCGATGAGCGATCCATCCCCAAGCTCTTCATTCGCGGATATTTCGGCAGCCCGGTGGCGACGGATGGGAGTGAATGGATCGTCACCTCCAGGGACGCCGAGGATCCGGCCGCGCGCAGCCGTCTCGTGCGCATTCATGTCACGGACAGGCGCGAGTATCCCATCGACGCCCAAGGCGTGGATGAATTTCTTCCCTTTGCTCCGGTGCCAGGCGGGCAAAAGGTCCTCCTCCTGCGCGTGAAGGCTCCGGATCCTCGCGCGTTGGAAGATGCACCCGGCCCGGCGCAACGCGAGTTCCGGTTGCTCGACGCAACTACGGGCGCCGTGGAGGATGTGGAAGGCGAGTTTCGCCCGCTCTTTGGTCTCACATGGAGAAAGCTCCAGCCCACTTCGCGCCCGAATGAGTGCTGGGCTGCCTTGCCTGCGGATCAGCTTGGCTCGGCGGCCACCATCGTCGGACGGTACGACGCCGGAAAATTCAAATTCCAGCCGGTTCTCACCGTCCTGGGATCGAGCTTCTCCAGCCTCGACATGTGGGTCGATGAAGCCGCACGCCACGTGACCTTCATCGTGAATGGCGATATCCTCCGTCTGGCATTGCCGTAGGCCTTGCGATCCCTGCCGTGAACGCGAATTTTTCACCACCGAAGTGGCGGCACTTTTCGCGAGTTGCCGCAGCCTTATTATGGCGAGGGCTGCGATCGACTTTTGCGGCGTGCGGCCTGTGGCTCACGGCGTTCTCGTGCACAGCACTGGCCGATGAAACACGCGACTCCGCCATTCTAGACGACTTGCTCAAGCTCACCTCCCCCATGCCCGATTGGCGGGAAGTGCTCAAGAAACCCCATCCGTCGCAGGATGGACCTCCCGCCCCGGACGGCGACATCGAGGCGCTGGTGGAATTCTGGAGCTACACTCCCGAGGAAGTGCGTCCAGACCATGCCGTGCAAGTGCGCCTGCTCGAATGGTGCGAGACGCACCCTGGCGACCTTGGCTCGCTTCTGCATTGGTTCCCAACTGGAGAGCCTCAGTTTCACGATCGCCTGAAAGCGATTGCCGATCATCGCTGGGTTCCCAAAGTGGCGGCATTGGTCGGCGGACGCGATGCGACTGCGCACAATAACGCGGTGCACTGCCTGGCCGGTTTCGAAATTCCCCATCTGCGGGAAGATGCTATTCGTGCGCTTCTGCCCTGGCTCGCCAATCCCAAGTGGGCCGTGGACGATGAAAGCGGATTCACCCGTTCCAGAGTCGTCGACAGCCTGAGCCGGTTGGACCTGCCCGAAAGCGTCCCCGGGCTCATCTGGATCATCGAACACGAAGACAAGCCGAACTACGCTGCCGCGGCGAAAGCCCTGGAGCACTACCGGGCTCGGGACGCAAACCCGGAGAACCTCCCCTCGGACCGCTCGGGGCGGCGGAAGAGTGGTATCGGGCTCTCGTCCGGGCAGAGGGCGGACCGCTCGAAATCCTCGCGCTGCTCGTCCACATCCCACGCGGATCGCCCGACGAACAAGTCATCCTCGCCTACAAGGAAAAAACCGTGCTGCGCCATCGCGACGCCTCCGGGCACTTGCGCGAGCGAACCCTCGCAGCGCGAGAATTGGCCCACCTGAAGGACTGGATCGAGAAACACCGGGTGGACGATTTTCCGGAATATCTGAGCCGCGTCGTGGATGGCGCTGTGTACGAATACGTGCACGTCACCCGCAATGGAGGGCGCCGCGTCTACATCGATCATCCACCGGAAAAAGGAGAGGATTCCGAAGCCTCACCGGAACGCAGCGGTCAATCTTTCGGCCCCACAGCGACCATCTACGGGCGGCTCGTCGGGCAATTCGAAGCGATCCGAAATGCCGATCGTTGAACCTGTCTGCAGCCTACCCTTGATCATTAACAGAGACGTGATCCGCCTCACGTTGCCGTGACTTTCGGCTTCGCAACGGAAGTGGCTTAAATCGGGCATATTGCGTGAGGCGGTTGGTGAACTTTGGGCAAACTTTCGCGCACCATGGCGCTTTTTAGCCCATGAAGGTCCCCCGCGTGAGGCGCTAAATGTCAGAATTGCAAACTTTTTTGAATTTTGCGCCGGGTTCCTAAGCACCTGATTCCCAGTGAAAAGCAACACCCAGACAGCAAACCATTCATTTCGTTCAGAAAAATTTCGTTTACCGGGTGGCAAAGCGATTGCTAAGAAGCGCGTCGCCAACTCTGGCAACCACCTAAACCAACCAAGAAACAAGAAAGACCCAACATGACCAAACACAGCCTCGCAGCTTCCTGCGCGCTCACCTTGGCCGCCTTCGGCTTCGCTTCCACCTCCTTCGCGGGCGTGGGCGACGGCAAGGACGTGAAAGAGACCAAGGACATTAAGGAGACCGTCAAGGAATCCTGCATCTCCGGCGACCTCGGCGTGACCATGCCGACGGAGTATATCTCCCGCGGTCTCGTTCTCGAGAACCAGGGCGTGATCGCCGAACCCTACCTCGACCTCTACTTCAAGCTCTACGAGGGCCAGGGCTTCATCAACAAGGTGACCTTCAACCTTGGCCTGTGGAGTTCCATCCACTCGCACGTCCAGCCGCAGCCGACGACTTCCACGACCCAAGCGTGGTACGAGTTCGACTACACGCCCGGCATCGCGATCACCTTCGCCAAGAACTTCACGCTCACCGCGAGCTACTTCGAGTTCGACAGCCCCGCGGACGCGTTCAACACCGCCCGCAGCATCAACTTCAACCTCGCGTATGATGACACGGATCTGCTCGGCGCCTTCGCCTTGCACCCGCACTTCACCTACCTGCACGAGTTGACCGCTCCTGGCTTCGCCGGTCTCGGCGCCGACGGCAACTACTACGAAATCGGGTTGGCCCCAAGCCACGCGTTCGGACCGGTGACCTTCACCATCCCGCTCACGGTCGGCCTCGGCAGCAACAACTTCTACGCTGGCGACACCTACGGATACTTCTCCGCTGGTCTCCAGGCGTCGATCCCGATCTCGTTCATCCCTGAATGCTACGGCAAGTGGACGTTCTCGGGTGGCTACACCTACTACAACCTGGGTGACAACGTGGCGAACGCCACGGCGACTGGCCATAAGAGCCAGCATGTGCTCCAGGGCGCCATCGGCCTGACCTTCTAAAGTCAGTCCTTTCGGTCTCTCTTGCGGCTCCTCCGGGCTTCGGCCCGGAGGAGTCCGTGAGGCCCTTGAAAAGGAATACCGCGCAGGGCGCGGCGGGCCTCAAAAAAGCGGTTCTTCCTTCGGTTTGTTTCCGACCCGATTCCGGGTTGCGAAACTTTTGGCCAGCGGCACTTCCCTCCCTGTTTCGTGCCGGCTTGGCTTCCTCTGTTTGGTGTCTCTCCCTGCGAGAGCGTGCCGTCATACCACCACACCACCAAACACATGAAACTTCTCAAATCCATCGGTCTTGCCTTGCTCCTGGGGCTGACCACTCTCAGCCTCTCCGCACGCGCGGAAGACACCGTCAAAGTCGGTGTCCTCCACTCGCTCAGCGGCACAATGGCCATCTCGGAGACCTCCCTCCGCGATATCCTCCTCTTCACTTTCGACGAAATCAACGCCAAGGGCGGCGTGATGGGCAAGAAGATCGAGCCCGTCGTCGTGGACGGCGCATCCAACTGGCCGCTGTTCGCGGAAAAGGCCACGCAGCTCCTCGAGCAGGACAAAGTGGCCGTCACCTTTGGTTGCTGGACATCCGTGAGCCGCAAATCCGTTCTTCCGGTCTTCGAAAAGGACAAGGGCCTCCTCTTCTACCCCGTACAGTACGAGGGCGAGGAAATGTCCCACAACATCATGTACACCGCCGAGGCGGTGAACCAGCAGGCCACGCCGGCCGTCGATTACTACCTCGCCCAGGGCAAGAAGAAGTTCTACCTGCTCGGCAGCGACTACGTTTACCCGCAGACGACCAACCTCGTCCTCCTCGAGTATCTCCAGTTCAAGGGCGTCCCGATCGAAAACATCGGCGGCGGCTTCAAGAAAGATGAATCCGGCAAGATCATCTCCGCCGGCAAATACACGCCCTTCGGTCACACCGACTACCAGCAGATCGTCGCGGAGATCAAGCAGTTCGCTGCCGGCGGCAAAGCCTGCGTCATCAGCACCCTGAACGGCGACACCAACGTGCCCTTCTTCAAGGAATACGCGGCGGCCGGCCTTACCGCCGACACTTGCCCGGTCTGCTCGTTCTCCATCTCGGAAGACGAATTCCGGGGCCTGCCAGCCAAGCAACTCGTCGGCCAGCTCGGATGCTGGACCTACTTCGAATCGATCAAGTCTCCCGCGAATAAGAAGTTCGTGGCCGACTTCACGTCGTGGGTTAAAAAGAGCACGATCCCCGGGATTGTGAAGGAAGGCCGGGTCACCTGCTCTCCGATGGTGCTGAGCTATGATGGCGTCTACCTCTGGAAAAAGGCCGTCGAGAAGGCCAAGAGCTTCGACGTTGAGAAGGTCATCGAAGCGATGGAAGCTGGCGTCAGCTTCGACGGCCCCGGCGGCACGGTGACGAGCCAGAAGAATCACCACGTGACCAAGAACGTTTACATCGGCGAAACCAAGGCGGACGGACAATTCAAGATCGTGAAAGAATTTCCGAACGTCTACGGCGAACCCTTCCTGAAGGGCAAGATCGCCGAATTCTTCAAGGATGCGGCCCCGGCCAAGGCCGAGCCGAAGAAGAAGTAATACCCGCCCCGCGCCGGACGGCGCGGACACACAACTCATCAATGGGTTGAGGGGCGGGTACCGCAGGCTGCGGGCCCGCCCCTCTTTTTTTTGGCGCCAGACACTCACCATGACTTTTCCCGATCCTTCAACTCCTTCTTCCACATCACTGGCGAGCCCCCTACCCGCCCTGCGCCGTTTGGCCAGGGCATTGTTTTTTTTAGTTTGCGTGGCAGGCCTGCCCGCTTTCGCTGCGGATACCCCACGGCAAATCGTTGCCAAGGCCGTTATGGAAGACGATGCCGAGAAAAAAGCGGGTCTGATTAAATCGTTGGTCGGACAGACCGACCCCATCATCAAGACGCTCCTCGACGCGTGGAAAGAAGACGGAATTTACCTCTACAAAATCGACGACGACCACAAGGTGCCGGTGACCCTCGCCGACGCGAAGGATGCGGACGACAAGCAGGCCGCCACACGGTTGTACGACGGCCAGCCGCTCAAGGACCCTGAGGGTAAACCGCTGCGAATCACGGCCTCCGATTTCGATACAGCGGAACATGACTCCTCCCTACGTGGCGTGATGAAAGGGGTGCTCGATCTCCTGGCGCTCGCCGACCCTGATCCTGCCAAACGAATCGCCGCCATTTCTCCGATCGGAATGGCGCAAGACGACGAAAAATTGCCCGCGCTCTATGCCGCTCAAAAGGTCGAAAAGGACAGCAGCGTCCAGCGTGCGCTCAAAGAAGCGGTCGCGCTGATTCAACTCAAGGATCCGGAACCCACTGTGCAGATCGCAGCCGCCAAATTCCTCGGTGAGATGGGATCGATCCCCAGCCAGGACTTTCTGTTACAGCTCACGAAGGACAAAGCTGACAACCCCGACGTGGTCAAGGCAGCCACCGTGGCCCGGGCCGCCATCGTGTCGCATCTGCAGGTCGTCAACGCGATTGGCACTGCTTTTCGCGGGCTTTCCACAGGTTCCATTCTTCTGGTGGTGGCGATCGGCCTGGCCATCACGTTCGGCCTGATGGGCGTGATCAATATGGCGCATGGCGAACTGATCGCGGTCGGTGCTTACACGACCTATGTCGTCCAAGGCCTCTTCGCCACAGGGGTAGTTCTCCAGATTCCCACGTTCATTGCCCCGCCCTACACCTTGCGGCTCTCGGGCATGCGTCTGGAAGGGAACGCGCTTGATAACTACTTCCTGCTCGCCGTGCCACTCAGCTTTCTGATGGCAGCCCTCGTCGGCATCCTGCTCGAGCGCTGCGTGATTCGCTTCCTCTACCGCCGACCCCTTGAGTCACTGCTTGCCACCTGGGGCGTCTCACTCGTTCTCCAGCAGCTCTTCCGCCTTACTTTCGGAGCCAACAACGTGCAAGTCTACAGCCCGGCTTATTTGAGCAGCAACTGGGTGGTTTTCGACGTCATTCTTGGTTGGAACCGGATCTTCGTCATCGGTTTCGCGATCCTGATCATTTTCGGGACGCACCTGCTCATGACGAAGACTCCGCTCGGACTCTTGATTCGTGCGGTCATGCAAAATCGCCAGATGGCCGCCTGCATGGGTGTGAAGACGCAGCGGGTCAATATGCTCACTTTCGGTTTTGGGAGCGGACTCGCGGGACTCGCCGGCGCCTTTCTGAGTCAGATCGGCAATGTCGGCCCCAGTCTCGGACAAAACTATATCGTCGACTGTTTCATGACCGTCGTCGTCGGCGGCGTGGGTAATATCATCGGCACGGTAATCAGCGCGCTCGGGATCGGCGTAATCGACCAGAGCTTGCAGCAATACCTCGGCAGCCCGGTCATCGGCAAGATCCTCGTTCTCGTGGGCATCATCCTTTTCCTCCAGTGGCGACCGGCGGGCATTTTCGTGACCAAGAGCCGCAGCCTGGAGAGCTAAAATTCCAATGAAGCGCAACATTTCCAAAATCGAACTAACGATCGCCGCCGTCGTCTCGGTATTTCTGGTTGTCGTCGTGCCCATGCTGGGTGCTTCCGGCTTGATCAGCCCTTACACCACAAGCTTGTGGGGCAAATATCTCTGCTATGGCCTGATGGCAATCAGTGTCGATCTGCTGTGGGGCTACACTGGTCTCCTCAGCCTCGGCCAGGCCCTCTTCTTTTCTCTCGGCGGATACATGCTTGGCATGAACCTCATGCTCATGATCGGCAAGGATGGCCAATACTTCAAAGCGGGCAACAATCCCAACCTGCTCCCGGATTTCATGGTCTTCCTTGGCCACACCTTCCTGCCTACTTTTTGGAAGCCTTTTTACTCCTTTCCCTTCGCGGCTTTCGCCGTCTTTGCCATTCCCGGTCTCCTCGCGCTGATTTTCGGCTTCTTTGCCTTTAGATCCCGCATCAAGGGCGTTTATTTTTCCATCCTGACTCAGGCACTCACCTACGCCGCTTTCATTTTCCTGAAGCAAAACACCGTCACTATGGGCGGCGAGAACGGTTTTACCGATTTAAAACGCATCGTCGGAGCCGACCTCCGCGAACCCGCTACCCAACGTGGTCTTTACACCGCGACCGCGATCACGCTGGTGATCGTTTACGTCTTCTCCAAGTGGCT
>Ga0105237_10004373_pt1 | contig 16375 bp, 14 predicted proteins | sample KBSC24metaG_FD_81520 | JGI IMG/M metagenome (GOLD analysis project Ga0105237, IMG submission 81520) | Corn rhizosphere microbial communities from Kellogg Biological Station, Michigan, USA - KBS C2-4 metaG | ecosystem: Host-associated > Plants > Roots > Rhizosphere > Soil | place: Michigan, USA... | reverse complement strand
GGTGCAGACCGCGGCGGCGCGCAACGCGGTGCCGGTGACGCTGGAGCTGGGCGGCAAGAGCCCGCAGATCGTGTTCGCCGATGCCGACCTCGATGCAGCGCTGCCGTTTCTCGTCAACGCCGGCATCCAGAACGCCGGGCAGACCTGCTCGGCGGCGTCGCGCATCCTGGTCGAGAGGCCGGTGTTCGATGCGGTTCGCGTGCGCATGGCCGAGCGCTACCGCGCACTGCGCATCGGTCCGGCGAGCGATGACCTCGACATGGGCCCGGTGATCAGCCAGCGCCAGCGCGACATCGTCGAGCACTTCCTCGCACTCGCGCGCGACAGCGGGCTGAAGGTGGCGGCGCAGGCCGAGCTGCCCGCGACGCTGCCGCGCGGCGGCCACTACGTGCGCGCGACGCTGCTCGACGACGTGCCGAGCGAGCACGCGCTCGCGCAGCAGGAGATCTTCGGGCCGGTGCAGGTGCTGATCCCGTTCGACGGCGAGAAAGAGGCGCTCGCGATCGCGAACGGCACCTCGTTCGGCCTGGTCGCCGGCGTTTGGACCCGCGACGGCAGCCGCGCGCTGCGCATGGCGCGGGCGTTGAAGTGCGGGCAGGTCTTCGTCAACAACTACGGCGCCGGCGGCGGCGTCGAACTGCCGTTCGGCGGTGTCAAGCTGTCGGGGCACGGACGCGAGAAGGGTTTCGAGGCGCTGTACGGCTTCTCGGCGTTGAAGACGATCGCGATCCATCACGGCTGACCCGACCACATCGACAAGGACTCCGGCATGAGACTCGAAGGCAAAGTGGCGATCGTCACCGGCGGCGGATCCGGCTTCGGCGAAGGCATCGCGAGGAAGTTCGTCGCCGAGGGCGCGAAGGTTCTGATCGCCGACCGGGATGCTGCGAATGGCGAACGGGTTGCCGCCGCGCTCGGCGCGAATGCACGCTCGCTCGCGGTCGACGTGGCGAAGAGCGCCGACGTCACGCGCATGCTCGACGCCGCGCAGGACCTGTTCGGCGGCCTGCACATCCTGGTCAACAACGCCGGCGTCGCCCACGCGCCGCAACCGCTCGAAGGCTTGCCCGAAGACGACTTCGACCGCATCGTCGCCGTCAACATCAAGGCGATCTACCTGGCGGCGGCGCAGGTCGTGCCGCGCTTCAAGCAGCGCAAGGGCGGCGTGATCCTGAACATGGCGAGCACCGCCGGCGTCAGCCCGCGCCCGCGCCTCACCTGGTACAACGCGAGCAAGGGCTGGGTGATCACGGCGACGCGTTCGATGGCCGTCGAGCTTGCGCCGTTCGGCATCCGCGTCGTCGCGCTCAACCCGGTCGCCGGCGAAACGCCGCTGCTGAAGACCTTCATGGGCGAAGACACGCCCGAGATGCGCGCCAAGTTCCTCTCGACGATTCCGATCGGCCGTTTCTCGACGCCCGAAGACCTCGGCAACGCCGCCTGTTTCCTGTGCAGCGACGAGGCCTCGATGATCACCGGCGTCGCGATGGAAGTCGACGGCGGGCGCTGCATCTGACGCCCCTAGCCGAGTGCATCGTCCAGCACCTCGACCCAATGCCGCACCGGCGTGGCCGTGCCGGTCTGCAAGTGCTGGATGCAGCCGATGTTGGCCGAGATGATCGTCTGCGGCTCGAGTGGCGCGAGGTGCTCGAGCTTGCGGTCGCGCAGCGTGTACGCGAGCTCCGGCTGGAGCACGGAATAGGTGCCGGCCGAGCCGCAGCACAGGTGACTTTCGTTCGCGGCAACGCGAACGTCGAACCCGAGCGCGTTCAGGTGGGTCTCGACACCACCGCGCAGCTGCTGCCCGTGCTGCAGGGTGCACGGCGGGTGAAAGGCGAGCTTCGTTGCAGCGCCGCGCAGGCGCAGCTTCGGCTTGAGTCGCGGCACCAGGTCGGGCAGCAGCTCGCTCAGGTCGCGTGTCAGCTCGCTGATGCGCCTGGCCTTGTGGGCATAGGCCGGGTCGGCGCGCAGCGCGTGCGCGTACTCCTTCACCATCACGCCGCAGCCGGACGCGTTCATCACGATCGCCTCGACCGAGCCCTTCGCCACGAGCGGCCACCAGGCGTCGATGTTGCGGCGCATGTCGGCCAGGCCGCCGTCGCGGTCGTTCAAATGGGTGCGGATCGCACCGCAGCATCCGGCTTCGTCAGCGACCAGCGTCTGGATGCCGGCGGCGTCGAGCACTCGCGCGGTCGCGCTGTTGATGTTCGGCAGCATCGCCGGCTGCACGCAGCCCATCAGCAGCAGCACCTTGCGGGCGTGTTCGCGGGTCGGCCAGCGGTGGGCGCGGGCGTCGAGGTCTCTGCCCGGTTTCGGCGGAATCTTGCTCTTCAGCGCTTGCGGCAGCAGCGGGCGCACGGCCTGCCCGACTTTCATCGCCGGGCCGAACAGCGGCGAGGTCAGGCCTTCCTTGAGCAGCCAGCGCACGGCACGTTCGCTGCGCGGCCGTTCGACCTTGTCGTCGACGATATTGCGCCCGATCTCGACCAGGTTGCCGTACTGCACACCCGACGGACAGGTGCTCTCGCAGTTGCGGCAGGTCAGGCAGCGATCGAGGTGCAGCTGGGTGCTGCGCGTGACCGTCGCACCTTCGAGCACCTGCTTGATCAGGTAGATGCGCCCGCGCGGGCCGTCGAGCTCGTCGCCGAGCAGCTGATAGGTGGGGCAGGTCGCGGTGCAGAAGCCGCAATGCACGCACTTGCGCAGGATCGCCTCGGCCTCGCGGCCTTCCGGGGTGTCCTTGAATTCGGCGGCGAGGTTGGTTTGCATGGCGACAGGCGAATCGGGCCGTTCAGAGGCCGGGGTACAGGCGGCCCGGATTGAACAGGCCCGACGGGTCGAACGATTTCTTCAGCTCGCGGTGGATGCGGTCGAGCGGCGAACGAAGCGGCGCGAACGCGCCGGCGCTCTTGTCCTGCGCCGCGAACAATGTCGCATGGCCGCCGGCCTTGGCCGCCGCATCGCGGATCAGCGCCGGCGACGCCGCGCTGCACAGCCAGCGCTGCGCACCGCCCCATTCGAGCATCAGCTCGCCCGACAGGGTCAGCGGCGGCGCCGTCTGCGGCACCGACAGGCGCCACAGCGCCGCGCCGGTGCCGATCGCGGCGCGCGCCTTCACGAAGAACTCGTCGTCGTGGTTGCGAATGCCTTCCCAGAACGGGCTCGCGAACTCGGGCTGCACGATGTCGCCGCCGAGCTTCGTGCGTGCCGACTGCACGGCGGCGAGCGCACCGCGCAGCCGCACGATCAGGTTGCCGTCCCACCACGCGCTGGCGTTCAGCGGCAGCGGCTGGCCGGCCCAGGCGTTCAGCGTGTCGAGCGCGGTGGCCTGGTTCATCTCGAGGCGCAGCGTGAGCGTCGCGGCGGGGATCGGCGTGACTTTCAGCGACACCTCGAGGATCACGCCGAGCGTGCCGAGCGAGCCGGCCAGCAGGCGCGAGACGTCGTAGCCGGCGACGTTCTTCATCACCTGCCCGCCGAAGCTCAGCACCTCACCGCTGCCGTTGAGCAGGGTGGCGCCGAGCACGAAGTCGCGCACCGAGCCGGCCGCGGCGCGCGATGGCCCGGAGAGGCCGGCCGCGACCATGCCGCCGACGGTCGCGCCCCTCCCCTTGGTCGGCGCCGCCGGCTCGCCGAAGTGCGGCGGCTCGAACGGCAGGCACTGGCCCTTCTCGGCCAGCACCGATTCGAGTTCGGCGAGCGACGTGCCGCAGCGCGCGGTAACGACGAGTTCGGTCGGCTCGTAGCTCGAGATGCCTTCGAGCACGCGCGTGTCGAGCAGCTCGCCCTGTAGCGCCTCGCCGTAGAAGTCCTTGCTGCCGCCGCCGCGGATGCACAGCTGGGCGCCGGCGGCACGGGCGCTCTTGACGCGGTCGACCAACAGCTGCAGCGCCGGATCTGTCATTGGCAGGGGCGGCCCATCAGAAACGCGGAATGTCGGCGAAGGGCAGCAAGCCGCGCCGCACATGCATCTTCCCGTACTCGGCGCAGCGCGCGAGCGACGGGATCACCTTGCCGGGGTTCAGCAGCTCCTTCGGATCGAACGCGCGCTTGAGCGCCAGCATCTGCTCGCGTTCGGCCGGTGCGAACTGCACGCACATCGCCGACAGCTTCTCGATACCGACTCCGTGTTCGCCCGACACGGTGCCGCCCATCTCGACACTCGTCTCGAGGATGTCGGCGCCGAACAGCTCGCAGCGGTGCAGCTGGTCGGGGTCGTTCGCGTCGAACATGATCAGCGGGTGCAGGTTGCCGTCGCCGGCGTGGAACACGTTCGCGCAGCGCAGGCCGTATTTCGTTTCCATCGCCTGGATCGCGAGCAGGATGTCGGCCAGCCGATGGCGCGGAATCGTCGAGTCCATGCACATGTAGTCGGGGCTCAGGCGGCCGGTCGCCGGGAACGCGTTCTTGCGTCCGCTCCAGAACTTCAGCCGCTGCGCTTCGTCGGCGCTCACCTCGAGCCGCGTCGCGCCGCTCGCTGCGAGCACGGCTTCCATGCGGGCGATTTCCTCGGCCACTTCTTCGGGCGTGCCGTCGCTCTCGCACAGCAGGATCGCCTCGGCCGCCAGGTCGTAGCCTGCGTGCACGAAGTCTTCGACGGCCGCCGTCATCGGCTTGTCCATCATCTCGAGACCGGCCGGGATGATGCCGGCGGCGATCACGTTGGCGACCGCATTGCCGGCTTTGCGGATGTCGTCGAAGCTCGCCATGATGCAGCGTGCGAGCTGCGGCTTCGGCACCAGCTTGACGGTGACTTCGAGCGTCACCGCAAGCATGCCTTCGCTGCCGACCAGGATGCTCATCAGGTCCAACCCGGCGCAGTCGAGCGCTTCCGAGCCGAACTCGACCGCGACGCCCTCGACCGTGCAGCCGCGGACCTTCAGCACGTTGTGCAGCGTCAGCCCGTATTTCAGGCAATGCACGCCGCCCGAGTTCTCGGCGACATTGCCGCCGATCGTGCAGGCGATCTGGCTCGACGGGTCGGGCGCGTAGTACAGGCCGTACGGCGCGGCGGCTTCGCTGATCGCGAGGTTGCGCACGCCGCACTGGACGGTCGCGGTGCGCGCGCGCGCGTCGATCTTCAGGATCTTGTTGAACTTCGCCAGGCTCAGGGTCACGCCGAGCCGGTGCGGCAGCGCGCCGCCCGACAGCCCGGTGCCGGCGCCGCGCGCGACGACGGGTACGTTCAGGCGGTGGCAGGTGCGCAGCACCGCCGCCACCTGCGCTTCGGTTTCGGGCAGCGCGACGAGCAGCGGCTGTTCGCGGTAGGCCGTCAGGCCGTCGCATTCATAGGGAACCGTGTCTTCGCGGTGCCAGAGCAGCGCGTGGGGCGGGAGCGATTCGGACAGGGCGGCCACCACCGCGGCCTGGCGCTGCGCACGCTCGCCGACTTCGATGACGAGCGAGGCGCTCAGCGCTCCGGACGCCAGTGGCGGCGCTGCTGCGGCCTGGGGGGCGTTCAAAACCTGTCTCCTACTCTCGGGTCGGGCGGCGCAGTCACAGCGGCAGCGCCCGACGCATCGGCGCTCGGCTCATGCATGCAATGTAGCGCGGCTGCGCTGCACCGGCGCTGCGGTGTGGCGTCAAAGCGGCTTTGACCTGGACGCAAAGATCGCGCGCTGCGCTCAGGCAGCCGCGGTGTGCCGGAACACGGTCAGCACGCCGGTGTAGCCGTACAGGTTCTGGTGCGCGATCTCGCCGGCGGCGAAGAAGCCGACCAGCGGCACGTCGCCGAGCGCATGCCGCACCAGCGCGAGCTCGGCCGAGGCGGCGCCGAAGTGCGGGCCGCCGCGCCCGGCACAGCTGACGTAGACCGCGCCGGCGATGCCACCCGGGCGCGGCAGAGTCTGCGCCTCGATGCCCTCGGTCCGGCCGGCTGCCGGCGAGCGGGGGTCGAATGCCGGCTCGAACTCGGTTTCGATCTCCTCGCGAACCTCGGCGCAGATGCGCACCAGGTCGCGCCGCGCCGCTTCGGTGTTGCGACTGCAGAACGCGAGTCGCGTGCCGAGCCCGGCGACGTCGCCGATCGCGATGCCGCGCCGGCCCGAGTCCAGGCCGATCAAGTGGCGCACCCGCACGTCGGCGCCGAACGCGCCGCGCACGACCGCATTGCCCAGTGATCCGCCGAGGTCGGTCGAGTGCGGCGGCAGCGAGTCGCTCGCCTCGGGGGCATCGCTCAGCCCGACCAGGATCTGGCGCAGGCGCGGCAGCGCGTCGCGCGGCTCGCGGCCTTCCAGCTTGACGTCGCGCAGCAGGCAATCGAGGGCGGGCTGCCCGTCGAGCTCGATCACCACGTTGCGGTCGACCGCCGTCACCTCGCGGGTCGGCCCGACCGGCTGGCAGCCTTGCGTGACGCGCGAGACGAGCGCGACATCGCGGTCGAACGCCACGCCCGACAATCCGCCGCTCAGTACCGCGTCGGCAATGTGATGGCACGCCGAGCGCGCCGACGCGAGCCCGCCGAACAAATAGCCGCTCGTGGTGCGCCGGCCCATGTCGTGGATCAGCTCGGCCAGGTCATCTGTGGCAGGGTCCGCATGCACGAGCGCGGTGTGCGCCGCAAAATTGCCGAGCGGCCGGGTGCCCGAGAAGACGCGGAAATGCCGCGCCGGAATGGCTGCAAGCATCAGCACCAGCGCGCCTTCGTCGAAGTATTCGACGCCGCTCGCCGAGATGCCGACGCCGGTGGCGCCGACCCACGCCACCCCCGGCCAGCGCCGCCGCAGTTCGGCGAGCAGGCTCTCGCTGTGCGCGGCGTAGTGATCGGTCAGGTAGACCCAGCCGAGGGTCGGCGCGAGCGCGCGGCCGGCCGACTCGCGGCGCTGCGTGTCGGCCTGGGCGTCCAGCTGCGCGGCTGCCAGTGCCAGCGCAATGCGCCAGTCGGGGTGCGTCGCGTGGGCGTGCAGGAAGGTCTGCATGGCGGTGCTCGATCCGGATCAGGCCCTGCGAATCAAGGCCGTTGCGCTGCGCGCTTGCGCGGCGCGGCCTTCCTGGCCGCCGGCGCGCGCTTGACGGCAGGCGTCTTTGCAGGCGAGGCCGCCGCCGTCGATGCCGGCGTGAATGCATCGGCCATCGTCTTCGCGGCGCCGCTTGCGCCGTCCTTCATCGCGGCGGTCGCGAGCTGCGTGAACTGCTGGGTCAACGCCCCCCACCATTGCATCGGATCGACGGCGGCGGGAGCTTCGGCCGCGGCAGCCGTCTCCGCGCTCGGGGACGGCACCTTCAGCTGCAGCGACTCGCGCAGATCGGTCATCTGCACGTTCATCGTCTTCAGCGTCGAGAGCGTCATGCGCTGCACCTCGAGCGCCTGGATCGTCGCACCGAGCATCTTCGCGTTCTGCTCGAGCCAGAACTGCACGGTGCGCAGCTCGTCGATGCGTTTTTCGAGTTCCTCTGGGTTGAGGGTGGGCGCAACCCACTGACCGATGTTCGGCAGCGCTGCGCCGGCGTTCTTGACCAGGCCCTGCAGAAAATCAAAACCCGGGACCAGTTTGGTGAAGCTGGCGGCGTCGCTCATCGACTTGTCTCCTTGCGTGCGTCTTTTCAGTTCGTGTGTCTAGTCTCGCACCGTTCGCCGCTCAGCGCGCCGGCTTGATGCGTTCGATCCGGTAACCGCGTTCAGCCAGCAACGCCGGCAGGCCCTTCGGACCGATCATGTGCAGGCTGCCGACCGCCGCGAACACCTGCTGACCGCCCGCATGCAGTGCGTCGATGCCCGCGGCCAGGGCCGGATTGCGGTCGTCGAGCATGCGGCGCATGGCGCGCCGGTCGGCATCGGTCTTCAGGCAGTCGCACCAGCTTTCGTAGCGGGCGAGCTCGGCATCGTCGGCGTCGGCCCAGATGCGCACGAGCCGGTTCAGGAGTGGGCGGGCGCGGCCGCTCTCGAGTTCGTCGAGCCCGCTTTCGACCAGCGCGTCCAGCGGCGTGTCGGGGTCGTTGGTCAGGGTGTCGAGCTGCAGCTCGGGCGTTTCGAGCGACACGGTGTTCTTCTTCGCCGCGTGCGCGAGGCCGGCGATGAACATGTCGATGCCATAGGCTGGGTCGATCCCGTCGCGCCGCCCGACCAGCGAGCTCAAGGTCGCGATCTGCAGAATCGGGCCGAGGCCGGCCAGCATCTCGGGCGCGATGCATTCGATCTGGGCTTGGCGTTGCAGGCGTTGCGTCAGCGCGGCGGGCAGCGCGGGATCGCGGCGAGCCGCGATCGCATTGGCCATGCGGCGCTGCAACGCCGGGTCGAGCAGGTCGAGCTCGAGCGCGACCGTGTCGCTCGCGTTCAAGGCCTGCATCGTCTTCGGGCCGGGGAACACCCAGTCGAGCTTGGCGACGTGCACGGTGCCATAGAGGTACGAGCTGCGTCCGTCCTTGACGAGCCGCCAGAGGAAGCCGCGATCGCGCGCGTTGCGCAGCCCTGTCTGCACGGCGTCCGGCGAGGGCTGCTGTGCGATCGGCGGACAGCCGGCCGCGGGCGGTGACGCGCCGGCGGCAGACGAGCCCAGGACCAGCGCGCCGACGAGTCCCGCGGCGAGTCGAATCGCCGTGCGGACCGGCGAACGGATGGGCAGGCGCAGCATCACGACTTCTCGATCTCGATTCGCAGCACACCGTCGCGCTGCTGCCAATGCAGCCGGCCCAGCACGTCCATGCCGAGCAGCGGGCGGTCGTCGAGCGCGGGCAGCGCGACGACCGGGAGCCGCTCGGCTCGCACGCCGCCGTCGAGCCGCAGATCGGCCCGCACGAGCTGGCCGGTGACGAGGCCGCCGGCCGTGCTCGAGCGCACCTCGCCGAGCGACGCGAGCTTGAGTTCGCGCGCCAGCGCCGCCGAGATCGCGGTCCCGGTCGCGCCGGTGTCGACCAGGAAGTCGACCTCGCGCCCGTTGATCCTGCCGGGCCAGTGATAGTGGCCGTCGGCACCGCGGCGAATCTCGATCACGCCGGCGTCGGCCTGGAAGCGCATCTGCTCGGCGCGATGCTGCCACCACTGGATCGCGAGAAAGACCGCGAGCCCGGCGACCAGCCAGACGGTGACAAGCTTGAAGGTGTGCGGCAGATCGCGGTCCATGGCCGTACCATGCCACGAATCTGCAGCCCGTCCTGCCCGTCACCATGCGCAGCCTGTTCCATCTCGCCTATCACGTGAACGATCTCGCGGCCGCGCGCCGCTTCTACGGGGGCGTGCTCGGCTGTGCCGAAGGGCGCAGCACCGAGACCTGGGTCGATTTCGACTTCTTCGGTCACCAGATCTCGCTGCACCTGGGCACACCGTTCCCGACCAGCAACACCGGCCGCGTCGGCGAGCACCTGGTGCCGATGCCGCACCTCGGGCTGGTGCTCGAGCTCGCCGACTGGCGCGCCCTTGCGCAGCGCCTGGAGGCGGGCGGCGTCGACTTCGTGCTGCCGCCGCAGGTGCGCTTCGAGGGTCAGCCGGGCGAGCAGTGGACGATGTTCTTCCGCGACCCGGCGGGCAACCCGATCGAGGTGAAGGGGTTCCGCTCGCTGGAGACCGTCTACGCGAGCTGAAGGGACAACGATCAGGCCGGAGCCCTGACGGTCTGCTCGATCGCGCCGAACACGCTCGCGCCGTCCAGCCCCTTCATCTCGATGCGGATCGTGTCGCCGTATTGCATGAACGCCGTCTTCGGCTCGCCACCTTCGATGGTTTCGATCGCGCGCTTCTCGGCGATGCACGAGTAGCCGCGCGACCAGTCCTTGTTGCTGACGGTGCCGCTGCCGACGATGCTGCCGGCGCGCACGTTGCGCGTCTTGCAGAGGTGCGCGATCAGCTGGCCGAAGTGAAACGTCATTTCATCGCCGGCGCTGCACAGGCCGACCCGCTTGCCGTTCCACACGCTCTCGAGGTTCAGGTGCACACGGCCGCCACGCCAGGCATCGCCGAGTTCGTCGGGCGTGACCGCGACCGGGCTGAATGCGGTCGCCGGCTTGCTCTGGAAGAAGCCGAAACCCTTCGCCAGCTCGGCCGGGATCAGGTTGCGCAGGCTGACGTCGTTCGCGAGCATCACGAGGCGCACGCCCTCGAGCGCGGCATCGGCGCTCGTTCCCATGGGTACGTCGGACGTGATCACCGCGACCTCGGACTCGAAGTCGATGCCCCACTCGGGGTTCGGGCAGACGATCGGGTCGCGCGGACCCGCGAAGTCGTCGCTGCCGCCCTGGTACATCAGCGGGTCGGTGTAGAAGCTCTCGGGTACTTCGGCATTGCGCGCCTTGCGAACCAGCTCGACGTGGTTGATGAACGCCGAGCCGTCGGCCCACTGGTACGCGCGCGGCAGCGGCGCGGCGCACTTGTCGGGTTCGAAGCCGAAGGCGTGGCGTGCCTTGCCGTTGTTCAGCGTCTGGTACAGGTCTTCGAGCTGGGGCGAGACGAAGTTCCAGTCGTCGAGCAGTTGTTGCAAACGGGTCGCGATGCCGCTGGCATAGTGGGCAGTCGTGAGGTCGCGCGAGACGACCACCAGCTGCCCGTCGCGCGAGCCGTCCTTGTAGGTGGCGAGCTTCATGGATGTCGGGTTCTCGATGGGGTTTTGACGAGGGAGGCTATTGTCGATGCATGTCGATCGACACGAACTGTCCGGCCGCGCCGCGCGCCGCCGGGCTTGGCTGGGCATGCTGAGCCTCCTCGCAGTGACGCTGCATGCCGGCTTCCTGAGTGGACTCGACTGGACCTGGCCGCGGCGCGAGACGCCGCATGCGCAGGCGGTGCTGGTGCGTACGATCGAGCCGGTTGCCGATGAGAAATCGGTGCCGACGAACGAGATGCGGCCCCCGGCCGCTGTGCCGCCGATCGCGCCGCCCGTTCCGGTCGCCGCGGTGCGGCGCGTCGTCGCGGCCAAGCCACCCAGGCCCGAGGCCGCGGTGCTGCTGGCCGTCGCGCCGAAGCCGCGCATCGAGCCTGGTCCGGCGCCCGTGGCGGCGGCAGCGGCGTCGCAGCCGGCCGGCGAAGACGTCATCCCGCACTACCGCACCCAGATGCCGGGCAATGCGACGCTGCGCTACCAGGTCAGCCGCGGCATGCTGCACGGCAGCGGCGAGCTGCAATGGCGCTCGCAGGGCGACCAGTACGAGCTGAAGCTCGAAAGCAAGATCGGCGGCATGACCCTCCTGACGCAGATCAGCCGCGGCGGCTTCGATGCCGAGGGCATTGCGCCGGTGCGCTTCACCGACTGGCGGGTGCGCCGCTCGACGGTGGCGGCGAACTTCCAGCGCGATGCCGGCAAGGTCAGCTTTTCCGGCTCGACGCAGGAGCTGCCGCTCGAACCGGGCGTGCAGGACCGGGTCAGCTGGATGGTGCAGCTCGCGGCAATCGTCGCCGCCCATCCGGATCTGCGCACGCCCGGTGCGAAGGTCGTGATGCACGTGGTGGGCGCGAACGCCGATGCGAGTGTCTGGGCGTTCAAGTGCGCCGGCAACGAGACGATCGAGACGGACATGGGTCCGATCGACGCAGTCAAGTACGTGCGCGAACCGCGGGGGCCCAACGACACCACGGCGCAGGCCTGGCTCGATTCGAAGCACCACTTCCTGCCGGCACGCGCGACATTGCGTTCCGGCCCGAACGACGAGGGTTTCGAATTGAAGTTGCAGGACGTGATCGGAAACCCATGAGGCCTGCGTGTCGGCCGCGGGCTTGAAACTTGCGTTGAAGGACTCAGCTACCTCGCAGGAGAGTTTTCTCATGCAAATGCTTTACAACTCCGACAGTTTCGTCGTCGTCCAGTTCGACATGACCGGCCCCGCCGATGACGGCGCGCGGCCGACGTCGGGCGAAGGGGCGGGCGCGGACGTGCCGAAGGCGCTCACGCACGGCGGCTACGAAATCGTCGACAAGTTCGCGCGCAAGGAGATCTTCATCCAGGGCGCGCTGGCCGAGAGCTTCAAGGAAGGCGTCGAGGCGCTGATCCAGACCGAGCCGTCCGAGGAAGAGATGGACGACTACATCGAGCGATTCGCCTCGCTGATGCAACAGCCGGTCGTGCTGCACTGAGCAGGTCTTTGCGGCGAGGGGGCTTGCCCCTGGGCGCACTTCGCGCCAAGATGGTCCGCGACGAGTCACCCCGCAGGAGGTGAGATGGTCAAGACCCACAGCGATGCGCACGTGCTGCTTTCTCCGGGGCTCAACGAAGCCCCTGTGCTCGATCGCATGTGCTCGCAGTTCGTGCTGGCGCTGACGATGCGCAATTCGGGGCGGTTCAACCTGCGTCGCGACTGGAACAGCCTGCTTTCGCTCACCGGCAGACACCTCGTCTGGCCGGCCTCGGTGCTGGCGCGCCTGCGCGAATTCCTGAACGCGCGCTGCAAGGGCAACGAGCACTGGCGCAGCCACGAGGGCCTGTCGGACCAGGCCTTCATGGCCCGGCACGGCGGGTGGCGCGGTCCGTACGAGGAAGGCACGGTCTTCTTCTACATCGACGAATACATCAAGGACGCGCCCAAGGATCTGCTCGCCGTGCTCGGCGCCACTGCCGACTGGCTGGGCCGCAGCCTGAAGAAGGAATCGACCCTGGTCGAGAAGAACATCGACGCGCTCGCCGGGCTGCTGCAACTGAACCCGGCCGAGCGCGCGCTGCTGCTGTACGGCACGCTCGCGCGTTACCAGCGCGACTTGCGCGGCTTGCTGGTCGAGTTCAAGGTCGCGAACGCGCAGGAGGCTTACGCGACGATCGCCGGCGTCGCCGGCGTCAGCGAAACCGACGTGGCCGAAGCGCTGCGCGCCGGGTCCCGGCTCGAGCGCATCGGCATGGTGGAGAACCTGATCTCCGAGCACAACATCACCGACCTGGCCGACCTGATGAAGGTCAGCGAGCAACTGCCGCCGGTGCTGATGCGGCAGTACGAGGGGCCGTCGGAGCTGATGGCCGTGTTCACGCGGCCCGCTGTGCGCAGCCAGTTGACGCAAAGCGATTTTCACTACGTCGGCAGCGACCAGCAGATGCTCACCTCGCTGCTGGCCAACGCGGTCGCACGCAAGGAGCCGGGCGTCAACGTGCTGCTGTACGGCCCGCCGGGCACCGGCAAGACAGAACTCGCGAAGGTGGCGGCACAGGCCGCGGAGCTGCAGCTGTACGAGGTCGAATACGCCGACCGCGACGGCAACTCGCTGTCGGGCCGTGACCGCTACCGGTCGCTGCAGATCAGCCAGGTGTTCCTGAAGGGCAGTTCGAACGTCGCGTTGCTGTTCGACGAGGTCGAGGACGTGTTCCCGCCGATCTCCACCGACGCTGCGCAGCTGATGGCGCGCATGGACACCGGCGACGGTGCGCTCAGCGGCAGCGTCAGCGGCAAGGCCTGGGTCAACCAGATCCTCGAGACGAACCCGGTGCCGGTGATCTGGATCACCAACCGCATCGAGCAGATCGACCCGGCATTCCGGCGCCGTTTCCAGTACCACCTCGAACTGAAGAGCCCGCCGCCGGGCGCGCGCGAGCAGCTGATCTCGCGGGCGCTGGCCGGGGTCGAGGTGGCCGACGGCTTTGCCGCGAAGCTTGCCGAGCGCAAGGGGCTGACGCCGGCGCAGATTCGCACCGCAGTGAAGTTCGCGAAGCTCGCGTCGAGCTCGGCGCAGCCACCCGCGGACGAGCTGCAAGGGCTGATCGAACGCCAGCTGGTGAACGCCGACAAGGCGCTCGGCAATGCATCGGGCGAACGGGGCGCGCGGCGCGTCGTGACGAACTACGACCTCGGCCTCGTCAACACCGAGTCGCGGTTCGAGATTCCGAAGATCGTCGAGGCGCTGCGCCGCAGGACCTACGGCACCCTGTGTTTCTACGGCCCGCCCGGCACCGGCAAGACGGCGCTGGCCGAGCACATCGCGCACAAGCTGCAGCGCCCGTTGATGATCCGCCAGGCGAGCGACATCATGAGCAAGTACGTCGGCGAAACCGAGCAGAACATGGCGAAGATGTTCGACGAGGCGCAAAGCGAAAACGCGGTGCTGCTGCTCGACGAGGCCGACAGCTTCCTGCGCAGCCGGCGCATGGCCGAGCGCAACTACGAGGTCAGCGAGGTCAACGAGATGCTGCAAGGCATGGAGCGCTACTCGGGCGTCTTCATCTGCACGACCAACCTGTTCCAGGAGCTCGACGAGGCGGCACTGCGCCGCTTCACCTTCAAGGTGCAGTTCAAGCCGCTGACGGCGCCCCAGCGCGAGCGCATGTTCGTGACCGAGGCGCTCGGCGGCGACGCGGCGCGGCTCAGTGACGAGCAGGTCGAGCGGCTGAAGCGGCTCGACGCGCTGACGCCCGGCGACTTCGCGGCGGTCAGGCGGCAGATCGACGTGCTGGGCGAGGCCTTCGAGCCGGACGAATTCCTGTCGCAACTGGAATCCGAGCATCGCGTGAAGCCGGAGGTGCGGCAGCAGCGGGGGATCGGGTTTCTGCACTGAGCGGGGCCAGGCTTCGACAAGTTTGTCCTGAGCTCTGCCGAAGGGCTCAGGACAGGCTTGTCGAAGCCCTTTCACGGTCTGTCGGCACCGTTGTTCCTACAATTGCCCGCATGACCACGCCCGCCTACACCCGCGCCGCCGCGCTGCCCGGCATCCTCGCGCAACGCATCGTGATCCTCGACGGCGCGATGGGCACGATGATCCAGCGCTACAAGCTCGGCGAGGCCGACTTCCGCGGCGAGCGCTTCAAGGACCACCCGAAGGACCTGAAGGGCAACAACGACCTGCTGCAGCTGACGCGGCCCGACGTGATCCGTGAGATTCACGAGCGTTACCTCGCGGCGGGCGCCGACATCGTCGAGACGAACACCTTCGGCGCGACCACCGTCGCGCAGGACGACTACGGCCTGGGCGCGATTGCCCGCGAGTTGAACGTTGTCGCCGCCAGACTCGCGCGCGAAGCCTGCGACAAGTTCTCCAGCGCCGACAAGCCGCGCTTCGTCGCCGGGGCGCTCGGGCCGACGCCGCGCACCGCCAGCATCAGCCCCGACGTCAACGACCCGGCCGCGCGCAACGTCAGCTTCACCGAGCTGAAGGCTGCTTATCGCGAACAGGCGAGCGGTCTGCTCGAAGGCGGCTGCGACCTCTTCCTGGTCGAAACGATCTTCGACACGCTGAACGCCAAGGCCGCGATCTTCGCGCTCGACGAGTTGATGGAAGAAACCGGCGAACGGCTGCCAGTGATCATCTCCGGCACGGTGACCGATGCATCGGGCCGCATCTTGTCGGGCCAGACCGTCAGCGCCTTCTGGCACAGCGTGCGGCACGCACAGCCGCTCGCGGTCGGACTGAACTGCGCGCTCGGCGCGACGCTGATGCGGCCGTACATCGAAGAGCTCGCGCGCGTGGCGGGCGACACCTTCGTCAGCTGCTACCCGAACGCCGGGCTGCCGAACCCGATGAGCGAAACCGGGTTTGACGAGACCCCGGAGATCACCGGCAGCCTGCTCGAGGAATTTGCGAAGAGCGGCTTCCTGAACATCGCTGGCGGCTGCTGCGGCACGACGCCCGAGCACATCGCGGAGATCGCGAGCCGGGTCGGCAAATACCGGCCGCGCTGCGGGCATCGCGGTGCGCTGTTCGGCGAGCTGGAGCTCGAAGCCGCCTAGTTCGTCCGGGATCACATGTCCGTTCGGGCCGAGCTTGTCGAAGCCTGTTCCGAACACCACCAGCGCTTCCTTCGACAAGCTCAGGAGCTCAGCGCGAACGGATTTCCATGACCATCGTCAAACACACCGCCCGTCCCGTTCCCCCGATGAAGCTCTCCGGCCTCGAGCCGGTGCTGATCGGCGAAGGCTCGCTCTTCGTCAACGTCGGCGAGCGCACCAACGTGACCGGCTCGAAGGCGTTCGCCCGGATGATCCTGAACGGTCAGTTCGAGCAGGCGCTGTCGGTCGCGCGCCAGCAGGTCGAGAACGGCGCGCAGGTCATCGACATCAACATGGACGAGGCCATGCTCGACAGCAAGGCCGCGATGGTGCGCTTCCTGAACCTGATCGCCGGCGAGCCCGAGATCGCGCGCGTGCCGATCATGGTCGACAGCTCGAAGTGGGAGGTGATCGAGGCCGGGCTGAAGTGCATTCAGGGCAAGGGCATCGTCAACTCGATCTCGCTGAAGGAAGGGGAGGCCCAGTTCAAGCACCAGGCCAAGCTGGTCAGGCGCTACGGCGCGGCCGCGGTCGTGATGGCGTTCGACGAAAAGGGCCAGGCCGACACCTACCAGCGCAAGATCGAGATCTGCGAGCGCGCGTACAAGATCCTCGTCGACGAGGTCGGCTTCCCGCCCGAAGACATCGTCTTCGACCCGAACATCTTCGCGATCGCCACCGGCATCGAGGAGCACAACAACTACGCGGTCGACTTCATCAACGCGACGCGCTGGATCAAGCAGAACCTGCCCGGCGCGAAGGTCAGCGGCGGTGT
>Ga0105237_10004372_pt1 | contig 16377 bp, 10 predicted proteins | sample KBSC24metaG_FD_81520 | JGI IMG/M metagenome (GOLD analysis project Ga0105237, IMG submission 81520) | Corn rhizosphere microbial communities from Kellogg Biological Station, Michigan, USA - KBS C2-4 metaG | ecosystem: Host-associated > Plants > Roots > Rhizosphere > Soil | place: Michigan, USA... | reverse complement strand
TTGCGGCCCGAGCGCACTCGCCAACGCCTGGGCGGCGCGGCAAAGCGCGTCCACCGATTCCCCCAGCCGAGCGAAGTGGCTGCGCAACGCGTCGCCGTCGCCCTCGAGGCAAGGCGTTGCCGCGGCCACCGTGTGCGTCACGTCGACTTGCGCGGCGAACGAGCGGGCGTAGCGTTCCAACGCGGGCTCGAGGCTTGCCAGATGACGCGCATATGCAGCCAGCCGGCCTGCGGCCGGCGCGTCCGATTGGCCGTTCGACAGCAGGTGCAGCGCATGGTCGATGGCCAGCGCGAGGCGCGGGCCGTCATGGGTCGCGGGCCAGAAGACGACGTAGTCGTCGAATGTGCCTTCCTTGCACGCGTCGTAGACCCGCCGAACATCGTCGGGGCCGCACAGCACGATCGTTTTGTGAGCGGTCTCGTGAACGAGCGTGCTTTCGCCGTAAAGCCGATCGCAGCAACGCTTCGCGCCATCGAGCGTATCGAAGGCCAGCACGAGCACGTTCGGGCCATAGGCTTCGAAGTCCGAAGCGATGTCGGCGGGGTTCGTCGAGACGCGCACTGCGGCGAATGTGTCGGCCAGCCTCCGGGCGACGGGCACGGCGTGGTGCACGGTATCGGCTGCAACGAGAATACGCGGATCGTCTCTCAACGGGCTCACCCCTCGGCGCGTCGAGCGCGGGTGCGGCCCCAATGCCTGCCAGCCAACCCTCGTGGCTACGACGGCAAGGCTTGCGAGAGCGCGCGTGCGGCTTCGACGACCTTACTGTAGGCCGCGCCGAATCGAGTGCTCAGTTCGGTAAAAGACATATCCACCGCTTCCCTTGCATCGCTTTCGATGCGCGCGCAGAGCTCGCCGAGGGCGAGCGCGCCGATCGAACGCGATGAAGATTTCAGCTTATGAGCGACGGCAGCTGCCTCAGGGGCGCGTCGCGCGCTCATATGCTCGAGCAGTTGCTGCGCGAGCGCGGCGGAGCATTCGACGTACTCCGAGAGCAATGCCTGGACCGTTTCGTTGTCGTCGCCGACGATTCCACGCAGGACGTTCAAATCGACGACGGAGGAGAAATCGCAGGTTTGCGCCGATTCGACGACGGCGGTCTCTTGCGGAGCGCCGGCCGGCTCGGCGGTGGGATTGTCGGGCGGCGCGGTGTGCTGCGAGGGGGCAAGCCATTGTTCGATAGCCTGCTGCAGTAGTACGAGCTTGAGCGGCTTCGTCAGATAGTCGTCTATGCCGAGCGCTTTGGCGCGGCTCGCCTCCCCATGAATCGCATTGGCCGTCAGTGCCACGATCGGCACGCGCTTGCGTGCAACGCTTGCCTCCTGGGCGCGGATGGTCTGCGCCAGTTCATAGCCGTCGCGATTCGGCATGTGCAAGTCGGTGAGAATGAGGCCGTACGGTGCCGCAAGCCACATTTGCAGCGCTTCTTCTCCATCGGTTGCCATATCGGCCGTGTAGCCGAGCAATTCGAGCTGTCGCCCGATGACCTTGCGATTGATCTGGTCGTCTTCCGCGACGAGTATTTTGGGCGCGTTCGGCGCCGCCCTCGCGTGCTGACCTTCGGCAACCGCGGCGTCGCCGCGGGCGCTGCAGTGCGGTGCGCTGCGCCCCGCTGCCAGCGCCAGCGCATCGACGAGCGCGCGTCGGCGCAACGCCTGCGCGCCCGCCACCACGGTTCCGTCGGGTTCCGACTGCAGCACGAGGCTGCGTCCGGACGAGATCAGGACGCGGCCCTTCGCCGAGATGGCTGCGCTCGGCCGCATCGCTTCGCCGCAGACGAGGAGTGCGGCGCCGCCGGCGATGGCGAGGCGGTGCTGAGCGTCCTCGACATCCTCGGCGAGTTGCACGTTGGCCCCGGCGCTGCGCAGGTAGGCAGCAATATCGTCGGCATTGAATTCGGTTGAGGGCGCAACGATGCACGCGAGTCCGGACAGATCCTGCTGTACGCGCGCCGGTGCATCGGGAACGCGTTCGAGCGGCAGTCTGACGATGAACGTCGATCCCGTGCCGAGTTCGCTCGTCACCGTAATGTCGCCGCCCATCAGTGCGGCGAGCCGGCGACAGATCGCGAGTCCAAGTCCTGTTCCGCCGAAGCGGCGCGTCGTCGAAGTCTCGGCCTGACTGAAGGGGAGGAACAGTTGGGCTTGCATGTCCTGCGACATGCCGATGCCGTTGTCCGAGATGGCAAAGCGAACCGTCGCGCCATCCGGAGCCTCGGGCTCCACCCGCAGCGATACATGCCCAGCGATACCTTCCCGCCCGCCGGAGAATTTGATTGCGTTGCCGACCAGGTTGTAGAGGATTTCCCGCAGGCGGGTATCGTCGGAGAACACGAGCGCGGGCAGCGCGGGCGACACATAGGTGCGCAGCGCAACGCCGCGCGCATCGGCCACTGTGGCAAGCGAAGCAGCCAGCCCATCGACGACATCCTCGATCGCAACGGGCACCGACTCGATCTGGAGCTTGCCGGCTTCGATTTTCGAAAAGTCGAGAATGTCGTCGATGATCTGCAAAAGCGCGGACGCGCAATCGCGGATCGTGAATACCATTTCCTTTTGATCGGCTGTCAGCGGCGAGCGCGCGAGCACTTCGGTCATGCCGATGACACCGTTCATCGGCGTGCGAATCTCATGACTCATCGTTGCAAGGAACGCGCTTTTCGCGCGCGAGGCGGCTTCCGCGTCCGAGCGGGCCTGGTCGAGCTGTTCGGCTTTGGCTATCTCGCGCTGATGTGCGGCGGCGAGACTGCGGACGAGACCGCGAGTGCGACGATCGGCGAGAACGATCAAGAGCGACAACAACACTGCCGCGATCAGCAGGAACATGCTGCGCAAACGCCATGGCGCGAGAAATTCCTGGGTGGAGTAGCCGACTGCCACGGCAAGCGGGTAGTCGGCAAGCTTCCGATAGCTGACGATGCGGTCCTGGTCGTCCATGTACGACGGCATGCGCAAGTCGCCGGAACGGTGTTGTTCGAGCGCGCGCCGTAGCAGATTGCCGGGCGGCAAGGTTGCGCCGATCGACTTGGACTGGCCCGTCCGGAGCGCGCGGATCACGTAGTCGCGCGTTCCCACGACCGTCACGATGCCGTCCTTGCCGATGCGCAGACCGTTGTAGAGCTCCGTGAAGTACGAGGGATCCACCGATACGACGACGACACCGAGAAAATGCCCGTCGTGGCTGTTGATTCGCTGCGACAACTGCAATGAAGGTTTGCCGCTTGCACGCCCGACGATGGGCTTGCCGATCACCAGTTCGGTGCTCGCGTTGTGCAGATGGACCTTGAAATGCTCTCGATCGGAAAGATCGATTGGCTTGAAGCCGGGAATCGTCGACGCACGCAGGAAGCCCTGCGAATCGATGACGGCCACTTGCACGAATACGTCGAGCTTCAGCAAGCCCGAATCCACGTAATAGGCAAGGGGGATCGAAACGCCGTCATTTTGAACTTGCCACGAAACGAGCGCGGCGACCTGTTCGGCTTCCCGCATGACGCGCACGGTGTGAGCGGCAAGCGCGTCGGAAAGCGCGGTCGCGCCTGCGCGAGCGTTGCTCATTTCGACATGCTCGTCCCATGCGGTCAAGATGCCGAGCGCAAGCCAGAGCGCTGCAATAAGCAGGTAACTTTGCAGCCGCAGGCTGCGGGTGCGCAAACCGCCCCTGGCATTTGCGCGGCGACGCGGTCGTGCCTGCGGCGTTTCGATATGCGGACCGGTTGTGGCATCCACCATTTGATCGACAATCCCCCGGAAAACCGTCGGCCCGGTGCCAAACGGGCGCGACTATCTCCAATAACGGCGCGACGCCGCAAAAGTTGATACGGGATTGCCGCGGGGGTTGAAGACGGCCCTACACGGCGGGCTTGTCGCCTGTCAGCGGTGCCACGATGTCGAGCCGATAGCCATGCCCATAAACGGGGGTGAGTCGGAACCCATTTTCGGGGCGGAGCTGAAGTTTCGAACGAACTCTGGACATGTGAGTGTCCAGCGTGCGCGAGATGGCATCGGGGGGCTGCCCCCAGACTACGCCGCCGATATGTTCCCGCGACAGGATGCGTCCGATGTACTGAAACATGAGCAGTGCGAGGTCGAACTCACGGCTCGTCAGTTCGATCGGCGCGCCTGCGAGAAAACACGTCCGGGTCGCAGCATCGATCCGATAACGACCGACTTCGATCGGTGCGGGCGTCGATGCGGTATGAGGGCGCGCGCGGCGCGCAAGCGCGTCGATGCGCGCGATGAATTCGCCCTCGCGGATGGGCTTGATGATGTAATCGTCGGCGCCGGCACCCAGTGCCGACACGATGTCGCGTTCCTCCGAGCGGCTCGTCATGAATATCACCGGCACGCGCTCTGTCAGGTTTGAGCGTGCCCATTGCAAAACCTGATGTCCCGTTACTCCCGGCACCTGCCAATCGAGCAGCAGCATGTCGAAGGTTTCGCGCTTCAGTTGGCGAATCAGCTGGCTTCCATCGACGAATATCCGGCATTCATGGCCTTTGTCAGACAAAATCTCGCTAACACGTTCAATCTGGCTTTCATCGTCTTCCAGATACGCAATCTTCACTGTCCACTCCCGGTGATCGGGCCAACGGGTTCTCGTCGAAATGTCCTTTTGCAGGGCTCGCGCATTTTAGCGCCGGATGCCACGACGAGCACTACGCTCCGCCGCGCTCACGCGCAAAATGGATCGCAGTTAACAATTGTTAAGAGTTCGTGGCATGGGAGGCAAACGTTTGTAGTCGATGCGAGCAGTCGCGATCGATCGGAAAATCGACGATGGACAGGATTACCCGTGCCCCAAATGGGGCTAATGGATTGGCTTGTAACACGCAAATCGTTGAAAAAATGAATAGGTCTGCGTAATATCTGGAGACTCCTACTTTTTCCGTCTGATGCCACCGCAACCTCGTCAATATCTGCGTCGCGTAAAATACAGGCCGGCGGCCCATTCAATCGAGCCGTTTGCAGCTCGCATGATGGCGTTGACGGTCTTATTCGCGTGCCTTTCATGTGTGCCGCCCGACGTTTTCGCGCAAGCGCCGGCAAATCAATCGGCGATGATTTCTTATGCGGCGCAGCGCGGCGATACGCTATATACCGTTGCGCAAAGGTACCTGCAAGAAATCGATGATTGGCGCGTAATTGCGCGCATCAATCGGGTGCCGGCTCCCCGGCAACTGAAGCCTGGCACCACGCTGCGCCTTCCCGTCGCGTTGTTGCGGCGCGAGCCGCTCGCTGCGCGTGTCGTTGCCACGAGCGGGAATGCGACTTACGCAATCGGCAACGCCCCGCCGTTGCCGCTCGTGCCCGGCGTCTCGCTGAGCGAGGGCGATTCGATCGCGACCGGTAAAACCGGGTTTGCGACGATCGAGTTCGACGACGGCTCGCATGTCAGTCTCGCCCACGAAACGGTGGTGACACTCGCAACATTGACTCGCACGCTGCTCGGCGAGGCGAGCGAACGCCGCCTCGAGTTGCGGCGCGGCGAAGTCGAGAGCGAAGTGACGCACGCGAAGAAGCTGCGCGACCGGTTCGAGATACGCGCGGCGCCGATTGTGGCGGGCGTGCGCGGAACCCATTTTCGCGTGAACGGCGGTGAGCAGACGTCGGCGGTCGAAGTGCTCGATGGCGCCGTTGCGGTCGCCGCGGCCGCGGCTGCAGCACCGGCTAACTCGTCGCAAGGCGATGGCACGCTGGGCGTGCCGTCCGCGGGCACCCAACTGGTGCCGGCCGGCTTCGGCAGCCTGACCCGCGCGGGGCGCGCAGTAGGAACACCGGTCGCGCTGTTGCCCGCGCCCGAGCTGGTGCATCCGGGGCGCATACAGGACGGCGCGGAAGTGGACTTCGAACTCGCGGCGCTCGAGGGGGCGCGCCAATACCGGGTCGAGATCGCACGGGACGCCGGCATGTTGGACCGGCTGAAGGAGACACGGATCGAAGCACGCGGCGAAGCACCGCATGCGAGCCTGGGCGAACTACCGGACGGCAACTATTTCGTGCGCGTTTCCGCCATCGATGACGCGGGCCTCGAGGGAATGGCGCGCGTGTACGCACTCGAGCGCCGCCGTATGCAGCTCGCTGCTTCGGCGATGCGTTCGCCGGGTTCGCGCGAATACACTTTTCGATGGTTCGCGAGCCGCACTGGCGTGCCAACGCGATATCGTTTCATCTTGTCGCGCGACGAAGATCTGCGCGAGCCGCTGGTCGACGAAGTCGACATATCGACGGACCACATCGTCGTCGCGGGGCTGCGCGAGGGCGTTTATTACTGGACCGTCGTAGCTGAACAATTCGAGAACGGCCAATTCTACGAGACGGCATCGCGCGTGCGTTCATTTACGCTCGCCAAGTGAACGAGTTCTCAAATGAGCCATGACTCGGTGCGCGGATCCCCGGCGAGCTCGGGCAATGATGAATCCTCTCGCCGATGGGGCCCGGAGGCGAAACGCTATCTGATCGAGTGGTTGACGATAGGCTTTTTCACGATCCTGATCGTCGTGCTGGCCGTCATGAGGCAGGCGACGGCCGGGCTCGATCGCATGGTGTACGACCAACTGTTGTCGTTTTCTTCACGGCCCGTGGTGCCCGACATCGCGATCGTGGAAATGGACGACGAAAGCATTGCCAAATTCGGGCGCTGGCCGTGGCCGCGCGACCTGCAAGCGCGCGTTCTCGACGCCGTGGGAAAAAGCGGCGCGGCGGCTGTGGTCTACGACGTGCTGCTCACGGAGCCGACGCCGAACGACCAGGTCCTGGCCGATGCCATCCGTGCCGTGCCGACGTATCTTCCGGTGTTGCTCGCCCATGCGGAAGACCGCGCGTCGGACATCGCCGTCGTGCCCGTCGGGCCGATCGCGCGGGCAGGGGCGGGAATGGGGCATATCGACCTGGACGCCGATCCGGACAGCGTTGTCCGCTCGATCGATCCGGACGAGGGCGAGGATGCGTCGCGCTGGCCGTATATCGATATGCTCGTCTACGACGCCATTCGAAGCGGCAAACTTCCGCTGGCGCACGGACGCTACATTGCGCGCGACGCTGCCGTGGGCATGCTGCCGACGCACCCCGTATTGATCCCGTTCGGTTCGAACGCGTCCGCACGTCTACGTATCTCGGCAGCCAAGCTGTTGAGCGGTGCCGTGGCCCCCGGGGCCTTGCGCGGCAAGGTCGTTTTTGTCGGCGTGACCGCGCAGGGCCTGTCGGGCAACTACGCGACGCCCGTTTCGGGGAGGATCGGCACGTTGTCCGATGTCGAAGTCCACGCTGAAGTGCTGGACGCATTGCTGTCGGACCGCATCATCTCGCCGGTGACGGCCGGCTGGGTCGTGGCGGCCTCGCTGATTCCTTTGGTGGTGCTGCTCGCGGGCGTGTTCGTGCTTTCGCCATGGCGCTCGCTCGTACTGACCCTCGCGCTGGGCGCAGCATCGCTCGCGATGAGCGCGCTGCTGCTGCATGGGGCGCGCGTGTGGATTTCGCCCGTGCCCGCCTTGCTCGGATTGAGCGTGCTCTACCCGTTGTGGAGCTGGCGCCGGCTCGAAATGACGATGTCCCGCTTGCGCCGCGAGCTCAGGCAGCTCGACGCCGAACCGCACCTGTTACCGGAGCCACCGGCGCCGTCGCAACGCTTCGGCGGCGATGTGCTCGAGCGCCAGATTGCGCTCGTCGAGCGTGCCGCGCACCGCCTGCAAGATATGAAGCGTTTCGTGTGGGACAGTCTGAACAGCGTGCCCGAACCCGTGATCGTAGCGGATAGACAGGGCATCGTCGTACTTTCCAACAAGGCCGCGCGCTCGCATTTCGTACGTATTGCCAGCCCTGACCCGCGAGGCCGTCCGCTTACCGATGTACTCGGCGAGTTCACGCTGATCAAGGCGATCGGAGCGGGGCTCGAAGAAGAGGCCGAACTGCGCGCGCGTTGGCCGGCAGTGCTTGATCCGAGAGGGCCCCGCGTCGGTATCGTGAAGCGTGGACTCGAGGTGCGCGATCCGTCAGGGCACGACTATCTGCTGCGTTACGCCCGTTGCAGCAGCGAGCAAGGCGAAGAGTCGGGCAGCTGGGTGGCGGGGCTCGTCGAAGTGACGGCGCTTCACGCGGCAGAGCGGGGGCGCGAAGATGCGCTGCGCCTGTTGTCGCACGATATGCGCTCGCGGCATGCATCGATCCTCGCGCTCGTCGAGCTCGAGCGCACGAGCAGCGACTCGGAGCGTACGCGCATGTTGCTGGAGCGCATCGAACGCCACGCGCACCGCGCACTGAAACTCGCGGACGATTTCGTTCAGCTCGCGCGTGCCGAATCGCAGACCTATTCGCTCGAGCCGACGAATCTCGCCGATATCGTCGCCGACGCCGGCGACGAGTTGTGGCCGCAGGCGCGCACCAAGAGCATAGGCGTCGATATGAGTCTCGGCGACAGGGAATACTGGGTAGCGGCCGATCGATCGCTCATGACGCGTGCTATCGCAAACGTCATCAACAACGCGATCAAGTACAGTCCGAACGATACAGTGGTCAAGGTATCCGTGGCCGCCGCGCCGCCGCACCGCGTCCAATGCACGGTCGCCGATGAGGGCTATGGCATCCCGTTGGCGATGCAGCGTCATTTGTTCGAACCGTTTCGGCGGTTCCAGGCACCGGGGCAGCCGGCCTCCGGTGGAGCGGGGCTCGGCATGGCGTTCATCAAGACGGTGGTGATGCGGCATGGCGGCGAGGTACGCGTGGAAAGCGAGCCGGGACGCGGCACGACCGTCACGATATGGCTGCCGGCAGCGGACGAGCCCGCTGCCGAATAGCGGTCGGCGGATGGCCAGGGACGCTGACGGTAGCGCCAAGAGAAAAGAGGAGATTGAATTTTGAAAGCGGGATGGTTCGCAATGGGGTTTGCCGTGGCGATGCTGGCGGGATGTGCAGGCATCGAATCGGATGTGAGGGCGTCGTTACCCGACGCGTCGGCCCTGGACGCGGGGCCGCGCACTTATGTGTTTGCCGATTCGCCCGTGACGCCGGCCAGCGCGGATGCCGCTCGGTACGAGTCGGCCATTGCCGATGCGCTTGCGACGCACGGCTTCGATGCGGCGCCCGAGGCTCGCGCGCGTTTGCGCGTTTCGTTTGCCTATGACACGCATGCTCAGTCCGTGTCGATAGTCGATGACGCCTGCGCGGCGCAAGCGCCGTGCGAGCCGCGGGAGCCCGCATGGTCGTTTCGATGGCCCGGCCGCGAACGCTTCGTCCACTCGTTGACGTTGCGCTTTTTCGATCGTGCGTCCGGCCGGGAAGTCTATAAGGTCAGCGCATCGAGTCGCGATGGCGAGGCCGAATCGCCTTCGGCCATCACGTACCTCGTGCAAAGCGCATTCGCTCGGATGCCTTATAACGGCAGTTCCCGCTGGCGTGTTCGATTGCGCCCTGGCGAGAGCGGAAATATGCCGTCGATCGTATCCATCGCACCCGATTCACGCTGACGCGCATCCCGAGGCGCATTCAGACAGAAGGGTTCGAATATCGCGGAACCGGTTTTCAAACGTTTGCGGAATGCCGATTGAAAGAATGCGGCGACGCGAAACCGAATAATCGACCATAGGGACCGGAATCTTCCGTAGAATGCAAAAGCGCCGCTGCGAGGCCGTCGTGGCGGCGTCCATTGCCGACTGAGAGACAACGAGAGAGCGGGCCAATACTATGAGCGAAACGACAGGGCTCACGAACGAACGCGACGCACCCGAGCAGATCGTCCGTGGCGTCACGCGTTGGTACGCCGGTTTCCTGGTGATTGCATTCGCCTTGTTACCGGCTTATTTGATTGCCTACCTGCATTTTTTTCAGGATCCCCGGCTTTTATTCGAAGACCACACGTTCCACGAGATTGCGATTGCACTCGCCACGTTGGGAGGGATTTTCGTCTGCTACGTGACATGGCAGTGTTACCGGCGCTCGGGCGATCCGATCTTGCGCTGGTTGACACTGGGTTTTGCGGGGTTTGCCATCGTCTACGTGCCGCATGGCGCATTCACTCCGCTAGCACACCACGACATGTGGCTATTCCTGTTGTATGGCCCGGTTTCACGGCTCGTGATGGCGGTTCTGTTGTTTATCGGCTTGCTTTCGTACCGTGCGGACTCCGAGCCCGATCCGGCCGCGCGACGGCATGACCGGATGTTCTGGGCCGCATGGTTCGTGGGCTTCGTCGTCGTCGATTTGCTCGTTGCGGTGCTCGCCAATACGCCGTTCGCCGGTACGCTTGCGACCCGGCTCATCCTCGAAGGCGGTGCGATGCTCGTATCGCTCGTGAACGTCGGCTGTCTTCTTGCCCGGAGGATCCGCTCGCCGCTGATGCAGATATTTGGAATCTCGGTGATGGCTTTCGCGTTGTCGTCGCTGGCATTCCTGCTTGGCAAGCCCTGGAATCACATGTGGTGGCTTGCCCATGCAATCTTCGCCGGCGGTTTCTTTCTGCTCAGTTATGGAATCGTTCAGGCATTCCATGCGGCCGGCTCGTTTTCCGCCATCTACAGTCGCGAGGAATTGATGGCGCGTTTGCAAGAGTCGATGGCGCGAACGGAAACCGCGCTGCGCGAGCTGCAGCGGAGCAACGTGAAGCTGGAGCAACTCGCCGTGGCGGATCCGCTCACCGGTGCCGTCAACCGCAAGGCGTTCATCAATCGGATCGAACGGGAAATAGAACGGGCCAAGCTGGGCAGCGCGCCGTTTTCGCTGCTGGCGCTCGACCTCGACAATTTTCGACGCATCAACGATCGGTTCGGCCGGGATATGGGCGATCAGGTGCTGCGTAACGTGGTCGACATCTGTCTCGATGCGATCCGTCCATTCGAAGGCGTCGCCCGCGTCGCCGGCGAGGAGTTCATGGTGCTGATTCCGCGCGGCGCGCTCGATACCGCGCTGATGGCCGGCGAGCGAATTCGCGCGGCGGTGCAGGCAACGCCGTTCGTGAGCGGTAACGATCGCTTTTCCGTCACGGTCAGCATTGGCATTGCCCAGTTCCCGCACGACGGCACGACGAGCGAGGCGCTCATGCGTGCAGCGGACGAGCGGTTGAGTCGCGCAAAGGACCACGGCCGCAATTGCGTGATCGCGGTCTAGCACGGCGGCTGCGGCCGCCTCGAGGCATCCTCTCGAACCGCTGCGCGCTCGTTGATCTGTCTCAACCGCGGGGTTCCCCGGCGTGCGCGGCGGGTGCGAAAGCGCACATCGCGAGCGGCGCCGCGGCAAGCGCGGCGCTTGCCCAAAATGTAGCGGGCGCGCCGTATCGTTCCCAAAGCCAGCCGGCCAGTATGCTCGAGAGCAGCATCGATGCGCCGCTGACCAGATTGAAGATGCCGAACGCCGTGCCCCGTAGCGCGGCCGGCGATGCATCGGCTACCATCGCGGCGAAAATGCCTTGGGTAAAACCCATATGCAGCCCCCATAGCGCCACACCGGCAAAGACGAACGGTGCGGACGCTGCGTGGCCCAGTGTCAGGTCCGCGCCCATCAGCAACGCAAGGCCGGCAGCCAGGAGGACGCGGCGGTCGAGCCGGTCCGAAAGCTTGCCCACGGGGTAGGCCGACAGTGCATAGGTCATGCTCATGACCGCCATCACAGCAGGCACCCAGGCGAGATCGAAGCCTGCCTGTTGTGCGCGCAGTACGAGAAATGCCTCGCTGAACCGCGCAAGCGTGAATGCCGCGCCAACGACGACGACGAACCAATAGCGGCCCGAGAACTCCCGCACAGCGCGCCACTCGAGCGGCGAGCGAAACGTCCGGGCGCCGGCCGGGAGCTCGGGTTCTTCGACGCCGAAGAACAGCAGTCCCACGCAAATGAAGGCGGGAGCAACGGCGAACCACAGCACGGTGCGAATACGGTCATCGAAGGCGAACATCAATGCCATGGCCAGCAGCGGGCCCGCAACCGCGCCAACCGTGTCCATCGATTGGCGCAGCCCGAAGCAGGCGCCGCGAATATCGGGTGGCGCCACGTCGGCCACCAGCGCGTCGCGAGGGGCGCCGCGTATGCCTTTGCCCAGCCGATCGACGAGACGCGCAACGGCGACGACGAATGGCGTGGTTGCCAGCGGGAAAAGCGGCTTGGTCAACGCGGCGAGCCCATACCCCACCAGCAGCAAGCCTTTGCGTTTTCCCAGCCAGTCGCTCAATGGCCCGGAAAACACCTTGACGATCATCGTCGTTGCTTCCGCGGCGCCCTCGAGCGCACCGAGGGCAACCACGCTCATGCCCATCGTCGATACCAGAAAGATCGGCAACAAGGCGTGGATCAATTCGGATGACAGGTCCATGAACAGGCTGACGAATCCGAGCGCCCAGACGGTGCGGGGTATGCGGGGGCGGCTCAGTGAAGATCGCGGTGCATTCATCGGCAAGTGTGCTTTCGGTGGGTGGCGTAGGCGCTCGGCCACGGGCAGGTGGGCGAGGAACCGATTGTGTCATGAACCATTCATTCGATAGATGCGAGGCCTGTCATCGCGTGCCTGACGTCGCTTCGCTTTGCTTCGCGTCGCGTTGCGTTTCTTCGCTTCATTGCTTCGGTGTCCCAAACAACCGGGTAGCGTTTCGGAGCGAAGCTGCCGGCGAAAGCTGTTGCGGCAACACCGACGAAGCCAGAATGGAGCACCCGGATGGACGACGACGATATCGTGCTGCTATCGACTGGGGGAGGCGAAAGTGCGGGAGGCCCGCAAGCGGCGTTCTCGTACCATGCGGCCGCGGGGCACATGAAGCGCCCGGGTGCATTGTTCATGTACATGGCGGTCATTCAGCCTGGCGAGAACATTCCGGCTCACGCGCACCCCGAAGGAACCGAGACGATCCTCTATGTGCTGGGCGGCAACGTCGAGCATCGGTATGGCCGCGGTATGAGCAAATCAATGCTGAATCGGCCCGGCGATTTTGTCTATATACCCGGTGGCGTGCCGCACCAACCCGTCAATCTCAGTTCGTCCGAGCCGGTGAGGGCAATCGTGGCTTGCAATTTCGACCTGGGTATAGAGGGCAATTCGATTCCCTATTCGAACGAAGAATAAACGAAGGGATAAACACGGATTTTTCGGCGGCTGACATGGAAGGGGCGCGCGGATCGATTCGCCCACGGGCGAGTGTTTTCGCCGCGCCATGCGATGTGAATCGCGCAGGCACCGACACAATGCGACGAAGCGCTCACGCTGCGTCCATGTGTCAAGTAGTCAGGTGTCTTGCCGATGAAGAATCCGATTTCCAGCTTTCGCGCCTGGCTCGGCACGTCGACCGTGCCCTCCCATGCGGGCGAGTCCCAACACGCACAGCAGGAACGCGCGGGCTCGAGTCGCAAAATGACTGTCGCGCCGGCACTCGGCGCACTGAAGCGGCAGAACGCGCGGCGGGTGATGCCGGATGCGACTCCGTCTTCATCGCATCGCCCCCCGCCGAGTTCGTCGTCCGACGACGAAGAACTCCGGGAGGCGGTCGCGGCAATCCGCGCGGCGGCGGTCTGGACACCACCGTCCAGCAGAGCCGAGTCGCCGCGTGTCTCGCTGAGCGATCGGTCGCGCTTGTCATCGGCTCGAATCGATGCGTCGCCGGGCCGCGACACGCACAGCCTGCGCACGGAAGGCAGTAGCGGCCATCACCGGGCCGATTCCCAACCAATCGACGAGGATCGCGAAGCACTGCTCGACATGGCGTGGGACGTCGACTTCCCTTCCGCGCGGATGAACGAGATCCTCGCGCGCTCGCCCGAGCTCGTGGATGCACCTGATCACAGCGGTGCCACGCTGTTGATGAATGCACTGACCGGCGGCAACGTCGAATTTGCGAAAACGTTGATCGACCACGGCGCGGACCCGAATGTGCGCGACGAGCTGGGTAACACGCCACTGCATCTGGCCGCCGGGCGCGGCACGGAAATCGTGTCGCAGTTGCTTGCCGCTGGCGCGGATCCGAGTGCAACGAATAATCGTGGTGCGACGGCGTTGTTCGATGCGCGCTCGCCCGACGTCGTCCATCTGCTGCTGCGTGCCGGCACGCCTATCGACGCCCGCGACGAGAACGGCAATACGGCCATCATGCGGCTTGCGCAGTCGGGTACGCGCCCCACAGTGCTCGCTCTACTCGAACACGATCCGGACATCAGTCTTCGCAACAGGTCGAATCGCACGTTCGCGCAGCTTCTGACAGCGCGCTTGGGCGGCACGGCGGACGTCATCCCGAAAACGGCGGCTGGGGCCAAGGCGGTTCTCGAGCTGGGTGCACGCGAAACGCCGTTTCTGGGCGATCTGCGCGACCGCAAGCCGGCGTTAGCCGGCACGTTGCGCCCAAGCGCACGGGTGGCTCCGGAGGAAGAGCTTCGTATCCAGCCTGAGCTCAAGATGGCGGCTTCGCCAAACGCGAAGAGGCCAGCGATCAACTCTCTGAAGTCCGGTCCGAAGCTCAGTTTCGTCAACGATCCGAAGCGAGCATTCGATGAGCTCAGCCATCGTGATGTCGAGGCCCTATCGGAGGCACTCGGTTTCGGCAAGCTGTCGTCGGACCCTGACAAGTACATGCAGAAAAAGGCGGCGGTCCGCGCGACATTCGCGCGATTCAGGGCGGACATCGAACGATTTCTCGCCGACTACGATAACGCCGCACTCGATCATGAAGCGCTGAACGCCCCCCTATCGCGGGAAGAGCGCGCCGAGCTCAGGAGCGTAATGGACATCGCCCATTTGCGAGTCGCCGCGGAGCGCGGACCAGGTGGGGGACTTCTGGAGCCGTTGCGTCTGCGCGTTTTCTTCGGCGGTACGCAAAACATGCGGGACTTCAAGCAGGACATCGGTAGTGCATTCGGCCGGATCGGGGAAGTCGACCGCGCGGCCAAGCGAGCGGGCGAACTGTTCGCGAAGATCCTGTCGCACCCGGACCATGTGCAGCTCGACTTCGTTGGCGGGCATTCGATGGGCGGTGCGATGGCACAAACGTTTCTCGCGTCCGTCGAAAGCCGGGTTCTGCTGCCGAAGCAGCCTTCGATGATCCTGATGGACCCGCAACTGCTGAACAATAACCAGGCTCGCCGTGCAACGAAGGGCGGCACGCTCGAAGTCGACTATGCGCAGCCGCGCGGCGTGGCGATCACGCTCGATTACGCGAACGATCCCCGTCGCGGGCTGATGGGAATCATGAAGGGGCCGGGCGGCTATCGTTACCCGGGGCTCGTCCAACTCAAGCTCGGTCTCACCGATACGGATGGCTACCGCGGGAGCCGGCCCGAAACGAGTGGCCCGCCTGGATTGGGCTATCACGTCGATCCGCAACAGTTTGCGAATGCGCTCTCGCGCTTTTGCGCGGATCGGGAACACGAGATTCTCGACGATCCCGCCCTCGACCATCTGCGCGCACCGAACTGGACGCGGCCCGCGGGGCCGGTGCGGACCTCCGATACGCTGCCCGCGGTTGCGCGACGCGCACGCAGACCGATGGAGCCGATCGTCGAAGACGAGGAGTCGGCAAGGGAGACTTAGGACCCGTGAACAGGCCCTTAGGCAGTGCGCGAATTCGGGGGGCATGCGTTTGCATCCATTCGCTGAATTCCTCGCAGTTTCGTTACTCGAATCGAGCCATACCGCGAGGCTCGTTCATTGTTCCGCGATTAGGAAATGGAGCTTGTGAATGGTAACGAGAACTTCGCGGCAGGACATTTCTCAGGCGCCTGCCGAACGCGCTACCGATGGCGCGCAAGGAGATCCGCTGACCGCCCCTCGCGACAGTAATGCCGCTTCTTCGTCGCGCTCGTTGAGCGCAACGGCGTCCGCGGTACTGCGCCATTTTGCCTTGAGAAACAGCGCCGCGCCGTCGAGCGCAGCGCCTGCGCCGCGAGCGCCGGTGCCGCCTCGGGAGACGAGTGCCGCCGAGGCTGGCGATCGAGCCGAACCCGAACCGGTGCCGCGCGAATCGAGCGAAGCCGCCGAAGCGTTTGGAAGCCGCCGCTGGTTCTCCCGCAGGCGCGGCCCCCGGCTGCTCACGCCGGGCTGGGTACCGCCCGGGGCTGCCGCGCCCGAACGCGCATCGCCCGAGCTCTTTGACTGGAAATTTCGTAGCTACGACTGTCGGCGATCGAGCTTGCGCCTCTCCCCGGTAGTAGACAAGCGCCGCGGACATGGGCGCGATCGACGTCCTCGGCACGGGCCTGTCAACGGCACGGGCTTGCGACCACGCGCCCTTCGGTGAATGATCGACGCGATGGGAAGATGACCCAACCGGGGAGGGACAGCGTTGCGTCTGCATTACTCTTATGCGTCGCCCTATGTGCGCAAGGTCATGGCGGTCGCGATCGAGACCGGCCAGGAGAGAAAGCTGGAGCTGACCGCGCGCAAGGTGAGCCCGGTCGCGCCCGATGCCGACGTCAGCCGCGA
>Ga0105237_10004370_pt1 | contig 16384 bp, 15 predicted proteins | sample KBSC24metaG_FD_81520 | JGI IMG/M metagenome (GOLD analysis project Ga0105237, IMG submission 81520) | Corn rhizosphere microbial communities from Kellogg Biological Station, Michigan, USA - KBS C2-4 metaG | ecosystem: Host-associated > Plants > Roots > Rhizosphere > Soil | place: Michigan, USA... | reverse complement strand
CCGCCGCCCGGCGCGAGCCAGCGCAAGGTTGACCGTGTTGGCCACCGCAACGAACAATACCAGCGCCGCGATCAGCGAGCCGGTGATAAGCCGGTCGCGCGCGCCGGGATGCAGGTCCGCATCGAGCGCCAGCCGATCGACCCGCACCAGCCCCATGCGATAGATTGCCTGAATCTCCGGCGGCATCAGCGTCGCCACCAGCGGGCGCATATGGCGCACAGCCTCGGCACCGGACGTGCCGGGGCGAAGGCGGAAATAGGTCCGCGATTCGGTTCTGAACCCACCATCCGCCGGCCGCGTGAGCCCGCGCAGAACCGATGCGGAACTGCGGGACGAAGCCAGGATGTCGTGGGCCCAATCGGTGGCGCCCGGTGGGAGATCCGCAAGGACCGCGCCCACCCGCATTGCGCGCCCGGCGATGGTGAGCGGCGCGCCCAGCACGTCCGCACGTCCGAACCAGCGGCGTGCCGCCTCGGCGGTCATCGCCACACCGTCGGGCCGCGCCAGCGTCTCCGCGAGATCGCCGCGCAGCACCGGGCGCGGCACGACGTCAGCGATCGAAGGGTCGGCCCAGTAGATCGTCTCCTTGCGCTCGACGGCGCCGCGGCGGATTGCGACCTCGTCCTCGGCAAGCCGCGCCCAGGCCTCGATCGAGGCCAGCCGCCCGGCCACGAGGGGCGCTGCCAATCCGCTCGTCCGTTCTTCGGTCGCAGCCCCGCCGCCGGGCATCAGGAAGGTGGAGGTGGCCAGATAGGTCCGGTCGCGCGCCGGAACGAAGTGGTTCTGCTGCAGGGCGCCGCGGACCACGATAAGCATCAGAATCGCCGCAGTCAGCCCCATAACGAGCCCGAGCAGCGCGATCAGCGACAGCGTCCGCGCGCCCAGCGCCGCCCGCCACCCGGCGATGAGGAAATGCCGGAGCTTCACAGCAGCGTCTCGCTGACCACGCGGCCGTCGAGCATCCGGATCGTCCGCTGCGCCTCGGCGGCGTGGAGCGGCGAGTGGGTGACCATCACCACGGTGGTGCCCGCCGCCACCGCATCCTTCAGCAGGCCCATCACCTGTTCGCCATTGGCGCTGTCGAGATTGCCGGTCGGCTCGTCCGCCAGGATCAGCTTGGGCTCGGCGACCAGCGCGCGGGCGATCGCCACGCGCTGCTGTTGGCCGCCCGACAATTGCTGCGGCCGGTGCCGGGCGCGGTGGGCGATCCCCACCTGCTCCAGTGCCGCGCCGACCCGGCGTTTGGCGGACCCGACGCCGCTGCGATAGAGCAGTCCGATCGCGACATTCTCCTCCACGGTCAGCTCATCGACCAGATTGAAGCTCTGGAACACGAAGCCGATATGGGCGCGGCGCAACCTGGTCCGCGCGCGCTCGGGAAGCCCTGCCACTTCCTCGCCGAGCAGCCGGTAGGAACCGCCGCTCGGCGCATCCAGAAAGCCAAGGATGTTGAGGAGCGTCGACTTGCCGCAGCCGGAGGGCCCCATGATCGCGACGAATTCGCCCGCCCCCACCTCCAGCGAGACGGCGTCGAGCGCGCGCGTCTCCACCTCGATGGTGCGGAAACTTTTGCGCAGGTCGGTAAGCGTCAGCATGGGTCTGCCTCAGTCGGTAAGGAGGACGCGGTCGATCCGCGACCAGCTGGACGTATCGGAAACGATGGCGCGTTGCCCCGCCTGCATGCCCGCAAGGATCTCGACCTGGCGGGGGTTGCGCCGGCCAAAGCGCACCGGGGTGCGCCGGGCACTGCGGCCATCCGGCGCAAGCACGAACAGGTCGCCGCCGCCCTGCGCAGCGGCACCAGCGGGCAGGACCAGCGCGCGGCGATCCATCCCGAGCGTCAGCTCGCCATCGATCGCTGCGCCCGGGGTGGCGCCGCTGGGCTGTACGCCGAGGAAGTCGATCTCCACGGTGAACGCGCCGTTCTTCACCTCCGGGCGCACGCGGGTTACGCGTCCGGCAAGGCTCCGCCCGCCAAAGGCAAGCGCGGCCTCCAGCCCGGCGCGAACCCGCGGCAGGTAGTATTCGTCGATCTCGGCAGCCACGCGGAAGCCGGCGTCGCTGGTGATTTCGGCCAGCCGATCCCCGCGATTGCGATTCTGCCCCGGCTTCAGGTCGATCTGGGTCAGCGTACCGGTCACCGGCGCCCGCACGATCAGATCGTCGAGCTGGGCATGCGTCGCATCCAGGCTGCGGCTGAGGCTCTCCTGCTCGCTGCGCAGGCGGGGGAGCTGGGCTTCGCGCAGTCGTTCCTGGCGCTGGTTGGTCGCCTGCTGCACGGCAAGAAGGCGGCGAAAGCGGGCGAGATCGATGTGCAGCGCCTCGGCGTCGCCCCTGGGATAGAAGCCCCGCGCGGTGAGCGTATCGATACGCGCGGCCTTCGCCTCCAGCGTTGCGACGCTGGCCGCGAGTTCGGTCAGCGTCTTGTCGTTGGTCGCGCGGTTGGTTTCGAGCTGGGTTTCGAAGCTTTGCACCTGGGTGATCGATTCCACCAGGCGCCCCGCGTTGTCGAGCACGTCCCGCACGAGTTGCGCGTTGCGAAACGCGACCAGCGGCTGTCCCGCCGTCACACGGTCGCCGGGCTGCGCGAAGATCCGGGCGACCTGCCCGCCGGAAACTGCGTCCAGATAGAGGATCTCGCGCGGCTGCAGCGTGCCATGGACCGCGACGACATCGCGAAACAGCTCGACCCGCGCGGTGGCGAGCGTCACCGTGCCGGCGGCGACCGTCAGTGTCCGGGCGCCGGCCCCATGCACCAGCGCGGCGATACCCCCCAGCGAGGTCAGCATCGCGAGGGCAGCCATCCAGCTACTCCGGCGCGGGCGCTGCCACCAGGGCGTGGCGATGGGATGGTCCATGGACGACACAACGCCATCATATCCGCTAGAGCCTGTAAGAAAAAACACGCACCCGCAGGCACTTAGTCGACGACAAACCCCGCTCGCGCTCCGATTCCGTCCGGATTCGTACAGTTGCGCGCGACTAGCGGCTGCACCTACCATCGGCGGCGATGAACGACGCCCGCATCCTCATCGTCGACGACGATCCCGACGTTCGCCAAGCGGCGGCGCTGGCGCTTGCGCCCCAGGTGAACGGGTGCGATGAAACCACCTCGCCCGCCGAAGCCGCACGAATGGCGGGCGCGCGCCGCTATGATGCGGTGTTGCTCGACATGAACTTTCTCGCAGGCGATCGGAACGGCGAAGCAGGGCTCGCCGCCCTCGCTGACCTGCGCGAAGCCGATCCTGCCCTCGGCGTGGTGTTCCTCACCGCCTATGGCGGCGTCAGCCTTGCGGTGCAGGCGATGAAGCAGGGCGGCGACGATTTCCTGCTCAAGCCGTGGCGCAACGCCCAGTTGATCGCCGCCGTGCGCGACGCCGTCGCCCGCACCGAGGCGCGGCGCCGTGCCCCAACGCTCGCTGCGGTGGAGCAATCCACCATCGCCGAAGCGCTCCAGCGCCACGACGGCAACATCAGCCGTGCGGCGGCATCGCTGGGGCTCACCCGGCAGGCGCTGTACCGGCGCCTCGCCCGCGATGGATAGCTGGTCCGCAGCCCCGCGCGTCTCGGCTATCGGCTGGCGCCTGATCATCGCCGGCACGGCCGTCTGGGGCGCGCTCCAATTGCTGTCCACGCATCACGCCGCGACGATCGCCCTGCTGCTGATCGTCGCGGCCTTCGCCCTTGCCGACATCTATCGCAGCCTGGCCCGGCGCACCGCCCTTCCGGCACGGACAGAGACTGCGGACGATGCGCGCGAGGCGGACCAGCTGCGCGCCTTGCTCGACGCGGTGGCTACCGCGCTGTTCGTGCTCGATTCACAGGGCCGGATCGTGCGCTGCAATCGCGCGGCACGCCAGATGGCAGGCGCCATGGTCGGGCGATTGCAAGATGTCGCCGCGCTCGATCCCGTGACAGCCGCCACCGTCCTGGCACTCCCGGCCGGTGCGCGGCGCCTGGTTCGCGCGAAGGACGGCCGCAACCTTCTCGCCTGGTGCGGCAGCTTCACCGTGCCTGGCGCAGCCCCCCAGCGGCTCCTGTCGCTGCAATGGGTGGCTGGGGAGCTCGACGCCGTCGAGATCGAGGCGTGGCACGCAATGACGCGCGTCCTGACCCATGAGATGATGAACGCGCTCGCGCCGATCGTCTCGCTCACCGAGGGTCTCGCCGCCCTGCCAGGCCACAGCCCCCAAATGGCGCGTGCGCTCGCCACCATCGAACGCCGCGCCGCGCACCTGCTCGGCTTCGTAGAACGCTATCGTCTGCTCGGTGATCTGCCGCAACCGGCGCCGGTTACGTTCGACCTTTCGGTTCTGGTGACGGACTTGGCGCAATCGACGATGTCGATGCTGGAGGGTACCGGCATCCACCTGTCCCTGTCGCTGCCGGCCGCGCCTGCACATGTCACGGCGGACCCGGAACTGCTGGAGCGGGCACTCGCCAACCTCCTTCAGAACGCAGTGGACACCGTGCGCGGTCAGCCATTGCCTCGGATCACCCTCCAGCTGCAGGCTGACAAGGCGGAGACGATCCTCCGCGTGCACGACAACGGACCCGGCATCCCGCCAGACCGAATCGACGAGATCTTCGTGCCCTTCTTCACGACGAAGGAAGGCGGCGCGGGGATAGGGTTGTCGCTTTCCCGCCAGATCGCCGCCGCGCATCACGCGACCCTGATGGCCGTGCCATCGGAAGAAGGGGCATGCTTTGAACTTCGTCTTCCGGCAGGCGACAGCACGCCGTCAGCGCATTGAAGGTACCTCTCGCGATCGAACGGCTAGCGATTTCCGGTCCGGACGGGCGCTTTCAACCAGGATTCACCTATGATCAGCCCGGCCAACATTATCGCCCCCGATGCGCACATTGGCCCAACGGCGTGCGGTTTTCGCGACAAGTCCCGCCGGGCAACCAGCCTGGGCGGCAAGCATCGCTTACCGCTGGAAGGTCCGCTCCATCACCGTGCAGCGCGCGACCCTGGCATCCAGCCGCCGCACGATCGCGTCAAGCCCGGACTGAAGATCATGGGTCGCCGCGCACAGGAAGATGTCCACGCAGGCGGTGCCATATTCGGGCCAGGTGTGGATCGAGATGTGCGACTCTGCCAGCAGCGCCACGCCAGTGACGCCCTGCCCCACACCGAAGCTGTGCAGGCGCGTTTCGAGCAGCGTCGCCCCCGCCGCCGCTGCTGCAGCCTCCAGACACGCTTCGATGTGCGCGGCATCGGTGAGCTGCGTCGCGTCCGCAAGATCGGCGATCAGGTGGTGGCCGATCACAGCAGGCTCTCGTGCGGATGCCCGAACAGCGTCATTGCCCCTTCGGCTGCGGAGACGCCCTGATAATGCGCCTCCTCGAACAGCGAGAGGCCGCTCAGGTCCGAATGGGCGAGGAACAGCGGCGGCTTCGGCATCGCGACAGCGCCACGACCCAGAAAGCCCGGGGTCGGCCGGATCATCGCATGTCCCCAACGCCATAGATCGATGCGCCGGATCGCATCGTCGAGGTCCGGGTGCATGGCGAGCAGGTCGTCGCGGACCATCTGCTTCCATTCCTCGGCAGGACGCTCGAGCAGCAGGCGCCGCGCCACGGGCGGCGACATGTTCGACAGCGGCAGGTACCAGGTGAGCACGGTCGCCATGGGATGCGCGTCGGGCGCCTGGTGGGTCGCGACGACATAGCCGAGCGACTCGCTGGTGCTCGACACGTTATCCCAGGCGAGCGGCACCCCGCGTCCGCCCGGCAGGTGATCCACGGTGACGTTCGCGATCAGCCACGGCGCGTAGGTAAACGCCTTCTCGCTTGCTACCGCCGGGCAGATCCGCGCAGCGACGAAGTGCGGCATGGCGAGGATCGCGGCGCGCGCGCGCGTCCGCACCGTCGTGCCGGCGGCAACGTCGAAGCTGTCGACCAGCATCGTCTCCCCATCCTGCGCGACCTGATGAACGATATGGCCGCGGGCGATGCGGTCCGGAAAGAAGCCCGCCAGCCCACGCGCCAGCCGGGCATTGCCTTCGGGCCAGGTGAGCTCGTTGTCGCCCGCACCGTCCACGGTCCAGCCGCGCCGCCCGGCGAAATAATGCACGCCTGCCCAGGCCGAGACTTCGTGCGGCTCGGTGCCGTAATCGTCCCGCATCGCATAGCGGACATGGGCGCGCAGCACCGGCGAGCGCCATCCCTGCCGGTCCAGCCAGCTGGCGAAATCGAGCGCATCCAGTGCGATCAGGTCGGAGTCGCCGGAGCTATAGGCCCGCGGCACTGCAAAGGCAGGTTTGCCGTCACTGCCGATCCGCGCGGAATAGGCGGCCATCGTCTTCTCGAACGCCGCAAGGTCGGCGCGATCCTGGGGCGTCAGGCCGGTGCGCGGTACCAGCCCCTCCTGCCACCGTCCCTGCCAGAACAGCCGTTCCTGCAGATCGGCGCAGAGCTGCTCGGGATCATAGACCGGCACCCCGTCCCGCTCGCCGACCAGGATGCCAAGCTGGCGGAGCAGATGCCGCACCGCCTTCGCCTCGCGATTGGGCACCGGCAGGTAATGCGCGCCCAGCGGATAGGCGGAGACGGCGTTGCGGCCGCCCCGGGCGTTGCCGCCCACCGCATCCTCCAGCTCGAGCAGGCGGAAGCGGGTAAACCCGGCATCGTGCAGCCGCCAACCGGCCGACAAGCCCGCGATGCCGCCCCCCGCGATCACCAGGTCGACCTCCTCGAAGCGACTGGGTGGCGGGAAGCCACCGTCGCGCAGGCGATGCCCGCGCGCGAGATCGGCGCCGCCCAGCGCGCCCGGCGGCAGGGGCGCGCCATGGTCCAGCGCCGCCGCCAGGCCACCGCCGGCGAGCGCGACCGCGCCTGCCCCCAGTCCCAGCACCATCCGCCGGTCAGCCTTCATAGCGGCTCCAGGCATCGGCGAACTCGCGGACCAGCACCTGGTTGTCGAGCCGGTTCACCGGGGTCGGCCGCCGCGCCATGTCGGGCGGAAAGTCGAACAGCGCGGCGTCGCCCGCGGACGTCAGGAACCGCCCGCCCGCCGGAATCCGCGCCGCCATCGGGATCGGGTGCGCGGCGGCGAGCACGAAGCCCCACTCGCCAAAGCTGGGGACATAGACATGGTAGCCGCGCGTCTGCAGCCCTGCCGCCTCCAGCGTGGTCGCCACCGTCCAATAGGCCATCGGCGCGACCAGCGGCGACGTACTCTGCACCACCATCGCGCCGGTGGGCGCCATCAGCCGGCGCACGGCGCGGTAGAAGGTCTCGGTATAGAGCTTGCCGACCGAGTAATCGACCGGATCGGGGAAATCGACGATGATCGCGTCGAACGATCCGGCGCGGGTCGCCGCCGCCTCGCGCGCCCAGCGGAAGCCGTCGGCGTTGATCACGGTCATGCGGCGATCGGTCAGCGCGCCCTTGTTGAGCGCGGTCAGCATCGCGGTCTTGGAGAAGAGCCCGGTCATCTCGTCGTCGAGATCGACCAGCGTCAGGTGCCGGACCTCGGGATGCCGCAGCACCTCGCGCGCGGCGAGACCGTCCCCGCCCCCCAGGATCAGCACGTTGCGCGGGTTCGCCACGCGCCCCAGCACCGGCTGCACCAGCGCCTCGTGATAGCGATACTCGTCGCGCGAGGAGAATTGCAGGTTGCCGTTGAGATAGAGCCGCAGATCGTCCTCGCGGCGGGTCAGCACGATGCGCTGGTATTTGGTGCTGACCGCATAGATCACCGGCTCGCCATAGCTCGCGACTTCCGCCCAGCGCTGCAGCCGGTCCGACGCGGCGAACCCCGCGGCCAGCGCCAGCAGCACGATCACCGCCGAGACCGTCTCGCCACGAAAGCGGCTCGCCCGCGGCAGCGCAAGCAGCACCGCCAGCGCCACGCCGGCGTTGAGGATGCCGAACAGGAAGCCGGTACGGATCATGCCGAGATGCGGCATCAGCAGCAGCGGGAACAACAGGCTGGCGACCAGCGCGCCGACATAGTCGAAAGTCAGCACGTTCGACACGGTCTCGCGGAAATCGAAGCCGCGCAGGATGCGGATCAGCAGCGGAATCTCGAGGCCGACGAGGAAGCCGATGCCGAGCACCAGCCCGTACAGCGCCACCCGGAAATGCTCGACCAGCGGGAACAGCACGAACAGCGCCGCCGCCGAGGCACCGCCCAGCACCGCGATCAGCAGCTCGACGCGGATGAACAGCCGCAGCTCGTCGCGGGTGACGTAGCGCGAGCACCAGCTCCCCAGCCCCATCGCGAACAGATAGGTGCCGATCACGGTCGAGAACTGGGTAACGCTGTCGCCGAGCAGATAGCTGGCCAGCGTGCTGGCGAGCAGCTCGTAGATCAGCCCGCAGGTGGAAACGACGAAGGCAGAGGCAAGCAGCGCGGCGGCGGGTGCCGACGCGCGGGTCTTCGGGCCAGCGGGTTCGCCTTCAGCCATGGATCGCGGCGGCAACGATGATCGCAAGCCCGATCGCGACCGCGCCGGAGAAGATCGCGACCGCGACATTCTGCTTGTCGCGGATCTCCTCCCAGAGCTTCCCCGGCGTCAGCAGGTCGAGCACGACGAAGCCGACCACGAAGACGAGGATGCCGACCACGGCATAGAGCAGCGTCGCGAGCAGCGCGGGAAGCGTAGTGACCATGAAGCGTCCTCCTATTTGTGATGCGGGCCGTAGAACACGGCATGGCCCCCGCCATGGCCGCCGCTGCTATAGGCAGCGCTGTCGGTGCGGCCGCCGTCGGCGAAGGGCGACCAGCCATAGCTCGTCGCGGCGAGGAACAGGCCGAGAATGCCGATCGACCAGAGCGCGTAGAGGAAGCTGCGTCGGTCCATCAGTCGTCACTTCCCTCGCTAGGTTTCGGCTGGAAATCGCTTTCCCCCTTGCGCGCCTTCTCGAACCGGAGGTGGAGCACCAGACCGATTACCCAAGGCAATGCGACCAGCAGCGCCGCGAGAAACAGGTTGGACCCGTAGAGCGTCCCAGTCCCGACTTCGACGACGATCTGCGGCGCATTGGTCGGCTCCATCCATCCGCCATCGGGGTAGAAGGTGCCGTTCTCGCTCCAGCGATTGCCCTTGTAATCCACGACGAGATCATAGTCGCCGGCCGGCACGGCGGCGATCGAGACATCGGAGTCGCGCGATCCCTCGGTCCACGGCCCGTCCGAATCCGTGCCTTCGTAGCGCTCGGCTGCACCCGAGGCCGCGAAGACCTGCTGGGTGCGCCGATCGACCAGGCTGTAATCGAGATCGACCCAGCCATTCTCCAGCCGCGGCACGGTGCTGCGCACCTGCACCCGCTGGTAGCGGCCGCTCAGGTGAAGGGGTCCGATCGTCGCGTTCTGCTCGCGGCCATCGACGGCCACCGGCAGCGCTTGCGACGCGAACCACGTCGTCCCACCCAGCACGATCGACAGGGCCAGGAGGAACGCCAGCGCGATACCTCCGATCAACGCCCCCTTGCCTAGCCACGCCCCCCAGGGCGACGGCTGGTGCGGCAGCGGCGGCCAGACCCTGCCGGCCGGGGCGACCCCGAAGGCCCGGACCATCACCCTGTCCGGCACCCATTGGTTGAGCGTCCAGCTTTCCTCGCGGTCGCTCGTCTCGCGCGAGAGCATGAAGCCGGGACGGACCCAGTCGCCGGTCTTCACCGTCTCGCCCACCGCGACGCGCCAGTAGAATTCGCCGACGACGCGATCGACGGTCGCAGTCCCGGCGAAGAAGCGCGTATATGCGGCCCCGTCCAGCATGTAGCTGCTGAACGTCTGCCAGGTCGGAACGCGGGCGAGCATCGTGCCGAAGCTCCAGCCGCCGCGCGCGTTCACCAGCCAGCGATAGCCGTGATAGGGGTTGAACAGGAGATATTCGTCCCAGCGGTAATAGTCCTGCGACCGCCGGAGATAGCCGATCGCCTCCCACTCGACGCCAAACAGCGTGCCGCGCGTGCCGAGCGGGATGTCCGGCGTCCCCTGTGCGGCGTGCGCCTGGGTGACCAGCTTCACCAGCCCATCGGTGGTATCGAGGATCGAGCCGCAATATTGGCAGCCGACATGCACGGTATAGCCGGCCGCGCGCAGCTCGACCGTGCCGCCGCAATTCGGGCAGGACAGCGCGCGCACCGCCGGTGCGGGCGGGGCGGAAAGGGACGCTTCAGGCGGCATAATCGGGGAGCGCCCATCCTTCGATCGCGCGCAGGCCGCACGGCGCGAGCTCGGCGAGGGTCACGTAGCGGCCCCGGTAGAAGCTCGTCGCCTTGCCGTCGCGCTGGAGGCTGACGCATTCGCCGTCGGGCCCGCGCAAATCGACATTGTAGACCTGCCAACCACTCGGCGCGACGAAGGGAAGTTCGCCCTCGGCCGTGATGCACAATGCCTGGCGCGCATCGGTGATGGCGAGCTTGCGGCCGAACAACTCGATCCTCCCACCGACCTGCGCGGGCTCGCCATTGGCGACGGCGCGCAGCGTCTTCGAGCGGACATCGCCAAAGGGATATTCGCGCAGCAACATGAACTGGCCCATCGCCTCGCCCAGCCAGGCGGTACCGCCGTCCTCGAACAGCAGCAGCCATTCGTTCCAGGCACCGTCGGTCCAGCTCCAGCGCACCCGACCGATCACTTCGAACGCCTGCCCCGCGTCGGTGCCGCGCATGCCGATCTGCACCGGGCTGACGTCGAACGGCAGCGCGGCGGCAATGCCGAACTGGGCAAGGCCGGCATCGCTGCGGACCAGCATGCTATGGCAGGTATCGCATACGCGCGCAGGCAGCGCCGGCGAGCGGAACACGACGTCCGCACCGCAATTGGGACAAGGCAGATGCAGGCTCATCGGAAAGTCAGCGGATGCGGCCGAGCAGTTCGGCCTTCTTGGCATCGAACTCTTCCTGGGTGATCGCCCCGATCGTCAGGAGCCGATGGAGCTTCTCGATCTGCGCGCTCGCGTCGGCCGGCGCGCTGGCCTGGTCGACCGCCGCCTGCACCGCTTCGGGCAGCGACAGGCTCTCAATGTAGAAGCTGGTGCAGGCCAGGCCCCATTGGGCGAAGGCAGGATCCACCGCCGCCTTGAGCCGCTCGGACAAGGCCGCCTGGTTGCCCGCGAGATCGACGAAGGCAAATTCCCCCGAACCGATCGCGGAGGCAATCGCGGTAGCGATCGCGGCGCGCAGCTGCGGCTCTATATCGGGGACGGTCACGCGCTGGAGCGATCCCATCAGCTTCACGGCGAAGGCGGGCACCTGCTCGATGCGGAAGCTGTAGCTGCCGAAGGCCCGCACCCGCACCGGGCCGAATTCGGGATCGCGCACCGTGATCGGCTGCGCCGTGCCCCATTTGAGGCCCGCCTGCTCCTTCTGGCTGAAGAACACCACGTCCGCCTTGAACGGCGACGCGAAGCCCTTGTCCCAGTTGAGCAGCGCGCTGAGCACCGGCAAATTACCGGTTTCCAGCGTGTACAAGCCGGGATGGAAAGCGTCGGCGAGCTGCCCCTCGCGATAGAAGAGCGCGATCTGCCCGTCGCGCACCGTCAGTTGCGCGCCGGTCTGGATCTCACGCCCCTGCATCGGATGGCGCGCGGCGAGCGTCCCGGGTTCGTCGACCCAGTCGATCACGTCGACGAACTGCTTCGACAGAAACCCGAACAGGCCCATGCACTGCCCCCCCCGGGGCAACGCTATAGGCGAAGGGCTGGCAGCGAAACAAGAAAGTCGCCGACTGCTCAGCGCAAGGCTGCCAGGTGGCAGCCATCCGCCTGCTGCTCGAACGTCCAGCGTTGGCCGGTGAAGCGTTCGATGATGTCGCACGCGGTCAGCGCGTGCTGGCTCGGCTTGACCGTCGTGAAGCTGCCGCCACCCGCCAGCGCGAAAGGCAGCAACAGCTGGTCCGCATCACGCGAGCCCCCGCGCCTCGGCCCAGTGCCGAAACAACTCGGGCCATGCGGCGACGGGCTTTCCGGCCGCCAGCCGGAGGCCGAAGCCGTGCCCGCCCTCCGGGAAGAGATGCGTTTCCGCAAGCACGCCTGCCGCCCGCAGCGCCGCACGCATCTCCAGCGTGTTTTCCACCGGCACGCTCGCATCGTCCTCGGCGTGGAGCAGGAAGCAGGGCGGCGTCCGCACCGTGACGTTCCGCGCAGGCGTGTGGGCGTGTTCCAGCCCCGGGCTGGCCTGCGCTCCCAGCAGCTGCGTCCGCGACCCGGGATGTGCTGTCGGCAGCGTCATCGACTGGACCGCGTAGAGCAGCGCGGCGCCGTCCGGGTGGGCAGAGAGACGGTCCGCCGCATCCACCGCGGCATAGGTGGGGGCATCGAAGCGGGTCGCGAGATCGCCGCAGAGGTGACCGCCCGCCGAGAAGCCCATCGCGACCACCCTGTCGGGCCGGATGCCATAGTGCACCGCGCGCGACCGCAGGATCCGCATCGCCCGCTGCGCATCGGAGAGCGCAACGTCCGGCCCCGCGGCCCATCCCTCGCCCGGCAGCCGGTAGAACAACACGAAGGCGGTATAGCCGCGCGCCGCCAGCCAGCGGCCCATCTCATAGCCTTCCTTGTCGACCACCACCCAGCGATAGCCGCCGCCGGGTAAGAGCAGCACCGCGGTCCCGTTGGGCCGTTAGGGCCGGAACACCACCAGCCTCGGACGGGTGATCCCATGGACGGCGCGGTCGGCAAGCCGCGGGTCCTTGCTCCGCTCGTCGACGGTTTCCACGAGCAGCGTGCCTGGCATCCCCGGCGCACCGTCCGGCCAAAGCTCGATCGTCTCGCGCGGATCCGCCGGACCCGGAACTTGCCTGCCGGGAGCCGCGGGCGGTGCGGTCTGCCCCGCCGCGACCCCGCCGATGCCGAGGGCAAGCGTCCCGAGCACGGCGCTTCTGCGGTCGATCCCCGGCATCCCGGCCCTCCCCTTCGCGCGGCTCACATCTTGAAGCGCGCGCCGATCAGGAACGTGCGACCGAAGTGATTATATTCATAGTTCCGATTGGCATCGAGGTCGGTGTAGCGATCGCGATAGTCATCGGTGAGGTTGGTGCCTTCCAGTGACACCTCGACGTTCGGCGTGATCTTGTAGCGGATCGAGGCATCGACGTTGAGCGAGGAGTTATAGCCCTCGAAGATGTTGCCGGTGCCGGATCCGCCATCGATATACGGCCCGCGATAGCTCACCGAACCGCGCGCGCTGAACTTCTGGTCCTCGTAATAGAGCGTGCCGTTATACGCCCGCTTCGACAGCCCGTAGAGCGTCTCGGTCCGCGTCACCGCGACCAGCGCACCGCCGGGAGCGATCGCCGGACCGCTCTGGGTATAGGCGGCATCCGAACCGATGAAGGTCGCGTTGGCGATCACGCCGAAATTCTTGAGGAACCCCGGCAGGAAGCGGAAGGCGGTCTGGAACGAGACTTCCATGCCCTTCAGCGACGCACCGGTGCCGTTGGTGATCGTGCTGATCTGCCAGATCTGCCCCTCCGGATTCGACGCGGCGGGCGAGCTCGGCGGGATGATCGAAAGCGGCAGGCCGGTCGAGGCGTAGCTGCCCGACGTCGTTACCGAAACGGGGAAGCTCTCGACATTCTTCTTGAATAGCGCGACCGAGAAGATCGATTGCGGCGCGAAATACCATTCGGCCGCCAGATCATAGGAGGTCGCGCGGAACGGCTCGAGCTGCGGGTTGCCGAAGCTGATCCGGTAGTTGAAGCCGTCGACGGAGCCGCCGGGGGTCAGATTGCCCAGCGTCGGACGTGTCATCACCTTCGAGACGGCGCCGCGCAGGATCACCTTCTCGGTCGGGAACAGCGCGACGTTGAGCGCCGGCAGCCAGTCGTCATAGTTGCGCTTCACCGTCACCGCCACGCCGTTGTTCAGGCCAGTGGAGGTCTGGTCGGTCCGGACATAGCGCATGCCGGCATTGGCGGCGTAGCGCAGGCCGAACAGGTCGCCCTTCACGTCGAACTCGAGATAGCCGCCCTTCACCGCCTCGACGACGTTGCGGATGTTGCCCGCATCGATCGCCAGGGGACGATTGTAGAGGCCGGTATATTTCGCCGACGCGTCGATATTGGGGATCAGGAAGCTGGTGGTCGTCCCCGCAGGCTGGCCGGCATTGCCGAGGTTGAACGTCTCGCCCAGCCCCGCCGCCGGATAGCCATAGACCGCACCCGGCGCGAACACCTGGCTCGATGCCGAGCAGGTCACGCTGCCCAGCACCGCATCGCGCGCGGCTGCCGTGCTGGTCGGGCAGACCACGGCGTCGCGGGTATAGGCGACCGAGTCGAAGGAGAAGCGGCGATAGACCCCGCCCGCCTTGACCTGGAAGCCATCGGTCACGTCCCACTCGGTGCGCAACTGCGCCGTGCGGAACTTGTTGGTGACGTTGGAAGGCCGATCGCGGATCTCGGCGAGTTGGAAGTTCGCCGGATCGGTCACGCTGGTGCCGAAGGTCAGCTTCGGCTGCCACATGTTGGTATAGTCGTAGCTATAGTTCTGCGCGGTACGGTTGTCGAAGACGAAGGTCGTCTCGACCGGGATGTTCGCATCCGATTTGGAAATGCCGCCGAGCAGGGTAAACCGAAGCTTGTCGGTGACGTCTTGGTCCCAGCTGCCGCCGATCTGATAGAATTCGGTCTGCGATTTGCGCAGATAATGTTCGGTGCGGACCCAGGCATCGTTGAGCGTCGCCGACACCATGTTGCCCTTGCTGTCATAGGTCGGGTTCAGCAGGTCGATCGAGCGCTCGTTGGAGCGCAGCAGCACCTCGCCCCATTTCTCCTCGCGCGTCTCCTTGAAGCGCGAATAGAGGCCGTCGATCGAGATCTTGGTGCGGTCGCTGGGCGCGAACTGGACGCTGCCGGTGATGCCCAGCCGCTCGCGATCGTGCCGCACCTCGCCGTAGCGCGGGATTCGCGGGTGGAAGGCGAGCGCGGCCTGGTTGCATGCCGCGCTGGAGCGGTAGGTGCCGCCGCTGTTGCGTACCGGCGTCGTGCCGGTGGCGCTGTTGTAGAAGCAGGGCGTGCCGTTCACCGAGTCGAAGCGGGCCTGCGCCCAGCGCACCGTGTTGTTGCCCAGCTCGAGATTGTTGGTCTTGCTGTACGCCGCCGAAACCGATGCGCCGAAGGTGCCGGCCTCGTTCTTCCACGAAAGCAGACCAGCGAGGCGCGGCCGGACATTCTTGGAGAGATCATTGTAGCTGGCCTGTGCCGATCCCACCGCGGTGAAGCCGGTCTTGCCGGCCAGCGGGTTGCCGGTGTTGAGGTCGACCACTGCGCCCAGCGAGCCCTCGTCGAGCGAGGCCTCCGCCGTCTTGTGTACGACGATCGAGGTGAACAGTTCGGATGCGAACACATTGAAATCGAACGCGCGATCGCGGTTCGCGCTGGCGCCGTCGGTCGAGGTCGCCACCGTCTCCATGCCGTTGACGCGGACGCGGGTGAACTGGGCGCCGAGACCGCGCACGGTGATCGCCCGGCCCTCGCCCGCATCGCGCTGGATCGAGATGCCCGGGATGCGCTGCAGCGACTCCGCGAGGTTCTGGTCCGGGAACTTGGCGATGTCTTCCGCGACGATCGCATCGACCGCCGCCACCGAGTCGCGCTTGACGTTCAGCGCCGCGTCGAGCGAGCGGCGAAAGCCGGTGACGATGATTTCCTGATTTTGGGCCTGCCCGGCATCGATGTCGGTCGACGGCGCCGTCTGCGGGCCATCCGGCGATACCTGCGCCGCGGCCGCCATCGGCGCAGCCAGCGCCAGGATCAGCGCGCCCGCCGAAACGCCCCGCAAGTGCCGCATGCGTGCCTGTCCCGGCACCGAGAACCCCTCAGCCATCTCTCTCTCCCTTCGTCCCGCAGGACGGTCCGTTCTGAAAGCGGCGGCGCGTTTCTGCGCGCTACCGTCGTCCAAGCCGTGGGAAGGGCCCTTGCACGCGATGTCCGCGCGTCTGTTCGATCCTCCCCGGGGTCCACGGGTCTCCGCCCGCTGTCCCCACGCCTTTTCTGCGCGCGATGGTAACCGGTGTCAACAGACGTTTCGCGGCGTGAGTGGGGTCTTTTTCGTCACCGGTTTGCCGCGTTGCAGACAGGGCGGATCGCACCGCGGGCACGAGGCCGCGATGGGTCAGCCGCTAGGTCGTCCCCGCCCAGGATCGCCGGTCAGGTACCGGGCTGAATGTAGGGGACGCGCGCGAACAGCTCGCGCTGCCAGCGACGCGGATCGTTTTCGACATGGCTCTGCGCGTCGAACACCATCGTCGCCCGGGTCGCGAGATCGTAGCGCGGCCAGCGCGGCGTGCCCGCAGGATTGGGCTCCCCGGTCCGGGCGAAGGCGACGAAACGTTCCTGCATCGCTGTACTGGCCGCACGCGCATCGGCTGCCGTGCCGGTCTGCGATCCCTTCGAGGCTACGGTCCCGAACACCAGCGGGATGTCCAT